>Ga0209157_1001366_pt1 | contig 20386 bp, 16 predicted proteins | sample GraSoiAngelo_135_FD_185892 | JGI IMG/M metagenome (GOLD analysis project Ga0209157, IMG submission 185892) | Grasslands soil microbial communities from the Angelo Coastal Reserve, California, USA - 14_0929_05_40cm (SPAdes) (version 2) | ecosystem: Environmental > Terrestrial > Soil > Grasslands ...
GAGGAGCATCCGAGTTTGCGGCGTGATCGCCTCGTTCGCCTGTTCCGGCGTCAGCAGGTACGGCTTCCGATAGATGTCGACCTCGACCGTCCGGGCCCCCGCCATTGCCACCTGGTCGTGGATCGGGAGGAAGGAGGGGTCCGTCGAGAGGACTTGGTTCCTCGGTCCCAGCATCGCTCTCGTCGCGATGTATTCGCCCTCGATCCCTCCGTTCGTCAGGAGGAGGTCGTGGCCCTCGAGGCCGAGGTCCTGTCGGATTGCGTCCGCGAGGCCTGCGACGCCGTCCCTCCGGGGATAGAGGTTGAACTCCTGTTCGTCCGCGCTCTGCCGGATCGCGTCGAGGATCGCCGGATGGACCGGGAGGGTGTTCGTGTTCTGCGACATCCATGCGACTTCGCGGCGGTGGGCATGGGCGAACTCGAAATTGTCTCGGGACGTCACAGCGGTCGGCCTCGGGCGTCGCGAGCGACGCGATGGGCACTCATAGGGCTTTGGGTCGGTTTCGGCAAGTTTGCCGTTCTCTGGCACCGCCGCCAGTTTGCGGCGGCGACCAAGCTCATGTTGGTCGTGTAGAGGTAAAGGGTGAATTGTTCCCCCGAAGGCAGAGGCTTGCCGTCTCCCGTGACGCGGAACGTGTCCCCAACGTTCACCAGGCCTTGACCGTCCTCGTCCGTCCAGGTCACGCGGAACGTCGTGTTCGACGCAACCGTGGTCGTGTAGTTTCCGCTGGAGGCAAACACCCCGGCGGAACTCGGACCGTTGAACCCGATGCTGAAACGGTATTCGCTTGGAGGAGGACACCACGTCGCGCGCACGATCGTGATCGTCGCATTTCCATGTTCGAGGGGGACCGCTCCGAAGGAGACGAGGGGCGTCGGACTGCTCCGTCGGGCGAGCGCCTCCGTGGTGCAAGGCTCCGGGATCGGAGGCCTCGTCAGGAGGAAATTCGCGAGGAGGCCGGTCACGATAGCGGCTCCCAATCCGATGACCAGGACCCACGGGAGGATTGCGCGAGAGCTCTGCGTCGAAGCCAGTCTCGCTGGACGCATGATTGGACCGACAGGTCTGATGAGCTTCTCGCTCAAAGAACTTTGGCGACCATTACGAAACGCGTAGCCCGCGGCCGAGGGAAGTCGCTCGGGGAATGCGATCCAATCAGGAGATGCGAAGGGATTTGGCCGCGTTGCGCCTTCGCCATGGCATGACGCTTAACGGAAGGAAGATTGTCGTACTCGCGGAGGACGGATACGAAGACCTGGAATTGTGGGTTCCATACTATCGCCTGATCGAGGAAGGTGCCGAGGTCGTCCTCGCGGGCCATGAGAAGCGGATCTACAGCTCGAAGCATTCGTACCCATGCGAAGTCGACATGGCCGCCGCAGACCTCAAGGCCAAAGACTTCGACGCGGTCGTGATTCCGGGAGGCGTCGCGGGCCCGGACAAGATGCGCCGCCACAAGGAAATCCTCTCCTTCGTACGGTCGATGAACGAGGGCCGCAAGGTCGTCGCCGCGATCTGCCATGCGGCCTGGGTGCCGATCAGCGCGGGCATCGTGGAGGGCCGCCGGATGACGTCCTTCGCCAGCGTGCGGGACGACTGCCTCAATGCGGGTGCCGAGTGGATCGACAAGGAGTGCGTGGTCGACGGGAACTTCATCACCTCGCGGTTCCCCGACGACCTCCCCGCGTTCTGTCGCGCGATCGTGTCCGCGTTGACGAAGTAGGCTTCGCCGAAGGAGCCAAAGAAAGGCTTTAAGGACGGTCGAAGGTTAGGCGCGGTCGCTGGGCTCGTGGTCTAGTGGTTATGACATCGCCTTGACATGGCGAAGGTCACCGGTTCGAATCCGGTCGAGCCCACTCCCACTCAGATTCATGCGGAGGCGGAGCGGGGTATTGCGCGGTTCTGGGACGCGAACCGATCAACATGCCATGCAAGGCATAGGTCGAACCGGGATGACGTCAACGTCGCCTTTTCTCCTGAGTTTCGCCATCGCCTGGAATGAGCACCTCGGTCGAGTGCCATGCGAGTCGCGGCCGATCGCGCCCGCTCGGTCCGCCGCGTCGAATCACGCGGGCCACAACGAACACGGCACCGCCGAACTCCGCCTCGTTAAGGACCTTCACTCGATTGGGCGTGAACCGGAAGAACGCATAGGAGCGCAACCTCGCCGCCTGCTCCCGTTCGGTGGCACTCTGTCCTTGAAGCCATCGGGCGAATGAAGGGAACCGCTCGGCGTACGTTCGCTCGGCGCGCGACGCTTGGATGCCCCGGGTCTTGCGGCCGGTTCCGAAGAGTTGGATTCCCCGGCCAGGATCGTCCCAGCTCTGTCGGGAATCGAAGATCGTCATCGCCATCGATGGACGGGCCGACAGGTTTCGGGAATGGAGGGAGTCCGGATCGGAGAGGAAGTAGAGTTCCAAGGCAGGTGAATACGCAAAGAAAGCGGTGTTGATGTGAGCCCGATTACCCGGAGCGACTGTCGCGATCGAACACAGCCGGTTCGCGTTCAGGATCCGAAACACGCTCGTCCGAATTCGATTTTCGGAAACGGATTTTCGTTTGGTTCGGAGCGTCACCGTTCACCTCTCGATAGGATTCGATTTCATCCGGCACCTAGATGGCGCAAGCACCGGCCTGTCCGCGTCCCGGTCGGCTTTCCGTCCTCCACCGCCGCGGTCCCATTCACGAAGACCCAATCGATCCCCTCCGGGTACTCGTGCGGATAATTTTCGAACGGATACGCATGGGGCCACCGGTTCGTGGCGCGATCCTTCACCCGCGGCAGGTCGAAGACGACGAGGTCGGCGGCGAATCCCTCTCGAATGAGCCCGCGGTCCTTGAAGGCCAACCGCCGGGCCGGCATGCCCGTCATCTTGTGGATCGCGTTTGGGAGGGTGAGGACGGGCTCCTCGACGACGAACCGCTGCAGGACTCCCGGGAACTCGCCGAAGGTGCAGGGTTGGTAGGGCGCGGTCGCCGAGGTCCGCTCGTCCTTCGGAGACACCCAACCGTCCGAACAGATCATCACCAACGGATGGCGCAAGGTCGACTTGATCTCTCCCAGGTCCATGTAGTCGAAGAGGCCGACGGCTCGGTCCTGCTCTTCGACGATCACGTCGAAGTAGGCGGTCCAGGGATCGACGCCGCGACGGGCCGCCAGCTCGGCGATGGTGAGCCCTTCCTTCGCGGGATCGTGAGGGCACCGCAGGAGCCAGATTCGATCGAAGCGATCGTGGACCAACAACCCGACGTACCCCGCGCCGGGTTTGCGGTCCGCGTGGACTTCTTCTCGGATTTCGTTCCGTTTCGCAGGATCGTGGAGGAGGCTTACGAGATCCTGCGTCCGCAGCTTCTGCGTCCATTGCGGGAGGGCATGGCTCAACGGAGGTCCGAAGTCCGTGTGCACGTCATTGTCGACCAGGACATCGAGCCCGCGATTGTGCGCGGACTCCCACAAGGCCTGGATCTCCGGAGACTTGCCGATGCCTCCGTACTTCGGGTTGTTGTGGCTGATCTGGACGGGGCATCCGGCGCGCTCCCCGATCTCGATGCATTCCTTCACCGCGTCGACGATCGTCTCCCGCTCCCCGCGGATGTGGGACGCGTAGAATCCGCCGTGGCGAGCGACGACCTTCGCGAGTTCGACGATCTCTTCCGTCGCGGCGAAACAGCCGGGCGGATAGACGAGGCCGGTGCTCATGCCGAACGCGCCCGCGTTCATCGCCTCCGCGACGTGGCCTTTCATGGACTGCATCTCTTCGCGGGTCGGCGCTCGCTCCTCGAATCCCATGACGGCGGTCCGGACGGCCCCGTGGCCAACGAGGCCCGCGATGTTGACGCCGACCCCGCTGGCCGCCATGAAATCGAGGTACTCCGCATACGTCGTCCAATTCCACTCGCGCGCCTGCGCGTAATATTCGAATCGCCGTGTCGCGAGCTCGCGGTACTTTTCGCTGATCGGCGCGGGCGAATCCCCGCAGTTGCCGATCACATGGGTCGTCACGCCTTGGCGGACCGCGCACTCCGCCGTCGGCTCGACGAGGATCCCGATGTCGCTGTGGGTGTGGATGTCGATGAAGCCCGGTGCCACAAAGAGGCCCTTCGCGTCAATCGACCGATCGGCGCGAGCTCCCGCGCATTCGCCCACACGGACGATCCGCCCTCCCTGGATTCCGATGTCGGCGGTCCGCGGCGACGAACCGGTGCCATCGACGACGCTCCCTCCCCGGACGAGGATGTCGTAGGCCATCGCCGCGGAAAGGTTGGCCATCCTATAATCCGCTTCGCGCCGCCGGATCGGGTCCGCCCGCGAAATCAACCTTGCTTAAGGTTAAGGCCAACATTCACACCAAACTTATTTGGACGGCCACTTCGTCCCGCCCGGCGTGATCGAGGTGGAGGGCCTCGTCAAGGTCTACGGCCGGAAAGGAGGAACGCGCGCCCTGAACGGCGTGTCGTTCTCCGTACCGAAGGGCGACATCTTCGGCTTCCTCGGTCCGAATGGGGCCGGGAAGACGACGACGATCCGGATCCTCTCGACCGTGCTCTCCCCGACCAACGGGACCGTCCGCATCGCGGGCCACGATGTCCGCGAGGACCCGATGGCGGTCAAGGAGCGGATCGGCGTGATGCCCGATGAGGTCTCCTTCTACCCGACGCTCACGGGGCTCGCCCATCTCCAGTACTACGCTTCGTTCCACGGGATCCCTCGGGCCGCCGCGAAACGCCGGGCCGTGGATATCCTCGGCCAAGTCGGGATCGGCGACGTCGCCCGCAAGAAGGTGAAGACCTACAGCCACGGGATGAAGAAGCGACTCGCCCTCGCCCAATCCCTTCTGCACGATCCCGAGTTGCTCATCATGGACGAGCCGGCGAGCGGCCTCGATCCGCAGGGGATGCGCTACTTCCGCGACCTGATCCGATTCCTCAACGGGAAAGGCAAGACGGTCTTCCTGTCCTCGCACCTCCTCTCCGAAGTCGAGCAACTGTGCGAGCATGTCGGCATCATCGACCGCGGACGGATCGTCGCGGCCGATTCGATCGCGAACCTCTCCTCGAAAATGTCCGCGGGGGCACCGATCGTCCTCCATGTGACTGCCGAGGGGATCACGGATGAAGCGATCGCCGCGGTCACCTCCCTCCCGGGCGTCACCGGCGCGACCCGGACCGCGAATGGCCTGGACGTCACGGTCCAATCGGGGACCGACGCGGGTCCGGATGTGAGCAAGGCGCTCGTCCTGGCCGGCGCCCGTCTCAAGGAACTGAAGGCGTCGGAACGCTCCTTGGAGGATTTGTTCTTCGCCCTCACGAAAGGCGGACGCGTATGAAGGCCCCCGCGTTTCTCCGGGGACTGGTCCCCGTCGGCTGGCACGAGTTTTACGTCAACCTGCGCAGCGTCCGCATGCTGATCATGATCATCGTCCTCGCCCTGATCATGGTCGGGGGCGCCTACGGGATTGGCCGCGGCGCGAGCGGCGGGGGTCCCTCGATTGCACCCCTCGTGGCATGGCCGCACCCCGCGATTGCGCCCTCCGGCGAGCACCTCGTGGTCGTGTGGACCTCCGATCCCTTCGGCGTAGCGCTGCCGGGCGCCACCGTGTCGTTTTCAGATATCTCGGTCCAACCCGCGGTATCGCTCGGAACCGTGTCGGCGGACGGGGACGGATTTGCACGCCTTGCCGTCGGAAACCGAACCGCCATCAGCGTCTCCGTTCGCACCGGGAACGCGGAATACGGGACGGGCGTGTTCTTCCATGACCCGGTGGAGAACTTCACCGTGGAGAATCGGCCAGAGGCGTTGGACACGGACGGCCTTCCCAACGACCTCGGACTGCACGTCCTGGGTCGGTCCGGCGTGCCGGTCGTCGCACGCCTCTACCTCAACGACACGTACGTCAAGGACGTCGATTCGCACGGGTACGGTCGCCTCGAACTCCCCTTGGGTCCGTCCAACGTCACGATCCAGGTGGCGGGCGAGAACCAGACGCGCGCGTTCTTCACCTCCAAACCGCCTCCTTCGCCCTTCTTCACCGTGGGGCCCGACTTCGTCCTCCTGATCATGGCCGCCGGCTTCGCGACGTTCGTCATCCCGATCTTCGCCGTCGTCGTGACCTTCGACGCAATCAGCAAGGAGCGGGTCCAAGGCACCTTGGACCTCCTCCTCTCCCGTCCGGCGAGCCGCGTCGGGACCTTGCTGGGGAAGTTCCTCGGGACCTTCACTGCCGTCGCGGTCCCCGTCACGCTCGTCAACCTGGTCGGCATCGCCGTCCTCACCGCCGTCTCAGGGAAGGGGCCGACGGGGGGCTTCGCCCTCGCCTTCCTCGGTCTGAGCTTGCTGCTGATCGCGTTCTATATCCCGCTGCAGCTGATCTTCTCCACCCTCGCCAAGACGAGCGGCACGGCGATCCTCTTCGGCTTCCTCGTGTGGCTCGCGTTCAACATCCTCTATCCGGTCATCACCTTCGTCCTCTCGTCCATCCTCTTCCCGAACAGTTTCCAGGCCCAGTTCCGATTCTCGCAGGTCGTGGGCCTCGGCAACCCGAGCTCGATCTACACGCAACTCGTTACCTTCGCGGCGCCCGAGGCGATTCGGTTCTCGTTCGGTGGCGGGTCCACGCTCAGCCTGACCGCAGTCGCGTCGGCGGCGGTCGTCTGGTTCGTCGGCATGCTGGCCCTCGCCATGTGGACGTTCCAACGCAAGGCGGCGGAGTGACCAAATCGCTTTCGCGGTTTCTTGCGGGAAACCGTTTATAGTATGCGGGCGTTCGAGCGGCCACCTATACGATATCATGCTTACCTGGGAGGAAGAACTCCAAGCCTATCGCCGGAGGACGAAGAAGTCCGCGCGGGCCTGGGAGGCCGCGAAACGTCGCATTCCGTCCGGCGTGAATAGCAACTATCGGCTCGTGGACCCGTATCCGCTGTACGTCCGAAACGCGCGCGGCTCCAGGATGTGGGACGCGGACGGGAACGAGTACGTCGATTTCAACATGGCCTTCGGCGCGCTCGTCGCGGGCCACAGCCATCCGATCCTCGCGAAGGCGATGCGGGAGCGGGTGTCGAACGGCACGATCTTCGGATACGAGTCCGTGGACGCCGGGCCACTCGCGGACCACATGTGCCACCGATACCAGGTCGACCGCCTCAAGTTCTCGATGACCGGGCTCGACGCGACCTTGTTCGCCGTCCGCCTCGCCCGGGCCGTGACGGGACGCCGGCGGATCCTGAAGTTCGAAGGCTGCTACCACGGTTCCCACGATGCGCTGATGGTCTCCATCAAACCGCGGAAAGAGGTCTCGGGAGATCCGAAGCACCCGAACCCGGTCCCGTCGTCGAAGGGCCTCCTCAAGGAACTCGTCGAGGCCTCGGTCATCGCTCCCTTCAACGATGCCGACGCAACGGAGTCGCTCGCCCTCGCCCACCGCGACGACCTCGCGGCGATCATCCTGGAACCGGTCCCGATGAACATGGGCTACGTCCTCCCGGAGCCCGGATTCCTCGAGGGCCTGCGCGCGATCGCGGACGAGGTCGGCGCCCTCCTGATCTTCGACGAGGTCAAGACCTGCGGCAAGTGGTACGGCGGCGCGGAGGAGGCGTTCCGCGTCGCGGCCGACGTGAAGGTGTTCGGCAAGGCGATCGGGGGCGGCTTCCCGCTCGCGGCGGTCGGCGGGAAAGCCTCGGTCCTGGATCAGGTCGTCCCCGGCCAGATCGCCCACGCCGGGACCTTCAACGCGAACCCGCTCAGCATCTCCGCCGGGCTCGTGACCCTCACGAAGATCCTGACGCGTCCGCGCGTGAAACAGGCGCAACGCATTGGAGACGAACTGGCCAAGGGCTATGTCGACATCATCGAGGACCATCGCCTCCCCATGCGGGTCCAGGCCGGCGGCATCAGCGGGACGGTCCACTTCACCCGCGGCGCGGTCCGGGACTGGCGGTCCTTCCAAGATGTCGATGTCGGGCACTGGTGGGGCTATTACACGGCGATGCTGAACCGGGGCGTGATTCCGATGGCGACCGGCCCCGATGAGCAATGGACGACCTCCGTCGCGCACACGAAGGCCGACGTCGCCCGACATCTCGATGCATTCGAGGATGTCGCGGAGGCCCTCAAAAAAGGCAAGGCGGAGATGTCCCTCGTGGAGGCCGTCTGAGGGAGGGACCGTGCCGCGGCGGAAGTATGGCCGGATGATCAAGCCGCTTCCGGTGATGAAACCCGAGAAGTGTCGTTTCTGCAAGGCGGGAAAGCCGTGTCCGATTCACAAGAAGGACGGCTCTCCGTCGACGCGCTGAAGCGCGCTGGCCGTTGTCGCGGTCACGGCACCGCCTTTTCCGCGAGGACGAGGCACGCGGCCCAATTGAGCCGCTCATATCGAACGGGGCGTAGCCCCGCGGCCTCGAGGATCCGTCGGTACTCGTCCGACCGGTAGATGCGGACGAAGGGCGCCAGGAGGCGCGTCGCAGGGGAAAGGAGGATCATGCGACCTCCCGGTCGAAGGAGGCGCGCCGCGATCCGAGCGCCGGCGTCTGCATCCGGCAGGTAGTAGAAGGAACCCGCGAAGAGGATCGTGTCGAACGATCCGGTTTTGAAGGGCGGACGCGTGAAGTCGGCCCGGAGCAGATCACCGCGGTATCGGGCTCGCTTCAGCATTTCCTGCGAGAGGTCGATCCCGACCGCGGTCGGGAGCTCTCCCGTGCTGAAGCCGGTGCCGACGCCGACGTCCAAGATCCGAGTCCCGCGAAATTCCGATCGAACCCGGTTCAACCACTCCCGCTTGTAGATCCGCGCGTTGATCCGGTCGTACCACGGGGCGATTCGGTCGAAGAACCGCCGGGTCTTTGCGGGTCCCTGGACGATGGGCACCATCTCCGCACCGCGCCTTCCCACTTGAAATCGCGGGCCGAGCCGGCGAAGAGTATTTCGAGGGGCGATCGATGGCGAGAGGAACGCATGGCGAAGGTGGAGGCCAAGCGCACGGCCGCGCGGACTCGGACGAAGTCCTCGAAGGCGTATTCGGATCGTGCCCGGCGATCCCTACCCGGCGGTGTCACGGCGAATGTGAAATACTTCGACCCGTACCCGATCGCGATGCGACGGGCCCGAGGGTGCCGCCTCTGGGATCTGGACGGCAACGAGTACATCGACTACTGCCTGTCCTTCGGACCGCTGATCCTGGGACATGGACATCCGCGGGTGGTGAAGGCGCTACGAGACGTCCTGGATTCCACCGGCACGACGATGCTCGGGACGCCGCACGAACTGGAGGCGGCCTACGCCGAGCGGCTGCTCCGAATCTTCAAGCCGGAAGGATTGATGCGCTTCACCGTCTCCGGGATCGAGGCGACCCTCCACGCGGTCCGCATCGCCCGCGCCTACCGACGCCGACCGATGATCGGAAAATTCGAGGGGCACTACCACGGGGGCGTCGACGAGTTCCTCGTCAGTCACGCGCCGTCGGCCGCGGAGGCGAAGCGAGGCCTCGCGGCCACCTCCGGCTCCCGGGGAACGCCCGCGCATGTCTTGGAGAACACCCTCGTCCTGCCGTTCAATGACCTCGCGGCCACGGAGGCCCGCATCCGCGAGCACGCGGATCGCCTCGCCTGCATCATCCTCGAGCCGATCGAACGTTCGTTCATCGCCCCCGATCGGGACTTCCTCGAAGGACTCCGAGAGGTGACCGCGCGGTTCGACATCCCTTTGATTTTCGACGAGGTCATGAGCGGCTTTCGCGTGACGTACGGAGGCGCCCAACATGCGTATGGAGTCGTCCCGGACCTCCTGTGCCTCGGCAAGGTGATCGGAGGAGGCCTGCCGTGCGGCGCGTTCTTGGGCCGGTCGGATATCCTCGAGCTTGCGGACCCGACGAAAGACGAGTTCTTCCACAGCAGCACGTTCGCGGGATACCCTCCGGCGATGGCCGCGGGAATGGCCACCTTGGACGAGCTCGAGAAGCCGGGCACCTTCGAGGGCCTCCTCGAGACGAGTCGCACGGTCGCGAGCGGCATTGAGAGACGGTTGTCCGATGAGCCGGCGCCTGTCCAGGTGCTCCGAGTGGGATCCGTCTTCTCGATCCTGTTCACCGATCGAAAGGTCCGGACCACCCGCGACACGCTCGCCGCGGACGGAGGGAAGAGAGCGGCCTTGGACGCGGCGGTCCTGGACCGAGGCATCTTCGTGAAACCCGGCAAGCCGCTGTACCTGTCCACCGCCCATGACGAAGGGGCGGTCCGCCAGACGTTGGACGCCTTCGGCGAAGCGATCTCAGACGTGGCCGGCTGATGCGGAAGGGAGGTCCATGATTTTGCGGGCCTCCTGCGGCGTCGCGACCTCCCTCTGCAAATCGTCCGCCAGATGACGGGCCCGGGCGACGAGCTCTTCGTTGCGGGCGAGGACGCCTTTCTTGAGGAACAGGTTGTCCTCGAGGCCGACGCGCACGTGGCCTCCCGTGAGGATCGCCAGGGTCGTCATCGGGAGCTGCATCCGCGCCATGCCCGCGACGACGTAGGTCGCGGTTGAAGGCAGCTGGTTCCGCATGTGGAGCAGATTCTCCGGCGTCGCGGGGATCCCGCCGTCCACGCCCATCACCAGCTGGAAGTGAGCGGGTTCCTTCACGAGCCCGCCCTCGATGAGCTTCTTCCCCTGCTGGATGAATCCGACGTCGAACGCCTCGATCTCCGGTTTGATGTTCAGATCCCGCATCGTCTTCGCGAGGAACTGGACCGTCTCGACGGAGTTGACGTAGACGACGGAGGGCGTGCGGCCGGCGAAGTTCAGCGTGCCGGTCGTCAGGCTGCCCATCTCCGGGGCCGTCTTGAGCGGCAGGGCCCGATCGGGGTCCGTCGCCCCCGCGATGCCGCTCGTGGAGGTCATGATGATGAGCTTCGTCCTCTTTCGGATCTTGTCCACGGTCTCCTTGAAGATCTCGAACCGCGACGTCGGTCGCTCGTTCTCGTCGCGGCAGTGCACGTGGATGATCGCCGCCCCGGCCTGCTCGCAGAGGCAGGCGGTCTCGGCAATCTCGTCGGGAGTCACGGGCACGTGGGGCGTGTCCTTCTTCCGCGGGACTGATCCGGTCGGAGCGACCGTGATGATGAGTTTCTCCATGACCGGCGACGGAAAACGGCCTCGGTAGGTAAGCATTGCGGCCTCCGATCTCGTCACGGATGACGCGAGGAGGATCTGATGCGAACCGGTGACACGAGACCCTGACGTCTCCAGTAACGCCTTTCAGATCCGACTCGGCGAACGGATCGAGGCCGATCCCCCGAACCGGGTCGATCGCGTTTCCCTTCGAGGAAGGCGTGCGTCCGCACGGGTATAATATCCCCTCGGGTTTCGGTCCGCACGAGGCATGCTCCCCCCGGAAGCGGCCGCCCGCGTCCGCCGATTCTACCTCTACCAGGTCGCCTCCTCGTTCGCGATCTGGATCCCGTTCTGGGCCCTGTGGATCCGCGGGAACCTCGCCTCGGACTTCGAGTTCACCCTCGTGGACGTCGCGTTCTGGGTCGGCCTCCTCGTGTTCCAATTGCCCGTCGGCGTGATCGCGGACCGGTACGGACGGAAGCGGACGATCGTCTTGAGCGAGGCCTTCCGGTCCGCGGGCATCCTCGGATACGGCCTGGCGACGACGTTCCCGCTGTTCGTGGCGGCGAACATCGTGTGGTCCCTCGGGGCAGCGTTCTCGATCGGGACGTCGTCCTATCTGTACGAGACGCTCCTCGCGGCGGGACACGAGTCCGAATTCCCGCGGTACATCGGTCGGAACACGATGATCCAGCTCCTGTCGAACGCCTCCGGCTCGTTCGCGGGAGGCCTCTTCGTCCAAGCGGTGCACGACCTGCGGCTCACCCTCTTCGTGGGCGCCGGCCTCAACGTGCTCGCGGTCCTCGTCGCCCTCCGCTTCTCGGAGCCGCGCATCGAGCGGATGACGGAGCCCACGTATGCGCAGCAATTGTTGCAAGGATTGCGGGTCGTTCGGCGGCGGGAGGGCGTGGCGCTCCTCATCGGCCTCGAAGTCTTCCTCGGCGTCACGCTGTACGTGATGGCGATCTATCGGCCCCTCTACCTCCGGTTCCTCGGCCTCACGGACGCGCAGATCGCCTTGTCCATCTCCGGCTTCCTCGTGGTCGCGGCGGCCTGGTCCGCGTTTGCGGGCCGGATCTCGCGGGTCCTCGGCGAGTTCGGGACGATCGCCCTGATGGTCGTCATGGCCTCAGCCTCGTTCTTCGGGCTCTACGGGGTGGGCTCGTTCCCCGGAGCGGTCCTGTTCCAAGTCCCCATCTATGTCGTCTGGAGCCTGCAGCCCGCGCTGACGACCGCGTATCTGAATCGTCGCCTCGAACCCGGCCAGCGGGCGACCGTGCTCTCGATGGGGGCCTTCGCGTACACGCTCGCCCTCGTGATCTTGGAGCCGACCGCGGGTTTGCTGACGACGGCGACGGGCCTCCTCAACCTCGGGCTCTTCCTCGGCGTCCTGACGTTTCTGCCGTGTGCCTACATCCTCGCCCGTTGGCGCACGACGGTCGCGCCGTGGCCTGAGGTGACGCCGCTCCCCTCCCGACTCATCGCGAGCGGCCGCGTGTCGCGGTTCCACCGGCTCCTGGAACGGATGAGCCGTCTCAGGCCGTGACGGACGGCCCGATTGGGGCCGGTTGGGTAACCAGGTGGCAAGCCACGAAGTTCCCTGGCTCGATTTCGAGAAGGGGCGGCTCCGACGACTCGTGCAAAGAGAGTTCAATAGCGCCGTTCGCGGCCCGAACCTCCGCGATTCCCTTTAGCGGGAGATAAGCGTCGCGGCGTTCCGATAGGAGGGCGTTGAGTTCCATTACGAGCGCATCGGCGCTCAGCGATCCGACCGAGACGCGAACGGTTCCCGCTTCCGAAACTTCGAAATCGCCCGCACCAGCAAGAAGTCCGTCGGCCTTCAGGGAGCGCAGTTGATCCGCGACCTCCTCCGCAGCCCAACCGCAGCGCTCGAAGGCGAGGGGACATCGTGGATGGAATCGGCAACCGGACGGGATGTCCACAGGATCGGGTCGCTCGCCCTTCAGGATGATTCGCTCAACCTTGTGGCGGGGATCGGGGCTCGGGACGACGGAGATCAGGGCCTTCGTGTACGGATGCATCGGGTGGCCGATCACCTGTTCAGTCGTTCCTAACTCCACGATCTTGCCGAGGTACATGACCGCGATTCGATCGGCGATGACCCAGGCCAGCGATAGGTCGTGCGTGATGAACAAATACGTGAGATCGCGGCGGGAGCGGAGTTCCATCATCACATCCAGGATCTCGGTCCGGATGGAGACGTCGAGCATGGACACTGGTTCGTCCGCGACGATAAAATCGGGCTGAAGGACGAGGGCCGCTGCGATGGAGACGCGCTGGCGCTGACCGCCGCTGAGTTCGTGGGGGAACCGAAAGATGAATTCCTCCGGAGGACGGAGGCCCACATCAGAGAGGGCCTCCCTCACCGACGCGGACGTCTCTTCGGGATTCCTGGATATCCGGTTCACGGCGAGCGGTTCCGAGATGATCTCGTAGACGGACTGTTTCGGGTTCAGCGACTCATAAGGATCTTGGAAGATGAGTTGAAGTCGCCGCCGAATTGAACGCATGCGGATACCAGTCAGTCCCTCGGACCGTTCCCGCCAATCGAGGAGCAGAGCGCATGCTCCTCCTGCGGCGGATACGGCGAGGCCTAGGCCCAGGATCATCGCTGCGGGATCTTCCGCCCAGGGGCTCGCCATCGCCGCACCGACTTCGAAGCGCGAGGTGTCGCCTGTCAGCGCACGATGGATGAAGAGGACGGCAACCGGGGCGATCACGACGGACCCGAGGGTCAGGAGCGCGACGATGACGCGCGTCCGCCGTGAAATCCGGGTCGGAGGCAACGAGCCGACACTTCCCAGAATGAGCCCGATAGACAGGCAGAAGCCAATAATCGGCCACGGACTTGCGAACGGGTCCCTCAAGACCCCGAGGGCCAGCGAGGGGACGAAGATCGCGAGGAAGGTGGCGGCGAGAATCGCGAGGACGAAAATCAGGATCTGTCCGGCGGCCCACGGTAGGTTCTCCTTCCAGGTCACGGAATATTTGCGACGAACTCCGTCGAGTGCCTCTCGGGACCTCGGGTCGTCCGGTCGCGTTCGGGCCTCGTCGTACGTCCTTGCGTCCTCCTGGGGCATCTCGAGCAGGATGTCTCCATCCGTGGCCTCGACGAGTTTCAGAATCGCCTTTCCGGTAGAGGTCTTCCCGCAACCGCTTTCTCCCACAAGACAGAACACCTCGCCCCGTCGGATGTCGAGGTCCACGCCGTCGACGGCACGAACCCACAGCGGTTTGCCGCCGACCAGCTCGCGAAGGAGGCCTTTTCGGAGAGGGAACCAGACCTTCAGGTTCCGGATCCGAATCAGCGGGTTGCGATCGGCATCGACCGTCCGGGCACCTCCGTAACCTCCGGATAGAGGAAGCAGGCGGCCCGACGTCCGGGTGCGAGTTCCGAGAGCTCTGGCTCTGCGTTCGAGCAGCGGTCGAACGCGAACTTGCACCGCGGATGGAAAACGCAACCGCTCGGAGGGGAGATGAGACTGGGGACGTCCCCGGGGATCGCCTCAGGCATGTTCCTTGGCCCTCTGATGTCCGGAAAGGCGCCGACAAGACCCTGCGTGTACGGATGCTTGGGATCCGTGAAGAGGTCCATCGTCTTGCCCGACTCCATCGTCTTTCCGGCGTACATGATCGTGACCTGCTCGCATGTGTCCGCGAGGACGGAGAGGTCGTGGGAGATCAGGATCATCGCCAGATCCAGCTCCCGCCTGAGTCGTTCGAGGAGGTCGAGGATTTGGGCCTGGATCATCACGTCGAGGGCCGTCACGGGCTCATCCGCGATCACGAGTTTCGGGTCGCACGCTAGAGCCATGGCGATCATCACGCGTTGCCGCATCCCGCCGGAGAATTCGTGCGGGTAGTCGTTCAACCGATTGCGCGAAATGCCGACGAGTTCAAGGAGATCGCCCGCGCGTTTCAACGCGACGTCCGAATCGGCATCCTCGTGCAGGATGATCGGCTCCGCAATCTGACGTCCTACCCGCTGCACTGGATTCAAGGAGTTCATCGCACCCTGGAAGACGATCGACATCTCCTTCCACCGGATCGCTCGCATCGAAGCCTCTTCCAACGGAACCAGACTCCGGCCGGCGAAGGAGATCGAGCCGCGAACGATTCGTCCATTGTAAGGTAGGAGGCGCATCAAGGCGAGAGCCGTCGTGGTCTTCCCGCAGCCGCTCTCTCCGGCAAGGCCCAGCGCCTCCCCCCGTTCGACGTCGAAGGAGGCGCCCTCGACGGCGTGCACGATGCCGGCCTTGGTCGTGAATTCGATCGTGAGGTCTCGGACTTCTAGGAGGGCCGCCACCTCAGCGCCTCCGAAGCCGCGGGTTCAGTATCTCGTCCAGTGCGTATCCGAACAGGTAGAACCCGAACACGAGGAACACGATGCAGAGTCCAGGCACGATGAGCCATTCTGCCATCCCGATGGTGAGGGCATCGTGTTGGTATGCCTCCGCGATGATGCGTCCCCAGCTCACGTTGCTCTTCACGGACAGATTGAGGAAGGCGAGGACGCTCTCCGAGAGGATGGAGACCGCGACAGTCAAGATTGTGTTCGCGAAGATCAGGGGGAACGCGTTCGGGAAGATGTGACGGAGGAGGATGTGGGTGTTCGACGAACCAATCATTCGGCCCCGCTCGACGAACATCCGTTCCTTCAGGCTGAGCACCTGGCTCCGGACGACCCTCGCCGTGACCGACCAACCGGTCAGGCCGATCACGAGGATGATGCCGACCAGATCGAGGTAGTTCAACCGGGCTGCGATCACAATCATTAGGACGAGCCAAGGGATCGACAGGACGACGTCGTTGAAGCGCATGATGACCTCGTCGATCCAACCGCCGACGAATCCGGAGACGAGGCCTACTGCGGTGCCGATCACGCTCGCGACCGCGGCGGCTAGCACGCCGACGAGAAGCGAGATTTGGGTACCCCAGATTACCTGCGAATAGATGTCGTACCCGAACTGGTTCGTCCCGAACGGATGGCCGGGGGCTGGCAGCGTGAGGGGGCCGACGTCGGGGACCGCGCTCAGGGGGCCGTATGGGGCGATCAGCGGGGCGGCGACGGCGAGGACGGTGAAGAATATGAGGATGATCAGACCCGCCATCGCGGTCTTGTTGTGGAATACCTGCAGCCCGATGTCCTGCATCCGTCGCCCGACGACGATCGCTCGGGCCCGGAAGGGCGAGATCACGCCGCCAACCTTCACCACCTCCACGGTTCCCATGTCGACACCCTAGGAGATCTTGATTCGCGGATCGAGCCAGAGGAGGAGGAAATCGGCCAGGAGGTTCGCGATGACGACGGCGGCTCCACCGATTACGATGATGAACTGGAGGAGCGGATAATCGAGGCTCCCGATTGCTTCGATTGTCCGAAACCCGATTCCCTGGTATCGAAAAATGACCTCAACCTGGTACGCCCCGCCCAGGATGAAGGCGATGTCAAGCGCGATCAACGAGACCATAGGCGGCATGCCGTTCGGCAAGATGTGGCGCCGCAGAACCTGGCGAGGACTGAGGCCTTTGGCCCGAGCCGTCGTCACGAAATCTTCCGTCATGACGTCGATCAGGGAATTCCGCATGACGAGGGAGATTCCCGCGAGGGTCCCCAGCGAGAGCGTGAGTGCTGGGAGCAGAAGATGGAGGAACGCATCAGCCACGTGGAGGATATCCCAGTTCCAGGGGATCAGTCGGTCATCGTAATATCCGGACGTCGGGAGAGCGGGCCACCAAGGAATCCAACCCTGGAACACAGAGTTCTTCCGGAACGCGCTCTGCAGGACCAGGCCGAGCCAGAAGATCGGCATCCCGTACAGAAAAATCCCGATCCCGGTCGATACGAAATCAAAGGGTTTGCCACGACGGATTGCGGAGTATGCTCCGATTGCGATGCCGATCAGCACCGTGAGGATCGTTGACGTCCCGACGAGCAGGAGCGTCCATCCCAGATCGTGCAGGAGGATGTCCGCAACCGGCCGATGATCCTGGTACGAGAGGCCCCAGTCGAGGGTGAAGAGTCTCTGAAGATAGATTACGAACTGTTCCCATTGCGGGCGGTCGAGGCCGAAGAACGAGATCATGTAGTCTCGAAGGCCGCGGAACTTGGGATCCCTCGGGATAATAGAGAGGGACGGATCCCCGGGCATCAGCCGGATCAGGAGATAGTTCAGGCAGATGATCCCGAAGATCGTGATGCCGGCGTTCACGAGCCGTCGGGCTACGATCCTCAGGAGTTTGCTCGTCGAGGTCCACTCTCCGACATGCCCGACTCCCGGCTCCCGGCGGCCTCAGGGCGGACGCGACCCTCGTGTTCGGAGTCCCTCGCCCGACTCTTTCGAATCGAGGCGGTCCCGCTGCAGGGCGATTTCGGTGCTTCCAATTAGGAAGACGGTGATCGCGACAACAATCGCCCACGGGACGAGGAACAACACGGCGCCGCTGCGGGAGTCAGGGACGATCTGGACGGTCTTCGAGGCGCCGAAGTCGGTCGCCAGGGCGGCGACCCCTCCGGGACGGATCGTGGCGGTCGTGGTTGCGCACGTGGGCCATTCCGCATCCTTGACCCGGACCTTCACCGTGTAGTTACCGGCCGTCGCGAACGTGTGTGAGACCGAGTTCGTCGACGTCGTCTGAACCGTGGTGCCGTCCCCGAAGTCCCATGTGTAGCTTAGCATAGCGTCGTTCGGATCCGAGGCGGTGACACTGATCGAGGTCGGACTCCCGGGCGCAGCGGTGACCGGCGCAAACGAGCTGATTGTCGGCGGCGGGTTGTCATGTGGATAGATCTGCAACCACAAGGCCGGATTGTCACTGTCCGGGACGAGGCCCGGTTGCGCCGTCCAGTCGCCCCAATTCTCCCACCCGTATCCAAACCCGGTGGTGCTCGTCGTCGCGTACAGGTCCTGCGCGTAGTACGGGAGGATGTACGCGGCGTATTCGTATAGCATGCGTTGCATCTGGTCCGTGATCGCGCGACGGGCAGCGGGGTCGATTGTCACGAGGGACTGGTTATAGAGGTCATCGTACGTCGCATTGGAGTACCAACTGTCGCTCGTATCCGGGATCGAGTCCGTCGTCTGAACGGACAGAACGTCGGTCGACGGGTCGGAGATCGGGCTGAACACCCAGTCCCACAGCCACATGTCGAAGTCGGAGGCCTTCCAGACGTCGTTCATCGTGTTGAGAGGTCGAACATCATAGCCAGGAGAGGCGCTGCCCGCGTGATCGACCGTTTGGATCCCGGCCTGTCGTAGCCACGTCGTGATGTTCGCGGCCGCCACGGCAAACTCCGGGTGCGAGTCCGGGGTGTAGAACCGGAAGCGCAAGGGGTCCAGCCCGCCCGCGCGCGCGAGCGGCGTCGTCGTCGCCGTCGCGGGCGCCCCGGTCGTATCGAAGGCCCATCCGGCATTGTTCAACAAGCGTCGGGCGGCCCCGGGGTCGAATGGGAATCGGTCGGCGGCGGGTATGGTGTAGTGCCACGGGTTGCTCGCCGGGACGAGCGTGTCAGCCACCGTGGCTAGTCCCAGGTAGGCATACTTGACGATTGACGCCTTGTCGATACTCATTGCGACGGCTCGGCGGACGGTTTCATTGAGGAGGAGCGGGCTGCTCGTACCATTCTGGTAGTCGGAAAACTTGTTCCGGATCTCAGGAGTGATTTGATTGAGAACGATTTCGCCCACGAATCCCCCGGCGACGGCGCGCTTCTCAATGATCTGACCGTTCCCCGGATTCAGACCACTGAGATACACGGGTGCGGGGATGTTGTAGATGATGTCCAGGTCGTCGGACCCCGACGTGAAGCTGCTCGCCATCGCACCCGCGCTCGAGAAGAAAATGAATCGGATCTCATCCGGCCGGACGAGGTGGCAATATTGGGCGTCGCCAAAGTAGTTTGGGTTCCGACGCAGGATGATTGGACCGCTTGCGAGATTGCTGTTCGTGTCATAGTATAACGGGCCGGAACCGACGATTACGGGCGGGGAGTTCGCGATGGGGTCTGCGATGTTCTCCCATAGGTACTTCGGGAAGATTGTGACCGCCGTCAACATCGAATCGATCGCGGCAAAGGGCTCAGAGGTCACAATTTGGACGGTGTAGGCATCGATTTTCGAGAGGTGATCGATCTCACTGACGTAGCTGTTCAGGACGCTTCCGTTGTGGACGGTCACCATGTTGTACGAGAACACGACGTCGTCGGCGGTGACTGGGTGGCTCCTATCCCCCGGATTCGCCGGGTCGGTGAAGTACGCGTTCTTGACGAGGTGGAACGTCCACGTGACGTTGTCGGGAGCGACCTCCCATGCGTACGCCAGGTCCCCGACCACATGGTACGCCCCGTCGCGGGTGGCGAGCGTGCTATAGATGTTGTAAACAACGACGAACTCGAGGGTCAAGGTGAAAACGTTCGGGTTCAGGCTCTTCGCCGTTTGACCGGACAGCCCGATCCGAAGAGACCGCGTTGTCGGCTGAGGCCGGCCCGACAACAGGACGTACGCGGTCGTGGCGAGGACCGCCACTACGATAATCGCGACTAGAATGTACGCGATTAATCGCCGTTGTTTCCTTCGCCGGCCGGGCTCACTCGGAGGCTCCATTGGAGCAGTCGGTGCCGCATCTGCCATAGTCGATCCACCCTCCCCGCATGCAGCTCGGAAGGTTCTTCCGTGCTACGGAGTGACGGGATGCCGCGAGCGTATATAAGGACTCCCGGGACTGGGTTCGAATTCGTTCGATAAGCGCATTCGGGCTCGGTCAGCCCGCATACTCGGACTGGCTTTGCTCGCGCATGAACTGCGGCAGGTAGTAGTGGCCTCCCGCAGACTTCCCTGACGTCCCGGACATCTTCCATCCGCCGAACGGTTGGACCCCGACGACGGCCCCGGTCGTCGCACCGGCGGCTCGGTTCGCATACAGGACGCCGGCTTCGACCTCGGAGAAGAAGCGGCGCACCTCCGCGGGTTCGCGGGAGAAGATCCCTGCGGTGAGCCCATAGTCGACGTCGTTCGCGACGTCGATTGCATCGTCGAGTCCGTCCACCTCGATGACGGAGAGGATCGGGACGAACAACTCCTCCTTGTTGATTCGATGGTTTCGCGGGAGCCCCGCCACGATCGTCGGATCGACGAAATGCCCGATCTTGGGATCCGTTTTCCCGCCGAACAGGATTTTCCCCTTGGACCGTCGGATGTCCGAGATCGCCTTCTCGTAGGTGGACACCGCGGCGTCGTTGATCAGCGGGCCCAGGTAAACATCCCGGTGGGTCGGGTCGCCAAC
>Ga0209157_1001367_pt1 | contig 20383 bp, 20 predicted proteins | sample GraSoiAngelo_135_FD_185892 | JGI IMG/M metagenome (GOLD analysis project Ga0209157, IMG submission 185892) | Grasslands soil microbial communities from the Angelo Coastal Reserve, California, USA - 14_0929_05_40cm (SPAdes) (version 2) | ecosystem: Environmental > Terrestrial > Soil > Grasslands ...
TTTGAGGTCCACGGGCACAAGATCCGGGCGAGACGTCATCAGGAACCAGATCACCTTGCCGCGGCGTCGAGTATCTCCCATGAAGGCGGCCAGCGAAGCAAAGACCCGTTCGGAGACGCCCGAGTCCGCCCCTTTCGTTTCGCGGTTCCCCAATGCCGCGTCCGCTTCGTCGATCACCACGGCGACGGGACCCAGGGCATCGAGCAGGCCGAGAATCCGCTCGAGATTGGCTTCGGTCTGTCCCTGCCACATCGAGCGGAAATTGAGCAGCTCCACGACCGGAATCCCGATCTCCGCGGCAAAGCAGCGGACCATGAAGCTCTTACCGGTGCCGACGGGGCCGCACACGAGGAACCCCATGGGCACGACGTCCAGCCTGCCCTGCCGCAGCGCGGCTGCGGTCTCCCGCAGGAGGGCCTTCGCCCCGTCGTTTCCCGCCACGGCATCGAGGCCGGTGGAGCTGGTCAGGAATGAGAGCAATCCGCCACTTGCTTCCTCTATAAGGCGCTTTTTCTCGCGGGCGAGCGCGTCGGGATCGAGCGCGGCGCCGTTCGCGTCGGCTTCCGCGAGCAAGCTCTCCAGATGCAGGCACGTCAGCCCTGACGTCAGGACCGCGACCTTCCGTGCGTCGATGCGCGTGAACGTTTGCGGCGTGGCGCCACGACCCGACAAGTAGGAATACCGCTCGCGTTCGTCCGGGACCGGGACCATCAGCTCGAACGTCCGCGCGTCGGCGACGAGGGCTTCGTTGAGCGCGGCGGTGCTTTCCGAGATCAGGCAGAACGTAACCTGGCGCTGCAGAAACAGGGGATCAGCCGACCAGCGGCGCAGCGTGACGATTGAGTTTCGATCTTCCACCGGGAGTTGCCCGGGATCACCCGCCGGCGCGACGGTCTCCGCGAAGTCGATGATGACAGCGGCGGAGAAGCGCGGATTCTCTTTCAACTGATACAGGAGGTACGTCTCGAGCAGCTGGAGGGCGCGGTCGGGATCGCGCGGTTGGACCTGAGCGAGGTTCGTGCCGCCGACCCGGTCGTAGGCCTTGAGCACCGTGCGAAAATCCTGCTCCGCCTGTGAATCAGTGAAGCGTATGCCCGAGCCGCGGTCGTACAAGGCGATCACGGTCCGATCGGAGAACATGACTTCGCCGAGGAAGTCCGCGATGGTGCCGTGCCGTCGCGCCCCCAGCGGATGGATGTCGCGCACGCCGGGACCGTGCAGAATGAACGCATTGATGCCGCGCTGGCGGATCCGGCGCTGCAACGTGCGCGCCCACTCCGCCAGCGCCGGCTGTTCCTCGCTCGGTCGTGCCACGAATCAGAATAGAAAGGGTCCCGGCGCGGTCAGCTAGAGTGATGCAGGCGCCGGAAGTGGGGCCGCTCGATGAGGAAGTAGAACGTGAGGATGGCAACCTGAGAGAATCCCGCAGCGATCAATCCGGGGAAAGACCGCAGTATCAGCGCCAAGCCGTACATTTGCAGATACCCAACCGTATACATCGGGCTCGAAATGAAACGATACGGACCGGTCGAGACCGGACCGATCGCGGAATCGGGATCGAAGAAGTTGTGCCAGTAATAGGCGTTGCTCCCCAGCGTCCGGGCCGCCCAGAGCTTCGTACCGAGCCCGACGATGACTAACGAAGCGCCGATCGCGAACGAGGCCGTGCCGGAGATGGAGAGGTCCCAGGTGTTGCGGGTCGCAAGGCAGAGCACGATGAACGCAAACGCGTCGTGGTACATGATCCAGGACGAGGTGCGGCGGAAGCGGCGGAACGCTTCGGTCCGTCCGAAGCGCGTGGTGTAGACGTTGCCCTGGTCCTCGCGCCGCAGCACGCCACCCACGAACAGCACGTACGCCATTCGACTGAGAATGGCGTACGTGAAGACGGCGACTTGCGCCGCGGTCACTTCCGGCCGAATAGACGGACCGTTGCGACGCCGCGCCCACCGCGCAGGCGGCTGCGGTACCAGAAATCGACTCGGCGCAGGATGCGGACCGGCCCGGGCAGATCGATTGTGCGGCTCCACGATCCCTCATGAAACTGGATGCGGGTCTCGGGGGAAAACGTCTGGCCGTTCCCAAATCTGACGGTGATGTTGTACATCTCGAGATTGCCGCCTGCGACTTCGATCTTGATCGCCGTGAATCCGCCCTCGCGCGCGCCCACGATGATGGCGTCGTGATCGAGCGTGAAGCTCACCCGTCGGGTGCCCAGCAATTCCCAGTCGGCGGTTGGGATCGTCAGGAGGACAAGAGCGGCAACGAGGGCGCGCATGCGGGAGCCTCCGAGTCAAGGTGGCCGACAACATACAACATGTGGCGCCTGTAGTGCACGTGCGACAGTGACGACCAGGACAATCGCCAGGGTATAGTCTGCACAAGGAGGCCGTCATGAAGCGATTTCGTGCGTCCGCGATTACCCTGGCAGTTCTCGCCGTTGGTTGCAAGGAGCCTGTTGGCCCCCCACCGAAAATAACCGAGCTGCCGCGCGCGCTGACCGCCTCCGAGCAGAGCCTGATCGAGAGGGACAATCGCTTCGCGATCAAGTTGCTCAAGCAAGTGAACGCGGACACGCGCGACACAATGCCGAACCTGTTCGTCTCGCCCTTGTCGGTGGCGATGGCGCTGGCGATGACCTACAACGGCGCGGCCACAACGACAGCGGAAGCGATGCGCGCGACCCTCGAGCTAGACGGCATGACGGTTCCGGAGGTCGATGAGAGTTATCGCAGCTTGATCGCGCTGCTGCGGGGGCTGGATCCGCATGTCAAGTTCCAGATCGCGAACTCGATCTGGTATGATCTCGGCCTCGTGGTCGAGCAACCCTTCATCGCCGCAAACCGCACCTACTTCGACGCACAGGTGGAGTCGCTGGACTTCCGCTCATCGACCGCCGCGCAGACGATCAATAATTGGGTGGACCAGCATACTAACGGTTTGATTCACGAAATCGTCTCGAATCCGCTCCCGGACGATGCGCTGATGTTTCTCATCAACGCGATCTACTTCAAGGGAGACTGGACGCAGCAATTCAACAAAGAGTTGACAGCCCCGCGGCCGTTCCGGCTGGATGATGGAACGACAGTCAACGTCCCGACGATGACGGTTGGGAAAGAGGTCCCCATTCGCACGGCGTCGATGCCAGCGGCACGCGTGATCGACTTGCCGTACGGCGGCGCCGCGTTCTCGATGACGATTCTGCTCCCGCGGGATACAGCAAGCGTGGAGAGTCTCGTGGCCAGCCTCACCTTGGACGATTGGAACAGCGCGATCGCGTCGCTCGATACGACCGTCGCGGAGCTCTACCTCCCCAAATTCAAGCTCGAAAACAATCTCACACTCAAGGGCACACTCATAGCGCTGGGGATGGGTATCGCCTTCAGCGACGTCGCGGATTTCAGCGGCATCCGCAAGGGTGGCGGCTTGGAGATCACGGATGTGAAGCATCGGACGTACGTCGATGTGAATGAGGAAGGCACCACCGCGGCGGCGGTCACGGTGGTCGTTATGGGCCCGACGAGCGCCGGGCCGCCGCGCATTCTCGTCGATCGTCCGTTTCTGTTCGCGCTGCGCGAGAACTTGTCAGGTACGATCCTGTTCATGGGAGTGATCCGGCACCCGCTGCCCGAGTAGGGGTATCTTCCAGAGCCTTTCCAGGAGGGTCCATGCCCCGGATCACGTTGCTGACGCTCGCCGCACTCGTCGCACCTTTCGCCCTCGCCGGGCAGCAGCCTACGGCGCCGCCCGCGCCAGCCACTACTAGCCCGCACGACAGCGTGCACGGCGCAATTCACGCGGTTGATGTTGGCGCGCGCACGCTCGACGTCAAGACCGGCGTCGGTTTCGCCCTGCGCATCGTGCGCCTGCAGGTTCCCGTCGATGTGCCCATCACCGACCGAGCGGACGGGGGGGGGGCGCAGCCTGCACGAATCGGGCTGAACGCGCTGAAGCCCGGCGACGTGATTCGCGCAACGTTCGGCTCCCGACCGACGGGGCTCGTGGCCTACGTCATCCAGCGCGTCGGCCGGATGGACACTGGTGTGGGCTCGACGCCATGACGCGCGGTGTCATGGTGATCATGGCGGTTGTGGTCGCGGCGGCGTGTCGCCGCCCCCAGCTTGGCGACCCACTGCGCGGCTTGTCAGCGGGGGAACGGGCGCGATTCGATAGTGGGCGCGCCGTGTTCGACAGCACCTTCACGCCGGCAGTCGGTCTCGGTCCGCTGTTCAACGCCAGCGGGTGCGGCGAGTGCCACGAGGATCCCGTTACCGGGGCGAACGGCGACGAAGTCGAGCGGCATGCCGCGGTGTTCCACCCTGAGAATCCGGTCCTCAAGTGCGACGAGCTCGCGGCGCAGGGCGGGCCGGTCTTTCAAGACAGTGTGACTCCGGCCCTGCGCGCCGCGCTCCACATCGACAACGAGCCGCTGCCGCCAGGCGTCACGACCGTCGCGGCGCGTACCACGCCTGATGTCTTCGGGTTCGGACTCCTCGACGCCGTACCCGATTCCGTGATTCTGTCCTACGCCGACCCGGACGATCGCAATGGCGACGGCATCTCGGGACGTCCGAATCGCTTCTTCGACGGCCGGCTGGGACGCTTCGGGCGCAAGGCGTTCGTGCCGACGTTGCGCGAGTTCAACGATGGCGCATTCCAAGTCGAGATCGGCATCACGAATCCCTCCGTCCCGGCCGAAGGCACGGTCACTGGCGACACGCTGCCCACGGGAACCGATCCGGCGCCGGACCCCGAGCTCGATGCGCACCGCCTCGAGCTGGCCGACGCGTTTGTGCGACTGCTCGCTCCGCCCGCTCCCCTCAAACAGTCGAGTGAGGCGCGGCGGGGGCGGGAGGTCTTTACGCAAACGGGGTGCCCCTCCTGTCATGTGCCGGTCCTGCGCACCGGCGACAACCCCATCCCGGCCCTCAGCCACAAAGAGGTCGCGGCCTATACCGATCTGCTACTGCATGACATGGGGCCCGATCGGGCCGACATCTGCTTGGGCCTAGCGACGCCGAGCGAGTTCCGAACGGAGCCGCTGATGGGGCTGCGACACGCGACGCAGTTCCTGCACGACGGCACGGCGAAGACGCCGGAGCAGGCGATCGAGCTCCACGGTGGGGAGGGGGCGCGGGCGCGCGACCTGTTCCGGGCGCTGCCGGCCAAGGATCAGGCCGCGCTGGTGGCGTTCCTCAAGACGCTCTAAGCTCGGTTCTGGTGTTCGCCATCCGCGGCCGACTCGAAACGCCGCGAGGCTCTGCTCGTAGGACGAGACACCCATGACCGCGTCGATCAGCGCCGAATTCCTCGCCCTCCAGGAGCTGCTCGCCGGCCGCTATTCGATCGAGCGCGAGCTCGGGCGAGGCGGTATGGGGATCGTGCTGCTCGCCCGTGATGTGGCGCTCGACCGCCCCGTCGCGATCAAGCTGCTCCCACCCCATCTCGCGACGCGCCCCGACGAACGGGACCGGTTTCTGCAAGAGGCGCGGACCGCCGCCGGCCTCGCACATCCGAATATCGTGCCAATTCACCTCGTCGAGGCACGCGGTGAGCTCGTGTTCTTCGTGATGGGCTTCGTGGACGGTGAGACGCTGCGCGATCGGGTGGAGCGAGCCGGCCCGCTCCCGCCGCGCCTCGCGACGAAGCTGCTGCAGGAAGTGGCGTGGGCGCTGGGCGCCGCGCATCAACGCGGCGTGATTCACCGCGACGTGAAGCCTGATAACATCATGATCGAGCGCGCGACCGAGCGCGCGGTCGTCACCGACTTCGGAATTGCGCTCGGCAGACGGGCGGGGGCGGCCGAAAGCGGCGGCTCGGTCACCGGGACCGCACGCTACATGAGCCCCGAGCAGGCGTGCGGCGAGCCGGTGGACGCGCGCAGCGACCTCTACTCCCTGGGCGCGACGTTCTTCTACGCCCTCACGGGCCGGGCACCATTCGAAGCTGCAAACGTGCCCGCGATCCTCACGAAACACGTCTACGAGCCGGCCCCCCTGGTCCAGGCGCTCCGGCCCGAGGTGCCCGCCAAACTTGCGGCCGTGGTCGACCGCCTGCTCCGCAAAGCGCCGGCGGAGCGGTTTCAGACGGCGGACGATCTCGCGCGGGTCGCGGGCGAGCTGCGGGGCCGGGACTTTCGCGCCCCGCCGCTGGTCCGCGCCTTCGTGCGGAACGCGCAGGTCTCGACCATGGTGCTGCTGTCGCTGGCGGTCGCTGGGCAGGGGGCGGGAATAATCGGGGCGATCCTCCTCTTCCAACTGGTCGTCGTGGCGCGCCGACTCTTGAAAGACGGCTTCGCGTTCGGCGACATCCGGCTGGCCTTGCTCGCCGAAGCGCAGGTGCAGAAGGAGGAGGCCGAAGTCACGAAGCAGCGCAGCTGGTTCCGGAAGCTGGACTCGTTGTGGTACCGGATCTGGGCCGGAAGAGCCGGACGCTGGTTCTTCCGCCTCGCGGGTACCGGCCTCAAGGCAACCGCGCGTCCGGCCCTCCCCTCGGTCGACCGGACCGAGCTCGTGCTCGGACGCTCGGCGCTCTCCGCTTATGAAGCGCTGCCGGACGCGGAGCGGCGCCAGGCGCGAGATCTTCCGGCCGTGGTCGAGCGATTGGAGACCGGGGCCGAGGCACTGCGGGCACGGGGCGACACGGGTGAATCGCTCACCGAGGCCGTGGCCGCGCTCGAACACCTGCGCCTTGCCCTCGTGAAGCGGCAGTCCGGCATGGGGTCGCCTTCCGATCTTACGCTCGTGCTCGAGCGCGCCAGGGCGATCGGGGAACACGTCGATCGCCGGCTTGCGGCGGTCGCTGAAGTGCAGGCGCTCCTCGAGTAATCAAGCGTACTTGCTCGCTGTTTGGATCTAGCGTCAATTCTGATCCTCCCTGCTCCTAACGGACCTCGTTGCTCATGGCAAAACGCAAGCTGCCTCTGGTGCTTGCCTTGATGTTGCTGGCCACGTGCAAGGAAAGCCCGACGAACCCGAGCACGACGAATCCTCAGTCCGTGTCGGTGCTGACGCAGCACAACGACAACACGCGGGCCGGCTGGAACGACAACGAAACCGCATTGACCACCAGCAACGTCAACGTGCAGCAGTTCGGCAAAGTGTTCACACTCACCGTGGACGACCAGGTGTATGGCCAGCCGTTGGTCGTCGGCCACGTCTTCATCGGCGGCGGCTACCACAACGTGGTCTACATCGCCACGGTCAACAACACGCTGTATGCCTTTGACGGCGACAATGGCGCACTGTACTGGCGGAAGAGCTTCACGGCGCCGGGCATGCGGCCGCCAAGGAACGTCGACATGACAGGGGCATGTGGTGGCTCGTACCAGGATTTCAGCGGCAATATCGGGATCGTCGGCACACCGGTGATCGATTCGGCGAGGGGGACGATCTATTTCGTCGCGCGCAGCACCACGGGCACAGGCAGCACGTTCGTTCAGTACCTGCACGCCGTGAACCTTGTCGACGGGAATGAAATCGGCGGCAGCCCGACAAGAATCACCGCCACCTACAGCGGGAATGGGGACGGCAGCGTCAACGGCGTGATAGCATTTGATGCCCAGCGGCAGAACCAGCGTCAGGGATTGACGCTGGTCAACGGCGTCGTGTACGTGACGTTTTCTTCCCACTGCGATTGGGGGCCGTATCATGGATGGATCCTGGGATACGACGCCGCGACGTTGCAGCAACAGGTTGTCTACAACGACACGCCCAACGGATATGCCGGCGGCATGTGGGAGAGCGGAATGGCCATGGCCGCTGATGCCGGAGGCAACCTGTATGTGGTGACGGGCAACGGAACGGTGGGGGATGCCGGTGATCCGACGAGCCCGACGAATCGCGGCGAGAGCGCCCTGAAGCTCACACCGTCCGGATCGACCCTGCAGGTGGCGAGTTACTTCACTCCTCAGGATTACCAGGCTCTCAATGACACTGACATCGATTACGGAACGATGGGTGCGTTCCTGATTCCGAACTCAGTCTATTTCCTCACCGGGGGCAAAGACGGGAACCTGTATCTGTTGAACAAGGATGCCATGGGCGGGTACGTGCCGTCCCTCAACCAGGTGCAGCAAGTCGTCCCGCTGGGCTCCAGCTCCAACATGCATTGCCAGGCGGCGTACTACAAAGGAAGGTCGAAGGAATTCATTTATGTGTGGTCCGAGAATGATGTTTTGAGAGCGATCCCGTTCGATCCCGGCAGCAACCAGCTGGATCGCACGGGCGAGATCGATTTCCTAGGCGCGGGTGGACCGACCGGGCAGAGCGGGGCGGTCTTGTCGGTTTCGTCCAACGGCTCCACGGACGGGACGGGGATTCTGTGGGCGTCCTATGCATTCAGCGGTGACGCGGAGCATAACGTGAGCCCCGGCATTCTGAGGGCCTTTGACGCGAATGACGTCACCAGGGAGCTGTGGAACAATCAACAGAACGTCGCCCGCGACGGAGCGGGCAATTACGCGAAGTTCTCAGCTCCGACGGTAGCCAACGGACACGTGTACCTGCCGACGTTCTCCAATCGCGTCGTCGTTTACGGATTGCGGTAACGGCCCGGCCGTGAACGTCCTCGACGAGCAGGCCGTGCAAGCCAGGCTCCACTACCAGGACCTCATTCCCGCCATCGCGCAGGCGCTCGCGGCATTGTCGTCCGGCAAAGTCGTGCAACCAGTGCGCGCGGTGCTTCCCGTGGCTCCGCATCGCGGCTTCTTCGCCGTCATGCCGGCATACGCGGGCGCCCTCGGTGCCAAGCTCGTCACGTTCTATCCGCGCAACGTCGGGATCCACACCCACCACGCCCTCATCGTCATGTTCAAGGCCGAGACCGGCGAGCCGCTCGCGGTCATGGACGGCCGGCTCATCACCGAGATGCGGACCGCCGCGGCGTCGGCGGTGGCGACCCAGCGGCTGGCCCGGTCCGACGCGGCAGTGCTCGGAATTCTCGGATCCGGCGTGCAGGCGAAGAGTCACCTCGAAGCGCTGCGCCACGTCCGCTCTTTCAGGGAAGTACGCGTGTGGAGTCCGCGCAACGCGCCGGCATTTGCGGAACGACATGGGGTGAAGGCGGTGCCGAGCGCGGCGGATGCCGTGCGCGGCGCGGACGTGGTGGTCGTTGCCGCGAGCTCGACGACACCTATCCTGCAGGGACGCTGGCTCTCGCCTGGGACTCACGTCAACGCGATTGGCGCGACCCGTCCCGACTGGCGCGAGCTGGACGACGATCTCGTCACCACGGCGCGCATCTTCGTCGACTCGCGCGAGGCGGCGCTGCGTGAATCGGGCGATGTCATCGCAGCGCGGAGTGAAGTGACGGAGATCGGCGCAGTCGTGGCCGGAGTGGATCCCGGCCGGCGCAACGCCGAGGAGCTTACGCTGTTCAAGTCCGTGGGCGTCGCGGTCGAAGACGTGGCAGCCGCGGCACTGGTGCTGGGTGCTTGAACCGGTCCGTCCCATCGCGCTGAGTGAGATCCGGGACGCTCGGAAACGCATCGCCGGAACCATCGTTCGCACGCCGTTGGTCCGGCTGGAGCTGGGGCCGGGGTTACCCGATGTGCGGCTCAAGCTCGAGAACCTCCAACCGATCAACGCCTACAAACTGCGCGGTGCCGCCAACGCGGTCGCGCTGTTGTCCGATGCCGAGCGGCGGCGCGGCGTCTGGACGATCAGCGCCGGCAATGCCGGTCAGGGTGTCGCGTACGCGGCGCGGGCCGCGCGCGTGCCGTGCACTGTTGTCGCGATCGAGACGGCGCCCGCCGCGAAGCTCGAGCGCATGCGCGCGTTGGGCGCGAAGCTCGTGCTCGTCCCGTACGCGGTCGCCTGGCAGGCGCTGGACGACCGCTCGTATCCCGGCGTCGAGGGAACGTTCATCCATCCGTTCGACGATCAGAACTTCATCGCCGGTCACGCGACCATGGGCCTCGAGATTCTCGAGGATGCGCCGGACACTGCCGCGATCATCGCCGCGATCGGCGGTGGCGGCCTGGTCACCGGCGTGGCCAGTGCCGTGAAAGCACTGCGCTCGGGAGTCAAAGTGTGGGGCGCCGAGCCGGAGACCGCCGCGCCCGCTGCGCTGTCGTTCGCCAAGGGCTCGGCGCAGGTGTTCCCGGACTGGAAGGCCACGTTCGTCGACGGCGCGGGCGGCAAGAGCGTGTTTCCGCGGATGTGGCAACGCATGCAGCCGGTGGTGGATGGCTGCATCGTGGTGACCCTGGACGAGGTGAAACGCGCGATGCGACTTATGGCGGAAAAGGCGCGCGTCATCGCAGAAGGCGCGGGGGCACTTGCCCTTGCGGCAGCGCTCACTGGCAAGGCTGGTTCGGGACCGATAGTCGCGATCGTCTCCGGCGGCAATATCGATCTTGCGAAGTTCAGCGAGCTCATTGCGTAGCCTGGCCGGCCGGCGCTAGCGCAGCTTCAGCTGCATGTCCACCCACGCGCCGTTCTTCGCACTCGACTCAACCGCTGCGTGGATGAACTTGACGCCGTGCGCGCCATCTTCGACCGTCGGCACGAGCAGCGCCGCTCGATCCGGCGCCCCCTTCGCACGCCGCGCCCGGATCTGCTCCGCCAGATCGCGATACAAATTGGCGAACGCTTCGAGATAGCCCTCCGGATGACCTGACGGGATGCGGGTCGCGCGCGACGCGGCGGGACCGAGATTCGGACCACCTCGCGATAGGATGCGTGGTGGTTGGCCCACCGGGGCGAAACGCAGCTGGTTGGGGTGCTCCTGGCTCCACTCAAGGCCGCCCTTGTCGCCATACACGCGCAGCCTGAGCCCGTTTTCATTGCCAGGCGCCACTTGACTCCCCCACAGCATGCCGCGCGCGCCATTTTCGAAGCGCAGCAACATGTGCACGTTGTCGTCGAGCCTGCGGCCCGGCACGAACCGGCTTAGGTCCGCAGCGAGCTCGCGGACCGTGAGGCCGGTGACGAAGCCGGCGAGATTGTACGCGTGGGTGCCGATGTCGCCGAGGCAGCCGCCGGCACCGGCGCGCGCGGGATCGACGCGCCACGCGGCCTGCTTCTGCCCCGTGTCTTCCAGCTTGGTCGTGAGCCAATCCTGCACATACTCGACCTGGACGACGCGGATCGTGCCCAGCTCACCCGCCAAGGTCATCTCGCGCGCCTGGCGCACCATCGGATATCCCGTGTAGTTGTGCGTGACTCCGAAGATGAGACCGGTGCGCCGCACCGTCTGCACCAGGTCGAGCGCGTCCTCGACGGTGGTGGTCATCGGCTTGTCGCAGATCACATCGATGCCGCGATCGAGAAAGGCGCGGGCGATCGCGTGGTGGCTGTCGTTCGGCGTGACGATGCTCACGACCTCGATGCCGTCGGATAACTGCGCCTCGGCCGCCGCCATCTCGGCAAAGCCCGTGTAGACTCGGGTCTGCGCGAGGCCGAGCTCGGCGCCCGATTCCCTGGCGCGTTGCGGATCGGATGAGAGCGCGCCCGCGACCAGCTCATACTGCCCGTCCATTCGCGCGCACAGCCGATGCACGCCGCCGATGAACGCGCCGCGCCCGCCGCCCACCATGCCGAGCCTGAGCGGCTGGACCATCGTCAGGCGATGCCGAGCATCCGGCGATTCGCGGCGAGGTCGGTGCCTGACCCGGCGAAATCGTCGAACGCCTGTTCCGTCACGTGGATGATGTGGTCGGCGATGAACTTCGCCCCTTCGCGGGCACCGTCCTCCGGATGCTTGATGCAGCACTCCCATTCGAGTACTGCCCAACCGGGATAGTCGTACTGGGCCAACTTTGAGAAGATGGCCTTGAAGTTCACCTGACCGTCGCCCAGCGAACGGAACCGGCCGGCGCGATTGACCCACGACTGGAACCCGCCATACACGCCCTGGCGGCCGGTCGGATTGAACTCGGCATCCTTGACGTGAAACATGCGGATCTTGTCGTGATAGAGGTCGATGTACTCGAGATAGTCGAGCTGCTGCAGCACGAAGTGACTGGGATCGTACAACAGGTTGCAGCGTGCGTGTCCGCCCACGCGCTCGAGGAACATCTCGAACGTCACCCCATCGTGCAGATCCTCGCCGGGATGGATCTCGAAGCAGGCGTTGACCCCGTTTTCCTCGAACACGTCGAGAATCGGGCGCCAGCGCCGCGCCAGCTCGTCGAACGCCGTCTCGACGAGGCCCGCCGGCCGCTGCGGCCAAGGATAAAAGTAGGGCCACGCCAGGGCACCCGAGAACGTGGCATGCTCGGTCACGCCGAGCCGGCGCGAGGCGCGCGCCGCGAGCTTCACCTGCTCGACCGCCCAGGCGGTCCGCGCCGCCCGATTGCCGCGGACTTCGGGCGCCGCGAAGGCGTCGAAAGCGGTGTCGTACGCGGGATGCACGGCCACCAGCTGGCCCTGCAGATGCGTCGACAGCTCGGTCACTTGGAGCCCGCGCTCGGCGAGGATGCCTTTTATCTCGTCACAGTAGGTCTGGCTCTCGGCCGCTTTGGCGAGGTCGAACAGGCGGGCGTCCCAGCTGGGGATCTGGACGCCTTTGAAGCCGAGCCCCGCGGCCCAGCCGGCGATGGTCTTCAGGCTGTTGAACGGCGGCGCATCGCCCGCGAACTGCGCCAGGAAAATGGCCGGCCCCTTGATCGACCTCATCGCGCGTCCTCCCGAGTACGTTTCAACTCTGCTGCCCGAGCCAAGCTACGCCAAAAGCGGGAAGGAAGTGAGCCTCGTCACCTTCGTCGGCCTGAGCAAATGATTACAGTAGAGCTGCTCTCATCGGCTTCACTTCACGCGCCCCCTGTTAGGGGTTACGATGACGACATCCACTCCGGTCGCCACGACGCGGACCGACGTTTCTGCCGCAATCGTCCTCCTGTTGATCGCGGAGGCGACTCTCTTCTTCACGTTTCTCTTCGTCGTTGGGCCGATTGCAACGTTGACTCGGCTGCTGCCACTACTCGCGGTGCTTGCGTTGTCCGGGGCGTTGTATTGGGGACAGACCTGGGCGCGGTGGGCGCTCCTTGCCCCAATTGGTTTTCGAGTCTGGCGGCTCGTGCCCGTGACCGCCGCGGCCTGGGGCTTGGGCCGGACCGGGATCGCGCTGTTCCTGACGCTGATTTTCTCGTCGAGTTGGCGGCTGCGTTCATCCTGCTGGATCGGTACTTGAGGTACTCCCGCTTCCCCCTCCCTTTTCACAAGAACGCGACCATAGTGTCATCCTGAGCGATTTGAAGCGAGTGTGCTCAATCCGGCGGGGGGGAGTCACTTCCGAATGAGTCTTTGGATCTGGCGCCACCCGATGAGGATCACGTGGTTATCGGCGAGGGCCTTCCGAAACTCGGGGCTGGAAATGACGTCGACGTCGCGCTGGCGCCACGCGGCATCCCACACCGTGAAGTTCACGGTGACCGTGCGCATCTCCGCGTCGTCATGCGCTAGATGCACGAATAACTCGGTGACGCCAGGTTGCAGATTCTTGACGACATTGAGGTAGTAGTCCTTCCACGCAGAGGGCTGCACGTCGCCGAGCGGCGAGAAGATCGTGTCGGGGAACGGATCGGCGGCGTCAACGTAGGGGAGCAAGTCCCGGAACACCTGCTTATTGCGGGCCATGCGAATCGGCAATCTGTAGTCTCGCGCCACCTTCCGCAGCACGGCGAAGAGCTGCGGCGTGGCATAGAGCGCGTGCATGTGCGCATCGAGATGCGTGGGGTCCAGCCCCATGGATTTGGCGCGCGAATTCCTCGGTGGTGGAATAGAAAAACCCGTCGCGCCCGACGAGGCTGGGAACGAGCGTGCGCGGCGTCACGGGTCCCCCCCCGGAATGTCTGCCACTCGGCCGTCAACGTCAGATGCAGGCCCAGATCGGCGTCGGGATGCGTCCTGGCGTACGCGGCTACTTCGCCGAACCAGGGGGCGGGAGCGATGAATGGCCGAGGTCTCGGAGCAGGCCAAGGTGCTCGATGGGATCGTGCGGTATCGGTTCGGCGACAATGCCGAGCTGATGGGCGCGTGGGCCAGCGCGCACAACGTGGCGGGGCCGTTCCGGTCTCGTCCGGAGCCGCAGGTGGGTGGTGGTGAGACGCCGACGGCGGCGTAGACCGGCGGTAAACCCCATGTAGGATAAAAACCGGGATCGCGTTAATGCAAGGAGGACGAGGGATCATTGCGAGGTTCGCTGCGAACGACCGGCTCGCGCCGTGACCATGTAAGCGCCATCGTTAGCGCGTGCACCCGTCCTATCCCATCAGCGACGGCGTCGACCGCCCCGCCCGCCGCCTCTTCTATTACTCCCTCACCTCCGCCCTCGCCGGCTTCCTGTTCGGCTTCGACACCGTCGTGATCTCCGGCGCCGAGCAGACGATTCAGCACCTGTGGGGCCTGAGCCCAGGCGTGCACGGCTTCGCCATGGGCGCCGCGCTCTACGGCACCGTCCTCGGCTCCCTGCTCGGCTCGTGGCCCGCTGATCGCTTCGGACGCCGCCCCACCCTGCTCGCCGTCGGCGCGCTGTTCCTGGTCTCGGCGCTCGCATCCGCGCTTGCGCCCAACGTCGAGCTGTTCATCCTCGCGCGCTTCATCGGCGGCGTGGGGATCGGCATCAGCACCGTCGCCGCACCGCTCTACATCTCCGAGATCGCGCCCCCGGACCGGCGCGGCCGGCTCGCCGCCATGTTCCAGTTCAACATCGTGCTCGGCATCGTGATCGCGTTCGCGTCGAACGCCGCCCTCGCCCGCGTCGGTCCCGACGCGTGGCGCTGGATGCTCGGCGTCGCCGCCATTCCGTCGGCGATCTACATGGTAATGGCCTTCGGCCTCCCCGAGTCACCGCGCTGGCTGCTCACGCGAAAGGTAGGGGCGCAGCATGCTGCGCCCCTACCCAACCGCGCCGCGGCTCTACACGTCCTGTCGCTCGTCATGCCCGCCGCATCACTGAACGAGCTCGAATCGACGGCCGACACGATCGTGGCCAGCGTCGCCGCGCAGTCGGCGCACGCGGGATTCTGGACCTGGCGGCTGCGCGTGCCGATCGCACTCGCATTTCTCGTCGCGTTCTTCAACCAGCTCTCGGGCATCAACGCGATCCTGTACTTCGCGCCGCGCATCTTCAGCCTGACCGGCCTCGGCCAACAGGCGGCGCTGCTGCAGTCAGTCGGCATCGGCATCACCAACCTCATCTTCACGTTCGTGGGCCTGTGGCTCATCGACCGCCTCGGCCGGCGTACGCTGCTGCTCATCGGCTCGGTCGGCTACATCGCGTCGCTCGGCCTCTGCTCGTGGGCGTTCTACACGGGACACGTCGCCATCGTGCCGGCCTGCATCTTCGCCTTCATCGCGGCACACGCGATCGGCCAGGGCACCGTAATCTGGGTGCTGATCTCCGAGATCTTCCCCAACACCTACCGCGCGGCGGGCCAGTCGCTCGGCAGCACCACGCACTGGGTGTTCGCCGCGCTGCTCACCACCGTGTTCCCACTCATGGTGAGCCGCCTCGCGCCGGGCACGATCTTCCTGTTCTTCTGCGGCATGATGGCGCTGCAGCTCGTGTGGGTGCTCACCATGGTGCCTGAAACGAAGGGAGTCCCGCTCGAGGAGATTCAGCGCCGGTTGGGCCTCGTGGGATGAACTTTTCCCACCCTTCAATACCCATTTGTTTTTAAGAAGCGGCGCAACGCATGTCATCCCGAGCGAAGCGCGCGAATGCGCGCGTAGCGAGGGACCTGCTTGGGGGAGTGGGTGGAAGACCGGATGCCGAGATCAGTGGTGGTGGGCATCGGCGAGGTGCTGTGGGACGTCTTTCCCCACGGCGAGCACTTCGGCGGCGCGCCGGCCAACGTCGCGATGCATGCGGCCGCCCTCGGCGCGAAAAGCTACATGGTCGGCGCCGTGGGACCTGACGCGCGTGGGGATGCGGCTCTGGCGCGGCTCGATGCAGCCGGCGTCAATCGCACTGCCGTCGCGCAGCTGCTCGGTCGCCCCACAGGCGTCGTCAACGTCAGCGTCGGCGCCAAAGGCCAGCCGTCCTTCGATATCGCGGCGGACGTTGCCTGGGATTATCTGCCGTGGTCGGAGGCTGTTGACGATGCCGCCGGGCGTGCCGACGCATTCTGTTTTGGAACCCTGGCGCAGCGCGCGGCAGTTTCCCGCGCCACGATCAAGCGCGCGCTGAAGGCAACACGCAAGAGCGCCTGGCGGCTCTTCGATGTCAACCTGCGCCAGAATTACTACGATGAGCGAGTCGTCACGTCATCGCTCGAGCTGGCTAACGCGGTCAAGCTGAACGACGAAGAGCTGCCCGTCGTCGCTCGGCTGTGCAAGCTCGCCCCCGGCGACGTCGTCGATCAATTGCGAATGGTGTGCGATTGGTTCGGGCTCAGACTCGCGGCGTTGACGCGCGGGGCCGCCGGGTCACTGCTGGTCACGCCGGGTGAAGTCTGCGAGTCCGCTGCGCCGGCTACCACAGTTTGTGACACGGTCGGCGCGGGCGACGCCTTCACGGCAGCGCTGCTGGTCGGACTCTTGAAGGGCCGGTCGCTCACCGAGGTCAGCGAGCGCGCCAACGCGGTGGCGGCGTACGTTTGCTCACAGCCGGGAGCCACTCCTCCGATCCCCGCATCGCTGCGGTGATTGAGACGTTCCCCCTCTCCCAACGGGAGAGGGGGTCAGGGGGTGAGGACCGGGCGAGGACCGGGAGCGTTGCTCAGGGGGATGGGATGAAACACGCGAAGAATGTCAACGCGTACATCACCGCAGCCGCGCCCGCGGTGCGCGCGCGGCTCAAACAGCTCCGGCAGGTCATCAAGCGCGCGGCGCCGAAAGCAACCGAGCGCATCAGCTACGGCATCCCCTTCTACGAGTACGGCGGCTCGGGATATAAAGGAAGGCTCATCTACTTCGCCGCCTTCAAGCAGCACATCGGGGTGTTCATCCCGCCCCGGCCTTCCGGTGGGTACCGCGGGCTGGAAAAATATCGCACGGCAAAATCATCGTTTCGTTTCCCCCTGGATAAGCCATTCCCGTTTGCGTTGATCGGGAAAACGGTGAAAGCGCTCGTGAAGCAGCGCGATGCGGACAATGCCGACTAACCCGACGCCATCACCTCAGCCGCCCTGGTTGCGCGGGCCGATTCCCGGGATCCCTGCCCTGCTGCAGCCCGTCGCCCACGCGCTCGTGGACGCGGACGAGGACACTCAAAAAGCGTTGGGCAAAATGACCGCCGCGCAGCTCAACCAGCGGCCGGGCGGCGGCGCTGCTGCCTCTGCCGCATATCACGTGCAGCATGCAATGGGGAGTCTCGACCGGCTGTTCACGTATGCGCGCGGCGAGTCGTTGAGCGAGGAGCAGCTCGCGGCGCTCGCGGCCGAGAAGACGATCTACGAGCGGACGTTCGAGCCCGCGCAGCTCGCCGCCGAATTCAGCGCCGCGATCCACCGGGCGCACGCGCAATTGCGCGCGACGAAAGAATCGGAGCTGTTGACGGTGCGGCTGGTCGGGCGCGCCAGGCTCCCCTCGAACACGATCGGCCTGCTGGTGCACGCGGCCGAGCATACGGCGCGGCACGTCGGTCAGCTCATGACGACCACGAAGGTGGTCTGAAGGAGGTAAACAAGTGACTCCGGCTACTCGCGAACGCACACTCAAAATCATCCTGGTAGTGTTGGGCGTCGTGCAGTTCGGCACTTCGGCCTTTTCGTTCGTCGGGGCCATGATGCGCCTGCCGCGGTCGATCGCCACGCCGATGCTCGAATCCGTGATGATGACGCTGGGCGTGTTCCTGGTGCTGGCGTCGCGGAATCCACCGGCGTATCGCAGCGTGATCCTGTACGGCGGGTGGGCGAACCTCGCGCATGCGACAGTAATGGCAGCGATGGCCATTCCAGTTGCGACGCAGCGGGCCGAGCTACTGATCCCAGCCGCGCTGGCCGCCGTGGGGGGGGCGCTCTTACTTCTGTTTGCTCCCCCTTCCTCCTCTTCAAGCTCTTCAAGCGCGAATGCGACGATGTCATCCTGAGTGCCGCGCGCCGAAGGCGGGCGGCGCGAAGGACCTGCTTTTCTGTACCTTGGTGGATGGCCTCACCGACGCCTCCCACTGATGAACCCGCGCTGCGCCGCGTCATCGGCGTGCGCGGGCTCGCCGCCGCCATCTTCAACATCACCGTCGGCGCGGCGATCTTCGTGCTCCCGGCGCACATGGCCGCCCGCTTGGGCGCCGCGGCTCCCCTCGCCTACCTCGTGTGCGCCGTGGCGACGGCGCTCGTCGCCTTGTGCATCGCCGAGGCCGGAAGCCGCGTCCCACAGAGCGGCGGCCCCTACGCGTACGTCGAGACCGCGTTCGGCCCCTACCCCGGATATCTCTGCGGTGTGCTGCTCTGGCTCGGCATCACGCTCGCGATGGGCGCCGTCGCTACGGTGTTCGCCGACGCGGTCGGCGGCTTGCTCCCCGGCCTCGGCGGCCCGCTGCCGCGCGCCGCGCTTCTGATCGCGGCCTACGGCGGCCTGGCTTTCGTCAACATTCGCGGCGCCGCGCTCGGTTCACGCGTCAGCGGCATCGCGACGGTCGCGAAAATCGTCCCGCTCATCGCGTTCGTCGTGCTCGGCCTGTCGCACGTCCGCGCGGAGAATCTCGCGTTGGGATCATTGCCCTCGCTCTCGCGCCTGGGAGAATCCGGGCTGCTCCTGATGTTTGCTTTCTTCGGGATGGAATCCGCGCTGCAAGTGAGCGGCGAAGTGCGCGATGCGGCCCGCGCCGTGCCGCGGGCGATCGCCCTCGCAGTGACGGGCGTGGGGGTGCTGTACATCGCCGTTCAGCTCGTCGCCCAGGGCATCCTCGGCACCGCCCTCGCCGCCCCCGAGACGGCCAAGGCCCCGCTCGCCGCGGCGGCCGTCCAGATCGCCGGACCGACCGGCTCTACGCTGATCCTCATCGCGATGATCGTCTCGACCTTCGGCTTCATGACGGCCACGATGCTCTCCACGCCGCGGACGCTCTTCGCCCTCGCGGTGGACGGCTACCTGCCGCGGTCGCTCGCGAGAGTGCACCCGGCACACCACACGCCGCACGTCGCGATCGCGATCCAGGGCGTGATCGTGTGCGCCATCGCAATCACGGGCACGTACGTCAAACTCGCGATCATGGCAAACGTGGCGATCCTGTTCGTGTACCTGGCGTGCTGCCTAGGCGTGTGGCGGCTGCGGCGGCTCGACGCGGGCGCGGCCGACCAGCCGTTCGTCATGCCAGGTGGGCGCGTTGTGCCGTGGGTAGCGGCAGGCTTGATCGTGGCATTGCTGGCGCGGGCCACTGCCCAGGCGTGGCTGCTCACGGGAGGAGTCATGGCAGCGGCTTCGGTCGCGTTCCTCATGAACGACGTAAGAAAAAGGCGTCGAACAGAATCGTAAGAGAGAAAGCGTCGAACAGAGACGTGATGAAAGACGTCGAGGAAAAACGTGACCACGTCACCTGTCCGGAGGTGGATGGCCGTATAGACGATTAAGCATCTTGAGAACCAGTACTGTTCGGCTTTGTAACGAGCGGACCAGGCGTCCATCCTCTTCGGTCGCGGGTTTTACGAGACGGAGTTGTGCAAGGACTTCCTGTGTGGACCCTCGAGCATGCAGGAGGAATCTGCGAAAGTCAGGCACTGTCCCTCGGCCGCAGGCTTCGGCGATGTTCGAGACAATGGAGAGCGACGTCTTCGCCAGCTCAGCGCAGCCGTTCGCGACCTCCTCCGCTACTGCTGAAACACGAAGTCTCCTCGGGTCAGCATACAAGACCATCTCTGATGATTGGTCAGGTCTGACAAATACCATCATCCTTACAGTGCGGCGACGGGGCGAGATTTCGCGAGCAGGCAGGGCCTTTGACGGTTTTGCTTGACGCCGTTAAGAGACGCATTTGTTCGACGTCTCTGTTAGACGCCTCAGCTCGACGCCGTTTTCCTACGCTTTCGGGTGGGTTTGCAACCCTCGGGGCGCCCTTCCCATCCAACTTCCTGAATCCACTCCCGGAGTCCCTATGCGGTTCGCCGTCCTTCTCCTGGCCAGTTTCCTGGCAGCCCCAGTACTGTCGGCCCAACACACGGTCCCGTCCGGCGGGCAGTGGTTGATCGAACCGGGTGAGCGTTCGGGCATCGTCCGGCTCACCATCCGATACGGCGAGCGCCGGTACTCGGACAACTGGAACAGCCAGGATGACGTTCCCTTGAGCCAGCTGGTGGGTCTTTCCGCGGCAGACATGCGCGGATCGGGAGTCACGGTGCATTTCAAGATCGTGCGGTCGGCCGGCACGCTCGACTGCGAGGGTTGGTTCGACGACGGCAAGGGCTCGGGCCATTTCACCTATCAGCCGAATCCCGATTTCGTGGCCGAGCTTGCCAAGCGCGGCATCAACGCGCCGACGGCGTGGGAGCAGTTCCAGATGA
>Ga0209157_1001368_pt1 | contig 20374 bp, 21 predicted proteins | sample GraSoiAngelo_135_FD_185892 | JGI IMG/M metagenome (GOLD analysis project Ga0209157, IMG submission 185892) | Grasslands soil microbial communities from the Angelo Coastal Reserve, California, USA - 14_0929_05_40cm (SPAdes) (version 2) | ecosystem: Environmental > Terrestrial > Soil > Grasslands ...
CCCAGCCTCATGACTCAGGACCAGCAAGCGACCGTCCGGTGAGATGCCGTGATCGTTGTTCACCTTGTCAGCGGCGCCGGTTCGGATTTGCTCGAGCTCCTTGCCGTCGCGCACTGCCAAGCGGTACAGCCGCCCGCCCTCGTTCAAGACAAAGAAACGGCCGTCGCGCGACCAGTTCGGAGCCTCGAAGTGACCACTCTTAGCATAGACGGTTGTGAGACGTCCGGATGGGACCTCAACGGTGCGAAGCAAGCTGCGGATGGAGTCGCTCTGGGCAACCGCGCTCTGGACGACGCATAGTAGGAGAATGAGCGCCGATTTCATGTACTGACCCGATTTCGGCCTGCTTCCTTGGCCCGATAAAGCGCCTTATCAGCCGCCTGCACAACCTGGTCGGGATTAGCGTTGCGGTGGTTCCGCTCCGCGACACCGATGCTGACCGTGATGGTGATCACCGGCCGTGTCTTTCGCCCCTTGTCGGCTTTGGCTTTCGGTGCACGTGGGCGGAAGCGCCGCCGCATGGTAAACCGGCTGGTCTCCACAGTCTCCCGTAACTCTTCGAGATAGGGGAGGCATTCTTCGGCCCCCTTACCCGCGAAAACGAGGGCGAACTCCTCACCGCCATAGCGGTACGCGGTGCCGCCGCCCGGCGCCTGGGCGAGCCGCGCGGCGACGAGTCTCAGCACGTGGTCGCCGGCGTCGTGACCGTAGGTGTCGTTGAATCGCTTGAAGTGATCGACGTCCACCATCGCGACACTGAACTGGCCACTCAGGCGCGGCAACGCTTCGTTGAGCGCCCGGCGGCCGGGCAGCTCCGTCAACCCGTCGCGATACGCCATCATATACGACGCCTCGACGACCGCGACGACGAGAATCAGACCTGCGGTAGCCAGCCAGATTTCCTGGCCGGGGCCGGGGGCGAGCCACGAGAGAGCGGCAAACACGGCCACCAATCCATAGACATATCCGCGCACGGGCGACTGCGGTTCGCGGAACCACGCCATTACGAGCAAGGCCTCGATCGCGACGAACGCGATGATTGCCGGCTGCTGGACCGGCGTCCACGCCGTGAGTTTGGCCGGAAGCACGTGCGCCGTGAGGTACTTGAGGGATTGCTGAGGGAACGTTTGTGCCAGAAAGACGACGATGATCACCTGCACCACCAGCAGAACCCAGCGCAGCAGGCCCGCCGGTGTTACCGTCCCGCGCTCGGGCAGCAAGGCGACGAGGGCGAGATTGATCGGCAGCAGAAACATGGTGGCGTGCAGCAACACGCGGTCGCGGGGCGTGGTCCCGCCACTGAGCAGCACATATTCGGTCAGCGCGAGCAGCGCGATCGCGAAAACGAGACGCGAGCGGTTGAAGCGCCAGCCAAGGAGCAGGGCCGCGGCAAGAACGGTAAAGGGGAAGACGTTCGCGAGGCCGGAAACGGTGCCGCGCAGCGCCGGCAAATCGAGGAGTAGCGCCGCACCCATGAGAATCGGGACTTCGGGAACGAGCAGAGAGAAGACGCGTTTCATCGGGCCAATAATCTAGACGCCGAGACGCTCAGCCGCCGAGCCGTTGAGTCAAGACAATGGGTTGACCGGTTGCAGCTAGGCTGGCGATATTCACCGCCCCAGGGCGGTATCGTCTAGGGGACTAGGACGGAGCCCTCTCAAGGCTCAAACACGGGTTCGAATCCCGTTACCGCTATGTCGAGCCCCGCCTCCATCGTCTAACGGCTAGGACACCACTCTTTCAAGGTGGGAACAGGGGTTCGATTCCCCTTGGAGGCACTTCAGGCGGCGGGATACTCTCCCTGCACGACGCAGTTGCCGCCTGACTTCTTCGCAGCGTAAAGGGCCACGTCGGCGGTGGCCATCAGCTGAGTCCCCGAGCCTTGCACGACTTCGCGCGGCAGCTCGACCAACCCGCCGCTCACCGTGACCATCGTCGATCCGTCTTCCACCAGGTTCCGGCGCATGCGCGCGGCGACGATCAGCCCCGCGACGGCGTCGGTATCAGGCAGAATGATGGCGAACTCGTCGCCGCCGATGCGCGCGGCGATGTCGGTGCCGCGCAGGCCCTTCTGAATGGCCGCCGACACGCGGCTCAAGGCGCGGTCGCCTGCCTGGTGGCCCCAGCGGTCGTTGAGCGGCTTCAGCCGGTCGATGTCCACGAGCAGCAGGGACAGTGCCACGCCGTAGCGCCGGCAGCGGGCGATTTCGCGTTGTAGCGCGGCGTCGAAGTGATAGCGGTTGTACAGCCCGGTCAACGGATCCGTGATGGATCGGTGCTCGAGCTGCTCCAGCTCCTCGTGCTCCACGATCGTGGGTGCCACGAGGTCGCCGCTGATATTCAGCATGTAATCGACGGCCGCCACGACCGCGCCGACATTCCGCCCCAGCCGCGAGCCGAGGTCCCGGCGATGTGCTTCGATCGCCTGAGCGCGGTCCGCCGCCTCTCGCTCGCTGAAGCGTGCGTGCGGAAAGACGCGCTGTAAGGTCTGGGAGTGTCGCTCTTCCTTGCGCATCTCGTTACCAGCCAATCGCAAAGTTCAGGTTCAAGTTCAGGTTCACGGAGCCTCCAACAATGCGTCGAGCCGATCGATTTCCGCGCGCGCCGACAGCCGTTGGAACGTCGCGCGTGCCCGCTGGGCCGCCGCTTTGCCTGCCGTTACATCACCACTGCGAATGAGGAGGTGCGCCAAGTCGCGCTCCGCGCTCGCCAGGAGCAGTGGGCGGCCATGCTGCGTGGCGCGATCGATCACGTCACGAAGCATGGTTTCAGCGTCATTGGTCTTCTCCGTCAGCGCGAGCGCGCTGGCGAGAATGCGGAGGTCTTCCGCTTCGCGGACGGGGTCCTTCAGCTCGCGATGCACCGCGATCGCGCGCTCGACTTCCTGCTTCGCGAGCTCGCTCTCGCCGCGCGCCACGCGGACTTCCGCCAGTCCCGCAATTGCCTGGGCCGTCAGCTGCCGGTCGCCGAGCCGCTCGGCTTCCTGAATCGCCTGGTTGGCGATCTCGAGCGCCCGATCCAGCTGTCCCTGCGCCCGGCACACGATCCCAAGATTGTGGCGCGCTTCCGCGACGCCGCGGTGGAAGTGCGCCTGCTCGTAGGCGGCGATCGCGCGGGTGTACGCGATGACGGCCCGGCGGTAGTCGCCCTGCATGTTCGCGATGATGCCGAGATTGTTGGCGCAGCGCCCGACGGTGGCCATGTCGCTGTCGTCCGTGGCCTCCTCCTGCGCGCGCGAGAAGAAGTAGGTCGCTTCGTCGATGCCGCCGCGCTCCAGCGCGATGGCGCCGCAGACGTTCAAGGCGCGGACTTCCATCATCCGGTCCTTGAGCGCGCGGGCCCGTAGCTGCGCGACCATCGCCCACTGCTGGCCAACCTCGAGACGGCCGAGGCGGCTGTGCGCGATGCCGTAGAGCAAGGTGAGCATGGCGGACTCTTCGAGCTCGTCGCGGGAACGCTGCTCGAGGTACGTCAGTAGCTCGGCGTAGCGTCCGGCGTCGGCGTACTGCTGGGCGACGTGCAGCGGCGCGAGGTTGCCGCGCAACTCGGCGGCCACGGACTCCTCCCAGCCCTGCTCGGCCAGCTTGCGGATGTCGCTCTCGGCGCCGATGCGGCTGAAGATCGCTTTGGCGGCCTGCGCGGCACCGATCGCTTCCTTCTGCCGTCCCGCTTTGCGAAGCAGCAGGGCCAGGTCGCGAGTGGCATCGGCCTGCAGCTGGATACGCCCATGGAGCTCCGCGCGTCCCATGACTTCACGGAGCGACTTCTCGGCGCGGGCCACCTGACCTTCGGCCGCCAGAACCAGCGCGGTCACGCGGAGATCCTCGGCTTCGCCGACGGGGTCGGGCAGACGGCTGCGGATCTCGCGGACGCGGTCGAGCTCACGGCGTGCGAGCTCGGGCTCACTGCGCACGACGCGAATTTCCGCGCGGCCACGCAACGTTACTGCGAATAGCGCTTCGTCGCCCCCGGCCTCGGCCGTTGCGACCGCCTGATCGGCTACGGCGAGCGCCTTGTCGAGCGCGCCCTGCTCGCGATAGGCGTTCGCCAGGTTGTTGTGGCACTCGGCGACACCGATCTGCTGACCGGCGCGATGGAACGCGGCGGCGGCGATTTCCCAGGAAGAAATCGCTTCAGCGTGGCGACCGCGCAAATGACTGATGATGCCGAGGTTATTGGAGGCGCGGCCAGTCGTTGCATGATCGCCGTCGCGGCTTGCGGCCATGAGGGCCTGCGTGCAGAAATCCGCGGCTTCCGTCAGGTGGCCGTTGACGAGGGCGAAGGCACCCCGCGCGCTCAGCGCATGGCGCTCGACCGCGGACTCGCCGCGGCGGCGCGCTTGCTCCAGGGCGAGCTCGAGCCACTGCAGCGCCTGCTCGTGCCGGCCCAGCCGTGCCTGTGCGATCCCGTAGAGCAACGCCAGCGTCGGCGAGTCGCCGAGCTCGGTGCGCTCACGGCCCCCGAGGAACTCGACTACGGCCGCGTGATGACCGGCAGCGGCGAGCTCTCGGGCTTTATCGATGACAGGAGCAATGGCTTCTAACGTAGGCGTCCCCTTGCCGTCAGACCGTTGTTGGCGCGAATCGTCGTGTAGCATCTGGAGGCTCGCTCGCCTACCAGGACACAGTCCAATCGAGTAATGCGTCTAATTCGATCGCGAATTCGCAGAAATGCGGCAAGGCGCTCGTAAACGACTGATCATCGAGCGACTGCGTCGCGGGGACTCGCGCCCAGGCGTCGTTGCTCGTTTCGCGGTAGGCGAGCCCCAACACCTGGCTCTCGATGACCGCATCGACGCTGTCGACGACCCCGTCACCGTTCAGATCGCCCAAGGCGCCGCCGTACCAGATCCGCAGCTGCGCGCGCTCGCCGAATTGCAAGCCGGTCGGCTCGAGCGTCAGGCCGATTTTCGTGGTGTCGATGTTGACCGTAACGAGTACGGAATCGCCGACCGCGATGTCGCCCTGTCCCGGCGCGAATGTGGGGTCGGTGACCGTCAGCTGCATGAACGGATGCGTCAGCGTGTCGATGGCGCTTGAATAGTTAATCCGCACGCTGCGGGATTCACCACGGACCGCCCAGAACGACACCGAGTACGTATCGAGGCTGAGGGGAGGTGTCCGGAATCCTGGGCGTCCGTGCTGATTGGACTGGGGGGAGATCGCGGTGAACTGCGGAGCGACGTTCGGCGCCCACTGGACGAACTGCGGCGCTTGGGCCGATTGCTGCAGCGGCACGGGGGGCGATTGCTGCAGCGCCGTGGGTTGATCGGTGCAGCGCACGACGGCGAGCGTCAGTGCCAGCACGACAAGGGAACGACGAACGAACATGTTTTCTCCGCGGGCTCCGAGTGGGCGACTTGACTCAAGCGAGCACAGGCGGCAGTTTTGGACCTAATCAGGCCCGTCTGCTATCTGTTTACGACACCGAAAGTAGGCATTTCTTGGCACCTGTCAAGACCGAAAGTGGACCGAAGAGGGTCCCCCTAGCGGACCGGCTGGCGGTTCTCCTTGATGTGTTCAGCCCCTGGGAAGGCATCTCCTTGAGCTATCGACAGTTCGCCGCGGCGCTCGGCGGCTCCGTAACTGAAGCTGCCATAAAGAAATGGCCGCATCGGAAGAAATTCCCGGCGGACGTGGCACGCTTGATCGTCACGAAGGCGAAAGAGCTTGGGATCCCTGACGTTAGCCTGGAGTGGGTCCTGTGGGGGGAGGGGCGCGGTCCCCAAAAGGGAACCAAAAAGGTCCCAGTTACGGAACTACAGCAACATCGCGAACTCGCCAACGGCATCGCCGAGGCGCTACGCCTCGACCTGGCCCACAACGAATTCGGCCAATGGTCGTCCGTCGAGGTTCAGCGAACCGTCATCTGGTCGCTCAAGGATTTGGCGCGGCGACTTTGGGTGCTGCGGTTTCCGATGAGTGAGACGTTCAAGCTGGCGGATGAATGGGGTGCAAAGATCGGTTTGCCGAGTCGTTCTCTTGCTTCGACGGCGAGCCCTGATGAGTTTTCCGGGCCCGCGCCAAGCGGTGGCGGGGCGCCGGGCCGATAGCTCAACTGGCAGAGCAACTGACTCTTAATCAGTAGGTTCTCGGTTCGATTCCGAGTCGGCCCATTTCCAGTGAAACCGAGTTTTTGCCGGGAACCCAACGCCGATCAGCGGCGGTTAGGGCATAGACAATCATCTGGAGGCTGTCACTGATGCGCGTGTCCGTGCTCCTCGCCTTCCCGCTGGTCCCTGTTCTCGCGGCTGCCCAGCAGCCCGCTCCTCCCCTCCCGCCGCCGTTGCATGTGCAGGTCGACTCCGCGCACCGCCGCGTCCTAATCACGGGCGGTCCCTACCGCGTGCCCGTGAGCCCGGAAATGCCCGGGATGATGATGGACATGGCCGCCACACCCGTGCAGAAGTTCGCGTTTCCGGTGGACGGCTGGCTCCAGGGTTTCCGCATTGACCTGTTCGACGATCACGGCCATGTGCTGTCTCACCGCCTGGTGCATCACCTGATCATGGTGAACTTCTCGCGCCGCCAGTTTCTCTACCCGGCTCTCGAGCGTCTGCTGGGCATCGCCGAGGAGAGCGACACCGGCGATGTGCGCATCCCGCGCACCATCGGTGTGCCCATGCGGGCCGGTCAGGACCTGGGTGTGTATGCGATGTGGCACAACGACTCGGGCCCCGAGATCCCCGCCGCCTACTGGCGCATAGTCCTCTATATGGCAAACCCGAGCCTCCGGCCCCGGCCAATCGATGTCCTCCCCGCCTACATGGACGTGAACATCCAGACGAACCCGGAGGAGAACCGCTTCAACGTCCCCCCGGGACACTTCGAGATCGGCTACGAGTTCAGCCCCCCGCTCTCCGGGCATCTCCTGGTGGTAACCGGTCACCTGCACGACTACGGCGTGCTGGTGAGGCTCGTCGATGCTGCGAGCGGCAAGACTCTCGTGCAGGTCAACGCGAAGCGCGACTCCCTCGGGCACGTGCTCTCGATACCGCGCAAAGCGCTCGCGATCCGCGGCGAGGGCCTGCACCTCAAGGCCGGGCATCGCTACCGGGTGGTGGGGGTGTTCGACAATCCCACTCGGGACACGTCGTACGGCGCGATGGCGCACATGGTCGGTCTGTTCGCCCCGGACCATTACCGGGAGTGGCCCGCGCTCGACCCCGCCGATCCGTACTACCATCGGGACCTGGTCGCTATGCTCGTGAACGGGGCAACGGACTCGGTGATTGTCGGGGGCGGCGTGCCGGCTCCGGAGCGGCGGCGGTGATCTCCCTAGCGTCGCGTCAGGCTCAGCCCCATTTGTAGGAAGCTCACCCGCGCGCTACTCGCCGCCTGTCCCCCGTTGTACTTCACGTCGCCGCCGACCACACCCACCGAATAATGGAAGAATGGCCCTACGAGCCAGTCTCGGCTGAACGGGTATTGATAGCCCACGCCCATCTGCGGCCCGATTCCCGATGACGTGATGACGACGGTCCCGTCGCTGGCGCGGTGCATGACGTACGTGACGCCGCCTTTGAGGTAGAAGCGGCGACGGATGTTCGGATACCAGTAGGTGGCGGCGCCGACCGACATCAACGTCTGTCTGACTGTACCGTCGCGCTCGCGCCACGCGGCGAGCTCTCCCGCGATCCGCAGCACTCGACTCGTGCTCGCTCCGATTGCGGCAAATGCCGAAATCCCCGCCGGACGATTGGCGGCGCAGATGGTGCAGGAAACGCGAGCCCAGCCGGGCGCCAGGCCGAAACCGTACCACAATCTGGAGGACCCGTCGCGCGACATCGGATCGCCGCGCTGGGCTGTCGCGCCGCTCGTGCTGCCGAGCGCCACCGTCAATGCAACCACACCAATTCGCAGCATATCGCACTATAACTCAATCACACTGGCCCATTTGGGGGTGACCGTGGTCACGGCTAGGTCACAGGACGCGGGCGAACGTGACAGCGAGGGGACGGTCGATGAAACAGGCACTTTCGTCACTCCTGCTGATCGTGTTCGTCGTCGGATGCGAAACCTTCCCGGCGGCGCCCGACTACGGTCCCGCCACCGGCAATGCCGTGTCCTTCGGCATCTGGACGCCCGGGGCGCGCGATGACTGCACAGCGTCGCAACACGACGCCTACTCGGTCGTGGGTCCCGATCACAAGCGCTACCCGACGTGGCACCCTCCGATCGATCCCGCGACTGGCTGTTCCTTCGGCCACGATCACGGCCGCGATCCGCGTGGGTCGGCGCTGTACCGGGAAGTCGGACCGATTCCCTTCGGGTACGCGAACGAACAACTCGATGTCTACGATCCGCTGACGACACGTCACGAGGACCACTTCGGGCACAAGATCGAGTGGCAGAACAACGTGCCCATGCATTTCGGCAGCAACGCTGCGGACGCGATGTTCGACGTGCACTGCGACGTGCTGGTCAAGCTGCACCAGGGCACGCATTCCAAGGACGCGTTCACCAACAACCTGCACGAGCTGGTCTATCACATCCGCTGCACCGACGGGACCGAGATGCACATCACGATGCTCGCGGCGATCGGGACGCCGGGGCAGTTCACGCGCAGCTGCGACGGTGCCACGATCGCCGTGGGTCCAGCGACGCCGGCGAATTCGCCGGACGGCGGCGGACAGCGGATCATTGCGGATCGCACCTGCGTGGACCGGGACATCCTCGTGCCGGCGGGGCAGTTCTCCGATTTCGGCACGCTGCACGAAAGCTGGCAGACGTCGAACTCGATTCGCCGTGAGGACGGCCATACGCTGGCGTTCTTCAATCCTTATTTCCAGGTGTCGTTGCCGAGCCGGTTCTACGACCCAGCGTTGCCGGGAATCGTCGGCCGGCCGATCGATGTATGCTACGAAGTCACGCCGGCGGGAAACCGGGCCAGCGGAGGAGCGTGCGCTGCCTCGACGAGCAACGGGACGATCCTCGGGATCACATTCGACGATCCGCGCTCGGTCTTTGACGGAACGGACCGGGTGGTGGACATCAACTCCAACTTCGTTAGCAACGCGAGCGGCCCTGAGGTGTGGTTCACGGACCCGTTCGGAAAGCACGGGCAAACGCAGCCGTTCCCCGGATCCATTCGGCAGTTCATCGCGCGGATGAGTAACGACCGCGGTGGGCTTGAGCTGGCTGGTCCGACATTGGGCCGGGACCGCGAGTACGGCGGGCCGCGGGTGCATGCGCCGAACTGATAGACGCGGCAGATCTACTTTTTTCGGGAAACCGTCCCGATCGCGTTGATCAAATCGCTCAAGTCGTAGGGCTTCGTCACCGACGGCTGCCCGCAGTTCTCCAGGAAGGACCGCGTTTCCCCGCGCGCCTGATCGCCAGTCACAAAAACAAAACGCTTCGCGATGAGCGGCCGGCCGTTCACCAACTGCTCGTACATCGCCCGACCACCGAGGCGGGGCATCTGGAGATCGGTGACGATGGCGTCGAACATGTTGTCCCGGTCGCCGAGGCGTTCCATCGCTTCGAGGCCGTTTTCGACCGCGACCACCTGATGACCTTCGCGCTCGAGCAGCAACACCATCGCCTGGCGGTTCACCGCGTCGTCGTCGACGACGAGAATCCGCATGCGCGGCAGGTTCTCCGCGGGCGTGGCGAGCGGCGTTTGGGCGCCAAGCAGGCTACGGGGCAGGGTGACCACCACTTCGGCGCCGGTGCTGCCACCGCGTGGCCGTAGCCGGAGGCTTCCCCCCGCCGACTGCGCCAGCGCCCGGGCCAGCGCGAATTCGACCTCACCGCCGCCGCCTGACTGCGTAAACCGGAACGGTGACACAAGCCGCTGCTCGGCTTCGACCGCCAGCGGGGTGCCGGAATCCCAGAGGGAAACCACCACGGACGGACCAGTCACGATTGCTTCCAGCCGCAGCTCGCGCGGCGGCTGAGCCGCGCGCAACCGGCGCAGTGAGAAGTCGAGCAGCTTCGTCAGCATCTCGGTGAGCTGGGCCATCGGACACGCGACCATCGGTAGGTCACCAGGGACCGCGCGGATGATCTTGACGCCGAGCTCGCGGAAGGTCGACTCGCGCTCAGCAAGAACGCCGTTGATCACCACGGCCGCATCGCACGGTTCCGCCGCGCCGGCGGGATGTGCGGCGAGCTCGAGGAAGTGACTGGTGATTTCGGCGGCGCGGCGCACTTCGCCGTGCAACAGGACCAGCGCGCGGGCTCGTTCAGGGTCGAGTGGGCTGCCGTGGAGCAGATCGGCCAGCGCCCCGATGGCGGCCAACCGGTTGTTCAGCGCGTTGAGTACGTTGGCCGCCCCCTCATCGAGGACGACAGGTTTGACCTCAGATGGTGTGGGGCGAGCCTTGGGCGGAAGGGCGGCGCGCGCCGGGGGCGGCAGGGGGGCCTGCTGCTTCTGTCTTCCAAGCAGATACCCGATGAGCGCGCCGACAGCCGCGCCGAAGCCGAACGCAACCCAGAGGCCCATGCGGGAAAACTATGCGCGGCGCGGGTTTGCGCGAGCAGCGCCGTATCACGGTGGGTTAGCGACCCCCATCACGGGAGTGCTTGATCATCGGGGGGAGCCTCCCTACGTTTCTTTGCCCGCCCTGGTGGTGGAACTGGTAGACACGCTGTCTTGAGGGGGCAGTGCCGCGAGGCGTCTCGGTTCGAATCCGAGCCAGGGCATCACTTCTCCGTACTCCAATTCACTCCGCGGAAGGTCGTGTTAGCCAAATCGTCTCGCGGCGCGTTCTCGCGCCTTGCGAGCCTCCTCTTCCCGGTTGCGCGGTGCGGCCTTGGTCGTGAGCGAATCGATCAGCCGTCGGGCAATCGCCGTCACGTCGTCCACCGCAGCGTTGAACGCCGCCTCGTTGGTGTGCGACGGGTGCGTCGTGCCGCTCAGCTTCCGGACGAATTGCACCGCCGACGCGCGAATCTCCTCGTCAGTGGCCGGCGGCGCGAAGTTCGCCAGCGTTTTGATATTTCTGCACATCGGTCTCTCCAGTGTGAAACAGATGAAGAGATCAAATATACCCGGAGCCAATGCACGTCCCGTGCCCAGGACCAACCCACCCTAAAGGGAGCACAGGCTTTAGCCTGTGAACCTAACTGGGCCTGCCACAATAAGATTTGCGCTTGTCGATTTCCCCCGGTGTCGTTCGTCGCGTGCATACAGAGCAGAAACGAACCGGTCCATACCTCAAATGCGAAAGTGAGATTGCCATGCGGTTCCTCGTGATGGTCAAGGCCAACAAAGACTCTGAAGCGGGCGTGATGCCCGACGAGCGCATGCTCACGGAAATGGGGAAGTTCAACGACGAGCTGGTGAAGGCGGGAGTGATGCTCGCGGGCGAGGGGCTGCAGCCGTCGTCCAAGGGCACGCGGATCAGCTATTCGGGGAGCAAGCGGACGGTTCGCGACGGGCCGTTCACGGAGACGAAGGAGCTGGTCGCAGGATTCTGGATCTGGCAGGTGAAGTCGCGGCAAGAAGCGCTCGAATGGGCCAAGCGCATTCCCTTTACCCAGGGCGAGGAAGTGGAGATCCGCCAGGTCTTCGAGGCTGAAGATTTCGGTGAGGCATTCACGCCGGAGCTCCGCAAACAGGAAGAGCGGCAGCGGGCAGCGATCGAAAAGAACAAACAGCGCTCGGGGAAATGACCATGCGATTCATGACGATAGTGAAGACGCGCGAGAACGCTGAGCAGCCCTCGCCGGCGCTCATTCAAGCGATCACGAAGCTCGGCGAAGAAGCATCGAAACAAGGGGCGATGGTCGAGATGGGGGGCCTGTTGCCGACCGCCGCAGGAGCGCGGGCACGACTCGCCAACGGGAAGATCACGGTGACGGATGGGCCCTTTTCCGAGGCCAAGGAAGTCATCGGTGGGTTTGCCGTCTACGATGTCGCGTCGAAGAAAGAGGCCATCGAGTGGACGCGGAAGTTCCTGCAGGCTCACATCGGACTCTGGAATCAGGAGCTGGAAGTGGAAGTGCGCCAGATGATGGATGCCCCCGAACACGGCTGCTGAAGCGATCGATGCAGTCTGGCGGATCGAGTCCGCCAGACTCATCGCCGGCCTGGCGCGGCTCGTCGGCGACGTCGGCATCGCGGAAGATCTCGCGCAGGACGCCCTCGTCATCGCGCTGGAGCAATGGCCGACGACGGGCGTGCCGGACAATCCGGGCGCGTGGCTCATGGCGACCGCGAAACATCGCGCCATCGATCTGCTGCGCCGCCGCAAGATGCAGGACCAGAAGCATGAGCACGTGGCCCGCGAGCTCGAAGCCAGGCAGGTCAGTCCCGAGGCCGACCTCGCGGCCGCGATCGATGATGATGTGGGTGATGATCTGCTGAGCCTCATCTTTACCGCGTGTCACCCGGTGCTTTCCACCGAGGCGCGCGTCGCGCTGACGCTGCGCCTCCTCGGCGGGCTGACGACAGAAGAAATCGCGCGCGCCTTTCTGGTGCCCAAGGCGACGATTCAGCAACGGATCGTGCGGGCAAAGCGGACCCTCGCCGCGGCGCACGTGCCCTTCGAAGTTCCGCGCGGACCCGAGCTAACTGCGCGGCTCGGCTCGGTGCTCGAGGTCATCTATCTCATCTTCAATGAAGGTTACTCGGCGACAGCGGGTGAGGACTGGGTGCGGCCGGCCCTCTGCGAAGACGCGCTGCGGTTGGGCCGCATCCTCGCCGAGCTCGCGCCGATAGAGCCGGAGGTGCATGGCCTCGTCGCGCTGATGGAGATTCAGGCGTCGCGGATCCGGGCGCGCGTGGGGCCGCAGGGTGAGCCGATCCTGTTGCTACAGCAGGACCGCGGCCGCTGGGATCATCTCCTGATTGGTCGAGGCCTTACGGCACTGGAGCGTGTGGAAGCGCTGGGCGGCGCGTATGGGATCTACGCGCTTCAGGCAGCCATCGCCGCCTGTCATGCGCGAGCACACACGCCCGACGAAACCGACTGGACCCGCATCGTCGCGTTGTATGACGCGCTCGGGCAATTGCTGCCGTCCCCGGTGGTGGAGCTCAATCGCGCAGTGGCGCTGGGGATGGCGTTCGGTCCGGCCGCCGGCCTCGAGGTGATCGATACGCTGCAAGCCGATCCCGCGCTCGAGGGTTATCATCTGCTGCCGAGCGTGCGCGGGGATCTTCTCGCGAAGCTCGGCCGTTTCGAGGAAGCACGCGCGGAGCTCCAGCGCGCCGCAGCCCTTACCCAAAACGTCCGTGAGCGCGATCTGCTGCTCAAGCGATTGGAGGCCTTGTGAAAAAGGAGTGGGCGCCGCAGCTGCTCAGCGTGCTGAGGATGGTGATCGCGTTTCTGTTCGTCCAGGTCGGCTCCGCGAAATGGTTCGCGTTCCCGGCGGCGATCCTGCCGGGCGGCGGTACGGCGCCGGTCGGCTCGTTGGTCTGGTTCGCCGGCGTCATCGAGGTGATCGGCGGGACGTTTTTTTTCTTCGGGCTGTTCACCCGACCGGTGGCGTTCATTCTCTCGGGCGAAATGGCCATCGCCTATTTCATCGGACATGCGGGACACGGCTTCTGGCCTCTCCTGAATCAAGGCGCACCAGCCGTGTTCTACTGTTTCACCTTCCTTTATTACTCGGCCGCCGGAGGCGGAGCGTGGAGCCTCGATGCATACGTCGCCCGACAGAAGCACGTGGTTCCAGTCAGCTAGATGACGGACGTTGCGGCACCGGCGCAGCCTCGGTATGACCGGTCTATCGTCGAAGGCCCACTGCAGCAAGCCGTTTGGAAAATCGCTTGGCCGACGATGCTCACGAATGCCATTGGCGGCCTTCAGGGCATCGTCGATCACGTGCTCGTCGGCAATCTCGTGGGCTACAAGGCGAACGCCGCGATCGGTGTGAGCTGGCAGATCTTTCTCGTCGTCATCATCTTCATTTCATCGCTGTTCTCGGGAATGAGTGTGCTGGTGGCCCGCTTCGCCGGCGCCGGAGATGCGGAGAAGGTCGACCGCGTCGTGTACCAGGCGTTTCTCACCGCGATCGGGATCTCGCTCGGCATCATGGCGCCGCTCGGGTATTTCGCGACGCCGTGGTTGCTCGATGTCGTGAATGCCGCTCCGGCCGTGAAAGCCGAAGCGATGCCCTACCTGCGCATCTTGTTCGGATTCTCGAGTGGCATGTTGATCTTCTTCATGCTGGGCGGCGCGCTCCGCTCGGCAGGAGACGCGCGCACGCCGATGCAGCTGGGCATGGTGATGACCGTCGTGAACCTCGTGCTGAACGTGATGCTGATTCGCGGCCTCGGCCCGATTCCGGCGTTCGGCACGCGCGGCTCGGCGATGGGGACGTGCATCACATCAGGACTGATCGCCGTCTACGCGCTCTGGAAGTTGTGGAGTGGAGGATGGGTCGTGGCGTTCCCGAAAGGACGAGGGCACGGCCCCGATTGGACCATCATCAAAGAGCTGTTCCGTTTCGGACTTCCGACCGGCATTCAAGGCATCGCGATGAACATCGGCGGCGTCTTGATGCTGTCATTCATTGGCTCGTTGGCACAGAGCGCGGCCGCGCAAGGGGCATTCGCCGTTTCCTACACAGAGCTGTTTTCGCTCATCACGTGGACGTCGGTCGGTTTGATGGGATCCGCGGCCGCGGTCGCGGGGCAAAACCTTGGCGCCGGCCATCCGGATCGCTCGGCGCAAGCGGTTCATGTCGCGGCGCGCTACGGATTGTCGGTGGCAGCGTTCGTGGGACTGTTCTTCTTGTTCCTGCCACGGCAGTTGCTCGCCGTGTTCGGAATGCACGACCCGGTCGTCGTGAACATCGGCGTCCAACTCCTGCGTGTGCTTAGCGTTTCCGGGCTGTTCGTCACCGTGGCGCTATCCTATACGGGTGGGATGCAAGGGACCGGAGATACGAAGAGTCCGCTGTACATCTCGATGATCTCGCAGATCCTCGTGCCGCTCGGGATCTGTTTCGTGATCCAGCAAACGGGGAAGCTCGACGCGATCGACATCTGGCTCGCCATTCTCGCCGGGCATGTGACGCGTTGCGTGTTGAGCGTGCTGCGCTTCCGTCAGGGGAAGTGGCGCACCATTGCCGTGAGTATTGGGAGCAGCTAACCTGCGATTGCAAATGCGCAGCGCGGGTTGTCGCCTTCACCGCGCTCGCAGCACTCGGTCACGCTCGCGCCGGTAATCTCTTCCACCAACGCTTTCCCCAGCTCGCAGACCTCCGGCGTTTTCGCTGACACCGCGGCGAGGGGGCACCCATGTCCGCGCAGCCGCCACCCTTCGCTTGTGCGCTGAATTTCAACGTCAGCGCCCAAGCCGCGGAACGCTGCGGCGGCCGCTTGGACACGCTGCTTCACGTCGCCATCACGTGGTGCGCCCGCCGCCAGGCGACCGCCAATCGCCCGAAGCAGCTCAACCGTGCGCTCGCGTCCGTCGCGGCTTAGGCTCTCTTCCACAAGCGCCTGGAGCACCTGCGCGTAGGCCTTTGGGAACAACTCCTCCCCTTCCCGACTGAGGCCGTAGAGGCGGGCCGGTTTGCCACCGGTGTCACGCATCGTCCCGACGTCCTCGACGAACCCGTCGCGCCGGAGCGCGGAGATGTGCAGGCGCACGGCGTTGTCCGTGAGTCCCAGCGCCTTGGCGAGGCCGGTGATCGTCTGACGGGAGCGGCGGAGCAGGCCGAGTAACTTGCTCTGCGTCTCGCCGGTCAACGTCGCGCGCGAGTTCGTCATGCCCCAAAATAGCCCTAAACCGTTGGATTGTCTAGTAATCACAGCAATTACTTGACAAAGTGTGATTAGATAGGCAGCTTCGCCAATACCGAACTCCAACCCCCTTTCCGGAGGTAGCGATGTCACGAGCTCGACTTCATCACATATCTCTCATCGCCGTTCCGCTCGTGTTCGCCGCAGCGCTGCACGCGCAGGCGGTCCCACCCGCTCCGGCGGCTGCGCCCGATCTGTCCGATCCCGAAGTTGCCCATGTCGCCGTCACGGCCAACAACATCGATATCAACGCGGCGAAATTCGCGCAGACGCGCACGCACAATGCGGGCGTGAAACAGTTCGCGGCCACAATGATCACCGACCATACAGCCGTGAACGCGCAGGCGGCGGCGCTGGCGGGCAAGCTGGGAGTCACCCCAAAGGACAACGCCGTCAGCCAATCGCTGCAGACTGCGGCGGCCGATGCGCGCAAGAAGCTCGAGCCGCTGCACGGAGCCGCGTTCGACCGCGCCTACATGGACCGCGAGATCGCGTATCACCAGGCCGTCCTCGATGCGATCGACAAGGTGCTGATTCCGACGACCGACAACGCGGAGCTGAAGACGCTGCTGCAGAATGTGCGGCCCGCCGTGGCCACGCACCTCGAGCTTGCGAAAGCTCTTCGCGCGAGACTGAAGTGATCGGCCGTTTCGCCATCGTTCTGCCCCTCGCAGTGTTCGCTGCGGGGGCTGGAAGGTACGGGCCATCGCGCACACACATCATCGAAATCCATGGAATGGCATTTCATCCGGCGTCGCTGAACGTGAGCGTGGGGGACACGGTCGTCTGGATCAACCACGACATCGTGCCGCACACGGCCACGGGGAGCGGCCGTCGCAAGTGGGACAGCGGTCAGCTGCAACAGGGCGATTCCGGCCGTTACGTCCCGCGTCGAGGCGGTCGATTGCCGTACACCTGCACGCTGCACCCCACCATGAAGGGCCTGCTGATTATCGGAAGGGAGTGACCGTATGCGGTTCTCTTTCGCAGTTGTTGCCTGCCTCGGACTCGGTGTTCTCACAGTGGCTGCCTGGCATGCCGTCGCACGCCCCGCGACCGCATTCGACCGCGTCATCGAAGAAAATGCCGACCGCATGATCGCCGACGGGCGGCAAACTTTTCGATTCGATACGTTCGGCGACGAGACGTTCTGGGGCGATGCACTGCAGCTCCACAAGGCGATTGCCGGCGAACGCAATGGCGGCATCGGGCCCGGTGTGAGCCCCAAGACCGCATTGAGCGTCGGCCTCAAAGTCGATCTCGATGCGATTCCTGCTGCGCTCCAGGAGCAGCTCAAAGCTGGACAGGTGAATCTGGACGACCCGGCGACGACGCTCGCGCTGCTCAAGCTCAATGCAGTCGTCGGCGTCACGGGCTTCTTTAACGCTGATGGCACCATCAAGTCGATCGGCATTCAGTGCGCATTCTGCCACTCGAACGTGGACGATGCCTTTGCGCCCGGGATCGGACACCGGCGGGACGGCTGGGCCAATCGCGACTTGAACGTTGGCGCGATCGTGTCGCTGTCGCCGAACCTTAGACCGTTTACGGACCTGCTCGGCGTCGACGTCGCTACGGTCAAGAAAGTGTTCGCGAGCTGGGGTCCGGGTCGCTTCGACGCCGAGCTGGACAAGGACGGCAAGGCATTCCGGCCTGACGGCAAACAGGCGGGCACGTTGATTCCGCCCGCCTTTGGCCTCGCGGGTGTGAACCTTCACACGTGGACGGGATTCGGCTCGGTGACGTATTGGAACGCGTACGTCGGCGCGACGGAGATGCATGGCTCGGGCACGTTTTTCGACGCGCGGCTCAGCCGGCGCGCTCAATACCCGGTCGCCGCGAAGAGCGGCTCTCATAACACACGCGGCACCCCGGACCGGCTGTCGCCAACGCTTGCCGCGCTGCACTTCTACCAGCTCTCGATCCCCGCGCCGACGCCTCCGGAAGGGTCGTTCGACCGGGCCGCGTTCGAGCGGGGAAAGATGCTGTTCGATGGCAAGGCGCGCTGCGCCACCTGTCATGTGCCGCCGCTGTTCACGGAGCCGGGCAACAACCTGCATGCGCCGGCAGAAGTCGGTGTCGACGCGTTCCAGGCCAGTCGTTCACCCACCGGGATGTACCGGACCGCGCCGCTCGCGGGCCTCTGGTCTCACCAAACGGGCGGCTTCTATCATGACGGCCGATTCGCTACACTGATCGACGTGGTCAACCACTACAACACGTTGCGAAGGTTGGGACTGACCGAGCGAGAGAAACTGGACCTCGTCGAGTACTTGAAGGGACTGTAACGTTGCCTCGAGCGTTTGACTATCTGATTGTCGGCGGCGGCATGACCGCCGCTGCCGCCGCCGACGCGATTCGTAAGTCCGATCCAAGCGGCACGATCGGCCTCATCTCCGCCGAACGGCATCCACCCTACGCGCGTCCCCCACTGTCCAAGGCTCTCTGGAAGGGTGAGCCGGAGTCCAGCATCTGGAAGGGAACGGACAAACTCGGCATCGATCTTCGTCTCGGGCGGCGCGCGACCGCGCTCGATGTTCGTGCCAAGACCGTGACCGACGACAAGGGCGAGGCGATTTCCTACCGCAAGGTGTTGCTCGCTACTGGAGGCACGCCGCGACGCCTTCCGATCGACACCGACAAGATCATCTACTACCGGACGTTCGACGACTATCGGGAGCTGCGCGCACTCGCGAACGACAAGAAGCGATTCGCCGTGCTTGGTGGGGGGTTCATCGGCTCCGAAGTCGCGGCGGCGCTGCGGCTCGTGGGTTGTGAGGTGGTGATGCTGGTCCCCGAGGACGGCATCGGCGCGCGCGTCTTTCCAACCGAGCTATCGCAGTTTCTCGTGAGCTATTACCGCGAACAGGGCGTGGACGTGCGGACAGGTCAGGCCTTGGCGAGTCTCTCGCGCGCGGGCAAAGCGCTGGTCTTGAAAACGACGCGCGGCGACGACGTTCGCGTGGATGCTGTCGTCGCCGGCATTGGCATCCAGCCCAACGTCGAGCTTGCCGTTCAGGCGGGCCTGCGCGTGGACAACGGGATCGTCGTGGATGAGCACCTGCAGACCAGTGCATCCGACGTCTTCGCAGCCGGCGATGTCGCCAACTTCTTCAACTCCGCGCTCGGCGCGCGGCTGCGCGTGGAGCATGAGGACAACGCCAATACGATGGGTGCGGCGGCGGGACGCGCGATGGCCGGAGACAAAACGCCTTACACACATCTGCCATTCTTTTATTCCGATCTGTTTGCACTGGGTTACGAGGCAGTCGGAGAGCTCGACCCGCGGCTCGAAACAATGAGCGATTGGAAAGAGCCATTTCGCGAGGGCGTGATCTACTATCTCAAGGCCGGTCGCGTCCGCGGAGTGTTGCTCTGGAATACGTGGGGCCAAGTCGACGCCGCCCGCGCGTTGATCTCGGAGCAGGGCACCGTTCGCGCGCAGCAGCTCAAGGGACGCCTACCCGCGGCCGCCCCAGCGTAGTCACGGAATGCCGAGAAGCTTGTGCGTCTGAAGACTGAGCCGCCATTGGGGATGCGCCAGGCAATAGCGCAGCGCGAGCTCGGTGTTGCGCAGTCGGTCTGGTCCATCCATCGGCTGTAGCGAGAAGTGCCGGAAGTCGAGACCTGCAAACGCGTCCGGACGGGCCCCTTCCTGGGGAAAGACGAGCTTGAGCTCATCGCCGGACCGCAGTGCGAGCTCGGCGCCTGCCTTGGGGCTCACGCAGATCCAATCGGTGTCCGGCGGCGGGAGTCGCGTGCCGTTCGTTTCGATCGCTACCTCGAATCCCGCATCATGCAGTGCTGCAACCAGCGCCGCATCGAGCTGCAGCAGCGGTTCACCCCCGGTACATACGACAAACGGACGAGACCAGCCGTTTGCTGTCTTCGGCCACGCCGCCGAGACGGCATCCGCAAGCTCGCGCGCTGAGGCGAATCGCCCGCCGCCGGGTCCGTCGGTGCCGACGAAATCGGTATCACAGAACCCACAGGTCGCGCTCGCGCGGTCCGCTTCGCGACCGGACCAGAGGTTGCAGCCCGCAAACCGCAGGAATACGGCCGGACGTCCTGCCTGCGCGCCCTCGCCCTGGAGTGTGTAGTACAGCTCCTTGACCGCGTAACTCACCGCGTTGCCGCCTCGGCCCGATAGCGGATGGGGTCGACGAGACCTGCTTCCGCGAACCCCTTCAGGCGCAGCAGACATGCGTCGCAGCGCCCACACGCCTCTCCGCTGGGAGAAGGATCGTAGCAACTCGTCGTGAGTCCGTAATCGACGCCGAGCGAGATGCCAAGCTCCACGATCTCCTTCTTGGAGAGCGTGATGAGCGGCGTGTGAATGCGCAGCTGCTGGCGACCCTCGACGCCTGCTTTGGTGGCAAGACCGGCAAGATGCTGGAAGGCCGAGATGTATTCGGGCCGGCAGTCGGGATAGCCGCTGTAGTCGAGCGCATTGACGCCGATGAAGATGTCGTGCGCGGCGAGGGTCTCAGACCAGGCGAGCGCGAACGCAAGAAAAATGGTGTTGCGCGCCGGTACATACGTGGCCGGAATGTCCTGACCCATCTCACTCGGCGTGCGATCCTTCGGGACGTCGATAGCGGCGGTGAGCGCCGATCCGCCGAAGCGCCGCAGATCGAAGTCGACGATCTCGTGCCGCGCCGCTCGGAGCGCT
>Ga0209157_1001370_pt1 | contig 20369 bp, 26 predicted proteins | sample GraSoiAngelo_135_FD_185892 | JGI IMG/M metagenome (GOLD analysis project Ga0209157, IMG submission 185892) | Grasslands soil microbial communities from the Angelo Coastal Reserve, California, USA - 14_0929_05_40cm (SPAdes) (version 2) | ecosystem: Environmental > Terrestrial > Soil > Grasslands ...
CGCGATCTTTACCGCGTCGTCGACGATCGCCTTGACGTCCGTCCTCGTCATGGAGTTCGTGGCGGCGAACCCGAGCCCGCCCTTCGCGAGGACCCGCACCCCAATGCCGTTGTCCTCCCCGAAATAGAGGGCGTCAAGGACCGAGTTCTTCAGGATGAAGTTCTCCTCGATCTGGTGCTCGTAGCGGGCCTCTGCGTACGAAGCCCCTTTCTCCCGCGCATAGTCCACCGCGAAATCGACGAGGTCGAGGTCGGCCATCTCCTGCCCCCAAGTAGGCCGGGGAAGGCGACGCCCACCATAAAGGCTCAGTGCCGCCGATCGCAGGGACGATCCGATCTCTCGCTCAGCCTTCGACCCGATACCCGCGCTGCGAGAGCCAGGACTTGACGGCGTCGCGGTGGTCGCCCTGGAGCTCGATCCAACCCTTCTTCGCCGTGCCGCCCGTCGCCATCGCGCGTTTGAGGTCGCTGGCCATCTCCTTCAGGGTCGAGCTTTCCTCGAACCCCTCGATCCGCGTCACCGCTTTTCCGTAACGGCGGGTGTCAATGCTGATTCGGAGAATCGTCTGCTCCGTCTCAAGGTCCTGACAGACACAGACTTCTTTGGGCAGGCCACAGGTATCACATACCTCACCGGGCAGTACGGTCGCCTCCTTCGGGCTGCGCACTCCCGGGTCCCGGCCAATAACGCGATTCTCGGTGCAAGTCCACCTTGACCGAAATCAACGCACCGCGGGTATATGAGGACTCGCCCCCGGGGTCCCCGCAATGTATTTAGCCGGTCCGAGGGTCGGCCCAATGGATGGCGGAGGACCGCCCAATCGTCCTGTACCCCGCATATTTCGACCTCAAGCGCACGCGGCAGGAGGGGCGTCGGGTGCCCAAGTCCCTCGCCGTCGACGGGCCGACGACGGAGGAGATCGAGACCGCGGCGAAGGCCCTTGGCCTCGGTCCGCACGTCGAGGTGGACCGCGCGTATCCGCTGTCCCACTGGCGCAAGGAGGGGCGGGTCCTCGTGAAGGCCGACTACTACAAGACCTCGGTGATCCGGAAGGTCGCGGAGAGGTTGAAGGCGGCCCGCGAGGGCTGACGTCACCGGTTCTGCGGGATCCGTACATCCTCGACGAGCTTCTTCCCGACGGACACGCTGTCGACGGAGTGGATCACGGCCCCACTCTCCCGCAGAGTCTGCTCGACCCGCTCGAAGTCGATCCCGGGTCCTTCAAGGGTGATCCGCACGCTCTCCGTTTCCTGGTCGACCTCGTCCAGGGTGCAGTTCACACCGTCGACCCCCTTGATCGACGTCAGCTTCTGCGACATCTCGACAATGGAGGGCCGGTGGGGCTTCAATACGTCGAGAACGATGCGCTTGATGTCGCTCACGTTCGTCGGCCACCGGGGGAGGGGGGTGCCGAACGGGGGGTTCGTTATTAAAGGTTCCTCTGGGAGAGATGTTTCCGAAGCCACGGATCCGGCTCTGCCCCATCCTTGAAGCCGAGGTCCTGCAGCGCGGCCGCCAAGTGCGTCGGAACCGTTGTGCGATACCGCGCGACCCGATGCTGCCGCGCGATGTGGTCGATGGCCGCGGCGACGGCGGCTCGGAACCAGTGGAGGTTCCCGAGGGCGGGAACCGGGACCCAAAGATCGACCTCCGCCTCGGGCTCTGGCAACCAGGGGCACGCGCGCCCGGTTACGCCAAGGGTGGCGAAGTCCACGTGGAGGAGCGCGCCGAAGGGGCGCGAGACATCCGCCAGGAGTCCCGCGGACCATTCGTTCCCGAGGTCTCCCATCCGGAAGCTCGGGGCCTCGGAGTGGTTCATCGCCACGAACCCCTTCAAGTCCGTGGATGTGGGCGCGGTACTCTGCATGGAGTACTCTGGCGGCTTCGGGTGGCGACCCGCCTCGAGGTGGACCGTCCGGTGCTCAATGAGGACCGCGAAGCCGTCCGCTTGCAGGCGGGCGAGGTCCCCGCCCGCGTGAAGCGGCGCGATGTCGACGGCGCGGAGGTCACGCCCGCGAGACTCCCGGATCGCACCGGCGAGCAGAGCCCGCTCGATCTCGGACGACGCGGCGGGCGCGCTGGTCAACCGCTCGACGTCAAGGTACGAGCCGATCGGGAGGGGCTCCTCTGCGGGCCAGAGCTCCGCGGACCCCACGATCGCTCCGTCGCGCTCCGCTGCGAGGACAACCCCCTGAACCGAGTACACGCGGTCGAGGTGGAGAGCCAGGAGCTGCGGGTCCATCCACGGTCCGCCGTGGAGCCACCGCTGCGCGGGGGAGAGGTCCTCGTACTTCGCCTGCTTCCCTCCCGCGAACGGATTCGTGAACCACGTTCCATCGAAGTCGTTCAGGGGAGCGTGCAAGGCCACGAGGGCGGGCACGTCGGACTCCGTGGCGGGCCGCACGGTCACGTCCATCGGCTCACCGCGTCGTGACCTCGACGCCGCCGCCGTCCACGATCATCGTGTGCTCCGTCTGGGCGACGATGCCTCGGCCGACGTCGACCAGCGATTCGTACGTCATGATCCGGCCCGCCCTGAGGAGGCGGCCGAGGTGCGCGGGCGCCTTCGCGTCGAGCGCGTACGCCCACCGCTCCGAGAACGGGAGGGTCTTGAAGTGCTCGTGGACCTGGTGGAGGAAGTCGTTCAGGGGCTGGGGCGCGATCTCGCGGGTGCTGAGCAGGCGGTAGATGTTCCCCGATTTCCTCCCCTCGACCTTCCCGGCCCCGTTCGTCGAGAACGGTTCGATCGCGAGGGTGTCCCCCGACTCGACGACCTCGTCCCCCACGCCGCCGACGTTCGGCACGGATTTCCCCGCGTGGAGGTTGTATCGCTCGATCGTGTGGCCGGTGAGGTTGGAGATCGGCTTGAAGCCGTAGCTCTCGATCGCACGCTCAATCGCGGCGCCGATGAGTCGCGTCGGGGTCTTCGGGCGGCACACCTCGATCGCCGTCTCCAGGGCCTGCTCGGACGCCTTGATCAGCTCCGTCCAATTGCGGGTGGCAATCTCCACGCTCACCGCCGTGTCCGCGATGTACCCATCGACCTGGGCCCCGAGGTCCAGCTTGACAACGTTCCCCCGCTTCAGCGTGAGGCGGTCGTCGTGGACCGGGGAATAGTGTGCTGCAATATGGTCGATCGAGAGGCACGTGGGGAACGCGGGCGGAGCCCCGTGCGACCGCATGTGACGTTCGATCCTTTCGGCGATGTCGAGGAGCGAAGCACCCTCCTTGCAGAGAGAGACACCAAGGGTCCGGGCCTCCGCGGCGACCTTGCCGGCCAACCGCAGCTTCTGCCGAACGGATTCATCCATTTTCCAAGTCCTCGCGACGTACCACGCCCTCTCTAATGACCCTTATCGAATCCCCGCTCACGTCGACGATCGTCGACTCGTTACGGTGACGCGTGGGCCCGCAGTCGATGTAGAGATCCACGGCATCCCCGAGTTGGGCGCGGGCCTCTTCGCACGTCGAGGGGGACGCCCCGCCATGGAGGTTGGCGCTCGTGGTCGTGATGGGACCGAACGCCTTTGCAATCGCGATGGCGACCGTGTGCTGGGGCACTCGGATTCCAATGAGGCCGGTCGATGAGACGAGAGGAGGAGGGGCGTTCGGCGTCGCCCGCAGGAGGAGCGTCACCGGACCCGGCAAGTGCTTGGAGATGACCCGCTGCGCGAGCGGCGTGAGGCGGGCGTACTTGAGAATGTGATCGGTGTTCGTGAGGGCGAGCGCAATCGGCTGGTCCGGGGGTCGGTGCTTCAGCTCAAAGACCTCCTCGACGGCGGATCCCTCGAAGGGATCGCACCCGAGGCCGTACACGGTGTCGGTGGGGTACACGATGAGCTTCCCCTCATCGAGCACTTGACACACGGCCTCGTATTCCTCGCGGGAGAGAGCCCAGTGTCCGCCCTTCATCCTGCCCTTGATTGTCCTCATGTTTAGGGCCCTGACTGACTCGCGGCAGATGCCGTAGAGCGGGCTTAACGATTTGGAAGTCAACGCGGCGCGAGGCTGGACTACTTCCGGGAGACAACAAACCACAATCCCCCGCCCGCATGGAAAAACTGTGACCCGCGGAGCCCGCCTTCCTGGAGCAGTTCTCTCAGCTCGTGTTTGGAAAGAAAGCCCGCCCCCTGAAGGGTGTACTCAAGATTCATGGCGGACAGTAGCTGGTTCGTCGGATTGCGTGAGTTTGTTTGCGCTTCAAGCAAACCCTCGGCGACGACTAGGAAACCGCCGGCTCGAAGCGCCCTGCGACAGTTACTCAAGACCTTCCGCTTTGCCGATAGGGCGTACAGCACCTCGCCTAGGTAGACAACGTCGAAGGCCTCTCTGTACGCCAACGATTCTCCCCTTCCCTGGGCAAATCTCACGCGCGCGCCGAGTCTCAACTCCGTCGCTGTGCCCCTTGCCCGAGCGACAGCTCGGCGGTCTGGATCGATCCCCACAAAGGAGGACTTCGGAAACCGCTGAGCGATTCTCAAGTCCCACCCACCGGCTCCACAGCCGAGGTCGAGGACACGGGCTCCCCGTGCGAGGAGGGATCCTAACCTGGGGAAGCGAGGGAGAACGAGGCGCACGAAGGCGGTGTGGTCCCACTTTGTCGCTTCACCGGACGCTTCCGCCAGATGAGTCGCGGCACCTCGGGCGACCCGACCCTTCTTGAACAGCTCGTCAAACGCACCGAAGTCCAGGCTTCGGAGGGCCAGATAGGAGAACTGTCCCCCGATGTAATCGTTGCTGTCCTCGGACACTAACAACCGGCGGGTGGAATTCGGCACGCGATACAGCCCACCGTTGCGCTCAATAACGCGTAACGCAAACGCAGCCCTGCACCAAGCGCGGACTGCCGGCTCGTAGAGCCCGCATTCTGCAGCTAGTCCTGCGGGGCTCATGGGCCGCCTACCACGGGCGAGCGCTTGGAGGATGTCGAATCGCCTGCCGAGATGGGCTACCCAAACTGTCATGAAGCCGACGGAGCCCTGCCACAAGCCCCCAAAGTTCGTACTCACACCTCAGAAGACACCGACCGAGACTCCCGCCGGTCCGTCATCGCGCGCTCCCCAGGCAACCGACACACACAGAGAAAGCGCCGAAAGTGGCAACCCAATCGCGCCTCTTGGGGTTTGCCCCCCGGGCCGTAACCAATGAATCAGTCCCGGATGCCCTCCTCCGAGACCGTGAACACGGCCTCCGCCTCGGGCAGGCTCGGGCTGTCAATCAGGCGGGCGATCCGCTTGCCCCCCTTCGACTTCCTCAGGTAGATCCGGAACGTCGCGCTGTGGCCGACGATGTGCCCGCCGATCGGGCGGGTCGGGTCGCCGAAGAACGCGTCCGGCTTCGCGTGGACCTGGTTCGTCACGTACACGACGGCGTTGTACACGTCGCCGAACCGCATCAGGTCGTGGATGTGCTTGTTCAGCATCTGCTGTCGCTCCGCGAGGGTCCCGCGGCCGATGTATTCTGCTCGGAAGTGGGCCGTGAGGGAGTCCGCGACCACGAGCCGCACAGGGAAGTCCTTCGTAATCTCCTGTGCCTTGTCGATGAGGAGGATCTGATGGTGACTGTTGAACGCGCGGGCGACGTGGATCCGCTTGAGGACCTTCTCGGGATCCAGGTCCAGGGCCTCCGCCATTTGAGTGATCCGTTCGGGTCGGAACGTGTTTTCCGTGTCGATCCATACAGTGTCCCCGTCCAATCCCCCGTCCTCGGTAGGACGTGTTACATTAACGGCGAGCTGGAGTCCTATCTGCGTCTTCGAGGCGCCAAATTCACCATAGCATTCGGTAATCGCCTGGGTCTCCAGCCCCCCGCCAAGGAGCTCGTCGAGGGCCTTCGAGCCCGTCGTGAGCTTCGCGACGCTCTTCCGCCGCTCGAGGATGACGTCCCCCGTCTCGAATCCGCCGACGTCCACCGCCTCACGGGCGGCCTGGATGATCTTCTGCGCGACGTTCGTCCCAATCTCCGCGATGTCCGCGAGCGTCATCGGCGAGGCCACGGCGAGGGCCATGAGATCGTTGATCCCCGCCTCCCGGAGCTTCTCCGCGGTCGCCGGTCCTACGCCCGCCAGGTCCTCGATGGCTTTGATTGAAGCGGCCACTTTTTCACCCGGTTTCTCATCCTTCCCCATGCTTAAAAGGTAAGCCGGGGGGATGGGTGAAACTATCGCTTTTTGCACCCATCGACACGGAGGGATTCGTCCGGGAACTGGCTCATCCAGTGAACCGAACCGAGGCGTCACTGGTCTCGAGGAACCGCGACAGATCGCCCGCCTCCTCCTCTACCATCTCCCGCGCCCCCTTGGTGAAGGGCGAGAACATCGTGACGTTCACAACGAGCTTGCGGGGCTCCCGACGATACGACCACGTCCCGACGACACGACCGTCCAGCAGAACGACGGGGGCGAGCCAGCCCGCTTCCTTGTAGACCTCTCGGTAGCGGGCCTGGTCGACGAGGTGACCTCTGCTATAATGGCCTTGCATGAACGGGTCGAAACTCGGCAGGAGTCGCACGACTCCCCGATCGACGTCTGCCCTTTCGAGGTCGGGGAGGTCCTTTCTCAAGAGATAGCCATTGTGACCGTCGCTGTCCACTTCGACGAGTTCGTCCCTTAGGCGTTCGATGGCGCCTCGAATCCGCGTCATGTACCCCCCGGCCCATGCCCGGAAGTCCTTCGCATCCGCGGGGCCGAACGCATGAAGATACCGTCGAACGAGCTCTTCCTCGCCTTCGTTCTCCGGAGGGATTCGGGACGACCCGGGAATCCACTGATCGACTCGTACGAACGTGATCTCCTGTCCGTCGGGGGGCCCGAAACACACGAGGCCTCGGGCCACGGCGGGATCCACGAGATGCCACGCGAGGCTCGATCCCACCTTCTTCACTCCCCAGCCTCCGTCCCTCCAATTCCTTGTCCAAGCGCCGAGCTTCTTGTTAAGCGAGTCGGATAGCCGGCTCCGCGTGAGCGGGCCGTCCTTGAGAGCGTTGAGGACGATCCTGGTTGTCTCTTCCTCCTTCAGGCCCGCGCGGTGAATCCACCGCTGCTCACGGAGCAGCCGCTTGGGCATCAGACCGCCAACAACGACAGAGAAGTCGCTCGACCGATGCAGATGCAGCGCGGCCCGCAGAGACCAAGTCTTGACGATCGACCGCTTCTGAACGAGGGCTTGCTCGATATCGTCGGCGGTCAGTTGTCGAAGGCGTGCCCAGAGGGCGATCCGGGCCATCACGGTCACCTGTGTTTGGACTCCGCAAACGTCTCCTACGACGCTCGCGAGTCGGCCCTTGGGGGCACGGAGGTCGAGATGATGCCGGCGCAACCGGAAGGCGGACAGTTGCGCATCCGAGAAATAAGGCCGGTCTCGTCGCTCGACCACGGTATTCCGAACCCGAGAAACGTGTGGGCTCGTAAGGTTTCGTCTTCGGCGGAGCGCTTCATTCTCGGTCCGTTGGATCGGTGCGTTTCGGAACCCCTTCACGGGGAGGGCGGCGGCCTCCAGGTCGGCTGGCCTAGGCCGCGGATGAGCTCCTCGAATTGTTCCTTCGTGATCTCACCGCGGGCGTACCTCGACCGAGCGATATCGACGGCCTCATCTCCGCGCCAATATCCCCGCCAGTACCCTCGGCGATATCCCCAACCGGGCCACAGGAACCAGCGAAGGACGCCGAATACGATGAAGATCCACAGGAACGCCCAGAATCCGATGAACGGGAACCACGAGGATGTACCGCGTGACAACCCTGCGGGTCCGTACGGAAGGCCCGCCACGAGGGCAATCCCGACAACCGCAAGAATCGCTCCCACGGGGACCCAAATCCATGCCCTCGACCGCCCGATCATGCCGACGCTCATCTCATGCCACCTCTCGTCCACTCACTTCGACGGGATTCAAAGACCTCGGACGAGTATTTAATCATGCGATAATTCGGCTCCCGGATGTCCGTGGGTCGACGAGGGTGGCTATATGGGTTCTTCGAACAATCCCCGCTCGTGCGACAGCCAGCCCGCCGCGGGTGGACCCGGGCGATCTCCGTTGCGGCTCTCGCGATCCTGATTTTTCCCGCACTCGCTGGGTCGTCCTCCGGTGCGAATTTCGGATCCCACGCGGGCCTCGCGGAGGACACGGTTCCGGACCGGTACTTCGTGGCGGGCGCTCTCCTCGCCGACCTCGACCACTTCCTCCCGCCGACGGAGCCGCAGACCGATTCGGAGGCCTTTGCATCGGGAATCGTTGAGCGGGCGTGGGAGGGAAGCCACCACGCCTGGTCCCTCGCCCGAGGGTGGCTCGAACACATCGACCAGGACACGAGGTTTGCAGCGGCGGTGGCGGCGATCCAAGCCTCATACCCCTCGTACACGGCCACGGACGTGCGCCTCGCCTTCGACTACTGGACCCTCACGAAACACCCGTTCTCCACCGCGTTCGACTTTCTCCTGGCGGACGCGGAGGTCCAAGGGATCGTCGCGGGCGGCCTCGTCGCAACCGATTCCGCGGGTGTGCGGGACGCGATTTACAATCTCCTCTACAGCGCGGACCAGAATGCGCCCGGGCTCTTTTTGCAGCTGAACGCATCCCGGCTCTACGCGATCCTGTATCCGCAAGTCGTGCGGAACGTCGAGCCGTACTACGATGCGTTCTACGCCAATGCAGTCGCGGGACATAGAGACCCGTTCCCCCCAGTGAATCGAATGCTCTCCCGCCTTCACCGCATGATCCGGAACCTGCCCCCTCCGAAGCGGTCCATCCTCGAGCCCCTGGTCATCGAGGCGAGGAACCTCGCCCGCGATCGCCCCGCGGGATGGTTCGGGTCGGAGACGGCAGCCCTCGAAGAGATCATCTCCCGCTCGGAAGCTCTCGCACCGGTCGTCGGCGACGTCGCGTGGCAGGTCCTTGACGCGCTGGCACCTCGATAGCCGTGCGCAATCGAAATAAGTCCGCGACTCCGTGTCTTCCCGATATGGCGGAGCGGGTGAGCTTCGACCGCATCGCCGACGTCTACGACGAGACCCGCGGCCTCCCGCCCGCCCCTATGGCGAAGGCCGTCAGCTTCCTCGCCGAGGAACTCCAAGGGAAGCGCGTCCTCGAGATCGGCGTGGGCACAGGGCGATACGCGGTGCCGCTGCAGAAGAGCGCGATCGAGGTCGTCGGCGTCGACATCGCGTCGAGGATGGTCGCTCGCGGCCTCGAGAAGGGACTCCGGAACGTCGTGTTCGCGGACGGCGCTCGCCTCCCGTTCCGGGACGCCACGTTCGACGCGGTCACGTCGAACCACGTCCTCCACCTCGTGGCGGACTGGCAGACGGTGTTGGGCGAAGCGGAGCGTGTGCTCCGCCCCCGAGGGGTGTACTTCTCGCTGTTCGAGCGGTACAAGGGGACGACCCTCGCGGACGAGTACCGCGCGATCGTGAGGAGCTTCGGCTATCAGCGAACGGACCCCGGCCTCCATGAACGGAACTTCCCCCGGCTGGTCCCGCCCGCCCGCGTGGTCCGGGTCGCGCATTGGGACGAGATCGGCCCCGCGGAGAAGATCCTCGAGGAAATGGACCGGAGGCTCTATGCATTCATGTGGAACGTCCCGGACGCGTTCCACGACAAGGCCCTCGCGATCCTCAGGGCCGAGCACGGCGGGAAGCTCTTGGACCGGACGTTCGACCTCGAGGTCGCGTTCTGGAACCGTGACCAGCTGGGGCCTTTGGCCCGGGCCCCTCTGCCACGAGGCTTGACGGAGCCCCCGCGAGCTTGACGAGCGCCTCCGCCTCCAAGAAGTGGAGCTTCCCTGGGACGACGATGCAGTGCAGAGGACTTCCGAGGTCCCGCACGACGAGGTCTCCCGCCCTCCCCGAGAAGCTCCGGGGCTGATCCGAGCCGGCGTGGCCGAGGACGCAAATGAGGGTGTCCTCCGAGAAGGCCACGCTCCCTTTGCTCTTCGCAAGCCCGAGGAGGTATCGGATCGCCTCCCGTGCCGTGAGGAACTCCCCGCTCTCCTTCAGGTCCAGGAGGATGAGGGTGTGAAGCCCCCGCTCGAGGTTCTCCTCGATCACGTCGAGGGGTGAGCCCGGCCGGAACGCTTCGCTCGTGAACGGCACCGTCGTCGCGCGGCCGAACTTGTAGCTCTGGAGACCGAGGAGGCCGGCCGCGGCGCTGATGATGCTGGGGCCGTGGACAATCCGCGTCGGGATTCCCGCGTCATGGGCCCGCAGACGGAGCTCGACGTGGGTCGTCGCTGCCATGGGGTCGCCGGGAATCAGGAGAGCGACGTTCCCGATCCGGGCCGCCTCCAGGACCTCCGAACCCTGCTCGAGGTCGTGCCGGGTGAGGACTCGTATCGGCTTTCCAACGAGGAGTTGGAGCGTCGGGATCGTCGTGCCGCGAAGGGCGGACGTATAGAATTCCGCGAACACGACGTCCGCGGCCTTCGCGACCTCGAGGCCCTTCAGCGTGACATCCTTCTCGTCGAACAAGCCGAGGCCGATGAAGGCGAGCTCGCCCATGGTGGACCGTATCACCGTGCGAGTCCCATAAGAATATTCGGAAATGGCGTCATTGGGTGGGAGTCTCGGTGAGCTTTCGCACTCTCGTCCAGGTTTTGCTCATGGTGGTGGATGCGTGTCTGCCCATGCCTTTCGAGCACGAGCCTCGTGACGGGTGTCTACCACCCGAAGCCAGGCGAAGAAGCCGACGAACCACAACGACGCCCCCATGAACACCAGGCCCCTGCCCCAATTCTCCGCGCCGACGACGTTCCCTGAGAAAATGAAGGGCTCGAGGACCGTGAAGAAGAGAGAGACGAGGACGACTATCAGAACTGCCGAACCAAGCAAGTAAGCCCTCACCCTCATTGCATACCCGACTTCCGCGGGGTGGACGTTCCGATTGTGGTCCCGCAGCCGATTCGCGGGCATCCGTTCATCGCAAATCCTGCAGAGAAGAGAGAGGCCCTCCGCTCCTTGACGCTCACGGCGAGTGACCCTTAGTGCGTAGGCAAGACCGCCAAAGATAACCGCGAAACTTGATCCGACTATGACCGGAAACTTGTAATCATGTGGGACGGCGTTCGGCGCGATGAAGACGACATAGACCACCAGAAGGAACCACAACACGAAACCCGGCAGTGCCACCTTCCCCCAAGCCAGTCGCTCTGCAGCCTCCAGTCTTCCCTGGGCGGCGAGGATGTCGGGATGGGCCTCTTTCATGTGCTTCGTATCCGACAACCGCAGCGGCTCCCCGCAGTAAGCGCAGCGGAGGGTCCGATGGACATTCTCGTCTCTCATCCGAAAGGCTGCACGGTTTCATCCCCGGATAAAGGTCGGTCGGGCCTCCCCACGGGTCCGGAAATCGAGAAATAACGAGGGACTCATGGGCGCAGTGTGCAGTCCCTGTGCCTGGAGGTCCCAGTCCGAATGGGGGAGGAGATCCGCCGCCGGCTCCAAGCCTCCGGTGTCCTCCGGAAGGAACTCCGTATTTCGCGCGCAGGAGACATCCTGTACATCCCGGTGACTTCGCCGCCCGGCCTCCCGTACCGGATTCTCGAACGAGAGTTCCAGCCGGGCTTCCCCGTCATCCGTAACTTCCGCGATTTGGTGGAGGTCCCGACCCGCCTCGAACCCCTCCTTCCAAAGGCCTTCGACGCAATCGGAGACATTGTCGTGGTCCGCCTCCCCGAGGAATTGCGGGAGTTTGAACGGGCCGTTGGCGAGGCGATCATGCGGTGGAATCCGAAGGTCCGGACGGTGGCCGTGGACGAGGGCGTCAAGGGGGAACTCCGCGTCCGGAAGGTCCGGGTCGTTGCAGGAGAACGGAAGACCCGCACGGAGCACGTCGAGTTCGGCCTTCGATACTTGGTCGACATTGAGAGGGCGTACTTCTCTCCTCGCCTCGGGTCCGAACGATGGCGGGTTGCCCAGCAAGTGCGACCGGGTGAGGTCGTCGTGGACATGTTCGCGGGCGTCGGTCCGTATGCGATCCTCATCGCCCGCACTCGACAGCCGAAGGCGGTCCACGCGATCGACGCGAACCCCGACGCCGTCGAGCTTCTGCGGGAGAACGTGCGAAGGAACCGCGCGAATGTCGTCGTCCACGAGGGCCATGGGCCAAGTCTCCTGCGGGGACTAGCTCCCGTGGACCGCGTGATCATGGACCTCCCGCAGAGTGGCGCCGAGTTCCTCCCGACCGCGGCGGCCTCCGTAAGGGATGGAGGGATCGTGAACTTCTACACGATCGAAGAGCGGGGCCTCATCGAGGACGCAAAGGAAGAGGCCGTGCAGCTTGTCCGCCAACACGGGCAGGGAGCCGAGGTACTCAGCGCGCGCATCGTCCGCGGGTATTCCCCCGGGAGGGTCCACCTCGCCCTCGACCTCCGGATCACCGGAGCCGGACGCCCTTCTGGTCCTGCCAGTGGCCGGACCGCTCGTCGTACGCCTTCTCGGCGGGCGAGGAGAGGTCCTCGAAAACGATCTGCGCGAACCGCTCGCCCACGGGCAGCTCGAGCGGGGATGAAGCGCCCGCGTGGAACGCGGCGAGGGTGAGGGTGCCGCGGAACCCCGCGTCCACCTTGCCGAAGGCGGCGATCACGCCCTTGCGGGCCCATGTCGTCCGGAGCCACAGCGATGCCGTGATGTCCAGCCCGAGATCGACGACCTCGAGGGTCGAGACGGCGAAACGGGTCTTCGGAGGGACCTTCGCCTTACCCGCTGTGATCGTCTTGTCCTTCCCGCCGATGATCACGACTTCCGCGATGGTCAGGTCGTATCCGTTCGGCGTGAGGTTCTCCCGCTGGAACCCGCCAATCCGGAGGCGCTTCGCGTCAATCGCGCGCAGGATGTCCCGATCGGAGAGGACCGACACAGGCGGGGGAACGGAGGGGGCGAGTTGAATCTTCCGCGGTCTCCCGGTCTAGAATCGATTCGTGATGTGGTCGAGGGCCCGCGGGACCTCGGTGAGGGATGCGACCTCCATGTCCGCGTGCTGGCCCGTGCGGATGGGGGACTGATTCCGGAAGACTCCCTGCTTGACCCGGATCGTGTGGAACCCGAGGGCCTTCGCCGGTTCGATGTCGAAGTCGAGCCGGTCCCCGACCATCACGGCCTCCTGGGGTTTGCACCCCGCCTCTCGGAGGGCCCGCTGGAAGATGACCGGGTCGGGCTTCGAGACCCCAGCCTCCTCGGAGATCTCGATGACGCGAAAGAACGAGGCGAGTCCGTCCCGCCGAAGCACATCCCGGACCGTGCGGTACTGGTTCGCAATCACCCCGAGCCCTGCGTGGCGGGAGGCCGCCTCGAGAACCTCCACCGCCTCAGGAAACGCCCGCTGGCCGTCGACCTCCGCGCCGAGGATCCGGGGCTTCACATCGGCCCATATCTCCTCTGCTATTGCGGGGTTGCGCGTGAACGCCGTCGCGGCGGCACGGTAGAGGGGCTGTTCCTGCCGCACAATCATCACGTCCCGCACCGCGGCGAACTCGTCGAGGGACACAGAATAGCCGCGGGCATTCAGCCGTTCCACGTACGTCCGGGTGATCGCGTCGACGAGGCCGGAGTCGTCAAGGAGGGTCCCGCCGAGGTCGAAGAAAGCCCAAGAGATCATCGACGACGCCGCATGAGGGCGCGCGATAAAGGTTCTCGCGGACACCGGGCCGTGAGTTCGGAGGCTTTAAGCGACGCCCGCCCTTCAAAGCCCGAAGGCACCGCCATGGACTTCCGGCTCACCGAGGAGCAGAGGCTCGTTCAGGAGACCGCCCGGGACTTCGTGGACAAGGAGATCGTCCCCCACGTCCGGGACTGGGAGGCGAAGGGCGAGATTCCGAGGTCCCTCTACGCGAAGATGGCGTCCCTCGGATTCCTCGGCGCTCCCGTGCCGGAGAAGTATGGCGGAGCGGGGATGGATTACGTTTCCTTCGCGCTCCTCGTCGAGGAGATCAGTCGCGGCTCCTCGAGCGTCCGCACGACGGTCTCCGTGCAGACCTCCCTCTCGGAATCGACGCTGATGCTCTTCGGGTCCGAGGAGCAAAAGAAGGAATGGCTCGTGCCCCTCGCGAAGGGGAGCAAGTTCGGGGCGTGGGCCCTCACGGAGCCGGACGCGGGGAGCGACGCCGCGAACCTTTCGACGACGGCGAAGCTCGACGGGGACGAGTGGGTCCTCAACGGGCAGAAGCGGTTCATCTCGAACGGGAGCCTCGCGGACTTTCTCTTCGTATACGCACGGGAGCCGGGGACGAAGCGGCACGACGGGCTCTCCTGCTTCATGGTCCCGAGGGGAACCCCTGGGTTCACCGTCACGAAGGTCGAGACGACGACGAAGCTCGGACTTCGGGCAAGTCCCACCGCGGACCTCGCCTTCGAGAACTGCCGGGTCCCGAGGGGGAACCTCGTCGGGAAGCGGGGGAACGGGTGGGATCAGGTGATGCGGACCCTGAACAACGGGCGGCTTGGGATCGCGGCGGGGGCCGTCGGCGTCGCCCGCGCGGCCCTGGAGGCGGCGGTAACGTACGCGCGGGCGCGGAAGGCGTTCAACCGCCCCATCGGCGACTTCCAGTTGATCCGGGAGATGATTTCGGAGTCCGCCACGGAGATCGACGCGGCACGCCTCCTGACCCTGCGGGCCGCCCACCTCCGGGACCTCGGCGTCGACAACACGAAGGAGGTCTCAATGGCAAAGCTGTTCGGCGCGCAGATGGCGATGCGGGTGACGGATCGAGCGATCCAGATCCACGGGGGCTACGGGTTCAGCGGGGATTTCGATGTGGAGCGGTACTTCCGCGACGCCCGCATCCTCGGGCTGTACGAAGGGACGAACGAGATTCAGAAGCTGATCATCGCGGAGCGGATCCTCGGGCCTGCGGCGAAGAGGACCTAGGACCAGCTCCGCGGGCCCGAGCATGCCTAAGGGAGAAAGTATATCTGGTATACTTGGCATACTTATTCCCGTGGCCACTACTACCGTGAAGATTTCGGGCCGCGCGAACCGGAAACTTGACGCACTCCAGGCCCGGGTTCGACTCCGCACCGGAAAGCGGGTGACGAAGCAGTCCGTCCTTGAAGATCTCGTCGAGCGCGCGTTGGACCGAGACGAGGCGCCGATGCTCCTGCCCGCCCCGAAGTACCCCATCCCCTCGAAACTCCGGCGGTTGTTGCGGACCTACCCCGAGGATTGGGGGGTCGAGACCGCTGAGGATGAAATCGACGCGATCCTGTACGGGGGGGAGCGATGAGCATTTTCCTCGATACGGGGGTGATCGTCGCCTTCGACAATCCGTCAGACCGGAACCATGAGATGGCGGTCCAGATTCTGGAGACCGCCGCCACGGGATTGTGGGGCGATGTCGTCACCTCCGATTTCATCTTCGACGAGGCGGTGACCTTGGCCCTGGCTCGGACGCGGCGGCCGGAGGTCGCGCGGCGGGTGGGCAGCCTGATCCTCGGAACGGGACCGCTCGGACGCCTGATGGGACTCGCCTATGTCTCGCCCCGTCTCTTCCTTCGCGCATGGGCCCTGTTCTCCCGGCTCGCCTCGCGGGGCCTCAGTTTCACGGACTGCACGTCGCTCGAACTCATCCGATCCATGGGGATCTCTGGAATCGCGAGCTTCAACCGCGATTTCGACGGGCTCGTCGCCCGGCGGTCCGATACCGCGGACGCCGCGTAGTAGGCGACAGCGGGCCTCGGGAATTCGACGACCTCATGCGGGCCAACTGCGGGCCAGGTCCGCCTCGACCCGAGCGAGCTCTTCGAGAGAAAGCTCCTCCCGCGCGGTCCTGAACAGGCTCGCCTTCTCTTTGCGGAAGTGGTCCCAGAGGAACTGGACAACGAAAATCCCGTGCCGGTTCAGCTCCTCGATTTCCGGTACGTGCGGACCCAATCGCTTCGCTTTCAGCAGAACGAGTCCCTCCTTAATCTTCCCGACCTCCCGCCGGACCTCCGCGTGCTCGTAGGCCACGACGTTCACCAGGGAGCCGTAGAGGCCTACCTTCGCCTCGAGTGGCGGGAGGAGGAACTTCTCTTCCCGCTCAAAGTGGGGGAACAGCTCCTCCTCGAAGAACCGGACCGCCTCGTCCAACAGCTCGACGTCTTCCTCTGAGGCTTGCCGGGTCCCCATCATCTCGTCCAGGACGGCCTCAAGTTCGGTGAGCTTGTCGACGAAGTCCGCATGCTCCTCGGCGAGCCTATTGAGCGCGTCCATCGCGGGCGGGGTCCAAGCTTTGGAACGGGTGTGCAACTAAAAGGATGCGCATCCGAACGTGCGGCCCCTGGTCACGCCATCGGCTTGCCTGGGGGTAGGCCCGGGATGGAACGGCGTTTCACCTACGTCCTAACTACACCAGAAAACGTAAGGCCGGGTCTTGGTTCGTAGAGGCCGGATGCAACGTGGGACGAAGGTCGTCATTGCGTTGATCATCGTCGCGTCCGTCTTCGCGGGAGTCACCCTGTACGCAGAGTCCACCCTGCGACAGGCGTTTCAACGTCAGCTTCTCGTCGTCCGGGCCACGAACACGATTACATCGAACGCTCCCTCAGGCACTGGGATTCCTGCGGACTTCGGTCCTCACTGCGCGAAGGCGATGTTTGCCCAGTCGGGCGCGTTGATCGTCCAGTCGGACGCCATCCCGGCGAACGCGACGGGCGTTGTGTACGTTCAGTTCACCTACGAACACGACCGGACCTTTGCACAGTCCGGCGGCGACAACGTTGCCGTGTTCTTTTTCCGCGCGGGTGCCACCCTTGTGGACATCGTGTCCGCCGTGAACAACACGACGGCCCTCTTCCGAATGGAGAATCGCAACTCCACCCTCTTCGTCGGTGGCACGGAGTACGGAAAGGGGCAGACCTTCTTGTCGACGTTCACGACACCTGTCGCCATGGGCTCCAACACGTGGACGGTCCAGGAGGCGTATGCGGTGACGAGCCTCGGGTTCACGACGGTAACGGTCCAGCCGCCGGCGGCATGCGCGTAGTTCACGGCGAGAAGCGCGAGGGCGTTCTCGGAAACGGGATCGCGTCGCGGATGTGCGAGAGCTTGCAGATCCACTGAATCAACCGCTCGACCCCCATCCCGAACCCCGCGTGCTGCACATTCCCGTATCGTCGGGTGTCCAGGTACCAATCGTAGGCCTCCGGGTCATCCCCCTGGTCCCTCAGGCTCTTCGTCAGCACCTCGAGGTCTGTCTCCCGCTCGGACCCGCCGACGACCTCGCCGACGTCGTCTCCCGCGATGACGTCGAACGCGAGGACGTACTTTGGATCCTCGGGGTCCCGCCGCTTGTAGAACGCCTGCGAGACCTGGGGATAATGGGTCACGACGACAGGCTTCGACTTGCCCTCCGTCAGGGACCGCTCCTCCAGGGTCCGGAGGTCCTTGCCCCACTCGATCTCCATGCCCTTCGACCTCAGGAACTTCAGCGCGTCATCGTACCGCATGCGGTCGAACGGCGGCTTCACGGCCCGGAGGAAGTCCGGCGTCCGGCCGAGGGCCTCGACCTCCCGCGGCCGCTCTTCCGCAACGCGTTGGCACGCGTGGCTGATGACGCCCTCCGCATGCTTGATCACTTCGTCCATCCCCGCCCACGCCTGCTCCATCTCCGCGTGCCAGTACTCCGTGAGGTGGCGGGTCGTGCGGGACTTCTCCGCTCGGAAGGATGGCCCGATGTAGTACACCTTCTCCATCGCCAGCGCCAAGGCCTCCGCGTACAACTGCCAGGATTGCGTCAGGTACGCCTTCTGCCCGAAGTAGTCCATCTCGAACAGCGTGGCCCCGCCCTCGCTCCCGGCCGGCGTGATCATCGGTGGGTGGACCTCCCAGAACCCCCGCCCACGGAAGTACTCGTGAATCGCGCTGAACACGGTGTGCCGCACGCGGAAGATCTGCGTCATCTTCTGGGAGCGGACCCACAGATGGCGCACGTCGAGGAGGAACTCCTCGCTCTGGTCCTCCGTGATCGGGAACTTTCCCGCGAACGAGAGGACTTGGACATCCATCGCCCGAAGCTCGTACCCGCCGGGCGCGCGCTTGTCCTGGACGATCGTCCCGAACACCTTGACCGCGCTCTCGAGAAGGGCCTTCTCCGCGGCCGCGAATTGCTCGGTGCGAACTTCGCCCTTCGTAATCGTGACTTGGAGGACCCCGGTAGAGTCTCGGAGGACGACGAATATCTTTCCACCCACCGTTCGAGTACGATAGATCCAGCCTCTCAGCTCGACCTCACGCCCTGTGAGTTTCCCCTTCAGGATCTCGGTAATCTGGACCACACGTGGGCAAGCGACCCGGGATAGATTATCGTTTCGCGCGCGTCTCTCTCGGGGCGCGTTCAGGGAGGCGATGCGAACTCACGCCTCGCCCGGATTGTGTCCCGGATAGTCCATGCGGTGGCGCCGAGCGAGAAAAGGAGGAGCGCTGAAGTCCAGAGGCCGGGGTTGACCACAAATCCGTATCCGAAAAAGGCGTCGAACGCGACGCTAATCACCACGCGGGCAGTTGACCGTCGGTAGGCGGCCCTGCGCTGCAGTCGCCGACCCTCGGCCTCCCTGTCCCGTTCCCGTTCCACTTCGGCGTCCCAATGCGATCCCCGAGGGGGTGGGAGCGGCGGCGGGATTGGCGGGGGAATCAAGTTCGACTCCCGCAGAAACGGCCCCATTGTTTAAGGTCATCGTGAGAGACCTGCACCTGTGGTCCAGGGTCCCGTTGGCGCCGCGGTACTCCGGATTGACGATCGCACGCGGCACGGTGTCGAGGAGGGAAACCGAAATATATGCCACCGCATAAGCGAGGCGTGCTCCGCTTCGCGGACTACCGCGACCTCAAGGCCCTTGAAGAACTCGAGACGGTCTGCTTCCGGGAGCATCGCTACCGCGCCGAGTTCCTCGAATGGATTCTGAAGAACCCCCGCACAGCGTCCCTCGTATGGGTCGAGTCGGGGACGATTGCGGGGTCAGTGATGATCCTCCTGGAGAACGGACAGTCGCGGATTCTGTCCGTCGCGGTGCATCCCTCCCGGCAGCGGAACGGCATCGGGCGGCGGTTGATGGACGCCGCGGAGCGGGTCGCTCGCGAGCGGGGGGCCACCGTCGCCCGCCTCGAGGTGAGCACGCAGAACGCTCCCGCGATCGCGCTGTACAAGGGCCTCGGATACCGCACGGAGGGCGTCCTGCCGGGCTACTACTCCTGGGGCGAGGACGCGTATTCCATGCGAAAGACGCTGGAACCAAACTCTTAAGAGCAGCGGGCATTTACGCGCGCTTCACTCGCGATGCTACCGATCCCTTCGAGGTTCTTCGTCACGTCCGGGCGGGCAGCCTCCAAGATATCGGACCTGAACGCATTCGATGCGGCCCTCACGGATGCGGGGCTCTCCGAACAGAACCTCGTGTACGTTTCGTCTGTCCTCCCGGTGAAGATCCGGCAGGTGAAGATGCGGGAGCTCCCCATGGGTGCGATCACCCACTGCGTCCTCGCGCAGCAGCGCGGGGGCGAGGGGGAGATGATCAGCGCGGGGATCGCGTTCGGATTCCGCGACGACGGGGCGGGAGGCTACGTTGCAGAGGGGCATATGAACGGGACCGGCCGCGCGCTCCGCGAAGTCCTCGAGTGGAAGATGGGGGAGATGGCGAAGCTCCGGGGGATCAAGTTCCGGAAGATCGAGTACAAGATCGAGGAGCTCAGCATCCCCATGGACCACTACGGCGCCTGCCTCGCGGGCCTCGTGTTCATGGTGTAGATCGATGTTCGGCGTGGTCGTCTGCCCACGCTGCCACCGCGCGAAGGGCGTTGACCTCTCGAAGAAAACGACGACCTGCTCGTGCGGGTTCGCCATCCGCATCGTGCCCGCCAGGATCCGGCTCCGCGTCGGCACGGAGCGAGAGCTGATCGAGGCAGTGCGTCGCGTGAGCGCGGACCTCGCGGGCGGGCTCTCGGAGTACGAACGAGCGGTCCAGCCGCGGAGGAAGACGAGAATCGCCGAAGTCCACGCCCGAGCTGTCGAAGGAGCTGGAGGTGTTCTCATACCAAGACCTGCGGGAGGTCCTCGTCGCCCTCGGAATCCAGGACATCGACGCGTCCCTCGACGACCTCCTCCGGGCCAACGTGGTGTACGAGCCCCGCCAAGGCTTCTACCGCATGATCACTCCGGCCCCTTAGCGGGCCGGTCGGCCTTCCCCGGCCACCTCCGGAGTTCCCGCCGGAGGTCCTTCGGCAACGTCTCCGGAAGCACCTCGCGATAGACGAACGTGTACACCACGCCCGCGAACACCAGGGACGCCGCGAGCGAGGACCAGGCGAGGAGCTCGTTGCCGCCGAGGAAGAAGAACAGCAGGATGGTGAGGTGCGAGAACCGGACGAGGAACGCCCGCAAGAAATATCCGAGGACCTTCTTCTCCGCGGACCCGA
>Ga0209157_1001371_pt1 | contig 20355 bp, 15 predicted proteins | sample GraSoiAngelo_135_FD_185892 | JGI IMG/M metagenome (GOLD analysis project Ga0209157, IMG submission 185892) | Grasslands soil microbial communities from the Angelo Coastal Reserve, California, USA - 14_0929_05_40cm (SPAdes) (version 2) | ecosystem: Environmental > Terrestrial > Soil > Grasslands ...
CCCCGCCAGCTCCAGACCACCGCGATCGTTGTTGATACGCGCGATAAACTGACGGATTGATCCCGGGAACGCTTCCGTCTGCCCGTGCTTGCCGAACGGATCGGTATACCAGACCTCTGGTCCGCCGGTATTGTCGATGAAGTTCGAATTGATATCGACCACCCGATCCGTCCCATCGAACACCGATTGCGGATCGTCGAACGTCACTCCCTGGATCGTCCCATTGCTCGTCGAGCGAGCGCACGCACCACCCCGGGCCGCGTTCCCGGCAGGCGTCACCTCATAGCACACGTCGATCGGCCGGCCGACGAGACCAGTCGCCGCCGGATCGTAAAACCGGCTCGGTAACGACACCTGGAAGTACGGGTTGAAGAACGCGAGCGTGTGGCCATCGGCGCGACGGACCGAGTTGGAGGTCTGCCAGCTTTCATGCAAGGTGCCGAAGTCCGAGAACTGCCCCGCCGGCACGAGGATCTCCTGATCGACGCACGTACGATCCGGAATGATCCGCACCCCGCCGCCGTCCGGCGAATTCGCCGGCGTCGCCGGCCCCACCACCACGGTCGTGCGGTCGCAGCTGCGCTCGAACTGCCCCGGTGTCCCGATCGCCGCCAGCATCGTGATGTGCATCTCGGTGCCGTCGGTACAACGGATGTGATAGACCAGCTCGTGGAGGTTGTTGGTGAAGGCGTCTTTCGAATGCGTGCCCTGATGCAGCTTCACCAGCACATCACAGCGCACATCGAAGAGCGCGTCGGCCGCATCGCTGCCGAAGTGCATCGGAATGTCGTTTTGCCACTCGATCTTGTGTCCGAAGTGATCCTCATGCCGCGTGGTCAAGGCGTCGTAGACGTCGAGCTGTTCGTTGGCATAGCCAAACGGGATGTCCCCGACTTCGCGGTACAGCGCGGAGCCGTGCGGATCCCGGCCGTGGTCATGACCGAATGAGCAGCCGGATACCGGATCGATCGGTGGGTGCCAGGTGGGATAGCGCTTGTGATCGGGTCCGACGACGGAGTACGCGTCATGCTGGGCCTGCGTGCAATCGTCACGCGTGCTGGGCGTCCAGATGCCAAACGACGCGGCGTTGCCGGTGGCTGGCCCGTAGTCAGGCGCCGCCGGCCCGTCGTGGCATGCCGCAATCGCGAGACTGAGCACCAGGAACGCGCGGTTCACAAGCTCCCCTTTGGCGACACAATCGCCCCACTCTCCCGACACCGGCGGTGACCGTGGTCACTCCCAAATAGGCCACCACAATTGAGTTATAGTGGCGATATGCCAACATGTGCGATGATCCTGCTGACCATCATCCTGGCCGCTCCGGGCAACGTGGCTGCCCAGCGCCGCGGGGAGTCGGGATTCTGGTACAGCCTCGGCCTCGCTGCCGGATGGGCGCGGGTCACGTGTTCGATTTGCGCCGGCAGCCGCCGCACCGGTGTCTCCGCGTTTGTCGGGTTGGGCGGGAGGACGAGCCGCGCGCTGCGTGTCGGCGGAGAGCTCGCCGCCTGGCGGGAAAGCGAGAACGGCGTCACGCAGACCCTCATGTCCGTTGGGGCCGCGGCCTATTGGTATCCCAGTCTCCGGCGCCGACTCTATCTGCGCGGGGGCGCCGCGCTCGTCATGCATCGCGCCAGCGATGGCACCGACGCGATCACGTCATCGGGGATCGGGCCGCAGCTGGGGATGGGGTACGAGTCTCGCGTCAGCCGATCCTGGGTGCTCGCGCCATTCATTCATTATTCGGTCGGCGTGTTTGGCGGTGACGTGAAGTTCAACGGCGGGCAGGCCGCGAGCAGCGCGACGGTCAGCTTTCTTCAGGTCGGCGCCAGCCTGCGGCGCTAGCGCGCCGCAAGTGCAGGATGGGCCGACTCGGAATCGAACCGAGAACCTACTGATTAAGAGTCAGTTGCTCTGCCAGTTGAGCTATCGGCCCTGAGGAGTGGCTGGAGGAGCGGCCGAAAAATCATCAGGCCCCGGAGCAGAGGCAAGGGAACGACTCGGCAGCCCGATTCGCGTCCCCCACTCATCCGTGAGCTTGAAGGTCTCGCTCATGGGGAAGCGCAGCACCCACAAGCGGCGGGCGAGATCTTTGAGCGACCAGACCAGCGTGCGCTGCACCTCCACCGAGGACCACTGGCCGAACTCATTGTGGGCCAAATCGGCCCTCAGCGCCTCGGCGATCGCCGTCGCTAACTCCTGATGCTCGTGCTGCTGTGCAGTTTGTGGGACCTTTTTGGTTCCCTTTTTGGGACCTGAACCTTCGCCCCAAAGTACCCACTCCAGCGTAACATCGGGGATGCCAAGCTCTTTCGCCTTGGTGACGATCAACCGCGCGACGTCGGCGGGAAACTTCTCACGATGCGGCCATTTCTTTATGGCTGCTTCAGTTACGGTACCTCCCAGCGCAGCAGCGAACTGCCGATAGCTCAGGGAGATCCCTTCCCACGGACTGAAGACGTCCAACAGAAGCGCCAGGCGATCGGCTACGGGGACCAGTTTCGGGCCTGCTTCGGGCTTGACAGGTGACAAGATATGCCTACTTTCGGTGTCCTGGAAGGCAGCAGATGGACCCATTCCGTCCAAATACTGCCTTCCTAACCTAACGCAGTCAAGCGCCCAGCCCTTGGAGACGTCTATGTTCGTTCGCCGCTCCCTTCTGGTGCTCGCCGTCGCGCTCTCGGTAGCGCGCTGCGCGGACCAACCCACAGCGGTGAAAGCTCCCGCGGCTCCTCAGTTCCTCCGCTGGGCCGACAAAGGCCCCCAATTCACAGCGCGCACGTCGACTCGCCCGCACCGCTCCGGCGCGATGGCGATGACACCTCCCCTGAGCCTCGATCAATATGTCGTGTCGTTCTGGGCGGTTCGCGGTGAGTCGCGGTCGGTTCAGATCAATTACAGCAGCAGCATCGATAATGAAACCCATGCGTTCCTGACGCTCACCACGACCGACCCGACGTTCGTTCCTGGCGTCGGCGAGCTCGCCGTGGGCGACTCGGTCCTCATCACCGTCACCGTCGACACCAGCAAGATCGGCGTCTCGCTCGAGCCGAGCGGGCTCCAGTTCGGCGAGCCCGCGCAGATGAAGCTCTGGTACAACGGCGCCGGTGGTGACCTGAACGGAGATGGCGTCGCCGACAGCACCGACAGCCAAATCGAAGCGAAGCTGCTTGGTCTCTACTACCGCGAAGACCAGATGGAAGAGTGGACGCACCTCTCTGCGAGCCAGTCGCTCGAGGAGAAGTCGTTCACGTATGCCTTGCCGCACTTCTGCGAATACGCGGTCGCAGAAGAGTTGATGGAGTGGGCGGTTAACTGGTAGGCGGGGGATAGCATCCCAATGTCCAAAGACCAAGCCCGCGACCAGAGCCTCGCCGAGGCGTCGCCTGTCGTCGCAAAAGCCCGCGCACTCGCGGCTGCCGGCCATCATGCCGCGGTCGTCGAGTTCCTGGGCTCGCGCGAGCAGAGCGAGCTCGACGATCCGACCCTCGCCTTGCTCTACGGCATCGCGCAGGCGCGACTCGGCCGGCATGAACAGGGCTTGCAGTGGATCGATCGCGCCCTAGGCCGGGCGCGGCAGCTCGGCGAGCATGGCGTCGAGCGTCACGCGCTAAACGCGCGCGGCGCGATCGCCCTCGTCAGCGGCAAGCTCAGCGAAGCGGCCGATTTCTGCACCCAGGCCCTGATGGCGGCGAGCCGCGACGGTGATCATGCGACCTCGGGCCGGGCATCGAACAATCTCGGGATCATCAGCCATCTCCGCGGCCGTCACGCGGAAGCCATCTCCTCGTGGGAGATTGCGGCCGCCGCATTCCACCGCGCCGGGATGCAGACCGGGGTCGCCGACTGCCAACACAACCTGGCGAATGCCTACCGGGAGCAGCGGGCCCTCGACAAGGCGCTGGCCACGGCCGATCACGCCGTCGCCGCCGCCGAGGCCACGCGCGACGAGACCCTCTATGCGATGACGCTGCGCGGCCGCGCGGAGATCCGGGCGGTGCGCAGCGAGCCGGAGCTGGCCCGTCGCGACCTGGATCGGATCCGCGTGGTCCGCAGCCAGATGCCCGATCCGGTGGCCGAAGCGGAAGACCTGCGGATCCAGGCGCTGGTGCTGGCCGTGGAGAATCATCCGCCCCGCGCTGAGAAAGCGTTGCGGGAGGTCATTGGTCGCGCCGAGCTGCACGACCGCTTGCTCCTGCAGGGCGAAGCGACCCGCGATCTCGCGCTCCTCTTGCTTCGCTCGGGCCGTACCGGCGACGCCCAGGCCGCGGCCCAGTCCGCCAAAAGCATCTTCGCCCGCATGGGCGCCGAGAGCGAAATCCGCAAGCTCGCCGACCAGGGGTGGGATGAAGCGTTCGCCGCCCAGCTGCGTGGCTCGCTCGCGCCGATCCACGTTGCGCAGCAGTTCGCCGACGCCGGCCGCTACGCGGAGCTGCTCACGTATCTCGAGCAGCGCTCCAAGGACGAGCTCGAAGAATCGGCGTTGCTCACGCTCCTCCTCGGCATCGCCCACAGCCGCCTTGGCCGGCTCGAGGTGGGCCAGCAATGGGCGATGGTTGCGCAGCTGCGCGCCCGCTCCCTGAAGGATCGGATGATGGAAGTGCGGGCGCTGAACGTCTGTGGCGCCATCGCACTGGAGCGCGGCGGTATCGACGAAGCCACCTACTTCTTTACGCGCGCGCAGGAAGAAGCCACCGACGACAACGACATGGCGACGGTGGGCCGGTGCGCCAACAACCTCGGCATCATCGCGAACATGCAGGGCGACTACAAGCGGGCCGTCATCGCCTACACGCGCGCGATTGCCGCGTACGAGCAGGCGCACTTCGCCCGCGGCGTCGCCGAAGCCCGCCACAACCTCGGCATGGTGTGCCGCGCCCAGGGCCGGCTCGACCGCGCCCTCGAGATCGCGCAAACCGCAATCGCAGACGCGCAGCGGCTCGGTGACCAGCAGCTCACGGCCCAGGCCGTCGCCGGGCTCGCCGACATCCACGTGGCACGCGGTGAACGGGACCTCGCGATGGCGACCATCGAGCGCGCGATCACGACCCACCGCGAGCTCAAGGACCCGGTGCGCGAAGCCGAAGACCTCCGCATCAAGGCCGGCGCATTGGCCCTGAATGGCGGCCGGGAGCAGGCCGAGACCGTGCTGCGGCAGGTCATCGAGCGCGCTACGGAACATGGTCGCCCGCTGCTGCTCGCGCTGGCGGAGCGCGATCTCGCGCTGCTGTTGATCCAGGGTGGCGACGTGGCGGCGGGTAAGGCCGCGGCGCAGCGCGCCCGCTCCTCGTTCCAGCGGCTCTCGGCGCGCGCCGAAATCAATAAGCTCGACGACTTGCTGGAGACGGCATGACGCTCCAGCACCATAAGCTCTCGAACTATGCCATCGGCTGGTAATCTCCCCCCGGTGGACGAACGGCGCAGCGGACTGGACCGCCGCTCGGGATTCGAGCGCCGCTCCGACGGCGACGTGGAGGAAGCGGCTACGCTTCCCCTGCAGCAAGTCTTTCCGCACGCGCGGTTGACCGAAAGCGAAGCCGCCGAGCGCGCCGCGGCGATCGAAAGGCATCGCCGGGAGCTGGGCTCGCGGCTGGGCCGCAACGTCGGCGCGGTCGTCGCCGCAGTCGATTACCTGCTCAACATCAGTGGCGACCTCGTCGCGCCGACGATCGTCGAGCACGAGGCGCTGGAGCTGTTGGAGCATCGCTCCGTCACGGATCCGCTCACCGGGTTGTTCAATCGCTATCACTTCGACGCGACGATGACGCGGGAGATCGCGCGGTGCCGCCGCTACAGCGTGCCGCTCTCGCTGCTGCTGGTCGACGTCGATCGCCTGAAGCTCCTGAACGATCGCTGGGGCCATCATGCCGGCGATCAGGCCCTGGGGCGCGTCGCGATGGCGATCCAAAAGAGCTTGCGCGGCACCGATATCGCGGCCCGCCTGGGCGGCGATGAATTCGCGATCATCCTGCCGGATACCGACGCCGTCGCCGGGCTGATCGTCGCGACCAGAATCCGTCGCACCCTGGTCGAGAGTGCGTCCACGACAGTCACCGTCAGCGGCGGGCTCGTCGAGCTCCCGCGCGATGTCGCCGAAGCGTCGGCCGGCCAGCTCATGCTGGTGGCGGATCATGCGATGTACGCGGCGAAGAATTCGGGCGGTAACTGCGTCGTGCAGCGGGAGTATCAGGATAGGGATTTGGGTTAGGGATTGGGGATTCGGAAATGCCCATCCCCCAATCCCAAGTGCCCGCCCCTAGTCCCCAGTAGGCAGTGCCCCCAAGGAGAATCGAACTCCTGTTCCCACCTTGAAAGAGTGGTGTCCTAACCGTTAGACGATGGGGGCGGGAGTAGCGGTAACGGGATTCGAACCCGTGTTTGAGCCTTGAGAGGGCTCCGTCCTAGTCCCCTAGACGATACCGCCGCGGGCGGCTGAATATCGCCAGTCGGCGCAGACATCTCAACCCGCACACACAGTTGACCTCCGTGTTCTGATACGTACCGTTACTGGCCCGATGAAACGCATCGTCTCCAAGCTCGTCCCCGAAGTCCCGATTCTCGTGGCCGCGGCCTTGCTCCTGACGCTGGCGTCGCTGCGCGGCACGGCGACCGCTTTAGCCACCGTCTTCCCCTTCACCGTCGTGGCCGCCGCTTTACTCCTCGGCTGGCGCTTCAATCGCTCGCGGTTGGTCTTCGCGATTGCCCTGCTCGCGCTGGCTGAGTACGTGCTCTTGCAGGGCGTCGACACCTCCCGCGAGCGCCTGTTCTTTCATGCCATGACATTTCTGGTGCCGATCAATCTCGGGCTCGTCGCCCTGCTGCCCGAGCGCGGCACCTTGACGGCGGCTGGGCTGGTGCGCTGGGTGCTGCTGGGCATACAGCTGCTCATCGTCGTCTTTCTCGCGCGATCGTTCCCGGAGAAGGTCCTCACGTTCCTGACGACGCACGTGCTACCGCGCCGGTTCACAGCATGGACCCCGCTGCAACAGCCCGCGATCCTCGCATTCTTGGCGATTGGCGTGCTGCTCGTCATGGCCTGGTTGAGCGAGCCGCAGTCCCCCGTGCGCGGCTACGTCTACGCACTGATCGCGGTGTTCGCGGCGCTGTCGTGGCGCACCGCGGGACCGGGCCAGGAAATCTGGCTCGCCACGGCGGGACTGATTCTCGTGGTGGCGGTGATCGAAGCCTCGTACATGATGGCCTACCGCGACGGACTCACCGAGCTCCCGAGCCGGCGCGCTCTGAATGAAGCCCTCCCGCGTCTCTCGGGACAGTTCAGCGTCGCGATGGTCGACGTCGATTACTTCAAACGCTTCAACGACACGTACGGTCACGATGCGGGCGACCACGTCCTCCGACTCGTCGCGGCGCGGCTCGCGCAAGCCCCGGGCGGCGGCACCGCCTATCGCTACGGTGGAGAGGAATTTGCGCTCGTCTTCCCGGGGAAAGGCCAGGAGGAATGCCTGCCCTACCTCGAGGAGCTGCGTGAGATGGTCGAGACGCACAGGTTCACGATGCGCCGCAGGTTCCGCCCGCGCGTGAAGCCGAAGGCCGACAAGGGGCGCAAGAGCCGTCTGGCAATCGTGATTACCGTGAGCATCGGCGTCGCGGAGCGGAATCATCGTAACACATCGCCCGACCAGGTCGTGCAGGCGGCCGATAAGGCCTTGTACAGAGCCAAGGAGGCTGGCCGAAACCGCGTATCGACGTAGCTTCGGCTCGATGAGGCTGACCCTCGTTCTCCTTCCTTTATTCTGGGCCTCCCTTGGCGCCCAAAGACCCGAGTCGCGCCTGTTTCTCGAACACGAGCCGTTGACCCTCACGCTGCAAACCGACCTCCGCGCATTGACCCACGATCGCGGGAACCAGCGCAAGGATCACCCCGGCACGCTGCGATTCGGTACCGGGAGCGATACCGGCAGCATAGCCGTGAAGCTCCGCACGCGAGGAATCTTTCGTCTCAAGACCTGCAGCTTCCCACCGATCCGCCTCGACTTGCCGTCGCAGAAGGTGGACGGTACGCCGTTCGCGGGCGAGGACAGGCTGAAGTTGGTCACTCATTGCCAGCGGGACCGGCTCTCCGAACGCAACCTGCTGCGCGAGTACGCTCTGTATCGTGTCCTCAATGCCGTGACCGACACCAGTTTTCGAGTACGGCTCGGGCACATGACGTACGTGGACTCCGTTCGAAATGACACGGTCATCCGCTACGGGTTCCTGATCGAATCGGACACGGCGTTGGCCCAACGCATCGGTGCCACGCCGGTTCGAGCAAACAACGTCTATGATCCCGTCATCGCGCCGTCGTATATGACGCTCGTCGCCGTATTCCAATACCTGATTGGCAACAACGATTGGTCGGTCTGGGGCCGGCACAACATCGCGATCTTTCAGCTGAGCGCCGATCCACGGCCCCTCCTCGGCGTCCCCTATGACTTTGACTTCTCGGGGGCGGTGAACGCGCCCTACGCGTCCCCGCCGCCGCAGGTCCCGGTCAAGACCGTACGCGAGCGCTGGTATCGAGGCTTTTGCCAACCCGACAGCGTGCTGCTGGGCGCCATTGCGCGGTTTCGCGCCGCGAAAGATTCGATTTATACCAACGTGCGCGCCGTCCCCGATCTCCCCGAGGGTGACGTCCGCAACATGCTCCAGTATTTCGATGACTTCTATAAGGTCATCGACAATCGCGGCGCGCTGAACCGGGAATTCGTGCGCAATTGCCGGACGCTCCACCTGAATCAATGATCCTCCGGTGGGATGCGCCGGACGCGGCAACCCTCCGGCGCATTCTGGCCGATCCCCCCCGCCCACGCCTTGCCGGCGGCATTGCCGCGTCGCCGGGGCGACTGCGCTCGACGCACTTTCGCGATGTGTACTTCGATACGGCCGCCGGTGAGCTGCGCCAGCGCGGCGGCTGCTGCCGGCTGCGCTTCACGGCTGACGGCGGTCGCAGTCTGACCGTCTGGCAACCTGACGGGCGGCGGCCGGCGGGCCGCATCGACGAGCGTGTTCGCAACGTGGATGACCTGGCGGCACTCGCCGGCATGTCTGAGGCCGCCCGGCGGCTGCGCGCGCTCGTCGATCCCGCGCGACTCACGCCCTGGATCGAGCGTCATGTCGAGCGGGCATCGCGCACCTTCCGAATTCCTCTGATCCTGGTCCCGCTCTGTGATCTCGTGAGCGATGTGATCTCGCTCAGCCGGTCGGAGACAACCGCCACGCTCTGCGAGCTGAGCGTGCGCCCACGGCGCTGCGGAGGAGCAGCGGCGGCCGGGCGCCTCGCGCGCCCGCTCGAGGCGGACTTCGCGCTGCGGCCAGCGGGTAGCGACTCCCTGCAGCGTGCCGCCACAGCGTTGGATGTCGCCGAGGCGGAAGGAATCGGCCGCGATTTACGCGGCGAACGCGAAGTCGCGCTCGTCGCGGTGGCACACGGCCGCGTGGGCCTGTGCCGCACGGGCGCGGAACTGCGGTTGCCAGTGGACAAGGGCAGCGGTGAGGAAGCGTGTCGTGCCGTGCTGCGACGACTGGTCGGCAGCGGCGAGGGTCAGCTGCGCCTGCTCGGCGTGGTGCCCCGCTCGGGCGACCGGGTGCCGCTCGAGGTCTGGACGGCGCGCCGCCTGCCCTCGAGCTCCGACAACCGCGGGACGCTGCAGTGGTTTACACCGGCAGACCTGGTCGCGCGCGTCGGCTCGCCGCTGCTGCGCGATCCGGCGACGCTCGCGGCGCTGACCGTCGCCGCCCGCTCGCCGCTGGTTCCCGAATGGTCCGGCGCGCCGTTCGGCGCGACGGAGACCGCGGATGCAGCCCCTGACGACGACGCGATCGCGCTCGCGAGCCGCGTGACGTTGACGGAGCTGCGGGTGGCAGCGCCGCCGGAGACCGCGAAGGATCCGGCGCGCGCCGCCCCCGAGCAATTCCTCAACCCCGAACTGTCATGGCTCGAGTTCAACGCGCGGGTGCTGGAGCTCGCCGAGGACGCCCGCTCGCCGCTCGCGGCACGGCTGCGGTTTTTGAGCATCTTCTCGACGAATCTCGACCAGTTCGTGATGACGCAGATCGGTGCGCTGAAACAGCTCGTCGCAAGTGGGCGCAACGTGCCCTCGGCGGATGGCGGTGGTCTCCGCCCACAGGAGACGCTCGACGCTTTCGCCGTGCGGCTGCGTCCGCTACTCACGCGGCAGTATCAGACGTTTCGTTCGCTTGCCCCGACGGTGCCGCTGGCCCAGTGGGACGAGCTCGCTGAAGCCGAGCGAGCCGAGCTGCGTAAGAAATGCACCAGTGAGATCCTGCCGTTTGTCAGTCCCAAGGCGCTGACGCGGTCGCCGGGTCACCCCTTCCCGCTGATCGGCGACCGCCGGATCGCGCTCCTGGTGGTGCTCAAGGATCGCCCCAGCGCACCCGTTCACTACGCGATCGTGGAGCTGCCGCAGGATGCGTCACGATTCATTCCAGTCGCCGGGGGGCGCTGGCTCGCGGCGGAGGACCTGGTACGCGCCAACCTCGACCTGCTCTACCCCGGCCGCACCATTGCCGGGGCTCACGCATTTCGGCTCACGCGCAGCGGCGACCTGCAGCTGGACGAGACGACGATGGCCAACTTCCTGCAGGCGATCGAAGAGGAGCTCGTCCGGCGGCAATCGCGGCCAGTCCTGCGCATCGAGTTCGAGTCGAACGCGCCGCCGGAGCTCCGGGACCTGCTCCAGCGTGAGCTGCGATTCGAGGAAAGCGAGCGCGAAAGCACCTTGAACGCCGCCGACGTCTACGTGTCAGACGGCATCGTGGATCTCGGCGGGCTGAGCGACATCGCTGCCGCCGGGGAGGGCATGTTTCCCGACTTTCCGCCCCTGACGCCAGCCGCGCCGTTCGCGGCGGACCGCACGGTGGCCGAGCAAATTGACGCGCATGACGTCCTCGTATATCACCCACACGACTCGTTTCCCGACAGCTTCGAGCGCTTTATCGCGGAAGCCGCGGAGGATCCCGAGGTACGTGCGGTCAAGCTGACCTTGTACCGGCCTGGCGGTCCGTCACCGATTGGGGACGCGCTGCGCCGCGCCGCCCTCGCCGGCAAGGACATATCTGTTGTCGTGGAGCTCAAGGCACGGTTCGATGAAGCGCGCAACATCAATTGGGCGCGCAGTCTGGAGCACGACGGCATTCACGTCGTCACCGGACTCGTGAGCCTGAAGACACACGCGAAGATGGCGTTGGTGGTCCGGCAGACTGCGGGCGGTGGCGTGCATCGCCACGCCCACATCGGCAGCGGGAATTACAACGCCAATACCGCACGCGTGTACACCGATTTTGGGCTGTTCACGGCCGACCAGCGCATCACGAGCGATGTGCACGCGTTGTTCAACGAGCTGACCGGTTCGAGCCATGCGCCGCAGGTGCACCTGCGGCATCTCCTCGCCGCTCCCACGGACCTGCTCGACCGGCTGCTGGCAATGATCGACCGCGAAACCGCCCATGCGCGCGCCGGGACACCGGCCCGCATTCGCGCCAAGCTCAACGCGCTCTCCGATTCAACCGTGATCCAGGCCCTCTACCGGGCGTCGCAGGCCGGCGTGGACGTGGACCTCGTCGTGCGGGGCATCTGCACGCTGCGGCCGGGGGTCCCGGGACTCTCCGAGCGCATCCGCGTGGTGAGCATCCTGGGTCGGTTTCTCGAGCACGGGCGGATCTATCATTTCGGGAACGCCGGCGACGAGGAGTACTACATCGGGTCGGCCGACTGGCGGCCTCGCAATTTGCGGCGCCGAGTCGAGGTCATGACACCGGTCTTCGACCCGGACGCCCGACGCCGGTTGGACGATGTCCTAACGTGGGAGCTGGGTACCGCCGAGGCTTGGGTGTTGCGCCCGGACGGCGGTTACGACCGGCCGGGCGCGTAGGAACCCCTCCGTCGGAAGGGTTACGGCAAGAATCCGCGCGCGATGCCGCCGGGACAGTGATCGGAATGGAAGTTGACGTAGAAGCTGCTGGGGTTGCTCAGCAATTCTGCGAGTGCGGCCGCTTCGGATGCGAAATGTGGGTTCGCTCCGAATATCCCATCCTGCCGGATGTCGATGTGCCGATCAGTCAGGTTGAGGTCCGTACCGACGGGGCTCGAGAGCCACCAAATGATGGGTCCCGTGGTCGCGCCCTGGGCCAGATGATGAATGTGGCCGAAGCGAACGCTTTCATCCCCCTTGTTGTTGAGAATCACCAGCGATTCGATCCTGCCGTCCTGGAAGACTTTGATCTGCGCAAGTCCCTGCGACTCGGTTTCGCACGCCGGCACCTCGATATCCGATCGCAGCTGCGTGTTATAGACAATCGGTGGCGCCTCTTCGCTCGCCTCGCTGGCGAGCAGTCCCACGTTCTGACCTGTGATCGGCTGGGTACTCGGCGCTGAGCTGCTGCAGGCGGCGACGGCGAGGGCTGCGACGACCCTACTCACATTACGCATACACCCTCCTCGATAGGGATGCTGTGGCAGGCAAGCTTGAAGCTACCCTGAGGTTCATTGGCCGGCGAGTTGAAAAAGCCTACGGCGCGATTCGCACGCCCAGCACGCCGGTGCGCGGGGTCCCGGCTCGGTCGAACGCCGTCTGGTATTTTGTGTTCAGGAGATTGCCGAGCCGCGTGTAGACGTGCAGCGTCCGGGTGACCTGCCATTGCGCCACCAGCTCGAGCAGCGCGTACGGATCCGTGGTGACCCGCTGGCCCGAGAAGCGCTCGCTGAGCACGGTGCGCCGGCCGATGAACGTCACCCGGGCGAGCGTCATGAACGACGGAGAGACATCCCCGGCGACGTAGAAATTACCGGTCGGGCTCGGCGTGTCGGGTAGAGCGCGCCCGACGGGGTAGTTCGCCGTATCGAGTCCCGCGTTGTCGAGCACTTGCGTTTTCAACCAGGTGAGGTTTGCCCCAGTGCGCCAGCGCGCGGACCATTGGCGCTCCAGCTCCAGCTCGACGCCGGCCGCCTGTGTGCGGCCGAGGTTCTTGTTCGTCTGCTTCGACCCCGTGTCGGCCGGGACAGTCCGAATCAGGTCGTTGTAACGTTGGTGAAAGTACCCGACGCTGAACGTCCAAGTGCGTTGCGGGGCGGTGACCCTCGCCCCGATTTCCCAGCTCACGCTGCTCTCCGGCCGCAGATCGGGGTTCGGAATCGTGGCCGGATTGTCGAGGAACTGTTGGTCTAAGTTCGGGGCCTTGAAGGCCCGCCCGGCGGCCGCTCGTAGCGCCAGTCGGTCGGGAACGACGTCGACGAGCACGCTGGCGCGGGGCAACAGCTCGGCGCGCAGCCCATGGTACTTCTCCAGGCGAGCCCCGGTGAGAGCCGAGACGCGTGGGCCCAGCCGCCCCTGTAGCTCGGTGAACAGCGCACCGTTGGTGCGGTCGAACTCCGTGTGCGAGGGGCCGAAATCGCCCGCGAGGTCGGTCCCCTCTGCTTCCGTCTGCCACGCGGCCCCGTAGGACACGGCCACCGGGGAGGCCGCACGGCCGAGCGACAGCTCGTTGCTGCCCACATACTCGAGCGTGGGCCGGAGCTGGGCGCTGCGGAAGCTGAGGTTGAAGTTGGAGACGAAGAACGGGTAGGACGCCGAGTCGAGCGCGCTGTCGTGGGCGTCCTCGTAGATGAAGTCGTCCCACAGCGCGCTGATCGTGAGGCGGTGATGCCAGGTGGGAGTCGCCTCCCAGCCGGTCGAGACCGACGCCAGCCAGCGGTACTGGCGGTCCCGCTGATTCGGGTCGAGTGGCACGCGCGTGGCGCCCGGATCCCGGACCGGCAGGTGCGTTTGCGTCGCCATGTAGCGCGCCGTCGCCGTGAGCGTCCAGCGATCGGCCGGCCCCGCGTCGAGCCGCAACGAGGCGTCGGTCGTGAGGAGGTCATTGGGGAGCGCATAAATGCCGCGATCATATGCGACGCCAACGCCACTCGAGTAGCGCCAGCGCTCAGTGCCCCCGGACACCGTGAGCTCCGAGTGGCCCTGCGCGCCGTGGGGATCAGTCCCACCTCCCCCCCCTTCCGCCAGGACCTCGACGCGAGGCAGACCCACCTGCCCCTCGCGTGTGATGAATTGCACGGCACCGGCTACGGCGGAGGAGCCCCACAACGCACTCAGCGGGCCGCGGGCGATCTCGACGCGCTCCACGTTCGTCAGCAACAGCCCGTTGATGTCGCTGTAGCCGCCGCTGATGTTGATCGGGACCCCGTCGAACATGATCTGCGTGAACGGCTCGTCGCCGCCGCGGAGATGGAGCCACGTCGGACCGCCGGGGCCCGAGGCTTCGTTGATCGACACGCCTGGCAGGAAGGTGAGCGCCCGCGCCGCCGACGGCGTCGGTTCGGCCATGAGGTCCCGGCGCTGAAGGACCGACACGGCGAATCCCAGCTCTTGCGCCGTGGCCGGCCTGCGGCTCGCCGTCACGATGAGCGGGGCGAGGTTGTAGCGGCGCAGCGTGTCGCCCCGCGTGGTATCTGCCGGGTGGGTGACTTGCGCGCCAGCGGAAATTGGGGCCGCGACCAGCGCGAGCACGGCGAGAGCGGTTTCGAACCGACGAACGATGCGCATTGTGACGCTCGCAAGGAGTGGAGGAAGCGGGGAAACTGTATCCCGAGCAGGGACGTCGTCAAATGATCCTGAGTGAGCGTCGAGGCCCTGGGAGCGGGAGCGCGGTAGCGGCGGTCATTGCCGGCAACCTCCTGTTCGGCACCGGACTCATCTTCCACGCTTTTCTCTACAACTTCTACCTCGAAGCCCTCCATCTCCCCACCGAAGTCATGGGCCATGCCGCGGCGGCGCTGACAGCGGGCGGACTGGTCACGCTGCTCCCGGCAGGGCTGTTGACGGATCGCGCGGGACCTAAAGCCTCGGTGACGATCGCCGCCGCAGTGCTCGCCGCCGGGCTCGCCCTCGGCGCGGCGGCCACGACGCCCCTCGCGGCATATGCGGCGGCGGCGGTCGCGGGTGCCGGCAGCGGCATCTGGCGCGTGGCCACGCCTCCGATTCTGATGGGACTCACAGAGCCGAGCACCCGCGCGCGCGCGTTCGCGTGGAACGTCGGGCTGCTCGTCGCCTGGGGTGGACTGGGGACGGCGATCGCGGGCCTCACGCCCGGGTGGCTCGAACATCGTTGGGGTCTCACGCACCTGCCCGCGATGCGCGGGGCCCTCATCCTCGGCGCCGCCCTAAGTGCCGCGAGCGTGGTGCTATTCCGCACGGCCCATGTCACGGCCATGGCGCCGGCCCCTGCACTCGACCCTGTCAACGGCGCGTCCCCGCAAGAGATGCGCCGGATGCTCCTGCTCGTCAGCCTGGTCGCCGTTTGGATGCTTGGCCAGGCTCTTGCCGCACCGTTCTTCAACATCTTCTTCTCACGTGAGCAGGGGCTTCCGATCGCGCGCATCGGAGTCGTGTTCGCCGCGGTCAACGGGGCCTGGGCACTCGCCGTGTTGGCGAGCGGAGAAGGGGCGCGTCGCTTCGGCGTAGGCCGAGTGCTCAACGCGGCGCTGCTCTTGTTCGCGCCGGCCATGCTGGGGCTGTCAGTGGCTGGAAACGTCGAGCTGGCTGTGGCGCTCTACTTTTTCCAGGGGTTGATCGGCCCGGTGACGAACCCGCTGATCGACCAATGGCTGCTCGGGCAGACCCCGCGCGAGCGCCAAGGGCTCGTGTCGAGCTGGCGGCAGGTGGCGGCGGACCTAAGCGGCATGATCGGCGCGAGCCTGGGCGGCTACCTGCTGGCGAGTGCTGGCGGAGCGTTCGACTCGCTCTTCCTCGTGGCCGGCGCGATCGGCCTCGTCGGGGGGATCGGGCTGATCGCCGGCGCGCGCATGGGGCAGCGCCGCTGACGTGATCAGGGGCTCCTGCCCCGAACAAACCGCAGGACGCGCTTGTGGATGCGCCGCCACTGAAGGGTGAGGAAGCCTAGCGGCGATGCTCGCCGGTCGCCGTCATGCGGCCACGCCAGCTCAACCAACACTTCCTTGAGCGACGTCGCCCAAAGGAACCGCTCGGCGAACGGGTAGGGATGCAGCCGCTGCGCCGACGCCGGCGTCGTCGCGCGCACTCGCGTGCGGAGCCACCATGGGGCTGCGGCCTTCACCTCTTCCAGCGCGAGCGCATCCATCGTACCCGGTGCCAGGCGCTCGGCGAGGTAGAGCGCGGGAAACACGAATCGGCCCGTCCGAGTACGGCGCACGAAGTCCGCGAAGGTCCGCCAGTCGTCTCCCGCGAAATCGCGTCGCGCGACGAGCACGAGCTCGACCAGCCGGACAAGCGTAATCGCGTAGAAGTGGCTGGATGTATGCGCCGCCAGGTAGGCGAGGAGGAGGGGTTCCCGCAGAACGCGCACGGGCTGGGAGAACTCGTGCCAGACCTCCCCGTCCCGAGGCTTTGGCGTGGGAGTGCCGAACGTCATCGGCCGGTCCGGGAACATCTCGCGGTCGAGCGACACGTGGAGATCCACGGACCAGGGGTTGTCGGCGTGCGCGAGCTCCAAGGAGCGGATGCCATCGACCGCCGGAAGCGACCACGTGCTCCGATAACGGTCGCCATGTCCGGCCTCTTCGGCGAATCCCAGGTTCACGAGCACGCTGCGAGCCGCCGCGACGTCGTGCGGCGCGACGAGCAGGTCGAGGTCTGACGAGGGGCGGGTCCCGGGCTCCGGGAAATAGCGGTATGCGGTGTCGGTCCCTTTGAGGACGAGCACCTCGATGCCGCGATCGGCGAAGGGGACGAGAATCCGTTCCAGCTCGTGCCGCAGCCGGGCGGCGCGCCGCCGCCCGTGGTCCAGATGCCGGGCGAGCAGGTCCAGCACCGACTGCTGGGCGTCCACGCGCCCGGTCTCGCACCAGAACCCCAGCAGCGGTCCCATCCCGGCCGCCGAGGCCGCGACGCCGAGCGCCCGCGTATCCGCGTCACTCGGCAGGTCCAGGCGGACGGGACTCGACGCGTCCGCCAACACTCGGGCCGTGACGCGCACCATCTCGCGTTGCGCGGCCCGGAACGCGGACGCGCTCACCTCGGGCCAGAGGTCCCGCGCGTCCCTGGTCACGGTGTAGCGCGCGAGCCGCGCCGGAATGTCGTTCTCAGGCTGCATGCCACGAAGCTAGCGGCGGCCAGGGGCGGCCGGTAAGATCGTGTCTCGATGACCGATGCGATGGCGTTCGACCCGTCCCCCAACGTGCTCTATCACGGCGTACCACTGCGCCACGTGATGGAGCTGCCCGTCCTGGGCGTCCCCGTCCACTTCGCATCGAACAGCGCGACGGCGCTGGCGGTGGTCGAAGAAGCCTTTGGGATCTGGCGCGGGCTGTGCACGAGTCCCGGTCTGATCGCGCCGCTAGGCGTGCGCGTCCGGCTGATCGTCCATGACGGAGACGAGCGGGGGAGTGACGTAGCTAAGTCCCACGCCCCGGTGACGTGCCGTATGCCGGACGCCGACCGAATCATCCTGCACACGCCCGGGAGCGTCGGGATTGCGGATAGCAGACGGCAGGAAGCCATCGCGTACATCACGCCGGCCCTGCTCGCCGACCGCGCGCACGTACAGTACAGCATGATCGAAGGCCTGACGCTCGTCCTCGTGACAGCGTGTGACCGCTACCCGGTGCATGCGGCGGCGATCGCCCGCGGCGGGGTGGCGCTGCTGCTCGCCGGACCTCCGGGCACCGGGAAGAGTACGCTCGCGTATCAAGCCCATCGGCTCGGCCTGCGAGTGCTGTCTGACGACGCCGTCTACGTGCAGCTCGACCCAGAGTTCCGGGTGTGGGGCCTACCCGGCCGCGTGCGGTTGCTCCCGACGGCCGTAAGCCACTTTCCGGAGTTGGCTGCGCGATCGCCTAGTCTTCTCGCGAACGGGGACGAGAAACTGCTGGTCCAGTGCCCTGGCGAGTGGCCCGCGGCCCCGGCGCCGGCCCCGGTCGCGACCCGAGCGGGTGTCTGCTTGCTCGAGCGGACGGGCACCACCGCCTCGAAAGCGCCGGCCTACCCGGCGGAGGTGCAGGCATTCCTCAAGGATGGATTAGGCTTGAGCCGCGCGCGGTTCGGCGCCTCCCTGGACGAAGCGCTGCGGCGGCTGGCCGGCGCGGGTGGATGGCGGGTATCGCTGTCCGCGAATCCGGCCGACGCGATGCCGATGTTCGACGACATGCTCGCTGAGCTCGAGTCCGAGGGCTGAGTGAAAGCGGCGCCGTCAGACGGCTTAACAGGCCCGGCAGGAATCGAACCTGCAACCCCCGGTATTGGAGCTCGCACCGCGCTATTGACGACCTCGGGACCGGTGCGTACGCTATCGCCGATCTCAGAGCGTACGTCCTAGCCTCCTTGCGACGCCCATCGGAGATGGCACCTCGTGCCATGGATCCCGAATCACGCAGAATCCCAGCCAGTTGTGTCCCCGAGGCAAGTCTGGGGCGAAAGCGCCAACTTAGGGCCGCCGTCATGGGGGCTGCGATCGCGGCCAGCCCGGCCCTCATCCTTAGCAGGAGGTTGTTATGGGAACCTACATGTGGCGGATTACCGGGTCGGTCCTTGCCTCGTTGGTTCTGTGGACCTGCCGCGAGGCGCCGACGGAGTTCCAAAATGAGAAGCTTGCCGCCACTGTTGCCGCCACGGCGGCGACCGCGGGTTCGATCCCGAGCGGGGAGCGGCTCCTGGGGCAGAGCGTGCTCGAGCCCGTCTACGACGACGAGCGAGCCGGTGTCATCGGCTTCGTGAGCACACCGCTGCACGCGCCGCTCAAGGCGAATCCTGGCGCGTGGTCGCCATTCTTCGTGCCCGTTTACCCGGTGGGATCAACCGTTGGAATGGTTCTCTGCCAGCACAAGCCGGTGGAGAACTGCCCCGACCACGGGCCGTTGATCGCAGGCGCTGCGGCGGCGATCATGCCCTCGGTGTACGGCCCCGGTGACGGCAGCGGGGTCGTCGGCCACGACCACCTGATGGACTTCCCGGGCGGGGTGGACTTCGACATCGCTTGGGAGCCAATCCTTGTGCTCTTCACAAGCAAGGCGGCCGCTAACGAGCACCTCCTGACAGATGCGCAGATCGAGGCGGCTGTTGAGAGGGGCGATGCGATCGAGGTTCCGGTTCCGCAGGAGACCTTCCACTGCGAAGCCGTCTCGGCCGCTGCGTGGGCGCGGGGAACGCCGCTGCCGTGAGACTCGGCCTGGCCAATGAGAAGCCTCGCAGCGGGATGGCAACTCGCTACGAGGCTTCATCCTCCTTACAGGCCCGGCAGGAATCGAACCTGCAACCCCCGGTTTTGGAGACCGGTGCTCTACCAATTGAGCTACGGACCTAAGAATTGGTGCTGCTGAAGTTAGCTAGGACGCTTGTTCTGCAAAACCCTCAGACTTTGCCGTTACTTTGCCATTAAATCGTTCGCCACCGCCGAAGCGAGGTCGGCTTCGTCGATGATGTTGTAGCGGTCGAACATGCTGCGCGTCTCCCAGCCGCACAGCCGCATGATCTCGCCCTCCGACACGCCAGCACGGCGGAAATCGCGCGCGGCGCGTTGTCGGCCGAGGGCGATTCCGCTACGCCTCGACGTAAATCCGTTACGCGGTGATCGGGATCACGACGCGTTCGCCCTGTGGGTGCTATCAAGCAGTGAGCGTGCCCTTCAATTCGTCCCTGCGAATGTCGCAAAAGGGACGGGCGTTGCTGCATTCTGGGGATGGTCGCGACAGGACTCCAACCTGTGACCTCTGGCATGTGAGAGTCGTAGTTCTCGTGATGCCAAAAGAAGTGGAGGAAAACCATGGCATACCAGGCCGAAATCAGTCGTAAGAACCCGGGTTGTTTCTTGTTTTTGGTGGACCAATCAGAGTCGATGGAAGACCCCTTTGGCGGCGGAGAGGCTGGCAGACGGAAGGCCGAGGAGCTCGCGACGATACTCAACAAGCTTATTCATAATCTGTGCATCCGTTGCGCTAAGTCGGACTCTATTTACGACTACTTTCATGTCGGTGTGCTGGGCTACAGCGAAGATAGCTGTAAACCAGCGCTCGGCGGTGAACTGAGCGGGCGCTCTTTGGTACCGATCAGTGAATTGGCCAGTAAGCCGTTGCGCATCGAAGACAAGGTAAAGAAATCGGACGATGGCGCCGGCGGAGTGATGGACCAAACCGTCAAATTTCCAGTCTGGTTCGATCCATATGGGAAAGGGGGCACTCCGATGTGCGCCGCGCTCAAGGAGGCAACCAAGATTACCCAGACGTGGTGTGAGGAGCATCCGAGCGGATTTCCGCCGATCGTCATTAACATCACCGACGGCGAGGCAACGGATGGAGATCTTGTTGCCGAGGCGCGTAAATTAGCGGCGGTCAGCGGCGAAGACGGTTCGGTGTTGCTCTTCAACATCCAT
>Ga0209157_1001373_pt1 | contig 20346 bp, 18 predicted proteins | sample GraSoiAngelo_135_FD_185892 | JGI IMG/M metagenome (GOLD analysis project Ga0209157, IMG submission 185892) | Grasslands soil microbial communities from the Angelo Coastal Reserve, California, USA - 14_0929_05_40cm (SPAdes) (version 2) | ecosystem: Environmental > Terrestrial > Soil > Grasslands ...
GCTTTCCGCTCCTTTCTTTCAGTACGACGCCCACAAATGAAGGATTGATGTTTGTGCGGCGAATTCTCGATATTCTCTTAGCCACGCTCATCCTCATCATTTTTGGTCCGCTGGTCATGTTACCGGCTGCCCTTCTTATTAAGCTCACCTCGCCCGGTCCGGTCTTGTTCAAGCAGAAGCGCTGCGGTTTGAACGGGCGCGTTTTCACGATGTACAAATTCCGCTCGATGATCGACAACGCCGAACAGCACCGCGTCGAGTTGGAGACGTTCAACGAAATGGATGGACCGGTCTTCAAATCTTCGCGTGACCCCCGGGTTACAACGATCGGCAAAATCATCCGCCGCCGCAGCATCGACGAACTTCCCCAAGTTTTCAATGTCTTACAAGGCCACATGAGCCTTGTTGGCCCTCGCCCTCCGCTCCCGCAAGAAGTGGCGCGTTACGAGCGTTGGCAGCGCCGCCGGTTGAGCATGAAGCCCGGCATGACCTGCCTTTGGCAAATCCGTGGCCGCAACGAAGTCAGCTTCGAAGACTGGATGAAGCTCGACCTCACCTACATTGACAACTGGTCCCTTCTCTTGGATTTAAAAATTTTGCTTAAAACGGTACCGGTCGTGCTCTTAGGTAGAGGGGCGAAGTAGGAATCGTGTTCCCTCTCCCAGAGGGAGAGGGAACACACTAAACCGGGTTATAATTTAGATTGTCCTTAAGCTATGGTGGAATCTATGAAATCACCGGTCGCTACGCTTTTAGTAATCCTGGCCATGAGCGCCGGCGCTTTCGCCGCCGGTAAAGGTCCCGAAATCGATCTCGTCGATAACAAGCTCTCCATCAACGCCGAAACCATTCCACTTGGCCGATTGCTACGCCTGTTGGACCTTGCGACGGGCATGCAGTCAAAGGTTCCGGCAGAGCTTGCGAACCGCAACATCAGTGTCAAATTTTCAGGCTTGAGTCTCGAGGATGGCGTTCGAAAGATATTCCAAGGGCAGCCGTTGGACTACGTCGTGGTTGAAGGGCGAGGGGTGATTGTGACTTCGGCGTCACAGACGACCCCAGTCGGCGCGGAATCGGCGCCGATTTATAATGCGCCGCAGGCTCAGCCGTTTTCACCACAGCCCGTTGAACAGCCATTCACACCGGATTTTCCGCAGATTCCGGTGCCTCAGCCCGGCCAGCCGCCGATACCACAACAGCAGCCACCCACTATCCAGACGCCATTCGGACCAATCGCAAATCCGCGCGCCGGCCAACCTGTGCCCCAAATTGTCCCTGCACCTGCACCAGCGCAGCAGAGTCCTCTGTTTCCCGATCAACGGCTGAACCAGCCAGGCACAGTCGGAGGGACCCCCACGCCCACCCCCTTCGGGACACCTAACCCGTTCGGGACGCCTAGCCCGTTTGGGGCGCCCCAAAACAATCAGAACAATTTGAATATGTTCGGTGCTCCAACGGTGTTTGGCGTTCCAGGGGCAACGCAGCCTAGACCGTGAAGGAAATTGCCGTCAACCGTCAAGCCTTCCACAACTACGAGCTCCTTGAAAAATTCGAAGCCGGCCTTGTCCTGACGGGTACCGAAATCAAGTCCGCGCGCGAAGGCCGGGTAAATCTGAGAGACGCCTATGGACTCGTAAAATCGGGAGAAGTCTGGTTACTGAATTGCCACATCAGTCCGTACTCCCATGGCAATTACGCCAACCACGATCCCTTACGCACGCGAAAACTATTGTTGAAACGTTCGGAGATCAGCCGTCTCATTGGGCGTACCACTGAGCGCGGTTTGACGCTGGTGCCGCTGCGGATGTACCTGAAAGACGGGCTACTCAAATGTGAGGTTGCTTTGGCTAAGGGACGGAAAGTCCACGATAAACGTGAAGTCTCTCGGCGCAAGACGATTGAAAAAGAAACCAAACAGGCCGTGAGGGAGAGGGAATAATGCCGGCGTGTGGGATTATTGTGTAAGGAGCAATTCCCCTCCTCGCAGAGGAGGGGAATAGGAATAGGTGAACCCGTGCCTGAAGACTTGCCGATCTACTCTGAATCCATCCTGCGAACGAGGCTGCAGTTTGAAGATTTAGAGAGGCTGAAGGGGATTGATACGACATCAGTGTGGGAAAAATCGGACAAGTTCATCGAACAGTTTGAAGGGGCAATCGATGCTCGGCGTGCTCGGGAATCGTTAACCGGGTTGACAAAACCTAACCTGCTGCGTGCTCATGCGATCCTCTTCGGCGGCCGGGAGGACGCGGGTCTTTTGCGGCGTGGGTCGCTTAATCCTCTTTATCGGGGTCAAGACTGTCCCGCTCCGCAATTCATCGATCGTTCTCTGCAGAATTTTTTCAATTGGCTGTCAGCTGAAAGTGTTTCTGAGATCCACCCGATCGAACGAGCGGCCCTTGTGCTTACGCGGATTGCCGATATATGGCCGTTTGAATTCGGTAACCTTACTGTTGCTTTGGTTTGCGGAAACATGTGTTTGGGCCAGGCCGGCTTTGCTCCGTTCTTTTTTCCACCGGAACATGCGAAGGAATTCAATACAGCTGTCGCTCAAGCGATGGTTATCGAAACCCAACCGCTGGTGAACGCAATCTACAAAACCGTGAAGCGGGAGATGCTGGCCCTTGTCCCGCGATGATCGTTATTCCAGACAGATACGATTCACGCCTATCGGGCAAGAAGGCCAGAAGCGGCTCGCTTCGTCCCGCGTCCTCCTGATTGGGCTCGGTGCGCTCGGCACAGTCGCCGCCGATCAGATTGTGCGTGCCGGCGTTGGATTTCTGCGGGTGGTCGACCGGGATTTTATCGAGCTTTCCAATTTGCAACGGCAATCGCTCTTCGATGAAGACGACATCAAGAACAACCTTCCCAAAGCTGTCGCTGCAGAGGCGAAACTGCGCCGTGTGAATTCCGCCGTGCTCATCGAAGCGAGAGTGGACGATGTGAATCCAACGAACATTGAAGACTACATTGGTGATGTCGATCTGGTACTCGACGGGCTGGATAATTTTGAGACGCGTTTCGTGATTAACGACGCATGCGCCAAGCAACGCAAGCCATGGATCTACACGGCGGCGGTCGGGAGCTATGGTTTGGTGATGCCGGTGATTCCCGGGGCGACCCCATGCCTGCGCTGTCTGCTCGGAAACCTTCCGGCACCTGGCACCTCGCCGACATGCGAAACAGCGGGCGTTGTGGCTCCCATCACTCATATCATTGCTTCCATCCAAGTAGCGGAAGCCTTGAAGTTCTTAACTGGACATCTCGATTCTTCGGACGTTCGCCTGATCGCCTATGATGTCTGGTCCCATCGATTTCAACGCATCGATGTGGGTACGGATTCAATGGCGGCTTGCCCCGTCTGTTCAAAAGGAAGTTTTGAGTACCTGAATGGAAATCCGCTCCGTACGATCACGCTGTGCGGCCGAAATGCCGTACAGCTCATCCCCGGCGTGAAAGGCGACCTCAATTTCAAAGAACTTTCCAAATCTATTTCTGCGTTTGGCCCTGTTCAGTTTAATGAGTTCCTTTTGAAGTGTTCCTCACCGCCCTACGAGATCACCTTATTCACAGATGGCCGCGCCATAATCAAAGGAACCGAGGAGCCAGGCGTGGCCCGGTCGGTGTACTCGAAAATGGTCGGGCTGTGAAGCGGATTGAGCGTGCCGCATTTCCAAAACCCGCACGTATCACTTTTCGCCGCGATCTGAACCGCGCTGCCGGATGATCCGGTCGACTGTATCGATCAGGATGTTGAGTTTCTCGTCCGTGTGTTTACTCAGTTCGCGAGCTTCTTCAATCATCTTCTCTTGGGCGGCGCGCATTTCCTGGATAGAGCTCAATACCGTCCGGCTCACGACAATGAGGCTGCGAATTGCCTCATTTTGCTTATCACCATTCGCAATCAGGTTTCGGATCTGTTCCGCTTGCTGAGACTGCAGTTTGCTCTGTTCCGCTTGCTCCACTTGCAATTTGCTTATTTGTTCTGCTGTGCGTTCGAGCACGCGTTCGATGTTAGTGAATCTTTCCTCGGGTGTCATGTCATGTGTGATAGCCGACCTTGCAGGGCGCGAAGGGCAACCTCAATATAGCATCAAATCACAAAACCATTGCTGGCTTCCACTTTGATCGCCCGGTCCTGTTGCTCTTCTCAGTCGTCTCTGCGATTCCCATTTGTACCGCCGAGGAGTTGGCGGCGAGCGACCGTCTCATCTTTGGTCTCCAAGCCCCCTTCGGTGAAAGGTTGTAAACATGTTCTGCAATCTTTCGCGCGAGAAGCGCCAGTAATCCGCAGGATAGGCGTGATAGGGGTGGCAGAACGGCACCACGACCTGAACTTCACCGCCGGGTTTTAACACGCGATAGATTTCTCCGACGACCTTCTCCGGATCGGTGACATGCTCCAACAGGGCAAGACACGCGATCAGATCGCATGACGAAGGTTCGAACGGCAATCGCGCAGCATTAGCAACAATATCCACACCTGCTGAAGGCGCGACATCCAGGTTGATGAAGCCGGGCAAGTCCAATCCCGCGCCGCCGAGCCAAACACATGCGCCAGGCCGCGGAACCGGCAAAGGGGGCGCCTGTGGATTCACGTACACCGGTTCCGGGGGAAAGAATTTGCGAATCCAGTTTCGCTCGCGGCGGCGCACGTAGGATGCCTGCATCTGCGCGCCTTCTTCACGATCGAGTAGGACTGTGAATTGGGCGCGATCGAGCGCCGTCATCAAAACGGGCGCTCCGTTTTGAGCGCGCGGATAAGTCTTTCCGCATTTCGTGCAACGCAACTCGGCGCCGAGCGGCGAATAGCATTCGACACAGCAGAGCTGCGGAGTAACCGTCATCAGGATCGAGATCCTACCAGACGAAAAGCGTTTTTCCTCATTCCCCGGCGTGAAAGGCGACCTGAATTTCAAAGAACTTTCCAAATCGATCGCTGCGTTCGGTCCTGTTCAGATTAATGAGTTCCTTTTGAAGTGTTCCTCACCACTTTTTCGATCTTGAGTTTAATTTGTTTGATGCTTCCGATGATCTCGAAATTCACTCATCGGCGCCAGCATTCGGGGGCGGTTAACCTGGCGACATCGAATATAATGCCGCACACCACGATGTACGCGCCACGCCCCGTCCTGTTGCTCTTTTCAGTCGTCTCTGCGATTCCCATTTGTACCGCCGGGCCGTTGGCGGCGAGCGACCGTCTAATCTTCGGTCTCCAAGCCGCCTTCGGTTTAGAGAACAATATTCCTCGCAACATTTCCCACATCAAAATGCTCTATGCGCAACCGCAGGTAGGCATCATCGTCTGGGATTCTCCCGAATCCAGGCTGCCCATCAAACGATTTGAAATTGTGAGCGAAGGTGTCGTTGGGGGGGCCATTCATCCGGGTGGGCACCTTTTTGGGGATACGCTCATGTTCCGTGTTAGCGGCAACTCCAGAAGAAGGTTCGTTCCGTTTTTCAATGTGTCTTCCGGGCCGCTGCATACAAGTTTGGATCAAAAGGCGCCGGAACTCGGCGGGCATATCCAGTTCATATCGCAAGCAGGGGCCGGCATACAGCGCCGTCTGAGCTTGGAACGCTCACTCGTGATGGAGTACCGATATTTCCATATGTCAAACGCGGGATTGACTCCACCCAATCACGGCTTCAACGGAAGTATGTTGTCCATCGGGATGCGTTGGAACCGGCTCAGATGACGCGGAGCAGGCCGATTGTAATCGAGCTTTCGCGAGTGCAATAATCGAGTTGATGCATATTAGTGACCCTCGTGAAGTGGAAGAGGTCCTCAGTTTTTTCCGGACACACCTTGGCCGCGAGTTGGATATTGCCGTCTCGATATTTGAAGGTATCACTCAATATGAGCGAATGAAGGTCCAGGAGGTTGATGCAGCCCCACCTCGCGTCCTTTTATTGGCTCCAAAGTCCCAGCGGCAGATCGCGATTGATCCTCACCAGTTTTCATTTGCAACAGTCTCGCCGGATCACACGCGTCTGGAAGTGGGACGTCTGCTTGGTTCGAATTTGACGATGCGGCTTACTGCAAGGGAGTTGGCCTGAGGTCTCTGGTCCGCGTCTATTCACTCGCTGGTTCAGCTTCCATCGGTTCCCGGACTGTCGCTCTGCGCTCGGCCCAGCGATGGACAATCAAGTACATCGCGGGCAAGACCAACAATATGAGAATTGCCGATGTTACCATCCCGCCGCCGACGACTCGGGCCAATGGCTTTTGGGTTTCCGAGCCGATGCCCGTCGCAACGGACGCCGGAAGCAAGCCGATAGCCGCAGCGAGTGCAGCCATCAATACCGGGCGGAGCTGCAATTCGGAGCCTTTAGCAACGGCATCGCGCAAGGAGTATCCTCCTTCGCGCAATTGCTGAATACGTGAGACTAAAATCACCCCGCCTAACACGGATACGCCGAATAAAGAGATGAATCCAACAGCGGCGGAAATGCTGAAATTCGTGTGCGTCGCCAGCAGCGAGAGCATGCCACCGATGAGCGCCAAAGGGACTGTTCCCAGCAACAACAAGGCATCGCGGAGACTACGAAACATACTGTAGAGCAAAAAGAAAATGATCAAGAGGCTGATCGGAACGACGATCTCCAGGCGCGCCACCGCTGCTTGAAGCTCCTGAAACTCTCCGGCCCATTCATAGTGGTATCCGGCAGGAAGCTTGATCTGCTCCGCGATTTTCTCCTCTGCTTCCGCGATCGTACTCTGCAAATCCCGTCCGCGGACACTGAACTTTATGGGAATGTAACGGCCGTTATCCTCTCGATAGATGAAGGAAGCTCCGGTTTGTTTGACGATCTCGGCGACTTGCTTCAGCGGAATGCGGCCGCCGTCAGGCATGCTTACAGGAATGTTGGAAATAGTGTCCACGTTGTTTCGATACTGCGGCAAAAACCGGACCACCACATCAAAACGCCGCTCCCCATCGAGCACTTGACTTACGGCTTGACCGCCGATTGTGGCCTGAACAATGCCGTTCACATCGCCTGGAAGGACTCCGTATCTGGCGGCTCGCTCGCGATCGACACGCACGAGCAAGTTGGGTTGACCGAGTTCTGTGAGGACGCTGAGGTCGGCGACGCCCTGAACCGTTCCCATGACTTTGGCCAGACGATTCGCCGTCGATTCGAGGTCCTCCAAATTGCTTCCGAACAGCTTGATCGAGTTCTCGCCCTTCACACCCGACATTGCTTCTTCCACGTTATCTTGAATCGTCTGCGAGAAGTTGTAATTGACTCCGGGAATCTGGCGCAGTTCGGCCTCGATCTGGCGAACCAACTCCGGCTTATCCACGCCGGCCCGCCAATATTCGCGCGGTTTAAGATTCACGAAAAACTCACAATTGAAATAGCTGGTCGGATCCGTGCCGTCTTCGGGCCGTCCGAGTTGGCTGACGACATCCGTGACTTCGGGATATTTTTTAAAGGTAAGCCGCATCTGATCGGCCAATTGCCGCGCATAGGAGAACGAGACGGTATTGGGCATCATCGCGCGGACCCAAAGGTTTCCTTCTTCCAGCTTCGGCATAAACTCGCCGCCAATGAATGGCAAGGTCGAGAGCGTTATCGTCAGAGCGATGACCGCAATCATCACGGTTGTCCACGGACGAGACAGCGCCGCTGCCAGGAACCGCGAGTACACCCGGCGGATTCCACGAACGACGAATGTTTCATGCTCCTCGGACTGAGGTTTGAGAACTATCGATGCCATTACGGGAGAAAATGTCAGTGCCAACAGAAGCGCTCCCGTGAGTGCAAATCCGTACGTCAGCGCCATTGGTCCGAACACTTTTCCTTCGACGCCCGTCATCGTAAATAGCGGCAGGAAAGCAGCCACGATGATTGCAGACGAAAAGAAGATCGGCTTGGTGACTTCTTGAGCGGCCAGCACCGTCGTGCGGCGCACGTTGTGGCGGTATGGATTCGGCTCCGACAAGTGCCGGTAGATGTTTTCGACCATGACCACCGAAGCGTCCACGATAATGCCGAAATCGATCGCCCCCATCGAGATCAGGTTTGCCGATTCGCCCCGAATCACCATCATGACGAACGTAAACAACAGGGAGAGGGGAATCGACAGTGCGACAACGAGGGATGCTCGAAGATCACCCAAGAATGCCAGGAGAATAAATCCGACCAGCATCATTCCCTCGAGCAGCGTATGCGTCACCGTGTGTGTCGTGATATTGATGAGGTTCGTCCGGTCGTAATAGGGCACGATGCGCATGCCTTTGGGCAGTATTCCGTTATTGAGCGCCTGCACTTTTTGCCGTACCCGCTCTAGAGTCGGAAGCGATTTTTCGCCGCGCCTCATCAGAACAACGCCCTGAACAATATCCGATTGCTCGTCTTTGCCGACTTTTCCCAGCGGCACTTTCGCCCCGATCGTCACTTCGCCGAGCTGTTTGACGTAGATCGGCGTGCCGTTTTTCGCAGCGACTGCAACATTGGCGATATCTTCAGTGTCCTTAAACAGGCCAATGCCGCGGACGTTGTAGCTCTGCGCGCCAATCTCCAGGTAGTTTGCACCCACATTCGAATTGCTCTGCGCGACTGCATTCATCACTTGAGGAACCGAAATGTTGAAAGCAATCAGCTTATTGGGATCAAGATCGATGTGGAATTCTTTGCTATCGCCACCGAAACTCACGACGTCAATGACACCGGGTACCTGTTTAAACTGACGTTCCAGGATCCAATCCTGCGCGACTTTCAGATCCATGAGGCTCTGGCCATCGCCGACGAGTTGGTATCGATAGATTTCACCCACTGCCGAAGTCGGAGAAAGTTGCGGTTCAACGCCCGCCGGCAGGTCAGCCATCTGAAGACGGTTCAGCACTTCCTGCCGGTCAAAGTTGTAATCGGTTTCGTAGCGGAAGTAACACTTGATATCGGTCAAACCGAACAGCGAAATCGATCGGATATGATCAAGTCCGGGCATCCCATTCAACTGTGTCTCGAGCGGTACGGTGATTTGCCTCTCCATCTCTTCGGCAGACCACCCGGCATTCTGCGCGATGATTTCGATGGTTGGTGGTGAAGGATCGGGATACGCCTCGATATTCAGAACATTGAAAGCGTAAAGACCACCCACGAGCAAAAGGATAGAGAAGCCGATGATGAGGAACTTCTCCCGCAGCATGAAATCGATAAACTTGCCGATCATCAGTCCGTCCTATTCTTTGGATTTGCTGATTTCGTTCAAGAGCAGAGCACCACGGCTGGCAATGACCTCACCCTGACGGATACCTGAGTCGACGATCAAACCGCTTTCGACTTCACGACCCACCCGGATGCTGCGGCGCCTGAACCGGCTTTGACCTTCCGCAACGAAGACGAAAGAATCGTTTCCTTCCGCAACCACGGCGCTGACGGGCACGATTGGCATGCCTTGCTGTGCTGCCGAAGCTATCTTGACTGTTGCAAACATGTCTGGTTTCAGAAGTCCGTTTTGATTCGAAACAAGGCAGCGGACGCGTACAGTTCGCGTCGTGGGATCGACCGTAGGGCTGATGAATGATATCCGGGCCGGAAAGACGCGATCCGGATAAGCCGCGACACTAACTTCGACCGGCATATTCAAACGAACCGCCGCCACATCGCTCTCGAATACATCGACAAGTACCCACAAGGTTGTCAGATCCGATATCAGGAACAACGGATCGGGCATATCGGGTTTGATGTATTGGCCGGGCCCGATTTTCCGGTCGACGATTGTTCCGGAGATCGGGGCGCGCATCCCAACACGAGGATCGACGCGCTGGAGTTCCTGCGGTTCCCGGCCAAAAAGCCTTAGCCGGTTTTCTGCGACAGCGACGGCCGCTTGCGACCGGCGTACATCGTCTTGCGCGCGAGCCAAATCGGCTTCCACCTGCTGCAGGTCTTTCGTCGACAATGCCTCTTGGTCGTGCAGGCGCTCGGCGCGCTGCTCGGCAACCTGAGCGGTATTCAATGCGATGTTCGCCTTGGCTAAGTCCGAACGTGCTGAAGCCAGATCATTTTGGGAGCTGACGAAATCCGGGGACTCGATTGTCGCGAGCGGCTGCCCGGTCGTGACGTTGTCGCCTTTGTTCGCCAGCAGTTCAACGATACGGCCGGAGAACGGCGTGAATACCGGAGTCAAGCGCTCTTCGTTGAACGCAATCTTGCCCGTCGCCTTACGATCGATGCTGACCAGGCGTTCTTTAACCACATCGGTCGAGATTTGCTGGAGCTGCTGGTCATTGAGAAGGATCACATCGGCAGGCAGACTGGGCTTCTCTGAAGGACGGTCTGCCGTTTTTGCGGGAGTCGCCATTCGCTGCCACAGAAAGAATCCGACAACGGCCGCTGAAACAACCGTTAACGGAATCCAGATGCCGCGGCCCGAAGCTCGTCCTGCCCGTTCGAGATGTTTGTCCGCGGCCGGAGACTCCGATGTGTGATGACTCGCAGTCTCGAGTGGATCAGCTATTTGATTTCTACTTGGGTTGCCGTCGGTGGGACGTTCCATAGCTCTCCTGTACGCGTAAACTTCTCAACGTTGCGCAGTGTTGGTGCCCAACCGCAACTGCCGTGCCGTCGCTTGTTCCAGTTGCCATAAGCTCAGTTGGTAATCCGACTTCGCCTGATTGTAAGCAACCATGGATTGGTTGTATGTGCGCTGCGCGTCCAGGACTTCGAACAGACTAGCCGCGCCTTCCTTGAAACTGATGTTGGATATCGTCCTTAGCTTTTCAACTTGCGCAAGGTTTTCGGAATTATAAAGGTCCATCACTCTGCGCGCCGATTCGTAAGCGCGATAGGCTTTCTCGACATCGGTCAATGCCTGGAATTCCACCTGCCGGAGTTGGGCTTCAGCCGCGCGCCGTTGCGCATCGGCCTGAGCGATAGCCGCTTGTTGGTTGTTGTACATGAAGAGGGGAAATTGGAATACGATTCCGGCGGAATGGTCGCTGCCCACGCGCTGGTACTCATAGCTGATGTCGAGATCTCGCCTTCGCAGTGATTGGGCCAAGAGCAGGCCGCGATTTGCGCCCTGAAAAGCGTTACGCGCGGCGATCACATCCGGACGTTCGGCTAGAGCGATGTCGCGCAGTTCCGAAACACTTTGGAGAAGAGGACGCGTATCGAAGGTCCCCACCACTTCCAGGACTGCGTTTCGCAGCGAACCGGGGGACCCTCCCGCCTGGGGATCGGATCCGAGACTCGTATTTTGAGCAATCGGCCCGGAAGTCACTTGCTCTGCGCGCGCACCGAGCAGATTGAGAATATCCCGAGCGGCCTGGTCATAGGCGGCTTGAGCCTGAAGCACCGCCTGTTGGAATTGAAGCTTTCCCGCGCGGACACGATAAAGCTCCAGGGCGGGAAGATCGCCATTTTCCAGTTTGATCTGAGTGAGCTTCTCTGTCTGTTCATACTGCTGCTGGGTGGTTTCTGCGAGGACGGCGTTCTGGCGCGCCAGGATTGCATTGTTGAACGCTTGCCGCAATTGAAACACTTGTGTGCGGATGGCATCGAGCATCTGCGCTTCGGAAGTCTTCACTTGAAAATCCGCTTGCTCGGTTCGGAACTCTCGCTTGCCGCCGCGCTCAACGATTTTGTCGAAACGGAGGGTGTACGTGGGCTGAGCCCCGGCATCGGAGTTCGTCTTAAAAAATCGCGGCATATCATGCAGCGGAGAATAAATCGGAAACTGTTCTGCCCCGACGGTCAGGACAGGGTTCGGCTTATAGCTCGCAATCAAACGTGCAGCCCGGCTGGCTTCGACCTGATAACGAGCGGCAATAACGGCAAGATTACGCTGGAGCAAGAGGTTTTCTGCGTCGGCTAATGTCAGTCGTGACGGAATGCTCGGCAGCGCATCCTGGGCGATGCCCGGTATAGCCAAGCTAAGGAGATATGTCCCAATAATGAACGTGCTACTCAAAAGCTTCTTCTTTCCCAAAAGCATTTCTTGATTCCTCTGATTTCAATGACAAGCCGTAGCAAACGGCTTTTGGCAATTACGTCGAACTAAAGGTATTTAGAAGAGATCGGGAAGAAGGAATCGAGGGGGAGCACGGGGACCGGTCGAAGACAGGAAAACTTCTTTTCCCGGTTGCAGTTCTAAGGACTCAACATGGCGACTCGCTGGTATGGACAATGACTCCAACGCGATCGGTCCGGCTGCCGCGATCGTGCATTTGCGGACGGGAAGGGCAGGTATGATTACAGGATTCGGCGTCGGTTCAAGCGTCGCCCGATGCCGAGGCGCCACGCGGCCATGAAGAACTTCCTTAGTGTTTCCTGGATGAAATTGGCCGCGGCCATTATTGATCCACACGCCAACCACATCATCGCTGAATGTGCGGGTCAGAATGACATCGAGGTCCTGGTCATTGTCGAAATCTAAGACCGAGAGAGTCAGCGCCGAATGTGGCGACCGAAAATGAAATACCTGACTCGGTTCGAAGGACAGGCCCACTTGCAGCCTATAGGTATAGCCTTGAGACCCAGAACCTGTCCGATCTGCGATCGCGATGTCCGGTTTCGCATCTGAATTAAAATCTGCGACCGCCGCGAAGCTAAAGGGACTGGCCGGCAAAGCCAAACGGAATGCGTTTAGAGATTTGTTACCGCTTGCGTGAGCCCAATAGGGAAGAACAATGCAGAGAGTCACAACCGCTAGCGTCACGAATACACGTTGCCGCCAACGTCTCCTCATCATGCTGTCCTCATCGACCCGCATAATCGCTTACTATAGTACCTTACCTTTCTTATCGGCAAGCCACGGATGTGCCACCCGGGACATCAAGTCTTCTGCCGCCCCCTGTGGGAGAAAGATTCCTTTCCGAATTCCAGATGTAATCGCAGGCTTGAAATCCAGACCGGGCCGCGGTCGCGGTTGAAGGCTGGATTTGCGACATGCTGAAGATCAAAAGTCAGGAAGACGCCCGGATATAGACACGCATTGTAATAGCTTTCCCAAACCTCTTCGGGACCGTAGCGTAGAGTACCGTCGCCGATGAGGAAGTCATGACCCCCTCGCGTCAGATATAGGGAATGCACTCCAGAGATTCCGCTGACAGTCAAGACGGTCGCAGTAACGTCGAACGGCCGTCTCCAGGGATTGCCTGCCATAGAAACTCCGCCACTGACGAGCCGGTCAATCGCGGTGAAGGCAAAGCTTTCCGTTTTTCCGTCGTTCCAGCCTAAGCGCAGGAACGCGCCGAGATCCTTCGTCAATTCCTGTTCGGCACTGATTCCCAATCCGTACTTGCGCGTTCCGACCCGCCGTACCGTTGTCACATCCGGGACGGTGCCGGACTGGTCCGCCAATCGAATTGCTTCTGCATAATTTCCAGAATTGGTGTGATGGATGAAACCCAACGTCCGAATTGCTCCTCGACGTTGCCTAAGCGAATACCGTTCCTCGAATTCCACCATATCGCCACGATCGCGAAATACGCGCCGGTCAAAGCGCAGGCCATTAGCGACTCTCGGTTCGGCTACGCTTCCATAACGGACGGACCAATCCTTCAGGTGGAGTTCGTGAACCCAGCCCCAGGTATAGCCCCGGACATCAGCCGGATAGTCCCAGGCGCCGTTGTACATTACAGCCCAGCCCATGAATTGAGTGCGCGGATCGTGCGTGTACCGGTTGTTGTCAAAGAAATCGGTAACTGTGAAGCGGCCCATTGCAATGCTGTACCTTTTCAGCGGCCGTGAACCCGCAAGCTGGTTTTCGTCGCTGGAAAATCGTTCGATTTCATCTCCAAAACCAAAGTCTTGAGTGATATACGCTCGCGCAAGATAAGGTTTTGGAGTTGCGGACGCAACACGCGGGAGTTCACCATTCGGCGCATTGGCGATACCGTTAACGCCGCTAAAACCGCGGCCGCCGGCGATCTCCGGGTCGATGTAAATTTGCGTATTCCGCGCGACACGAAAACCGAGAAAAAAAGTCGCCGTCAGTGAAGCTTCACGTTCGGTTCGATTCTGAAGACTGAATGGCCCGCTGTACGGTGATCGGAAGGGTCCATGCGACTGACCTATCGATGTCGCCTGGAAAAAGAGATTCCATCTTTCGGAATTCTCAATACGATCGATTTGCCGGTTGTCTCTGGGTTCTTGCGAAGAGGAGTCCTCGGTCGCTTCAGCGGCAATCAGGGGGGTCGCCAGGAGTCCTGCCAAGAGCAGGAGACATATTTTCATATCCTGCCGTCAGTATACATGGTGAGACAACGTTAAAGGGCTTCCTGTCCGACGTCGAGATAGAGTTCCTTCGCATCGTCGTTGTAACCGAAAACTTCAGAAAAGCGGCCCCAGGAGATGAGCACGTTGAGAACGCTCTGTGGGTTTTCGTTGGGAAGCCATTCGGCGACTTTTTGCTCGATCACCTCGACAGGCAGCCGCAATGTTTCGCTTTGCTTCAGGAGTTCGCCCACCTGCTGCACGATGCGCAGCCCGCCAAACAGATCGTGCAGCATTCCCTTCCGGGTATTCATGTCCCCCTCAACAAAACGCTTCCCAAATTCGGTCAGGATAACCGTCTGCTTGGGAGTATCTACAAGATTGAGAAGCTCCGCGGCCTTCACCAGATATAACGTTTGACCAAAATCTTTGCCAATGGCCTGGGACAAATCGAAAATGTCAGTCATGCCTCCTTCATGTTGAATGGACTCCAGCAATCCAATCACCTCTGAGATCTGCACGTCCGGCAGTATTTGAAGCGCGCTCTCTTTGACGGCAGTACGCACAACGGTTTCCGGTTTCGGCGCGTCCGGTATCATGGTTTCCGTGATAAGAGCATGAACACGAGACACCATCCGGCCGAAAGGAACCGAGTCTTCGTCTCTGGGGTACGAGAGATCATTGAGGATTTCATCTCGAACGTGTCCAGGATTAACGCCCATCACCAGAATCCGCTTTGCCATGACGACAGCTTCCCGGATGTTATGCGTAACGATGAGGAGCGAACGTGCCGGCGTCTGGCCACTCTGAAAGATCTTGATGATTTCGGTGCGCAAGGTATCGGCCGTGAGCACATCGAGCGCGCTGAACGGCTCATCCAGAAATAGGACCGGCCGCTCCATCACGAGAGCCCGCGCTACTCCGACGCGTTGCTTCATTCCGCCGGAGAGTTCTCGGGGGTAGGCTTCCTCGAAACCTTCGAGGCCAACGAGGTCGATCGCCCGCTTTACCCTTTCCTTAACCTCGGAAGGACCGAGTTCGACAGGCTTCAACGCCAGCGCGATATTCTCGTACACAGTTTCCCAAGGAAACAGCGCGAAGGATTGAAAGACAAGCGCGACATTCTCGTTGATTCCTCGGAGCGGTTTCCCGCGGCTCAGCACTTCACCCGACGTCGGTTCGATCAATCCCGACATGATCCGGAGACATGTGGACTTTCCAGAGCCGGATGGTCCTAAGAGAGCAACAACGTCGCCGTCGCGCAAAGCGAGATTCACTCCTTCAAGGACTTTGAGCTCGGAGCCGGATTCGAGCTGAAATTTCTTCGAAACAGATCTCAGCTCGATCAGCGGAACATCGATGATCGTGTCCTGAGTCAGAAGTGTCGTATCCAGATTCTCACGCGCCATCAGAATTCCAGTTTAAGAGAAGAACCGCAAAAGGACTACAGGTCCATTCGAAATCGAGTCTGGGACAATTGATAGATCCTGGCCCAAACTGTTCGATTAAGCAGGATCACCACCGCAACCATGATGGTGAGGCTCGCGGCGAGAAGAGGAAAATTAGCCCTCGCTGCTGCGACGCTGATGAGCGAACCCAGACCACGCGTAGTCAGAACCTGGCCTTTATATGCCAGGTATTCCGCTACAATACTTGCATTCCACGCGCCACCCGCCGCCGTCACCCAGCCTGTGACGAGGGCTGGAAAGACACTCGGCAAGTACAGCTTCTTCCAAAGCTCCGATTTAGGGACGTTCATGAGGAGTGACGCGTATTTCAGTTCGACCGGAATTCGCATCGCTCCTGCAAGCACGTTAAACAGGATGTACCACTGAACACCGAGCAGCATGAGGAACATCGCGCCGAAGCCAAACGGAATTCTGAAAATGAAGATGACGGCGAGCGCAAGGGGATAAAGCATGGGCGCCGGAAAAGAGGCTAAGACCTGCACTATCGGCTGCGCCAGACGCATTCGAGATTGCGATGTCCCGATCCAGATCCCCACGGGCACGGTCCAGATCGACCCCACGACCAGACACGCGAGCACTCGAATGAACGTGAGCCCCGTTCCAAAGAGAAGCTCCACCCACGTCACAAGGGGAACCTGGAGAAGCGTGTGGACGAGCTGGACGGCTCCGTACATGACCAAGACGAACAATCCGGTAAGAATTGTCCTTGCCGTCCAAATCAGGAATGGACGCCTCATCCTTGATTTCATGAAGCGGCGAGGATCAATCCTCTGGCCAGGTCTCTGGGACCGAAGCTCCTGCTTCTTCAGTAACGATCGGTGGAGCACTCGCCGTTTGTAGGCGAGTTTGAGCGAACGCAGAAGCGTCGACTCGCGCACCAGGTTCCGCATCAACGGCTCGGTTGAGGTGAAGCCAGGGATATCCTCGAGCCGGAATTGGTGTGCCCATGCGAGGACGGGCCGCCAAATGAGTACATCCATAACGACGATGAGAACGCTCATTGCGACGACACCGGCGACCATAGCGGAAACCTTTCCCTGAACGATCGCCGTTGCCATGTAAGCTCCAATTCCAGGAAGCCGGTATTGTTGATCGCCCAGCGTGAAGGCTTCGCAGACGCTGAGGAAAAACCATCCTCCCGACATCGACATAAGGCTGTTCCACACCAGATTCATTGCCGAAAAGGGCAACTCCACCTTCAACAGGGTCTCGCCGGAATTGAGCCCAATGATGCTGGCGACCTCTTTGAAATCCGACGGCACGGACTTCAGCGAAGAATAAAAACTGAAGGTCATGTTCCAGACTTGGCCGGTGAAAATCATGATGATGCAGGCCAGCTCAAGACCCGTATTGGTTCTGGGAAACAGCGCAATCAGCATCAATACCAGCCCGGGAAGAAAACCCAGCACCGGTATACTTTGGAGAATATCCAGCAATGGAATCAACAGGCGCTCCGCAGCCGCCGATTTCGCTGCCCAGTAGCCGACAATCAACGTGAACAGCAGGGAAAGACAAAACGCGGCGAGTCCCCGAATCGCAGAAAAAAGCGTGTAGTACGGAAGCGAGTAAAACGATAAATCGATATCAACAGCCGGGTGAAAGGCCGCCTCCCACTCACGGCCGTACGCGATCAGCGCGTAAATCATCGATAGGACGAACGCGATCACGACGGCGTCGGCTGCGGAAGATTTGTGCCGGATAATAACTTTCTGCATTAGCGTGGAAGGAGTCTTGCTTCCGTCATTGATTTTGGCAGAGCCGGACCGCGAAAGATCATACCGTCTAAGGAAAGAGCAAGCGCAATAACTCTTCGCGGACAGATGTGACGATATCGATAGCTCGTTCTACCGGCGCCCGTTCATCAAACGAAAGCATGCCGGCGATATCCCGGAGACTTCGGAGCTGCTGTCGTAGCGCTATTTCCACATCCTTAAATCCTGCCGGTCTCCGCGTCGGATCTCGATCTGAATTCATAATAGCATTCCGGGCAGATTGGACTGCGGTCGTGTATTCATTCAACAACGGAGCCAGCGCATCGGTATCGCGACAAAAACACTCAGGAATACCGTGACCAAACGCCGCATACTTCAGATGCTCCTTCGAAAAAACGTGCTCCTTTTGTCAATTCAAGGCTGGTCAGGGTGGGGGAATACCTTTGCATCAATCAGAACGATGCAGGAGACAACCATCGCTGAGTTTAGATTGTTTGTAACTATTCAGCACGTGCGGCGCGCCGAGATGGTAAGAAAAGAGCCGGCGGATTTCCTACGTGAAACGCAAGAAAGCGGCCCATCTCCAGAATGTAAAGATATCCGGGCGGCAAAGTTCCCAAGGGGGAATTAGGGAATCGGCGGAAGTCCAATCGAAATCAAACGTATGGTTGGCGCTTCTGTGCGCCCTCGTCGGAGTAGGGCTTTACCTGAACACGTTGCATCACGACTTCGTGCCGGATGATGTCGGAACGGTGACAGGCCATCCGTATGTCATGCAGGGGTGGCGCGGCATTCCCAAGATTTTCCAGGTTGGCCTATGGCAATTCGATAATGTGAATCTTGGTTATTACCGTCCGCTTTCTTTGGTCACCTTCGCCATCGAAAATCAGTTCTTTCCGAAGAACGCGTACGTCGGGCACTTGGATAACGTTCTGCTCTATGGATTGACGGGGTTTTGTCTCTACCTGCTCCTTACGCGAATTTTTCGAGGAATGTACCCATTATTTTCGCTATCGGTCACGCTTTTGTTTCTGGCGCCTCCGATTCATGCAGAGGTGGTCGCCAATATTAAGAGTCGCGACGAAATCCTTGCGTTCCTGAGCCTCATCCTGTCCCTGCTCTTTTTTCTCCGGCATCATGCTCTTCAAAGCCGCGATCGCCGATCGACTTGGCGCCGGTGGCATGGCCTGCTCATTTCGGGAACTTTTTTTCATTTGGCGTTGCTTTCGAAGGAGACGGCAATGACAGGCGTGATCCTCATGCCGCTCACGCTTTATTTTGTAAGTCGACCGGGCCGTTTTTTATTACACACGCGCAATGAAGGAGGCGCCTGCGGCTGCCATTATTTACAGCAATCTCGGTGCGGTTTATGAAACATTGGGAAAACAGGAATTTGCCTCTATTATTACAACAAAGCGGTGGAGGTGAATCCTTCGTTTGAGGATGGAGTTAAGAATCGAGACATGCACCGTAAAAAGACCGGGTTGGATGTGCATGTGCCACCGGGTCCTGAGTAGGATCAAGAACATTTTTGGTTACAATGCGGCAGTAATGCGGGTTCTGTTTTTAATTCTCACTCTCTTCGTCACCGTCGGGTTTCCCCAAACGGAGAAGTACGACAGAAAGTTCTTCGTCCAACTGCGTGGCGTTTTCGGCAGATTTCGAGATTCCGATCTTCAGCGGGTTTTCGACACCGCTCATCCGATCCAATGCTCTGAACTCGCCAGTGGCGACGGCGAATGGCGGACGGTCGCATTCTTTAATGAAAAGCGTGAACTCGGCGACTGGTACCGCCGCAATTTCGATGAAGTGAAAAACGATCTCGCGGTGTTCATTTTTAAAGGCGTTTGCCGCGGCGAGCACGGGCCGGTTCAGCTCACGACGAAATTCCCTGTGACCGAGAGCATTGAAGCCTACAATCAGAACCGCATCAGGCTCGAGGAAATTCCGGTCAACGTCAATCCTGCAGTCCGTGTGACGTTTGATTCTCAAATCCAGGCGTACATCTTCGATCTTCCCTATTTGTTTTTAGTCGGCGAACGCGACGGCGAGCGTCTGTATAGCCTCGATCCGCCGGCTCTGGTGGATCGGTACAAGTACGCTACGGATGTCGTCGACCGCTGGGATTGCAAGTCCGTTACCGCGGACAACGTCACATACCAATTCTTGATTTGCCGCACCACGACGTTGCCTCGCAATCCGGCTGAAAGGGGTCAAAGCCGCCCCGCTTTCGGAGCATCGGCTTACTTCATCCTGTCCGACGGTAAGGAAGCGTCATCGAGCGTGAAGTTGAGCTTTGGTGATTCCGACGGACCGAGACATCCGGTTGAAGACGCGAGCGGGTTAGCGGCGGGTAAAATTGACAATCCACACGATTCTCAAAGCCCACCGGCCTGGGAAGTTCCGGATTCCGATGAAAAAATTCTGGACGTGATGCGCGATGAATTTCGGATCCGCTTCAGTCCACAAAGTTGGACGACTCGCATCGGCTCCGCCCAGGTTCTGTCCGCGAAAAGACTGTCGAGCCTGGAATCGGCGAGACCGGCCGAAGGCACCGATTACTGCATTTGGCTTCCTGCCGCGCCGGTTGCGGCCGGCCGCGTGTTGACAGAGGATACTGTCGCCTACGTGGTAAACGCGCATAATCAGGACGCGCAGTCATCCAGTTCGATCGTCGTCACCATGAACTCTACTGACGGTGTTCATTTGGGCACACTTCAGTGCATCTTTCCACGTGCGTTGTCGGCGGCAAACATCGATTTCCGCCGCTGGCTATTAACGGTCGGCGAGCATTTATCGATTGAAGTGAAGCCCTGAAAGACAAATTTAAAGAAGCCGCCAATTCCGCAGATACGCCCATCCATCAACGTTTTTTGTGAGATCGCGCATGCCCGGATCGTACCAAGAGATGAAAATGAGGATTCCGGCCAAATTTGGAATTCGCCACCCACACCCCCGAAACGGTCCAGTCCGGTCTTCTTCGGAAGACAGATCGT
>Ga0209157_1001374_pt1 | contig 20343 bp, 19 predicted proteins | sample GraSoiAngelo_135_FD_185892 | JGI IMG/M metagenome (GOLD analysis project Ga0209157, IMG submission 185892) | Grasslands soil microbial communities from the Angelo Coastal Reserve, California, USA - 14_0929_05_40cm (SPAdes) (version 2) | ecosystem: Environmental > Terrestrial > Soil > Grasslands ...
CGGCGGTGAGGATCGCGGCTCGCCGGTCCCGCTCGGCGCGCATCTGCTTCTCCATCGCGTCGCGGATGTCGCGCGGCGGGTTGATGTCCTTGAGCTCCACGCGGCTCACCTTGGCGCCCCACTTGTGCGTCGCTTCGTCGAGGATCTCCCGCAGCTTGGCGTTGATGGTGTCGCGCGAGGAGAGCACGTGGTCCAGCTCCATCTCCCCGATCACGTTGCGCAGCGTGGTCTGGGTCAGTTTCTCGATCGCGTCCGGCAGGTTCGCGATCTCGTAGGTGGCGCGGACGGGATCGGTGATCTGGGAGTAGATCAGGGCGTCGATCTCCACCACCACGTTGTCCTTGGTGATCACGTTCTGGCGCGGGAAGACGTACACCGTCTCGCGCAGGTCGATCTTGTCGGTGCGGAAATGGCGCGCGAACGACTCTCCGGACGGCGTGACGATCACCTGGTGCCAGTCGATCGCCCGCGGCTTGTCGATGATCGGGATGATGAGGTTCACGCCGGAGGACAGGGTGCGGTGGTATCTGCCCAGGCGCTCGATGATCATCGTCTGGGCCTGCTGCACGATGCGGATCCCGCGCGCGACGATCGAGATCGCGAACAGCGCGATCGCCGCCGGGACGATGAGCGCGCCGATGTTGTCCATCGCTCACATCTCCTTGTCCACGTACAGGGTTGCGCCCTCGACCCGCACCACCATCACTCGCGTGCCCGGCTCGAGCGCCGTGTCCATGATCGACGCGGCGCGCCAGTCCTCACCCTCCACCTGCACCCGGCCCTTCCCCGTGCCGGGGTCGATGCGCTCCGACACGATCCCCAGCTTGCCGGCCAGGGCATCCACGTTCGTCCTGATCCCGCTCGAGCGCGGGTGCAGGTACCTGAGGAGAAACGGGCGGATACCGACGAGGGAGAGCAGCGTGCCGGCTGCGAAGCTCAGCACCGGGACGAGCACGCCGGGGGCCACGAGCGACACTAGGCCGGCGGCGAGGCACCCCACGGCGACCGAGAGCAGCCAGAATCCCGGCGCGGCCATCTCGGCCACGAACAGGAGCAACGCCGCGACGAGCCAGGCTTGCCATGCGTGCATGGGCTTGAACTTAGTGCGCGAGGACGAGCCTGGTAATGCGTCGTCCGTCGTCCGTCGTCCGTCATCCGTTGCCTGCGGCGGCGATTCGGTAGGCCGTGCGGGGAAACGATCCCTCTCGTGGCCAGTGAGTGGCGTATCATCATCACCACTCGCAACTAGAGATCGTCTATGCAGGACTTTCGAGAGCTTCGTGTCTGGAACACCGCCCACGAGCTGACCCTCGCCGCTTACCAGATCACACGTGGATTCCCGAAGAGTGAGCTATACGGCCTAACATCTCAGATCAGACGATCGGCGGCTTCAATATGTGCGAACATTGCGGAGGGCTGCGGTCGGGGGAGTCGCCGAGACTTCGCAAGGCTGCTCCAGATTGCTCGGGGATCGGCGAGTGAACTGGAATACCATTTGATCCTGGCAGCCGACCTTAGGCTGGTCGACGGGCCGACTCATGTCAGGTGCGCTCAGCAGGTCACGGACGTGAAGCGAATGCTCACCGGTCTAATTCGCAGGCTCGGGGGTGGCCGCGCTCGGGGTCATGATGGAGCCGCACGGATGACGGACGACGGATGACGGATGACGCTCAGTCCGCCGGTGCGGGCGCTGGCAGCGGCTCCGCCCCTGCGCGTGCCAGCGACGTCCGCCCCAGCCACCGTTGCACCTGGTCTAGGTACGTGTAGATCACCGGCGTCACGTACAGCGTGATGAACTGGGAGAACGCGAGCCCGCCCACGACCGCGATGCCGAGCGGCCGACGCGACTCCGAGCCCTGGCCCACGCCGAGCGCGATCGGCAGGGTGCCCATCAGGGCGGCCATGGTCGTCATCATGATGGGCCGGAACCGGATGCTGCACGCCTGCAGGATCGCCTCGGTGGGCGACTTGCCCTCGATGCGCTGCGCCTCGAGCGCGAAGTCGATCATCATGATGCCGTTCTTCTTCACGAGCCCCACCAGCATGATGATGCCCACGAACGCGTACACGGACAGCTCGATGCGGAACAGCAGCAGCGTCACGAGCGCGCCGAACCCGGCGAACGGCAGCGCCGAGAGAATCGTGAGCGGGTGGATGAAGCTCTCGTACAGGATGCCGAGCACCAGGTAGATGACGAGCACGGCGAGGATGAGCAGGAACACGAGTCCGGTCTGGCTCGACTGGAACGCCTGGGCCGTGCCGCCGAACGAGGTGGTGACGCTCGAAGGGAGCACCTGCCGGGCGACGCGCTGCACGGCGGCGACGGCGGTCCCGAGCGACACGTTCGGCTGGAGGTCGAACGAGATCGTGACCGACGGCAACTGCCCCGAGTGGTTGACCGTGAGTGGGCCCACCGTCGAGGTGATGCCCGCGAGCGACGCGAGCGGGACCAGCGGTCCGGTGCGGGACCGGATGTAGAGCAGGCTGAGCGCCGAGAGATCGCGTTGGTAGTCTGGCAGCAGCTCCATCACGACCCAGTACTGATTCGTGGGCGTGTAGATGGTGGACACCTGGCCCGAGCCGTAGGCGTCGTACAGGGCCTCCTCCACCTGCTCGGCCGTCACGCCCAGCGCCGCCGCGCGGTCGCGGTTGATGGTGACCGTGGCCTGGGGGTTCGAGATCTGCAGATCGCTCGTCACGTTCAGGAGCCCCGGGACCTGACGCAGCCGGGCCTCGAGCTCCTTCGAGCTCTGGTACAGCGAGGCCATGTCGGGGCTCTGCAGCGTGAACTGGTACAGGCTCTTCGAGAGGCGGCCCCCGATCCGGATCGGCGGCGGATTCTGGAGGAAGACCTGGACCCCGGGGATGGCGGCGAGCTTGCCGCCGTAGGCGCGGATGATCTGGTCCACGCTCATCTTGCGCTGCGAGCGCGGCTTGAGCTGGAGGAACACGCGGCCCTGGTTGATGGTGCCGCCGCCCAGGAACGACATGACACCGGTGACGCCCGGCTCCTGCTGCAGCACGGCCATCACCTGCTGCTGGTGCGCCACCATATCGTCGAACGAGGTCCCCTGGACGGTCTCCGTGATCCCGAAGATCTGGGCGTTGTCCTCGCTCGGCAGGAAGCCCTTCGGTGTCACGGCGAACAGCACGACCGTGGCCGCGAGGATGGCGATGGAGAACGCGAGCGCCGCTGGGCGCCGCTGCATCACCCACTCGAGGCTCCGCTCGTACCAGCGCAGGGTCTTCTCGTACACCCGCTCCGACGCCTCGTAGAGCCTGCCGTGCTGCTCCCGGCCCGCGGCCCGCAGGAACCGGCTGCACAGCATGGGCGTCAGGGTCAACGAGACGACGCCCGAGACGAGAATGGCGGCGCCGATCGTCACCGCGAACTCGTGGAACAGCCGCCCGATGATACCGCCCATGAACAGTACCGGCAGGAATACCGCGGCGAGCGACAGCGTCATGGACAGGATCGTGAACCCCACCTCGCGCGCCCCGTCGAACGCCGCGCGCAACGGCGGCGTGCCGTGCTCCATGTGGCGCACGATGTTCTCGAGCATGACGATGGCGTCGTCTACCACGAACCCGACCGACAGCGTGAGCGCCATCATCGAAAGGTTGTCGAGGCTGTAGCCGAGCTGGTACATCACCGTGAACGTGCCGACGAGCGAGAACGGCAGCGCCAGGCTCGGGATGATCGTGGCCGACAGGTTGCGGAGGAACAGGAAGATGACGAGGACGACGAGGCACAGCGTGAGCAGCAGCGTGAAGCGCACGTCGGAGAGCGACGCCTGGATCGAATCCGAGCGATCGTAGCGCAGCTGGAGGTCCACGGAGGCGGGGAGCTGCTGTTTGAGGGTCGCCATCACCGTCCGCACGCGACTCGCGACGGCGACGGTGTTCGTGCCGGGCTGCCGCTGGATCGCGAGCACGATCGCGCGATTGCCGTTGAACCACGCGGCGCTCTTGTTGTCCTGGACGTCGTCGAGCACCTGGCCCACGTCCTGCAGGCGCACCGGCGCCCCGTTCTTGTACGCGACGATCAGCGGCCGGAACTGCGCCGCGTTCTGGAGCTGCCCGTTCGCCTGCACGGTGTAGGCGCGATGCGGTCCCCACAGGATGCCCGTCGGCAGGTTCACGTTGCCCGCGGCGATGCCGTCGGCGACCTCGTCGATCCCGATGCCGCGCGTCGCGAGCGCCTTGGGGTCGAGCTGGACGCGCACGGCGTACTTGGCCGCGCCGTACACCTGCACCTGCGCCACGCCGCTCACGGTGGAGAGGCGCTGGGCGATGAAGGTCTCCGCGTATTCGTCGAGCGCGGACAGCGACAGCGTGTGCGAGCTGAGCGCGTAATAGACGATCGGCGAATCGGCCGGGTTCACCTTCTGGTAGGTGGGTGGGAGAATGGTGCTCGGCAGCTGGCGCAGCGTCTTGGAAATAGCCGCCTGCACGTCCTGGGCGGCGGCGTCGATGTCGCGGTCGAGCGTGAACTGCAGCGTGATGCTCGTAGTGCCCAGGTTCGACGTGGACGTCATCTGGTCGAGCCCGGCGATCGTGGAGAACTGCTTTTCGAGCGGCGTCGCCACGGCGGACGCCATCGTCTCGGGGCTGGCCCCGGGGAGGCTCGCGTTCACAGTGATCGTGGGGAAGTCCACGTTCGGCAGGTCGCTCACGGGCAGCAGGCGGTAGGCCATGATCCCGAACAGCAGGATGCCCATCATGACGAGCGTCGTCATCACGGGCCGCTTGATGAAGAGCTCGGAGAGGCTCATTTGTCGGCCTCCAGCTCGCGCGCGGGCTCGGCCGCCCCTTTTACCTCGACGGGCGCGCCGGGGACGAGCCGCAGCTGCCCGTCGGTTACGACCTCGTCTCCCGGCCGCACGCCACCCCCCCCCTCTGCCCCCTGCGCCAGGACCGCGTAGGCGCCCGCCGTGCGCTCGACGGTCACGGGTTGGGAGCGCGCCGTGCCGTCCTGGTTGACCACGAACAGATAGCTGCCCTGCTGCCCGTTCATCACCGCCTGTGACGGGACTACGAGCGCCTTGTCTTCGATGTACAGCTGCAGCCGCGTGTTCAGGAATTCGCCCGGCCACAGCGCGTTGTCGCGGTTGGGGAACTCCGCCTTGAGGAGCACGGTCCCGGTCGTCGTGTCGACGCTGTTGTCGATGAACGTGAGCGTCCCCTCGGTGAACACCGTGTCGGTCTTCGAGGGGCTCACGAGCACCGGCAGACGGTTCTTGCGGTAGCGCTGGATGTCGGCGAGGTGCGCTTCGGGAACGGCGAACCGCACGAGGATCGGGTGGATCTGGTTGATCACGACGAGCGGGTCGGTGGCGTTGGCGTTCGCCCGTACCAGATTGCCCTCGCGCACCAGCAGCCGCCCCGTGCGCCCGGCGATCGGGGCGCGGATCGTCGCCCAGTCGAGGTTCAGCGCGGCGCTCGCGATCGCGGCCGAGTCGGCCCGCACAACCGCCTGGAGCGCCTCGGCCGCGGCCCGCTTCGCCTCGTAGTCGGACTTCGTGACATAGTCCTGTTTCACCAGCTCCGCGTAGCGCTGCGCGTCGAGCACGGCGCTCTGCGCCTGCGCCTGGTCGCGGGCCAGCATCGCTCGGGCCTGGTCGAGCGCCGCCTGGAACGGCCGGGCGTCGATCTGGAACAGCACCTGCCCGGCGGCCACGTCGTCCCCTTCGCGGAACGCCACCTGGGTGAGCACGCCCGTCACCTGCGACTGGACGGAGACCGTCTGCCGCGGCTCCACCGTGCCGGTGGCGATGATCTCGTACGGCACGGCGCGCTGCTCGGCGCGTGCCACCGTCACCGGGATGCGGGCCGGCCCGCCGGCGCCCTTGCGGGAGCAGCCGGTGGCGACGACCAGGGACAGGGCGGCGACGGCGGTCGTGGTCTTCATCTATTTGTTCAGTCCCGTCGTGTCGGCTTGGATGTGGAGCGGGCTGGCACCGTCGAGCCCGAGGATCCCCGCGTCGTGCGCCAGCTGGGCGAGGGCGATGTACCAGGAGAAGCGGGCCCCGATCGCCTGCGCGCGCGCGCTTGCGAGCGCCGCCTGCGCCGTGAGGAGATCGAGCAGGCTCCCGGCGCCCGCCTTGTAGCGGCCCAGCGCCACCTGCTCCGACTGGGTCGCACTCGCGAGCAGGTCGCCGCTGGTGCGCACCTGCTGGGTGGCGGTGCGGAGGGCGTAGTAGGCGTTGAACACCTCGTAGATCACCTGCTGCTCGAAGCCGCGGGCGCGCTGCGCCGCCGCGTCCGCTGCCGCGGCGGCGGCTCTCACGTTGTAAATCTGCGCCCCGCCGGAAAACAGGGGAATCGAGAGGGTGACGGTCGCCGCGTAGCTGTTCCCGGAGCTCGGGCTCGAGGGCAGGGGGTTGATGAAATAGGTCTCGCCGGCGTTCCCGCCGAGGCTGAGCGACGGCAGCGCCTGCGAGCGCGCCACGCTCACCCGCGCCCGCGCCACCGCGACCTGCGCGCGCTCGGCGGCGAGATCCGGACGCTCACGCACCGCCCGCTCGATGAGCGTGTCGACGCTGTCGCTGATGCCCAGTGGGACCGTCGTGTCGGATGGTAGGGCGATGTCGTAGGGAACGTTCGCCGGTAGTCCCATCGACAGCGCCAGGGCGCCGCGCGTCGTCTGGAGTTGCCCCTCGATCGCTTGGAGCGACAGCCGCGCCTGCGACAGCGCCGTTCTCGCCTGGAGTTCGTCGGCGATCGTCGCGAGCCCGACCCTGTGGCGCTGCTCGGCGGCTTCGAGGTTGGTCTGAGCCTCCCGCAGCGTCGTCTGCTGGGCGGCGAGCAGCGCCTTGGTCCCCAGGTAGTCGAAGTACGCCTGCTCCACCGCGAGGACGACGTTCTGCAGCGTGGCGTTATGGGTCCAGTCGGCGGCGAGCAGCGCCTCGCGCGCCTCGCCGATCACACCCGCGCGGCCCCCGAAATCGAACAGCAGCCACGAGAGGGTGAGCGTCGGGCCGTAGAACTGCTGCTTCACCGCCTGCTGCCCTGCGGAGGAAACCGTCCGGTGGATCGTGGTGACGGCGCCGTTGACGGCCAGGGTGGGGAAGTACTGTCCCTTGGCCGCGCCGTAGCTCGCCGCCGCCGCCCGCGCATCCGCCCATGCCGCGCTCGTCGCCGTGTTGTTCCGCAAGGCGATATCGATCACGTCCGCCAGCTTGAGCTGCGCCACGCGCTCGGCCAGGTCCGGCGGGAGCGCGGGCGGCGGCGCCGGCTTGGTGGCTGCGGTGGCGTCACGCGGCGGTGTCCACAGCACGTTGGGCGCGGGCGCCGTCCCGGCGACGCCGCGGACCCCGGGCGTGCCGCAGCCGAGTGGCAGGGCCGCCCCCCCCAGGGCCGCACCCAGCGTTGCAGCTCGCAACGCGCGGTGCGCGCCGAGGCGGGGGACGGGACGATTCGCTGGCGCAGCAGTCATTAGACTCTGTGCGATAAAGGTTTGGGCGGGGCCGCGGTTCCCATTATACGCATAGCGACGGCCCCGCGTGGAGGCGCCTAATGTCGGAGCTGTCAGGGGAGCGCGTGCGGCTGGATCGCTGGCTCTGGGCCGCCCGCTTCTTCAAGACCCGCGCGCTCGCCGCGGCGGCGATCGCCGCCGGGAGAGTTGCGGTGAACGGGGCGCGGGCCAAGCGCGCCAAGCTCGTCGCCGCCGGCGACCAGCTGCGGGTGCGGCGCGGCCCGTTCGAGTATCGCGTCGTCGTGCGCGGGGTTTCGGAGCGCCGCGGGCCGCCGGCGCAGGCGGCGGCGCTGTTCGCCGAGGATGCCGAGGGCCGGCGGCTGCGGGAGCGACTCGCCGAACAGCTCCGCGTGGCGCCGTCGGTCCGCTATGAGGGCAAGGGCCGGCCGACCAAGAAGGACCGGCGCGAGATCGAGCGACTCCGAGGCGATTGAGCGCCCGGCGGGATGGACCGCCTGCAGCCCGTCAGTCGGCGTGAAGGTCGGGAAACTTGTCGAGGATCGCCGTGACGGTTTTCTTGAGCTCCCCCTCGTACCGCCGCTCGTCGTCCGACACCGCCGCCACACCCTGCCCGCGCCACAGGAGCTGCTTGGTCTTCGGGTCGATCACATCGATGACCACGCTCCCCTCGGTGTACCGGGGCACCTCAGCAGCCCACCAGCGCGGCCGCCAGACGTAGCCGTAATCCCAATACGTGACGTCGAGCTTCTCCTTGGTGGACGCGTAGTACGCCACCGCAAAATCCGGGTTGGTGTCGGCGACGACGTAGCCACGCTGTTCGAACCCCTGCAGGAGATCGCGCCGGAGTGCGCGGTTCGAGACCGAGTTCACGAGCATCGGATCGTTCGACGACTGCGATGAGCCGTCGCGCCGCTCGGGGACCGGCAGGATGCGGAACGTTCGCAGGTTTCCCATGCCCGCGTCGGGGCTGGCCACGGTGCGGACCTGGATTCCCGGTCCGCATGCGGTCAGCGCGAGCGTGAGTGCTGCGATTGCGGTAATCAGGCGTGCGGATTGCATAGTCTCCTCTTGATGGTCAGTGAGGAAGTTCACAGCGGAATACGAGCCGTCGACCGACGTTGCTGACGGTGCCCCATCCGGAGGCGCCGCGCCGAAAAGCAGAGCGCGGCGAGCGCGCGCACGACCAGATAGGCGAGCGGGGAGCACACGACCAACGCGACCTCGAAGCCCGTCAGCGACTTCGCCATCAGCAGCAGGACACGAAACAGATTGCGCTTCACTCTCGGGCAGCCTCCTCGCGCTTCTGCGACAGCGCACGTTCACGATCAGGTACGGGCGGCGCGCTCGAAGAGTTGACCGCGGGCGCGATCAGCGAACCCGGAGCGATGCTCGTATTCGTCGACAGGAGAGAGGCGAATGACGACCAGGAGTTCGGCCGCCGGGTAGAGCGGCCTAGAGGCTCGTGAGGATTCCCACTACCGCCCCTACGAGCACCAGCCACGCCGAGTTGATCCGATATCGCAGCAGCAGCACGCCGCTCACCACCGCGAGGCTCACCGTCGGGAGATCGACGAGCGCGCTCCGGCCGAGCTGCCAGGTGACGACGGCCATGAGCGCGAGCGAGGCGACGTTCACCCCGTCGAGGAACGCTCCCGCCACCGGAGAGCGCCGCAACCGCGGCACGAGCGGCCCGCTCGCCGCGACGAACACAAAGGCGGGAAGAAAAATGCCGAGCGTCGCGACGAGCCCGCCCCGCAGGCCGCCGAGCACGTAGCCGATGAACGTGGCCGTCGTGAACAGCGGTCCGGGCGTCACCTGACCGACCGCGACTGCGTCGATCAACTGTCCCTCCGTGAGCCAGCCCCAGCGCGTCACGAGGTCGGCGCGCAGGAAAGCGAGCAGCACGTAGCCGCTGCCGAACAGCACCGACCCCACCTTGAGGAAGAAGAGGAACAGAGGCCCTAACCCGAACGCCGCGGCTCCGACGCCCGCGCCCGCGGCGGCGATCGGGGCGGCGAGCGGTCCGACGCAGGGCGCGCTCCGCCCGGGTCACGTGCGTTCGCCGGCCCAGCCGAGCAGCGCGATCGCCATCCCCACCGCGCCGAGCACGACGAGCTCGTGAACGCCGGCCGCGGTCGCGGCGACCGCCGCCGCGCCGGCCACCCCCAAGGTGGGCGATTTCACCGCCGCGCGTGCCAAGCCGAGCAACGCCTGTAAAACGATGGCGATGACCACCGGCTTCACCCCGTAGAGGAGCCCCGCCGCTTCGGGCAGTCGGCCGAACCGCACGTATGCCCAGGCTAGCGCCAGCACGATCAACATTGCCGGGACGATGAAGCACGCGCCCGCGACCAGCAGACCGGGCCATCCGGCCCGGCGGTGGCCGATGTGGATCGCGAGCTCGGTGGAGTTCGGCCCGGGGATGAGGTTCGTCGCGCCCAGCAAGTCGAGGAACTCGGCGCGCGTGAGCCAGCCGCGCCGCCGCACGACCTCGTCTTCCATCATCGCGATGTGCGCCGCCGGGCCGCCGAACGAGGTGGCGCCGAGCCTCAGGAACAGGGCGGCGAGCTCGGTAAGCGTTGTCCGTCGTCCGTCATCCGTCATCCGTAGTGCACCGTCTCAACGGATGACGGACAACGGATGACGGATGACAGATTATTCACGACTGGCGACTGAGAACTTTCAGCAGTTGAATCTGTCCCGCGTGATACAGATCGTGCGAGGCGATGCCGTAGATGTGCTGCGCGTTGGTCCAGCGCGACCGCCAGCCGCGCGCGCTGACGCGCGCCGCGGGCAGGCGGGCGATGACGTACCGCAGCAGCCGGTGCTGCTCCTTGAGCAGCGCCACGTCGCGTCGCCAGGCGCTCGCGTCGGTCACCGCCGGCAGGGCGGGCCAGTTGCTGCCCGCGCGTGGGAACGAGAGCGTTGCGTCGTGCGCCAGCCGTCGACGCACGATGTACTTCCAGTAGGCGGTGTGGAGCACCAGCTCCCAGATGTTGTGACGCCCCGCCCCCGGGCCCGGCCGCCACAGCGCCGCCTGCCGCGTGAGGCCGCGGAGCGAGCCCCACAGCGGCGTGCCGTGCCAGGCTTTGTGATCGAAGGCCTGGTCGTAGACGTCCAGCAGCAGCGTGATGCGGGGGTCGCGGGGCATAGGGACTCTGTCGGATCGTTATTCGTCATCCGTCATCCGTAAAGGCGCCACCCATGACGGATAACGGATGACGGACGACGTAGTTCACAGACTGAAGTGCAGTCCCAGCCCCACCGACTTTACGTTCTCGAGGTAGAACTGCCCGTACGGCGCCGGGCCGTCGTACGCCTGAAGTTGCACGCTCAGCCGCCGGCGTGCTTCCGCTCCCGTGCTGTTGGGCTGGAACTCGATGCCGGCCCGCACGCTCCAGCCCGTCTGCCAGGCCCGCTCCTGCGACGACTTGGCGTCGAGCGCGGCGATGAGCCGGCCGTCGCCCAGCCGGCCGAACCGCACGACGCGCGTCGGCAGCCGATACTCGAGGCCCGCGTGCAGCAATCCGGGCTTCAGGTCGGAGGGCTCGTGCCGGATGAGGTACTCGCCGCCCCCGTACGCCCGGAAGCCGCCGAAATCGAACGCGCCGAGCAGCTCGAGCGCCTCGAAGCTCAGGTTCACCCGCGTCGGATTGTTGTTGAGGATGAACTCGTCGCCCAGGTGGGAGCTCTGGTGGTAGATGCGCGCGCGCGCCGAGACCGCGTCGCGGCGATAGGTCACGGGGAATCCGATGACGAAGTCGGTGTTGATGAGATCGTTCGAGGGCGTCTCTTCGTTGAATTGGGAGAACACGCCCGCCGCGACGCTCAGCTGCCAATGGCTCCGGGGACCGCGGACGAGCCCGATATCCTCGCCCAGACCGACGCTCGCGACCTGGCTCGTGACGAGCGGCGACGTGACCCACAGCCACGCGGCGAAGAAATGCGGCTGCTTGGGATCGGCGATGAGCGGCGCGAACAGCTGACCTTGCGGGAGCGGCTGCGGCGGGCCGGGCGAGGCGGCGGCCTGTGCGCTGAGCGGGGACGCTCCCAGGGCGCCGAGCCCGAGCACGACGGCCAGCAGGGCGGGCCGGCGCGGGATCCAGCGCGGTACCGTGGCGCGATAGCGGTCGTAGGACTCCCCGAACGTGCGGCGCAGCGTCGGCTCTTCGTACAGCACGACGAACAGGTGCGTCACGACGGCGAACCCGGCGGCGTAGAGGAACAACACGCGTGCCGCGAGCAGCGTCGCCTCGCCCACGAGGAGCAGCAGCGCGCTCAGGTACATCGGATTGCGGACCCAGCGGTACAGCCCGGTCGCCACCAGCTCGCGCGGGGGATCGAAGGGCGCCGGCGTGCCGCGGCCCACGACGGCGAAATCGCGCAGGCACCGCGCGATGCCGGCGATTCCGGCGCCGAGCGGGAGCAGGCCGAGATAGCGCCACGCCCCGAGGTGCCAGCCGCCGGTCGCGCCGCCCGCCGCCAGCAGGTACGGGATGTACACGAGCACGCTGCCCATGAACAGCAGCGCGAACAGCGCGGTTCGGATGGCGGCCGAGATCAGGGCAGGAATTCCTGCGGGATCGGATGCGCCGGATCCTCTTCGAACCAGATCGCCGAGGCGACCCACCAGCGCTTGCCGTCCCAGAACAGCTGCAGCGCGTTGATCCCGCGCCCCTGCACGGGGCCGTCGGGGGCGCGCCGCTCCTCGTACGTGCTCCACACCTGCGTGATGTTGCCGTACGCGCGCGTGACGCGGTGGATCTCCCGCTCGTAGAAGCCCTCGTGGACGAACTCCGAGTCCGTCGCGTCCACGAACGCCTGGTGGTCCATGACGCGCGCGTAGGGCTGGTTCTTGGCGACGCCGGTGGCGACGAAGCGGAGGTCCGGGATGTAGAGAGAGCGGTCGCGCGACCACTGTCTCGGCTGGCCCGCCGGTCCCGTGATCACGTCGTAGTAGGCCCGGACGATCCCGTCCACGGTCGCCACGTCTTCGGGCCGCGCTGCCGCCGGCGGAACCGCGACATGGTGACTCGGCGACGCCTGCGCGTTGAGGAGCGGGGGAGCGAGGAGCGCCGTCGCGGCGGCGACCGCGAGGACGCGCGGCGAGCGATGTCGCGTCATGGAGAACCTGTCGGCTGGTGGAGACTCCTAAGCTACTGGAGGCCGACCGCGACGCCCAGCCCGATCGCCCCCGCGCCGAGCGCGAGGAGGGTGAGCACACGGGGCAGCGCGAACCTGAGCCATTCCTCGTAGCGCACGCCCCCGGCGGCGGCGAGGATCGCCATCAGCGCTCCGTTGGTGGGCGTGAGCAGCTCGCACAGTCCGCCGCCGTACTGGTAGGCGAGTACCGTCACCTGGCGGGAGAGGCCGAGCAGGTCGGCGAGCGGAACGAGGACGGGCAGTGTGAGCACGGCGTGTCCGCTCGGGCTCGGCACGGGAATGTGCACTACCGCGTGAACCACCATCATGGCGACCGCCGCGAGCGCGAGCGGCAGGTGGGCCACGGGCGTGAACAGACCCTGGACGATCGTGTCCACGATCCGTCCCTCCTCGAGCGTCACAAAGATCGCGCGCGCGAAGCCGATCAGCAGCGCGGCGTAGGCCATGGCGCGGAATCCGGCGACGAACGCAGCGGCGGTGCCGCCCACCCCGAGCCGGCCCGCGAGCCCCGCCACGACGCCCATCGCGAAGAACAACGCCGCCATCTCGTTGAAGCCCCACCCGTAGCGCAGCACGCCGACCACGAGCGCCCCAAACGTCGCGAGCACGAGCGCGAGCACCGTCCCGCGCCGCCGGTCGAGCGGCTCCCCTTCGACGGCCGCGCCGGCGTCCGCCGTCGGCGCGGCGCGCGTGCGCCCCGCATAGCGCGTCGTGCCCCAGATCCAGATCGCGAGCGCGAGGGTAAGGAAGGCGATGCGGAACAGCGAGCCCGACAAGAGCGGCAGCTGGGCGAGCTGCTGCGCGATGCCCACCTGGAACGGGTTGACGGGGCTGAACGCCGCTCCCACCGCCGCCGCGCCGAGGCTCATCGCCACCGCGACGACCGGTCGCAACCCCAGCCGCCGGGCGAGCACCAGCACCACCGGCACGAGGGCGATGATCTCTTCCTTCATGTTGTCGAGCACGCCACCCAGGGCGAACGCGAGCGAGACGACTGGGATGACGACGGTCTCCGCGTTCCCGACTCGCCGCACCAGCCAGTCCACCCCCTGGCGCAACGCACCGGTCTCGTCCACGACCGTGAACGCCCCGCCGATGAGAAACACGAAGAAGATCACCGCGGCCGCGTCGGCCAGCCCGCGGGGGATGGCCACGAGCGCGCCGAACGGGGTCACCCGGTGGGGCGGCACGCCGTGGTAGGTGCCGGCGATCACCACGTCGCGCCCGGTCGCCGCGTCGTGCCGGCGGTCGAACTGGCCGGCCGGCAGCACGTAGCTCGCCGCCGCGGCGACGAGCACGCAGCCGCACAACAGCACGAGGGGATGGGGGAACTTCACGCCGTGGGGCGCGCGGCCAGGCGACGGATTTCGTCGAACTCGTGCACTTGCACCCCGCGCGTCGCCTCGCGGGCGGCCCGCACCATCGCGCGCGCGACGGCCTCTGCCCGGATCGGGCGGTACTTGCGCAGTCGCCCGACCAGCACCCATGCAACCAGCGGGCTCACGAGCCCCGCCAATTGCTCCACCGGCCTGCCGGCGGCGCGCTTGCCGATCAGGAACGACGGCCGAAAGATGTGGATGCCGTCGAACTGCAGGCGCTTCACGCCCTCCTCGACTTCGCCCTTCACGCGGCTGTAGAAGATCCGCGATCCAGGGTCGGCGCCGAGCGCGGTGACGAGGAGGAACTGCGCGGTGCGGTGGCGCACCGCGAGGCGGGCCAGCTCCAGCACGTACGTGCAATCGACTTTCCGGAACGCTTCCTGCGACCCCGCCGCGCGGATAGTCGTGCCGAGGCAGCAGAACACGTCGTGCACGCGGGGGAAGTCGGAGAGCCCGGACAGGCGGTCGAAGTCGACCGTGCGCTGCGCGAGCTTCTTGTGGCTGACCGGCAGCTCGCGCCGGCCGATCACGGTCACGCCCTCGTAGCTCTTGTCCTCGAGCAGCAGCCGCAGCACGTGGCCGCCCACGAGCCCCGACGCGCCGGCGACGACGGCGGTGCGCGTCACCGGCTCAGCGCCACGCCGCGAGCAGCGCTCCCATGATCAGCAGATAGGCGAGCTGGTAGCCCGCGTCGATCACCCAGGCGGCGATGGGCTTCTCCGAGAACATGTTGCCGGTCAGCCCGATCGTCGCGGCGAAGCCGAGCCATGCAAGCAGGCCGAGCCACAGCCCCTGAACCACCGTCGTCGAGTTCGTGTAGGACGCGAGCAGCGCCACCACATACGCCATTACGAAATAGCAGAGGGCCGACACGACATAGGCGCGGGTCACCCCGCGCTTCTTCATCTCCGCGATCTTCTCCGGCGTGTACCCCTGGGCCTGCATCCACTGCCTCGCGAACAGGATCGGCGAGTACCAGAAGGCGCCGAGCACGAAGGTGAGGAGCGCGGCGACGAGGACGGCGAGGATGTTGACGTTGGCGGTGGGCATGAGGGCTCCTTTGGGGTCCGCCTAAGCTACGACGGCGCGGCCGGCTCGCCAGCGTCGCCGTCCCGGCCGATCGCCGACGCGTACGTCCATCCCCGGAGGCACGCCCAGAGATAGAGCAGCACGCCGGCGAACCGGACGGCCTCCCCGAGCAGCCGGTCCTGACCGAGGAGCCCCAGACGCCCGAGGAGGTAATTCCAGTCGTGCTCACCGCCCCCGACGAGCGGCAGCTCTTCTGCACGGGCGTCTTTCACGTAGACGGAGACGTTCCAGAGGTTCTGGGCCACCCACCACAGGGCGACGGTGGCGGCGTGCCGGTCGCCACGCCGCGTGAAATACCACACGAACAAGGAAGGCATCAGGAGTTGCATCAGCGTCCCGCCCAGGAAGCCGACGAACTCCCCGAACACGCCGAACAGCGGATGCCCGGCCTCGTGGATCGCAAGGTCGACGCCGTCGAGCCAGCCGAAGTGGTCGGGGTGCAGGGCGAGGAACGCTCCGTACACCGTGAGCGCCGCGGTGAGCGCGCGGCGGGCGCGCCGCTCGGTGACTGCCGCAACGGCGTCCAGGCGTGATCCGGGTGCCTATGACGCGCGCTTCGCCCGGAACGTCCCCCTCAAGAGCACGTCCCCGCCCTCGGGCGGCCGCACCTCGTAGTCGCCGGTCAGCGAGTCGCCCTTCAGCTCCGCGGTGGACGTGGCGACCACGTCCCGCTTCAGCGTGGGGCTGTGATACGGACCCAGCTCCTGGACGAGCTTGGAGCCCGTGATGTCCCGCACGCGGATCGGGACCGGTCCCGCCGTGATGCTCGTGAACGTGAGCGTGCCGCGCAGCGACCCGTCGGGTGCGATCACCATGACGCTCCGCCAGGGAATCCCGGTGTCCGCCACCTGACGGTACGAGCGTCCTTCAAAGGTGCCGACGAATTTCTGGCCCGGCCCGCCGGCCGTCGCCGTGCTCGCCTTGTCACCCGGCGCGCACGCGGCGACGACGAGTGCCGCGCAAAGCAGTGTGCGCATGTAGCGCCTCCCGAAATGGTAGTCTGCGACCCCCCGCCGCGCGGGGAGAGCGGAGTGAGTATGAAGGCTGGCGCCCTTGCCTGCAACCCGCGGGCGCGGTAGCGTGGACGCCGTGCCTCGGTGCCTCTTCTTGGCCGTCAGTTTTTCCGCTGCCCTGTTGGCGTGTGACCGCCGCCCCACGGCGCCCCCGCCCCCAACGCTCCCGGGAGCCGAGGCGTCGGCGAGTCCATACGACGTGCCACCGTACTCGGCCACACCGGCTCCCGACTGGGACACGCTGTTCCATCGTTCGTCCGGCTGGACCGGCGCGGATGCCGCCTACGCGCTGCCGCTCTCGGGCGATTACCGCCCCGGCAGCGGGGACGCGACGCACACCGTCTGGGTCTTCGACGACACGTTCATCGGCGACGTGGACGCGAGCGGGCACCGGCTCCCGGGCACCGCGCTCGTCAACAACACGTTCGCGGTGTTGAACGGCGGCCAGCCCGTGCTCGACCAGATCCAGTTCTACTGGCGAACCGACGCCGCGAGCAATCCCCAGGCCATGGTGAAGCCGAGCACGTGTACGATTTGCTGGTATTGGCCGATCGACGGGATCGCGTTGAGCGGGACGATCTATCTGTACGTGTTGGAGATGGCGCCGGGAAGCGGCGGGGTGTTCAACTTCCAGGTCGTGGGCATCTCGCTGCTGACCACGCCGGCCTCGAGCCCGGTGCCGTTCGACAGCTATACCGCGGTTGACAACACGCCGCTGTTCGCGAACGGCTCCAGCCAGATCTACTTCGGCCAGGCGGTCATGCCTAACACCGCCGCCGCCGGGGCGCCTCGTCCCGACGGGTATCTCTATGTCTACGGCACGCGCAACGATCCGTTCAACAAGAAGCTCGTCGTCTCACGCGTGCTCCCGGGAGACATCGCGAACTTCTCGCAATATCGGTTCTGGGACGGGAAGCGGTGGTCGAAGTTCATCACTCGGGCGGCGTCCCTCACCGACCGTATCTCGGCCGAGTTCAACGTGAGTCCGCTCGCTGACGGTCGCTTTCTCCTGGTGTTCCAGCTCGACGGTCTGAGCCGCGACGTCGCCGTGCGCTACGGCGCGAGTCCGATCGGGCCGTGGGGGAGCGCGATCCCGGTGTATCACGCGCCCGAGCCGGACATCGACCCGGCGAACGTCTACACCTACAACGCGAAGGGCCACCCACACCTGTCGCGGCCGGGCGAGATGCTGATCAGCTATAACGTGAATACGTTCGACTTCAACGAGAATATCAACAACGCCGATATCTACCGGCCGCGGTTCATCCGGCTGCCGCTGCAGTAACGCGTCACTCGACGCGAATCTCGAGCGGCACGATCGTCGTCCCCCAGTGCAGGTACAGCGTAGCGTCCTTCCCGTCCACGACGGGAAAGTAGAACGCCAGCGTTTCCATGTGCGGGCCCTGGCGCGCGGGCACGCGGATGCGCAGCGCGTCCCGGCCCTCGGGGTAGGGGATGTGGAAGACCGGCTGCGCCCGGCTGAAGATGACGGTCCACGCGTCGGGCTCGGGGATCGCCCACAGACTGTAAGTCCCTGCGTCGAGCGGCTTGCCACTGATGTGCACGGGCGCGCTGAACGCGATGGTCGTCGCGGTGTCCGCCCCCGGACACCACACCTTGCCCCAGGGGACCAGCTTGCCGAACAACTCGCGCCTCCGCGCGACGGGGCGGCTGTAGCGGATCTCGATGCGCGTGCCGCCAACCATCTGGGTCACGCCGCCCCGCTGCGAGAGCGGGATCTGCTGCGCGGCGACAGGGCGCGCCGCGAGAACGACGAGCGCCACCGAGAATCGTCTCACACGCGCCGCCGCTCCAGCCATCGGGCGACGGCGGCGAAGACCACGTAGAACGCCAGAGCCTCGATCGGGGCAGCCGTGGCGCTTGGCGGGGGCGGGCCGAAGAACACGACGGCCTGGACGATCAGCATCACCACGCCGAACACCGGCATCCCGTAGCGGCCGAGGGCGGTGGTCGCGGCCGTGGAGCGCAGATACAAAAACATCCCGCCGAACAGCACCGCGACCTCGAGCAGGAACGCGACGGCGCGGTGGTTCCACAGACCGAGCCCCAGCTTCAGCGTATCGTCGTACAGCGGCAGGTCGGGACGGTGCACGACGAGGTCGAGCACCCAATGCGAGAACACGGCGACCGCGACGAGCAGGGCGACGCGATGCGACGCACCGAACCGGCGGATCAGCCGGTACGCGACGTACGCGCCGAGTGACCACAGCAGGGCGCCGACCAGGCTGTGCGTGTACGGCATGTAGTAGAGGTCCAGCGGATTCGAGGCGGTGATCCCCGGAACGATGCGCACCTTCTCTACGCCGAGCAGCACGAACAGGCTCCAGAACACGTCGAGCAGCTGCACGGCCAGGAACAGCACCCACAGGGGGATGGTCTTCTCGGCGCTCCTGGCGGCGAAGCTCACGCCGTAGTGGCCGACGAACATGGGGGACTCCTTTACCTGCCTGCCGCGGGATCTTGGTGGTAATACTCCTTGAGCTCCGCGTACAGGTCGGGCTCGGCGGCCTGCAGCTGTTGCGGCTTCTCGAAGAAGGCTTCGGTTGCGACCGCGAAGAATTCGGCCGGGTTCGTCGCGCCGTAGGCGTTCAGTACAGTGGGACGGCCCTCGTCCGCGTCGCGCCGCAGCTGCTCGTAATGCGCCGCCAGGACGCGCCCCCAGGTCCGGAGCAGGGAAGGCGACTCCAGCACTGGCGTACCGCCGCCCATGCCATCCTCCTGGTCGAGCTGGTGGGCGAATTCGTGTAGCACGACATTGTCGCCGTCCGCCGGGTTCGACGCGCCGGAGCGTACGTCATCCCAGGACAGGACGACCACCCCGTCCTGCCAGGACTCTCCTGTTTCCGGCACGGCGACCGGTTGGATGCCACTCGAACGGTAGCGGACCACGTGCTTGGGCACGAACGCCGTCGGGTAGACAAGAATGCGATCGACCGTCGGGTAGCATGGCCCGTCGAGGTGGAGCAGCAGCAGACAGGCGTGCGCCGCGATTGTGACTTTCATCTCGTCCGTGATCGCGAGCCCGCCGCAGCCCTCGAACGCCTTGTCGTGCACGAACACCTGGATCAGTCGCAGCAGGCGTTTGCGATCCTCGGTCGAGAGGCCGCGCGCGAGCGGGACATTCCGGTCGACGATCGCGCTCCATCCGTCGGGGATCGGTTCGTCGCGGAGCCGGACCCTGTCCCGCGAGCGGACGAGCGGCAGGACGGAGCGCGCGAGCACCACAGCGCCGGCAAGGATCGCGGCCGCCGCGAGGATGACGGCAACGCCCGTTAGGGCGTCACCCACCGAACACCTCCAGCGCCACCTCCACCCGCCCGAACGGCGCGCTCACCTGGATGCCCTGCACGGCGCCCTTCACCTGCTGGAACATCTCGCGCGCGATCGCGACGCCCTCGGCGAGCGCCGCCTCTTTTCCCTTCTCCTGCGCCTGCTTCATGCGGGCGAGCACCGTCTCGGGGACCGACACGCCGGGCACCTCGTTCGCAAGGAACTCGGCGTTCCGGAGCGACACGAGCGGCCAGATCCCCGCGACGATCGGGATCCGGAACTGCTCCACCCGCTTGAGAAAGTCCGCGAGCTGCTTGGGATCGAACACCGGTTGTGTCACAGCGAAGTCCGCCCCGGCGTCCACCTTCCAGGCGAAGCGCGACAACTCGCGGTCGAGATCGATCGCCGCCGGGTTCACGCCCACGCCGATCGCGAACTCCGTCGGCTGGCCGATCGGGTTGTTTCCCGGGTCGAGCCCGTGGTTCAACCGATAGACCAGATTGGTGAGCCCGATCGCGTCGATGTCGAACACCGCCGTAGCGTCGGGATACGGGCCCATCTTGGGCGGGTCGCCGGTGATGATGAGAATGTTGCGCAGTCCCGCCGCCGCCGCCCCCAGCACGTCCGACAGCATGCCGAGCAGGTTGCGGTCGCGGCAGGAGTAGTGGGTCACGGTCTCGATCCCCACCTCGCGCTGAATCATGATAGAGGAGAGCAGCGCGCCCATGCGGCTCTGCGCGCGCGGGCCGTCGGGCACGTTGACCGCGTCCACACCCGCGGCCTTCAAGGCCCGGCACTGCGCGAACATCGGCGCCGGATCGACGCCGCGCGGCGGCACGATCTCCACGCTGGTGACGAGCTGGCCGGCTGCGAGCTTGGCGCCGAAGCACGACCGCCTGGCGAGCGGCACCGCTGCGACGCCCGCCGGCGGCGCCACCGCCTCGCGCGACACCACCACCGGCTGGTGGCG
>Ga0209157_1001382_pt1 | contig 20287 bp, 21 predicted proteins | sample GraSoiAngelo_135_FD_185892 | JGI IMG/M metagenome (GOLD analysis project Ga0209157, IMG submission 185892) | Grasslands soil microbial communities from the Angelo Coastal Reserve, California, USA - 14_0929_05_40cm (SPAdes) (version 2) | ecosystem: Environmental > Terrestrial > Soil > Grasslands ...
TCTGGAAGAAATTCGGTGATGTCTTCGGATTGGCAACTATACCAGCGCACATTTGGATGGGGACATCGGTTGAGAATCAGGACGTCAATTACCGAGTTCGGCACCTCGCGGATCTACCCGCCGGAATTCGGTTCTTGTCATGCGAACCTCTCTTAGGGCCGATCGATCTGGACTTGGGCGCCATTCACTGGGTCATTGCTGGAGGCGAGAGCGGGCCAGAACGCCGCGCAATGGAGTTGACCTGGGTGGAAATGATTCGCGATCAGTGCGTGCGCGCCCGCGTGCCGTTCTTTTTCAAGCAGTGGGGTGGGCGCACGCCGAAGGCTCGAGGACGCATACTAAGCGGCCGCACCTGGGATCAAACGCCGGGAATGAAATCTCTCGCGCATCGGACTGCTAACGGCGCCTAAACCCACGAGTGCGGTACTTCGCGAAGATGTCCGTGATGATCTTCTTCGCAACAGGTTTCTGCGACGCAAAGAACAAATAATAGACTTCTAGACACTTGCTGTTCCTCATGGGAATCGGCTCAGGCACGTTCGGAAATCCGCCAACCGTGATCAGCCGCCTTCTGTACGCATTGACTAACGCGGCATTGGCAGCCTTCTCAGGGAAGCCAAAGAGATCTTCATCGGTCCTATAGGCGACGTCGCGCCACGATTCGTCTCCCCAAAACGCCGTCATCCGAGCTGCCTGCTCGGGATCAACTTTCCTCTGGTCATGAAGTAGCACATTCATGTTCATGTCCATCAGTGGAAAGTTCACGAATAAATCGATTGTTCTCATTCTTCCCGCTTCGGCCACAACCTTCCAGTGCAGGTGAAGGCCATACGGATCGAGAAGACAGAGACCGCGTCTGTAGTCTTCGTAACGGATCTGAGGAAACACGTTCTCAAGCAAGACTCGGTTACAGTCGCCACCGAACACGTGTACGCTAGGATCGGATTCTGCAAACTTGTTTAGGAGCGATACTCGTCGATTATCCAAATCGATCAGGTAGTAGTCATTGAAAGGCGGCTGGACGTTAAGAGCGTTCAAGGGACTCCCCGGGATCCAGGCTCCGGCTTTGCCGATGTGAACCCCAGGGCCAGCGAAACCATCGGCATAAGCGCAGGAGAATTGTTGCTGGTTAGTCAGGATCGTTGTATAGGCCTGCGCATACTCGCGAACAATCTCCAATTTGAGCTCCGACCAGAGTCCAACAACGTCAATCGGAACAGCGCCTGGCACATCCGACAGCATGCTGCCTCCTTGCTCGTCCGGCGGATATCCACGGCCACCAGAAGCCGACCTCGTCTACACTAGCTTTTTAGTGATTCAGTATGAGTGCGATTTTGATGCATGGTAGGGCTGTTTTGGGCGTGATTACATACTGAGGTCTGCTCGTATCCGTGGGCTTGAAGCGCGGGCTCGGCGAGAGCGCGAGCCCTGAAGGGCCGCCCATCGCGACATCCAGGAAGGTCACGCTAAGTCGTTGCAGGAGCTGCCAGACTCAGGCAGGTCCTATCGCTGGGCCTTCAATGCGCCTATGCTAAGAGCACAGGCGAGGTAACAAGAGGGTGCCATCATGGCTTTCCGGAAAACACTGTCGGTTCTCGCGGTCCTTGGCTTTGCATTCACGGGTGTAGTGGCTGCCCAGCAGACACTGACGGCCTTCAAGACCGGCGAGGTCACGACGGGCATGACCAAGCAGTGCAGCTACGACGCTCTCGGGAACGCATACACGCTCACGCTGCGTTCGATTGACCTCTGTCCGCTAAGCATCAAGGTGCGCTCACCCTTTGCCCCCGTCCCCGTGAGCCCGATCCCAATAGTCGAGCCTCCAACGCCGCGCACCGTGACGGCCTTTAAGACCGGCGAAGTCACGACGGGCGCGACAAAGCAGTGCCAGTACAATGGTCTCGGGAATACGTACACGCGCACGATGCGAGCGATTGATCTTTGCCCGCTGAGCATCAAGGTCAAGCTCTAGCTAGGCTGCCATGCCATCGCCGGTAAGGCTGGTGTGGAGCCGGTCGGGCGTTCATTACAGCGTCTGGAGGCTGCTCAGCTGGGCCGCGCTCGTGGCGTTCGGCCCCGGTCTACGCTTCCGCGTCCGCAGGTTGTCGCCTTCCGATTGCGTTGTGCTGCGCCTGCTCGATGACATGGTGCAGCGGACTGCTCAAGCCGAAGGAATGCTCACTACGCAGCCGAAAGGGCAGCGGGTCTAGCCCGAAACCTAGTTGTCGTCACAGCGCCCCCGCGAGCCCGTGACGTTTGAAGAACCTGTTCCATGTTTCCACGACCCCCTCCACTAACTCGAACACGCGATAGATCGTGCCGTCGGGCAAGTGCACCGCGATTTCCTCCTCACCAACGCCGTAGGCCCCTTTGCCGAAACGCCCGACGCCCCATCCACGGCGTACGCTCACCGCGGAGGCGGTCGGCTGCCGCTTGGCGAACTTGAAATGCTTGGCTCCGGTGGCGCAATCCCCGCACAGCGTGAGCCAGGGATCGGCGTACAGCCCGTCGATTTCGTTCGTGCTCTTGGCCCCAACCACCACCGCTGGGTCGTGCTTGATCCAGTCGATCAGCGAATAACCGGTCACCACGAAGTTGAAAAAGCGATCCGAGGTGACCTCATCCTCTAGGAGGGCAGCATCCCGCCTCAACTTCTGGAAGAGATCGGCAGCAGATCGGAGGGAACCAGGAAGCAGCTTATCGGTCACAGTTGTCTCACACGGCCCGCCCGGCGGTGAAAAAGCAGACGGTCAGAAATGTAGGGCCATCTGCCACATTTTCGAGTCAAGCTCCCGAAGAGCTTTATCTGCAGTGGTGTACGCCCAGCGCGCACACACTGGATTTAGAAACACTTCGAGCCAGACGCCGTTGGTGTGATACCGGGCCATCGTGCCCAGGCGCTTTGCGATCGGTTCCAGCTGGGCGCGCCGAGGGAACGTGATTGCCTCTGGATGGTCCGATATCACGGGGCCAGCTTCATAGTGCGCCAGCGCGTTCCGCACTTCATGCAGATCACTCACGAGGGACCAAGGCCCGGTCTCCCAAGATCCCTGCACGTTGAGAATCCGTCCCAACTCCCTTAGCCGGTTCAGGGGCGGGAGCCGCTTGAGAATTGCCTGCCGTGCGATACGTATGACTTCCACCAATTCTGATGGCGTCTGCTCCGGCCGGGGCAGGCTCGTCTCAATTTTATGGTGGATCGCGATTTCGATCGCTGCGTCGGCGAGCACGATCGCCGCAAAGGCAAAGGTCCCGATGTCGTGGCCTGGACGAGGAGCCTGCTCAGACTCCGCAACCATGCGCTCGCAGGGTCCCATCAACCGGTTGTGCAGTAGCGTGTAGGAGTAGACTGGCATCAGCAGTTCTCGGTCGCCGTTGTCGGATGACGATCCGGGATCATACCACCATGATGGCGGGTCGGGCCACAGCAGGACTCGAGTTAGCTCGGAATGTGAAATCGCCGAGCAAAATGCGATGCGTCGTCTCCTGCGAATCGAACCCAATCCAGAAACGCAATAACGCGCGGCTTGCGTCAGATCCGGGAGCGAATCCAAGTCCAGAGTTCGACGACGATCTTCACGATGCCAGGAACTGCGTACGCAGTCACGATGCCGCCCCCCACAGTCACCACGGTCCAAGTGACCACCTTACCGAGCTTCGTGCTCGTCAGTCGTCTCCACAGCCCTTTTAACGACACGTGCTCGACCTCGAGGCGTGCGAGCTCATGGGAGCGCTCTTCGTCAATTTGTCTCTGGAGAATCTCTGCCCGCCGCCGCGCACGGTCTCTTTGCTCGACGAGTCGCTTCTCCGCTTCGTTAAGAATTCCCTCGCTCTCTGCGACCACCCATTCGAAGCGGTCGGGGTCGATCACCTGGATAATCGACGCCCCCCCCCGCCTGCCGAAGATGGTGTACAGCCCATCCTGAGGCTGGAGAAAGGACGTTGGCAGGAGCTGGGCGAGCGGATCTGTAATGACGGCGAGGTATCCGAGCCGAGCCTTTAGGCTGCGCCGGTCGTCATCTGCCAGCAGGACCTGCGGGCGCAGCTGAGGGTTCTCAATCGGCCATGGCTTGCCGTTGCTAGCTTGCACGATCGCCCGGACGGTCGGGACGAACTTGACCCACGGCTCGCGGAAGCTCTTGACGGTTTCGAGCGCCTCGTCAGCGTCGGACGCCTCCAGTTCGAACGCGGCGATCTCGCGCGCCGCGGCTGGAAGCTGTGGCGTCTCACGCGCTCGGTCGGGGGGCAAGAGGCGAGTCATCACCTCTGGAACGATGCGCGCCCTCACGGTAAACCGTTAGGGCGGTTTTTGGTGCAATGAGCCGCCATCAACGGAGAATCAACAACACGGAAATGGCGAGCGCGTGGTGTCGATCATCATCGAGGTCTGGCGCTAGAAAAAGAACGAACTAGAATCGGATTTCTAGGCGCGCGACAAATCGCGCTGATGTTGTAGGGCGAGCAAAAAAAAGGACCGTCGGCTCCTCGATAGAGCCGGACTTCACCCGGTCCCGGAGAAGATGATCCCCGAAAAGGGGGGTCGTTTCTCCGGGACCTTTTTTTCGTCCCGCGTACATAGGGAGCTTTCTTTTCTCACGAGAGCGAGCACGGGTGTCATCCTGAGCGAAGCGCGCGGAACGCGCGCGTAGCGAAGGACCTGCTTTAAGAAGAAGCAGATCCTTCGCGCCTGCAGCGCTCTCTGAGAGACTCAGGTCAGAGCGGGACGAGGCCTCTGCGAACGCCGAGTGACACAGCTTCGGTACGCGAGCGGACGCCGAGCTTCTCGAGCACCGCGGCGAGATGGTATTTGACCGTGTGCGTGGTTATGCCGAGGTCCGCGGCGATCTCTTTGTTGCTCAAGCCCCGGGCGACGAGCCGCAGCACCTCGAGCTCGCGCGCGGTGAGCGCGCCCCCTTGGGCGACCGCGCCCGGCGCAGCCGTCGAGACAACGCGCTCGCTCACCACGAGGTCGGCGTCCTCGGCAGCCCCGACGAGCGCGACCTCCCCGTCAGCCCGGAGCAACGCGGCCATACGGCGGCGCGTCACGGCGCTGGAGAGATCGAGGTACACGCGCAGCTTCATTACGAGCTCGAAAGCAGCCGTTCCAAATCAGGCGCCGGAACCGCGAGCGCCAGCCCAGAGACGATCATCGCCGCCACACCGATGACATTGCCTTCTACATCGGCAATCGGGCCGCCAGAGTTCCCGGGAGCCAGTCTGACGTCCGCCTGGACCCAGGGAATGAACGGGTTCCTGCCGCGCCTCGGCCGCTGTTCCGCCATTCCAAACCCAAGCGGGACCGCCCGCACCGCCTGGAACACGCCGACGCTCACGGCGTCCCTCACGCCCAGCGGATGACCGACCGCGAACACGAGCGAGCCGGGCCGCAGCGCGTACGGATCGCCGCATATCACCGCCGGTACGCGAGCCTCGGGCGCGTGGAGCAGCGCGATGTCGCGGTCCACGTCACGGCCGACCACGGTACCCTCGACGGCGCGCCCGTCGGGCGTCACCAGCACTGCTTTATGCGACGAGACGACGTGTGCGCTCGTGACGAAGAGGTCGCCCCGCCAGGCAAAGCCGGCGCCGTGGCCGCCGTCGACGATCGCGACCACGCTGGCGCGAAGCCGCGCCGCCGCGTCATCGAGAAACAGTCCACTCGGCACGCTTACCGCCGCCCGCGCCCGCGGGGCCGCTCGCCGATCACCACTTCGATCTCGCGCTGTTTACCGGCGCGCCCGACGGCGAGGCTCACTTTCTTGCCGACCGAATCGCCACTCAGCACATCGAGCAGCTGATCGAAGCTCTCGAGACTCTTGCCGTCGATCGCCACGATGACATCGCCAAGGAGCAATCCTGCCGTCGCGGCGGGGGTGTCCTTCTCGATCGACACGAGCAACAAGCCGCCACCCTCATCGGTACGAACCGGTTGCATGGCGGCGCCGATCCAGCCGCGCGGGACGTAGCCGCGCTCGAGGAGCTGGGCGACGACGCGGTTGACCGTTCCGACCGGAATCGTGGTCGCCAGCGGACGACTCAGCGCACCGGAGTTGATGCCATGAATTTGTCCGCCCGAGTCGACCAGAGGTCCGCCGCCGAAACCGGGGTAGATCGTGAGGTCCGATTGCAGCCAGCGATCGATCTCGCCGCCTTTCCAGGCGCGCCATTTGCCGCCGGTCGCGCTGACGGCACCGAATGCGGCGCGCGCGCCACCCTCGTCGAGACGCGCCAGTGCGAGCACGAGATTGCCGGGACGGAGCACTGCAGGATCGCCGAGCTCGGCGACGCCGAGTGATCCAGGCGGAATGCGCAGCACCGCGAGGTCCGTCCCGCGATCTCGGCCCGCAAACGTCGCGGGAATGCGCTTGCCATCCGGGAGCGAGACGGTGATGTCTTCTTCCTGCCGCACGGTGCCTTCGGTCGTTACGACGACGCCGTCTTTCCAGTGCACGCCGGTGGAGGGCAAGCGCGGCCGGGCGTGAACGGCCACAACTGACGCGCTCGCCGCCGCGACGGCGTCGGCGAGTTGATCGGAAAGTGCAGCGATGCTGGAGCGAGAGTCAGTCACGTGATCACCTGTGGTTCGAGAGTTGTGTGTGCTCTCGAAGGGTGCACTCCTAGGTGCGAGCACACCACTAGCCAGCGTAGCGAAGGATCTGCTTTTGATGCTACGATGTCATCCCATGATTACCGCACTGCTACTCCTCCTGCAGCTGGGCACGCCGGTCTACGACCGCGTGATCCTCGGCGGCCACGTGATGGATCCGGCCTCCGGACTCGATGCGGTCCGCAACATCGGGCTCGCGGGCGGACGCATCGCCGTCATCACGACGCGCGCGATCCAAGGCCGAGACACGATTGACGCGCACGGGCTCGTCGTCGCCCCCGGCTTCATCGATCTGCACGCGCACGGACAGACGCCCGAGACATATCGGTTCTATGCGCTGGACGGCGTGACCACAGCGCTCGAGCTCGAGCTTGGCACGTCGGACGTCGCTGCCTGGTATCGTGAGCGAAATGGCGGCGAGCGTATCAACTACGGCGTCAGCATCGGCCACATCAAAGTCCGGATGGCGGTGATGCACGATTCCGGCACCAGGATGCCGGTGAGTGACGGCGCCTATCGCGCCGCGTCCCCAGCACAGATCACCGAGATCGCGAAACGCATCGAGGTTGGTCTCAGTGAGGGCGCGGTCGCTATCGGCGCAGGGTTTCCCTACACGCCGGCGGCAACGCGAGAAGAGCTGCTCGCGGTGTTCCGCGTCGCCGCGAGAACCAAGACACCAATCCACGTGCACATTCGCCCTGGCGTCTCGGGGCTCAAGGAAGCGCTCGCGCTCGCCGCCGAGACCAACGCTCCGTTGCATGTGGTGCACGTCAATAGTGTGGCGCTCGCCGAAACACCCGCGATGCTCGAAATGATCAGCGCGGCGCGCGCTCAGGGACGAGACGTGACCACGGAGGCGTATCCGTATGACGCCGGGATGACGGAGATTCAGTCCGCCACCATACAGGACGTTTATAAGACCGCTCCCGATGAGCGCCTGGCCGAGCTGGAATGGCCGCCTACGGGCGAGCGGCTGAATCGCGAGAGCTTCGAGCGCTATAGCCGGACCGGCGGACCCGTGGTGGTGCATACGAACACGGAGCCGATGGTCGCCGTGGCGATAACCAGCCCACTCACCATCATTGCGAGCGACGCATACTGGCAGGACGGCACGGGCCATCCGAGGACGACAGGAACGTACGCGAGGGTATTGGGTCGTTACGTGCGTGATACAGTAGGGGCGCAGCATGCTGCGCCCCTACGCAACATGCATTCATTGTCCCTATTGGACGCGATCCGCAAAATGACGCTCATGCCCGCGCAGCGACTCGAGCCCCGAGTCCCAGCGATGCGGCAGAAGGGACGCCTGCGGGTCGGCGCCGACGCCGATATCACGATCTTCGATCCAGCAACGGTGATCGACCGCTCGAGCTACCGGGAACCGTCGCTCGCGCCGGTTGGCATTCGGCACGTGATCGTGAACGGGGTGTCGGTGGTCGCGAACGGGCAAGCCGTCGAGGGCGTCGCGCCGGGGAAGGAGGTACGGGGGGTGGCGCCAAGATGACTGAGGCTCAGCGCTTGACTCTCGCCTTCAGTCTCTCAAAGACATTCTCGACCACGATCAGTTCGTCGCGCGGTCTCCTTGCCGACCGAATCATGACGAATCGCCTGCCGTCCGGCGACACATCGTAGGTTCTCTTTATCCAGTAATGGTCGTACTCCGCGACCGAGAACAGAGCGTGACGCTGCCCTACTCCGAACGTCGCGCCGGGCACCACGGCGGCTGCCCACAGCTTGTCGCCATCCCTGTAGAACACCTCGCCGCCACTCCGAGACCATACTGGCTCCACACCACCGGCTGCCGAGACCTGCCATCTGGTGGCTCCGGTGTTCGGAAACGGCCGGACGTACACCTCTCGCAGGCTGGATTCATCCGACGAGTAGGCCAGCCAGCGACCGTCGGGCGAAAGCGTCGGTTGTGCCTCGTTGAATGGGGTCGCGGTCAACTGGATTGGAGTGGCGTCACGATCGGTTCGGACCGCAAACAGATCGAATAGCTTTCGGTACACCAGCCACTTGCCGTCGCGCGAGTATTGGGCCTCTTGGATCCCTTCGGCTTCGTCCAACAACATGCGCGGCGGAGCACTGCCATCGGCCCCCGCCACGTACAGATCCAGGTTGAGCTTCGAGTGGCTGTGGCCGTTCGAAACGAACGTCACCGCTCGCCCGTCGGGCGTCCACGCCGGCCGCTCGTTGTCATCTCCTTCGAACGTGAGCTTCCGGGCTGGCCCCCGATCAAGCCGCTTGATCCACAGGTCGGTAGCGACACCCTCTTGAACCGCAACAGCCAGTTCGGCACCGTCCGGCGATAGCGCGAGGGACGAGAAGTCGGCGGCGCGCCAGGCCGTGTCGATCGGTGTCACCTCGCCCGCCCGCGTCACCCATACCAACTCCCTCTGCCCCGCAACGGACGGTCCGGCAGCGTAGACGATGGTCCCGGTGGCGGAGATCGCCAGATCAACTGTCCCATCGGATCCGACCTCAACTCCCTCCGCCAGTGCCACCGCCTCTCCAGTCAGTGCCAGCTTGTCTTGATCGAACGGAGCCGCCATCAGTGTGCCGGCGGCCGTGACGTACACCAGGTGGCCGGAAGCGGCGTAGTGCGGGGCTACACCGTGAATGAGGACCCGGTGTCTTCCGGTCCTGAGGTCCACGACGCCGATGTTGTACTGGCTCACCGCGCCGCCCCCCGAGATCCCAAACAGCACCCCTTTCCCGTTGGGCAGGGGCTCAGGCTGTTGGTGCCACACCTCTCCCTTTGCATGATCGGGCATGGTGACCGGCTCGGGCACTCCCCCAGTCTCGGGAACCCGCGCGATCCCGTTGCCTTCCAAGTGGGCGTCGAAATAGATGTAGCCGTCGTACCCCCATGCCGCTCCGCCAAAGTCAACTGCCGAATCGGTCACAGTGGTCGGCGGGCCGCCGTCCAGTGAGAGCACCTTGACCGCGGCATTGGTGCGCGGGGGCGTCCCCAGGACAACGAACCCCAGGCGTGAACCGTCCCGCGAGAAGAATGGGTTGACCGCCCGTTCGGCGCCGGCCAACGGTGAGACACGGAGCTGGTCACGGCTCCGCAACAACAACCGCATACCCCCGTCGGGCGATGTTCCCACGTACACCAGGCGGTCGCCACCCGGCGAGATCGCGATTCGGTATCCGTCCCACGGCGCTAGTCCCATTGAGTCAGGCACGGGGACGCTGTACCACGACACCGGCCGCGGTGGACTGGGGCGGAGCCAACGGGCGATCGCCGTCCCCGCAACGCCGCCAATCAACAGCACCGCGCCGAGGCTGACCATCCACCGCTTAGCGAGGCGGCTCGCTCTGATGTGGAGCCGGCGGATCCGCCCGCGGGGGAAGGCCGATTCGTCGAAGGTCCCGACCGCAGCGAGATCCGCGATGAGGTCGTCCACCGTGGCGTAGCGCAAGGTGGGGTCCTTCTGCAGGAGCGTGAGCACCACGTCCTGCACGGCGGCCGGGAGCCCGGCGCGCAGCGTCGCCGGCGCCGCGGGCTCGGCGTGCACAATCGCGTGCGCGACAGCGACTTCGTGTTCGCCCGCGAACGGCTTCTGGCCTGTCAGCATCTCGTACAGCAGGACGCCCATCGCCCAAAGATCCGCCCTCGCATCCACTGGCCCCCCGCGGAACTGCTCGGGCGCCATGTACGCCACGGTTCCGAACGCCGCGCTGGTCTTACTCGTCGTGTCGTCCAGCGCTTTGGCCAGACCGAAATCGAGGATCCTGACCGTCCCGTCCGGCAACAGCATCACGTTGCCCGGCTTCAGGTCGCGATGGACGATTCCCCCCGCATGCGCGCACCCGAGCCCGCTCGCGATCTGCCTGGTGATGTCGAGCGCCTCTGCCACCGGCAGCGGTCCCTCGCCGGCGAGGCGGGCCTTGAGCGTCTCTCCCGCATAGAGCGCCATTGCGAGGAACACCCGGCCGTCCTCAGTCTCCCCGACGTCGTAGATCGTGCACAGGTGAGGATGATCGAGCGCTGCGGCGGCGCGCGCTTCACGCAGGAAGCGCACTTTAGCGGAGGCGTCTAGACTGTAGTGGGGCAGCAGAAACTTGAGCGCGACCGGCCGGCCCAGGCGCGTGTCCTGGCCACGGTAGACCACCCCCATGCCGCCGGCGCCGAGCGGTTCCAACACCTTGAAGTGGGAGATGGTGCGCCCGGCGAGACCCAGGGGATCGGTCGCCGCCTCGAGCGGCGCGAGCCCCGCGCTGGCGTCGGCATCGGCGGTCAGGAGGGACTCGACCGCGGCCCTCAGCTCGGGATCCGTGCTGCCGAGCTGCATGAGGCGGCTCGCCCGGTCGGCCCTGTCCAACTCGACCAGCTCGTCGAATGTGGCCTGGATCGTCGCCCAACGGTGCGGATCCATTGGGCGATTCAAAACAGTGGCTCCCCTTTCAACTCCAGTGCGAGCCACGCTCGTGCCGAGCGCAGGTCTCGCTTCGCTGTGGCGAGCGAGATCCCCACCGCTGAGGCGCTCTCCTCCAGCGACAGGCCGCCGAAGTAGCGTTGCTGGAGCAGTTCGCTCTGCCGCGGGCTCACAGCCTCGAGGCGCTTGAGCGCTTCATCTAACGCGGTGAAGCCGTCCAGATTCTCGTCGGAAACCCACAGCGTCTCGTTCAGCTCGAGCGGCACCTTGCCGCCGCCGCGCTTTGCCGCCAGGCGGGCGCGGGCTCGGTCCACTAACAGGTTCCGCATCACCTGAGAGGCGAGCGCTAGAAAATGGGCCCGATCGGGGAGGTCCACACTGGAAGCGTCCACCAGCCGCAGGTACGCCTCGTGAACCAGACCGGTCGTGTTCATCGAGTGTTCGCCAAGCGTGCCGCGCCGGCGCTGGTGCGCCAGCTCATGGAGCCGGTCGTAGACGAGGGGGATGAGCTGGTCGCGGGCACGTTCGTCCCCCGCGCTCCACTGTTGCAACAGACGGCTGACTTCGGACAGGGCCTCCGCCATCGCCACCTCCGCCTGCCAGAGATAGGCGCTCCCGGCGCGGCCTGCAAGGCTGCTTTGAGCCACTCCCCGGCGCGATTCCGTTAAGAAGGGCGAGAGAGGCGCCTGCCACTACCACTGAGGGGGAAACCGTGAGATACCACGCCGCACCATTCGCCATCCTGGCGAGCGCAGTGCTTGCCGCGGGTTGCGGTGAAGCGAACACCGCGCCGACCACCGCACGCATCGGACAATTCGACGTCTCGTATTCCGCGGTCAAGTTCTGGGAAGTGGGTGCCAGCGCCGCGTGGAACCAGCTGGCGACGAGTCTCGCGGCGAGGCGTGGGACTGATGCGATCCGCCTGTACGCCTACCTGTCCATGGCCCAATTCCGCGCAGCCGAGGCGGCGGGGCGCGTGCACCCGCATTCCCCGACTTCCTCAGCAATCGGCGCCGCATCGGCCGCCGTCCTGAGCGCCTTCTTTCCCGCGGACGTCGCGGAAATCGAGGCGGCCCTCGACGCACAGGCGACTGCGACGCCGTGGCCGGGAGCGCAGCACGAAGATTTCGCCAGCGGCGAGGAGATCGGACGCGGCGTCGGCGCGGCGGTGCTCACGTTCGCGGCAGGGGATCGCTTCGGTCTCGCCGATCCTGGGACGCCGCCGATCGGCCCTGGGTACTGGGTCTGGAATGGCGGTCCCATCGCTCGGGGCGGGTATCGCGGCCGCCCCTTCTTCCTGGCGTCCGACAGCCAATTCCGCCCATCGCCTCCACCGGCATTCGGATCGCCCGACTACCTCGCGGCGCTGGCGGAAGTTCGCACGATCTCCGACACACGGACGCCAGAGCAGCTCGCGATCGCCATCTACTGGAACCTGAATCAGTCGGGGCGGTCCAATGCGGCGATGGAGAACCTGGCCGTCGAGCTCATTCGGACCTACCACGTCCGCGACGCGGAAGCCGCGAGGATTCTCTTTCTGATGAACGCGGCGGCCTTCGATGCCATCATCGGCTGCTTCGACGCGAAATACCACTACTGGTTCATCCGCCCGCCGCAGGCCGATCCGGCAATCACCCTGCCCATTGGCTTGCCGCCGCACCCGTCGTATCCGTCGGCGCACTCCTGTGTGTCCGGCGCCTTGGCGGGCGTGCTCACGGCCGCATTCCCGAGCGAGGCGGACCGGTTAGCCGGGATCGCGCAGGAGGCGAGTCTTTCACGGCTGTACGCCGGCATCCATTACCGGTTCGACATGCAGGCGGGACAGGCCTTGGGCCGCTCGGTCGCGGCGTTGGCGTGGCGAGCAGACCTGGACGAAATGGCGGTGCTGCCGTAAGTCGATAATGCGCCAGGACGGGCAGACAGTCCGTTTGCCCGTCCGGCCGCCAGTTGTTGAGTGCCGTACAATGACCAGAGGCGCGCTCTTACGGAACTACCAAGCCCGTCATTTTGACGACCTCAAAATCCGTGGCGTGCAGCCGCTTCATCGTATCGATGTCGGCGTCGTTCCAGCGCACATCGGGAGCGCCAGTCACGAAGAACGCCCCGCCGTTGTCCGCGACCATCATGCCGTAGGTCTTCAGCGCCGTCAGGATGACTTGCACGTCGGCCGGAAATCCTGAAACATCCACTCCCGCTTTGAGGCGCACTCGCATCCCCATCGGCGGAAGGAACGAGTCGGTCGCGGTGCTCGCGAAGTGGCGAGCTGGAGGAACGTACGCGCGGCGCGTGACGGGACAGGTGAAGCGCAAGGCGTGGGCGATTCGTCCCGCCGCTGCTTCCTCGTAGCGCACCAGCCCCGGGAAGATCGGCAGGCCAGCGGCGTCGGCCGACGTCCAGCCGTCGGGCCGGAGGGCGTTCGAGGCGAGGTCGAACATCGCGCCCGAACCGGCCGTCCATGACACGCCGCCCCCGACCGCATGCGCGTCAAACAGCTCGTACAGCTTCCAGTTGTCCACGTCCACGACCAACACATGCCGGTCGCCGCTCGCCGCCGGCCCCCCCTCGATCGGCGCAGACGCCGGGATCGGGTAGGGGCCGGGGTCACTCTCATCCGCGTATGTAAAGGTTACCGGCACGCGCGCCTGCGAGCCCAGGACTGTGATGAACGGAATGCCCCAGGGCGCGCCGTCGTAGATCGTGCCGAAATCAGGATGCAGACTCGCCGCCGCACCACCACACCGCGCAATGAGACTGTCGGAGTGGGGATCGACCGAGTCCGCCGAGATGTCGCCGTTCCACGCGTTGTCGGCGGGAAACACCGAACGCGCGGGCAGAGGCGGCGGGGCCGGCGGGGGGGGCGGTGGCGGTGGTGGATTCGTCATCCCACGACACGCCAATCCCAACGCCAGCGTGAGAACGACCAGACAACGTTGCATGCACCCAACCTCCACCACCCGGGTCGCTCCGGATGTGGTGCCGGTCACCGGGCAGCCGCGACCCTGTCCAACCCCTACGCGCACGGGTATTTTGGCGCCCTTGACCGAGGCTCGAACGGATCCTGATCTCCTCTATATCGGGACGTATACCGAAAGCATCCACCTCGTGCGCATGGACCGGAGGTCCGGCGAGCTGGTGCGAGTCGGGGCGGTAAACGCCGGCGCAAACCCGTCCTTCCTTAGTATGCACCCGAACGGGCGCATGCTCTACGCTGTCAACGAGCTCGAGAAGGCGGGCACGGTCAGCGCCTTCACGATCGACAGAGCGACCGGCGCGCTCACCCGGCTGAACGAGCAGCCGTCGCAAGGTGGCTCGCCGTGCTACGTGAGCGTGGACCACAGCGGTCAAGTGGTGCTTGTCGCGAACTACGCCAAGGGCACCGTCGCGCTGTTGCCGATCGAGGCGAATGGCGCGCTCGCGCCGGCTACGTTCGTGCTGGACCGGGCTGTGTTGCGGCGCACAAAAGGACCGAATGCCGAGCGTCAGGAAGGGCCGCATGCGCACTGCATCCTTCCCGATCCCTCGAACCGCTTCGCGCTCGCCGCGGACCTCGGCGCCGACCGCGTGTTTGTCTACCGGCTCGACTTGGACGGCAAAGCACTGCGCCATATAGAGGAAGGGGATGCCGTGATGCGCCCCGGGGCGGGCCCGCGCCACCTCGCGTTCCACCCTACCCTGCCGCTGGTGTTCGTCGCCAATGAGCTCGATTCCACGGTGGCCACGCTGCACTTCGACTCGGCGCGCGGCGCACTTGCACTGCTCGACGCACGCTCGACTCTTCCGGCTGGGTGGACCGGCACGAATTACCCGGCCGACATCCACGTCGCGTCATCCGGGCGCACGTTGTACGTGTCGAACCGCGGCCACAATAGCATCGCGGTGTTCTCCGTCGCGCAATCGACGGGCACACTCGCGCTCGAGCAGGTGGTCGCCACCGAGGGCGATTGGCCGCGCAATTTCACCCTGGATCCGACGGAGCGGTGGCTGCTCGTCGCCAATCAGCGGTCGGGCTCCGTCGTCGTGTTCGGGCGCGATCCGCACACCGGCAGGCTGACACCCACGCGCCAGCGGATATCGTTACCGAGTCCGGTCTGTCTGCGGTTTCAATAGCAGATCCTTCGCTTCGCGCGCGTTCCGCGCGCTCGCTCAGGATGACAGGCTCGCGGCGTCTTTTAGAAAAGAAAAGGAGGGGGCCTGTCATCCTGAGCGCCGCAGGCGCGAAGGATCTGCTTTTCCGATAGCTTGGCTGTTCCTTGACGACCCCCGTTCAGTCACAGTCGCAGGATCTCCGCCGAGTCATCGGGCTCGCCGGCGGCACGGCGCTGATCGTCGGCATCACCATCGGTAGCGGAATCTTCCGCACACCCCCCACCATCGCCGGGCTCGTCCCAAATCCGCTCGTCATCATGGGACTGTGGGTGGCCTTCGGTCTGATCAGCATCTGCGGCGCGCTCGCGGTGGCGGAGCTGAGCACGATGCTGCCGCAGGCGGGCGGCGTCTACGTGTTCCTGCGCGAGGCCTACGGCGATCCCACCGCGTTCGTCTTCGGCTGGCTGTACGTCCTGATCACGACGCCCACCACCATTGCCGCCCTCGGCGTCGTGTTTGCGGAATTCCTGCTCAACCTGCTCGGCATATCGTCAGGCACGAGGACCGTCCAGCTGGTCGCGATCGCCGCCATCGTCATCCTCACGTTCGCCAACGTGCTGGGCGCGCGCGTCGGCGCCGCCGTAAGCGAAGTGACCACTCTGGTGAAGGTCACCGCGCTGGCGGCGATCATCCTCGGCGCATTTCTGCTCGGGGACGGCAGCCTTTCCAACATTACCGAGGGCGGCGCTGTGCAGGGCACCGGACTGGCGCGCGCCGTCGCCGCGGTCATCTGGACCTACGACGGCTGGGTTGCCGTCAGCATGATCGCGGGGGAGGTCGTGGCGCCCGAGCGCCTGATGAAGCGGATCATCATTGTAGGGATGCTGATCATCGTCACGCTGTACGTCGGCGCGAATCTCGCATACCTGTACATGATGCCGGTCGGCGTCATGGCGCAGCAAAAGGAAGCGATCGCGCGGACGGTCATGACGGCGATCGCGGGGCCCGCCGGTGGCGTCCTCATCATGCTCGCGATCATGACGAGCATTTTCGGCGCGCTCAACGGCAACCTGCTCGCCAAGCCGCGCGTCGCCTACGCTATGGCGCGCGACGGACTGACATTCGCGTTCCTCGGCAAAACGCATCCGCGCTGGGCCACGCCGTGGGCGGCAGTGTTGATTCAGAGTGTAATCGCGATCGTCATGGTCCTCGTCCTGAAAGATTACGATGCGCTGATCACCTACTTCGTGGTCGTCGAATGGGCCGCGCTGATCTTTGCGGTCGGCGCGGTGTTCGTGCTGCGACGGAAGATGCCGGACGCGCCGCGGCCGTTCCGCATACCGGCCTACCCTTGGGTACCGGTGCTCTTCCTGTTGGGCACTCTCATTGGTCTGTCGGCCATCGTGTGGGGACAGATCCAGGTGGGCAACTTTGCGCCGATTTACGGCCTCGGCATTGCGGCGGCAGGATTCCCCGTTCATTACCTGTGGAAACGACTGACGAGGAGCCCGCAGGCCTCTTCCCCCGATTAGCCCCGTGTCGGCCTCTTGCGCTCCGCGTCCAATTGATATATGATGCTCATCATATGAAAGGTGCCACCGCCAAGCGGACCTCCCCAGGCCGCAAGGAAGCCACCCACGAACGGATCGTCGGGGCCGCCGCGCGCGCCATTCGGCGCAGCGGGTACGACGGCACGGGCGTCGCCGACATCATGAAAAAGGTCGGCCTGACCCATGGCGGCTTCTACGCCCATTTTGCCTCACGCGAGGCGATGCTGGCGGAAGCGGCCGACCGCGCAGGAGCTGAAAGCGTGGCCACACTGACGCGCGTCGCCGCGGCCGCGCCGCCGCAGGACGCGCTGCGGTCGATGATCCGTGCCTACCTCGCGAAGGAGCACGTCGAGGACGCCGAGACCGGCTGTCCCGTGGCCGCCCTCGGCTCGGAGACGCCGCGCCAGGCCTCAAGGGTGCGCCGAGCCGCGACGCGCCGCATCAAGGAAATGATCGATGTCGTCACCCGGCATTCGCCCGACCAGGGAGAGCCGGGTGTCTACGAACACGCGCTCGTGACAGTGGCCACGATGGTTGGCGCTCTGGTGCTGGCCCGTGCGGTCGACGACGCCAAGCTCTCCGAGGCGCTGCGCGCAGCATCCGTGAAGCACTTCGACCGCACCGGCACCTAAGGTTTCTTTTTTTTGGCATCAGAATATGATGTTCATCATATGATACGTTCCGGAGAGCAGTCCATGAAAGCGCTCACCATCCGTCGTTACAAGGCTCCGATGGAAATGATGGAGCTCCCGCGGCCCGAACCGGGCCCGGGCGAGCTGCTAGTGCGCGTGCGCGCCGCCGGCGTCAACCCGCTCGACTACAAGATCCGCGACGGCGCCGTAAAAGTGCTGCTCCCCTTCTCTTTCCCCCTGATCCTCGGCACCGATCTCGCCGGCGATGTGGAAGCGATCGGCCCAGGCGTCGCCAAGTTCAAGCGCGGCGACGCGGTTTATTCGCGCCTCGACAACGACCGGATCGGCGCCTTCGCCGAGTATGCCGTGGTGCGCGAAAGTGCCGCAGCGAGGAAGCCCGCGCGCCTCGACTACACGCAAGCCGCGTCGCTTCCGCTGGTGGGGCTTACCGCCTGGCAGACGCTGATCGAACTCGCACAGTTGCGCGCGGGCCAGAAGGTCCTGATCCACGCCGGCTCGGGTGGCGTCGGCACCGTCGCCATCCAGTTGGCCAAACACCTCGGTGCGCGGGTCGCGACCACGGCCGGCGCCAAGAACCATGCGCTGGTGAAGTCGCTCGGCGCGGATGTGGCGATCGATTACCAGACGAGCCGCTTCGAGGCGGTGGCCAAGGATCAGGACGTGGTCCTCGACACGCAGGGGGGCGACACGCTGCTCCGCTCGTTCGAGGTGGTCAAGCCGGGCGGCGTGGTGGTGACGATCGGCGGCCGGCCCGACCGCAAGTTCGCGCGAGCCTGGGGTCTAAGCCTGCCGCTCGTCTGGATCCTCGGGTTCCTGAATCGCAAGGTCGATCGTCTGGCGCGCGAGCGGCGCGTGCGTTTCGAGTACCTGTTCATGCACGCGAGCGGCGAACAATTGGAGCGCTTGGGAGCGCTGGTGGAACAGGGTGATATCAAGCCGCTCCTGGACAAGATCTTTCCGTTTGAAGCCGCGGCCGAGGCCATCTCCTACGTGAAATCTGGCCGCGCCGTCGGAAAAGTGGTCCTTCGGGTCGCGGACTAGGCTTGCCCGCGCCTGGTCAGGTAACTCTGCCACGATACTCTTGGAGGCAATATGAGCACGCAGCAACAGCCGCATCCTGGATCGAGCATCGCATGGAGGAACGCGCCGACGAACAGCGTCGATGTCGGCGGGACGAAGTTGGTCTACCGGCAGCTTGGGCCCGACACCGGAGTGCCGGTTATCTTCCTCAACCATCTGGCTGCGGAACTCGACAGGTGGGATCCCCGCGTTGTCGACGGCATCGCGACGAGACGGCGCGTCATCGTCTTCGACAACCGGGGCATTGGCGCGTCGGAAGGTAAGACTCCCACGTCAGTGGAGGCGATGGCGCGGGACGCAGTGGCCTTCATCCGGGCACTCGGGTTTGCTCAGGTCGACCTGCTTGGTTTCTCCCTAGGCGGTTTCATCTCGCAGGTGATCGCGCAAGAAGAACCGCAACTGGTCCGGAAGATTATCCTCGCGGGCACCGGGCCAGCCGGGGGCACGGGCATCGACAAGGTGACGTCGGTGACCATCCGCGACATGGCGAAGGCCGCGCTGACCTTCAGGCACCCGGAATACTATCTCTTCTTCACCGAGACCCCCAACGGCCGCAATGCGGCGCGCGATTTCCTGGCACGGCTGAAAGAGCGCACCGAGAATCGCGACAAGCGGGTGTCGATCGCGGCGTTCAACGCCCAATTGAAGGCCATACACGCCTGGGGGCGTCAGCGGCCTGCCGATCTGTCGCGCATTCATCACCCGGTCCTGGTGGCGAATGGTGACCACGACAAGATGGTGCCCAGCAACAACTCGGTCGACATGGCGCGCCGCCTTCCGAACGCCCAGGTCGTCCTCTATGAGGATGCCGGGCATGGGGGTGTCTTCCAGTACCACCAGGCGTTCGTGAAGAAGGCGTTGGAGTTCCTTGAAGCGTGAGGAGCCCGTGAGAAAACCCGTTGTGACCGAGACGGCGCCGAAGCCGGTTGGTCCATATTCGCAAGGGATCATCGAGGGAGATTTCATTTTCGTTTCTGGACAGGGACCCATTAATCCAGGAACCGGGAGTCTGGAGTTAGGGGATGTACGCGCGGAGACAAGACGTGTATTCGAAAACCTGCGGGCGATTCTCCAGGCGGCGGGCTCGTCACTCGACGACGTCGTCAAGTGCAATGTTTTCCTGCGCGACATCAACGATTTCGCCGCGATGAACGAGGTGTACTCGACGTTCTTCATGGCGCCGTTTCCGGCACGCACCACGATCCAGGCGGGCGCGCTGCCGGGCGGCATCGCCGTCGAGATCGAGTGCATCGCGAAGAAGGCGCCCCCCCGATAGTGGACGCGCTCGACCTCGACACCCCTGCCCTCTTCGTCGATCTAGACGTCTTGGAGCGCAACATCGCGCGGATGCAGCAGCAATGTCGCGCGTGGGGCGTCGAGCTCCGGCCGCACGTGAAGACCCACAAGATCCCTGAGATTGCCCAGATGCAGCTCGACGCCGGCGCCATCGGGATCACGGTCGCCAAAGTGGGCGAGGCGGAGGTGCTGCCGGGCGAAGATGTGCTTGTTGCGTATCCGCTCCTCAAGGAAAAGGTGCCGAGGGTGTGCGCGACGGTGAATCTGCACGACGAAATCTGGTACGGCCGCCGCGGCCGAGTGGAAGGAAGCTGGAAGGTCGCGGCACGTGGGAAAGTGCGCTAGAACCGGACGCCCCCCCTCACACGGTCGAGTCGTCGTCCACCGCGCCGCAAACTCGAGTCGGCCAGCAGCTCCGCCGCCCCTCGCAACCGCTCGACGTCTCGAATGGGAGGCTCGCCGAAAAGCTTCCTGTATTCCCGGGTGAAGTGCGACGCTTCCTTGTAACCCACCCGATATCCGGCCCTCGCGGCGTCCACATCGCCGGCAAGGAGGAGCCGCCGGGCTTCCTGCAGCCGAAGCTGCTTCTGGAACTGCAACGGGCTCATCGCTGTGACTGCCTTGAAGTCG
>Ga0209157_1001383_pt1 | contig 20281 bp, 18 predicted proteins | sample GraSoiAngelo_135_FD_185892 | JGI IMG/M metagenome (GOLD analysis project Ga0209157, IMG submission 185892) | Grasslands soil microbial communities from the Angelo Coastal Reserve, California, USA - 14_0929_05_40cm (SPAdes) (version 2) | ecosystem: Environmental > Terrestrial > Soil > Grasslands ...
GCCCTCTGGGAAGTCCTGCGCATCGCCAGCTGGAAGACCATCGAGGCCGGCACCAGCATAGTGACGGAGGGCGAGCGCGCCGACAGCTTCTACCTCCTTGTCGATGGCGAGGCCCGCGTCACGCTCGAGGGCAATGCCTTGAATACCCTAAAGCCCGGCGATTGCTTCGGAGACCTGCTGTATTTCACCGGGCGCGCCGAGCCCCGCACGACGACCGTCGCGGCGATCGGGCAGATCAGCGCCATCGAAATCAACGCGCAGGCATTGCGCACCGCGACCGATGCAGTTCAGGCGGCGTTCAACAAGGCATCCGTGCGCGTGCTGCTGCACCGCCTGGACCAGACGAACCTGCGCCTGGCCAAGCGGTAACGGCCCCGCGTCCCTACTTCACGTCGACCCGAATGAGCTGAGCCTCGTCGGAGCCGCTCTTGTTGTCTAGCGTAACGATCATCACACCCAATGCCGGCGTGAGCTTCGCTTCGGCCGAGTCGACCGAGACAGGGCTCGTCTTGGTCGCGCCTGGCGCGACAGTGACAAAATCGCCCTGGCTGATCGAGCTCGACCAGGGGTTGTACTTCGCCGAGCGGGCGATCACCTTGCTGCCGCCTTTCACGAGGTCGTGGCCCACAACATGGTAGGTGAGGCGCGGATTCGACAACTTCGAAAGGCAGGGCTCGCCGGTCCGACAAAGCTGCGATGAGAGCACCGGCAGCAGCGCCGTCGAGCTGTCCGTCGGAGCGGTAGCTAAGAAGTTGATGCTCGCTCCCGCGGAGCGGGTGCTGAACACGAAGCTTCCCATCACGCCGTTGAAACTCCCGGCCTGCACCGCGCCCTGGTCGGCGCCGACGATGATGTAGTCGTCGACACCATCACCGTCCACATCGACGAAGATATCGAATTCGTTCGTCGACGCGTTCGACCAGCGGTGGTAGGTGTTGACGGCGAAGACCAGCAGCTGCCTCGTCGGGTTGGCTGCGCTCGGCAACGAGAACGATTGCACGCCGATCGCGCGGATATCGTTGGACGGGCTCTCCTGGTCCTGGTCGTCTCCGTCACCGTCCGAATCGGCGCCGCTGCTCCTCGTGTCAAAAATTCCCCAGGCATAGAAGTCCGCATCGCCGGCGATCCCGCCGCGCCTGTTGGTCACAGTGGCGATCGTCGACGGGTTCGTACCTGCCAGCGCGCCGATGGAGGTTGAAACATTCGACAGCGCCCTGGGTACCATGTAGTAGGGCACGCGAAGCGCAACGCCGGCGTTGTCCGACGCGCCTGCCGGCGTGATCTCGACAAGGCCTGCGACCTCCCGGAAGGCATCCGAGCCGCCTGCCGTCGCGGCGGGGACATCGAGCGTCACCCTGACCTCGGTTTCGCCGTGGGCCGGGACCCGCACCGAGGTTCTGCCCAGGCGCAAAGTGTGCGGGCTGCCGGACGCCGCAGCCTGCGCGACCTTGAAGATCGCATCCGACGAGCCGTGGTTGCGAAGAGAGATCTCCTTCGTCCTGCGGAAGCTGTCCCTGAACTCCGCGAAGCCGAAGTTGAGGGACGTGCCGAACCTCTGGCCCTCGGTGCTCGCAACCACCTGGGTCGCGGTCGAGCCCGCCGGCTGGACAAGCCCCGTTCCGCCGAGGCTGGTGCCGTAGCCGAACACGCCCGACGGGCGCCCGGTGTTGACGATCGCCGCCTTGATGTCCTCCACCTTCCATGTCGGATGGGCCTGGCGCGTGAGCACCGCGACGCCGGCGACGTGAGGCGAGGCCATCGACGTGCCGGAGAGCGCGGCGCCACCGTTGCCAGTGCCGTTGGCCGTCGAAATGATGCTGACGCCCGGCGCGGTGACGTCCGGCTTGAGACCGCTGTCGCCGCCGCGCGGTCCAGCCGAGGTAAAGCTCGCGAATCCTTTGAAGTTGGGGTTCGAAATCGACGCCGCGGCGGCGGCCATGTCGGCTCCATCAGCCGCCCGCAGCGCGGCGCCATCGGTGGACCTTATCCCAAGGAACGGAATCGTGACGTTAAAAGGCTTGCCGTCGTCCGGGTTGGAGGTAATGGGCCCTTCGAACGGCGGAAACGCCGACGAAGTGTTCACCATCACGACCGCCGCGGCACCGGCCTGCTGGCCGAAGATGGCCTTCGCGACGCGCGCGCAGGTGCCGCGCGTCACAACCGCGATCGTGTTCGCCCCCAGCGAATTTGGACCGCCGAAGTCATCGACGCTACATCCAAGCGATTCGTTTCCGGGAGTGGCGGGATTGTTGGCTATCACTTTGATTTTAAGACCGGCGAGACTGGAGAATGGGTCCCCGTTGGCGTTGATCGCGGTAATGGTCTTGCCGGAGAACGTCAGCGTTGCTCCGGGTAAGTTCTCCCAAGGGTCATTCGCCGCAACAGAGATCGCGCCGTCGGCGGTTGACGGCGAGCCGATGACGTATGGGCTCGGGCCGGCATTGCCGGCCGATGCGACGACGATGACCCCGGCCTTGGCGGCGTTGGTCGACGCCACGGCGGACGGGTCGTCTTTCGAGCCGAACGTCGAGCCGAGCGACATGTTGATGACGTCCATGTCGTTGTCGACCGCCCACTCGATCGCGTCGACCGTAACGTCAGTGGGACCCTCGCAGCCGAACACGCGAAGCGCGTAGAGATCGGCTTTCGGCGCAACGCCCGGGCCAACGCTGAAGTTGTCCGGCGCAGCGAGAGTCGCGGCGTTGTAGGGGCCGGTGTAGGTCGTCCCGGCCGCGGTGACGCCGGAGCCGGCGGCGGTACCGGCGACGTGCGAGCCATGGCCGTTGCAGTCGAGCGGATTCAGATCCGGGTGCGGATTCGGCTGGTAAGTCAGCGGGTTCCTCGGGTCGGGGTTATAGCTGTCGCCCACGAAATCTTTGCCGCCCTTGATGCGCGGCGCCGACGGACCGAACAAGGCGGGATTGGCGTCCTCCGTCTCCTTCGCGTGGGCCGCTGTGTACGCCGCGGCCGTGCCCGGGCCGCCGAAGTTTGCGTGGGTGTAGTCGATGCCGGTGTCGATGATCGCGATCTTCACGCCCTCGCCGTGCAGCCCCAGGCTTTGCCACACGGCCGGTGTGCCGATGAGCGGAATGCCGCGGACGTTGTCCGGCTTCATGAGCTGCAGCGGCCGGACCGCCACCACGCCGGGCAGCGCAGCGAGCTCTTTCACCCGGTCGTGCGCGATGCGAACCTTGATGCCGTTGTAAGCCGCCTGGTAATTGGCCACGACGGTGCCGCCGAGGCTCTCGATGCTGCCGCGCAGGCCGTCCTGCTGGCTCCTCAGCTGGCCCTTGATCCGGTCCTTCTCGCCCCGCTCGAGCTTGCGGCCGGCGTAGCCTTGCTGCTCTGCGACGGAATCCCCGGCGAGCTGCACGACGACCGTGACGGGCGCTTTGCTTACGCCCAGCGGCGTCCATACCGGTGTGACGAGGCCGGCGTCTTCGGCCACAGGCTCGGGGCGTACCGCGCCCAGGTCGGAGCTTCCCAGTACGCCGAAAACCATCGCCAGCGCGGCGACAGCGCGATTTGATCCGAGCCGCATATCTCCTCCTCAACCGGTCGAACTGTGCGTCCGATTTTGGAATGTCATGGTGCACGCGCTCCTCGCAGAACGCCCGAAAGGGCCGCCGCTCCACTGCGGACCCTAACAGGGCCGTATTTAGGCGATGCGTGAGGCGGCTGCATGCTCCTAGTCCATTTGGGCCAGGATCGAAATCCCCGCGGGGAACGTCAAGACAAACAGGCAAAACGTTACTTTATTCCGGCCCGGTAGGCTCTCCCGCGCCGCTTGCCTCGCGTGACAGATCCCTTGCGCGAAATGGACCCGAAATTGTTGCGGTTATTCCCGGCCGCCTTGGCGGCCTCCCGCATGCCCTTTTCGGCAATGGTTTCGCGTGCCAGCGCAGCGCCGTATTTTCTTTTCATTTCTCTCCCCGCAGGTTGATATCGGTTTCATAACGCACCCTCTTTATCTTGTCCATGTTAATGCCCTCGATGCGGATCAGCTGGGTCGGCGCCCTGCGGCGGGGCGAATGCAGATCGCCCTCGTTATAGAGCCAGGCCATGCCCGGCGTCAGCTGGTACGTGCGAACCGGGCGCGCCTTGCCCGGCTTCTCCCTGCTGGCCGGCGCGACAAGCTCGTAGTCGGTCATCTCGGTTTCGCCCTTCGCCTGGCCGTAGATTGCCCACGACGGGCCATGATCGTGCGGCGGCGTGTCCTTCGCGCCGTGGTAGGCGTGCGCGAGGATGCAGAAGCCGAGCTCGGGGTCCTCGTAAAGGACGTGGCGTTCCGGCGTCTTGTCGTTCAGACATGCCTTGACGAAGCTTTCATTCAGCAAGGCAGCCTCGAGGCGCGCGCAGAGCTTGCGCCGCCCGGCCGGCCCGGGATCCTGCCTGAGGATGTCGTGGCACTCGCGTGCGAACTGCTCAAGAGCGGTTGCCATCGCTTGCCTCTCTGCGGTTGAGCACCCAGTCGAATGCGGCGTACTGCAGTTTAACCCGGCCGCGCCGGCGATCGACCAGGTCGACCGCCGCCTCGTCTTCGAGCCGCGTGAGCACGAATTCCAGCACCCCGCGCTCGCCGCCGAAATCCTCGGCATACCAGCCGAGCAGCCGCGGAACGACGACCACGGCGCCGCCCGCTTCGATGCGCACCGAGCGGCGCACGTACCCGGTCGAGGCGTCCTCGAACTGGACGTCGAGCTGCCCGCCGTCGAACACGCGCAGCGGGGGCGACGAGCGGCACGCCGAGTGCATCGCGAAGTGGATCCGCTCGTCGTAGGCGATCGGCATGTAGGCGAGGCGCGGGTCGTCGCGCAGCATCGGCGGTCTCAGGCGCCCATTCTTGGGCAGGTTGCCGCGCAGCAGGCCGTGCTGGACATCGTCGAGCGCGTAGAGCCGGCCGCCGATCTTGAGCCGAGGCCGCTCGAAGAACGCCTGAACTTCGTCCGGTCCGGCCGCGAGCTCCAGCTCGGGAATGTCGCGCAGGACGCCGGCGTTGAAGACGTTCACCCAGAACGCGGTCTGCGCCGGAATGCGGACCCGCTTCGGATCGAACTTCTCGAGATCGGCGAGGCACGCGGCAAGCCGCCCGCGCTCCCTCGACGTCACCAGCGCGGCGTAATCGCACGCCGCGCCGTCGGCGTCGAAATGCGCGGCCTTCGCGGCCTGCAGCGATTCCGCCAGTTGCCTGTCCTCGCCGGTCACGTGTTCCTCTCTCAGTACAATACCTTCAAGGGGAGGCAAGGTGCAGCACTTCGGCAGCTTTGACTACGTGATCGCCGGCGCCGGCAGCGCCGGCTGCCTGCTCGCCAACCGCCTGTCCCGCGACCCGGACAGCCGCGTGCTGCTGCTCGAGGCGGGCGGGAGCGACGACTGGTTCTGGATCGACGTGCCGGTCGGCTACCTCTACACCATCGCCAATCCGCGCACCGACTGGTGCTACCGGACCGAGCCCGACCCCTATCTCGCCGGCCGCTCGATCCATTACGCGCGCGGCCGGGTGCTGGGCGGCTCGTCCTCGATCAACGCCATGATCTACATGCGCGGCCAGCGGGAGGACTGGGACCACTGGGCCGCGCTCGGCAACCGCGGCTGGTCGTGGGACGACGTGCTGCCGGTCTTCAGGTCGCTGGAGGACTACCAGGGCGGCACTGCGGAGGGCTACGGCGCGGGCGGCGAGGTGCGCATCGAGGACCCGCGCGTGCGCTGGGATATCATCGATGCCTGGCGCGAGGCGGCCGCCGAGTGCGGCATCCCGCCGGTGAAGATGTTCAACGGCGGCGACAATTTCGGCTGCGCCTATTTCCAGATGAACCAGCGCCGCGGCCGGCGCTGGAGCGCGAGCCACGCCTTCCTGCGGCCGGCGCTGCACCGCAAGAATCTCAGCGTGCTGACCGGGGCGCTGGTTTCCAGGGTGCGCACGGCGGACCGGCAGGCGCTCGGCATCGAGTTTTTCCGCGAAGGACAGCCGCTCTACGCCGAAGCCAGGCGCGAGACCATCCTCGCCGCAGGCGCCATCGGCTCGCCGCAGCTGCTGCAGCTGTCCGGCATAGGAAAAGCAGACCTGCTCGACAAGCTTCAGATCCCCGTCGTCCACGATCTTCCCGGCGTGGGAGAGAATCTCCACGACCACCTGCAGATCCGCATGCAATACAAGGTGAGGAACGTCAAGACGCTGAACGGCATGGCCGGCAGCGTTTTCGGCAAGGCGGCGATGGCGCTCGAGTACCTGGCGTTCCGCACCGGGCCGCTCACCATGCCGCCGTCGCAGGCGGGCGCCTTCGCGAAGAGCGACCCGGGCCAGGCGACGCCGAACATCGAATGGCACGTGCAGCCGCTGTCGCTCGACAAGTTCGGCGAGCCGCTGCATGCGTTCCCGGCGATCACGCCGAGCGTGTGCAATCTGCGGCCGGCCTCGCGCGGCTGGGTGCGCGTGAAGTCGGCGGACCCGGCGGCGCACCCGGAAATCAGATTGAATTATCTCGAGAAGGAGGAGGATCGCAGGGTGGCGGTCGACGCGATGCGCTTCACCCGCCGCATCATGGCGGCGAAGGCTCTGGAAAAATATCTGCCCGAAGAATACCGGCCCGGGCGCGGCGCCGAGTCGGACGCGGAGCTACAGCAAGCGGCCGGCGAGCTCGGCACCACCATCTTCCATCCCGTCGGCACGTGCAAGATGGGCAGCGACGCGATGGCGGTGGTCGACGACGAGCTGCGCGTGCACGGCATCGCGCGCCTGCGCGTGGTCGACGCGTCGATCTTCCCGCGCATCACCTCGGGAAACACCAACGCGCCGACCTACGTGATCGCCGAGAAGGGCGCCAGGGCAATCTTGAAACCAACTGCGCAGTCCCCCATCTAACCGGGCACCAAGGAGAACAAATTTCATGAAGCGGATCATCCTGTTTCTCGCCACCAACATAGCGGTTCTGCTGGTCCTTTCCATCGTCGTCAGCGTGCTTGGACTCGACCGCTGGCTGATGGCCGACGGAATCGACTACACCACGCTGCTCGTGTTCTCGGCCGTGATGGGATTCGGCGGCTCGCTCCTCTCGCTGCTGATGTCGAAGACCATCGCCAAGTGGTCGACCGGAGCGCAGGTGATCGACGGCTCGGAAGGCACGACCCAGTACTGGCTGGTGCAGACGGTCAAGAAGCTCGCCGACAAGGCCGGCGTCGGCATGCCCGAGGTCGCCGTCTACGAGGGCCCGGCCAACGCGTTTGCCACCGGCGCGTTCAAGGACTCGGCGCTGGTCGCGGTCTCGAGCGGCCTGCTCGAGTCGATGAGCCGCGAGGAAGTCGAAGCCGTGCTGGGGCACGAGCTGTCGCACGTCGCCAACGGCGACATGGTGACGCTCACGCTGATCCAGGGGGTGCTGAACACCTTCGTCGTGTTCCTGTCGCGCGTCGTCGGCTATCTCGTCGACAAGGCGGTGTTTCGCACCGAGCGCGGCATCGGCCCGGGCTTCTACATCACCGTGATCGTGTGCCAGATCCTGTTCGGCATCCTCGCCTCGATGCTCGTCGCCTGGTTCTCGCGCTACCGCGAGTTCCGCGCCGACGCGGGCTCGGCGCAACTGCTCGGCTCGCCGCGGCCGATGATCGCCGCGCTGTCGCGCCTGGGCGGGATCCAGACCAACGGGCTGCCCGAGTCGGTGAAGGCCTTCGGCATCGCCAGCCGCTCGGGCCTGTTCAACCTCTTCGCCACGCATCCCCCGATCGAGGTGCGCATCGCCGCGCTCCAGGCGCGCAGCAGCTGAAAGCCCTGCTCGCCTGGTATTTCGTAGCCGTCTGGGGCGCCGGCTACGTCGCGACGAAGCTGGGGCTGCAGTACGCCCCGCCGTTCACGTTCCTGAGCCTGCGCTTCGCTTTCGGGCTGCTGTGCCTTCTGCCGCTGATCCTCCTCGCTCCGCCGGCGTGGCCCAGAACGCCGAAGGAGCTCTGGCACCTGGTGGTGGCCGGGCTGCTGATGCACGCAGTACAGCTCGGCGGCAGCCACTACGCGCAATATCTCGGCATGTCGGCGGGCGTCGCCGCGCTGATCATCTCCTGCCAGCCGCTGCTGACCGCGGGGGTTGCCTCCAGGTTCCTGAATGAAAGGCTGGCGCCGGGGCAGTGGGCCGGGGTGTTCATCGGCCTCGCCGGCGTCGCGCTGGTGGTCTGGCACAAGATCGACATACGTGAAGTTACGCTCGGCAGCCTGGCCGGCACACTGGTGGCCCTTGCCGGGGTCACCTCCGCCACCCTCTACCAGAAGGTTTTTTCGCCGAGGTCGGATCTGAAAGCCGCCGCGGTGATCCAGTTCGCAGCCTCGCTCGCGGTCCTCGCGCCGCTGGCGCTTGCGGTGGAGGGCTTCAAGTTCACCTGGGCATGGGAAATGGCGGCGGCGATCGCGTTTCTCGTGATCTTCGCCTCGATCCTCGGCGTGATGGTCCTGTACTGGCTGCTGCGCCACGGCGGCGCGGCCCGCGTCACGAGCATGATGTATCTTCCGCCGGTGTTCGCGGTGGCGCTCGAGCTGGCGCTGTTCGGGGTCGCGCCGGGCTGGCTGACGGTCCTCGGCATGGCCGTGGCGTGCGGCGGCGTCGCGATGACCCTCTGGAGTCCGCGCTGGCGATCGTCTACTTCGTAACGCTCAACGCCCTCGGCCACCTGGCGTTCGTCGGCAGCCGCATGACCACGGCGCTGTTCGCGCTGCAGCTCGGTGCCTCGCCGTTCACCGTCGGCGCGCTGATGTCCCTTTTCGCGCTCCTGCCGATGCTGCTGTCAGTGGCGAGCGGCCGGCTGATCGACCGCGCCGGCCCGCGTCGGCCGCTCGCGGCCGCCTTCGCCGCGCTCGCCTGCGGCGCCGCGCTGCCGTTCTTGTTTCCCTCCCTGCAGACTCTCTTTCTTTCCAGCACGCTCCTCGGCCTGGGCTTCATGTGCGTGCACATCGGCATGAACAGCGTCATCGGCGCGCACGGCGCGCCCGAGCAGCGCGCGCTCAATTTCTCGTGGCTGGCCCTCGGCTTCTCGTTCTCCGGCTCGCTCGGCCCGCTCGTCGCCGGCTACGCGATCGAGGGCTTCGGCCATGCGGGCGCGTTCCTCGTGCTGGCGTTCTTTCCGCTGCTTGCGCTGGGCCTGCTGCTGGCGCGCAGGCGCCCGCTGCCGCGGCCCGAGCACTCGGCGGGAAGCCGCCGCCTGCTCGATCTGTTCCGCGTGCCCGGGCTGCGGCGCACGTTCATCGTCAGCGCGATGCTGGCGATGGGCTGGGACCTGTACTCGTTCCTGATGCCGCTATACGGCGCGCGCCTCGGCCTCGCGGCCGCTACCATCGGCAGCATCATGGCCAGCTTCGCCCTGGCGACTTTCGTGGTGCGGCTGGCGATGCCGGTGCTGATCCGGCGCGTGCGCCAATGGCGGATCCTGGTCGCCTCGATGGCGATCGCCGGCGCGAGCTACGTGCTTTTTCCCTTCGTCACCAGCGTGCCGCTGCTGATGGCCGATTCCTTCGCCCTCGGCCTCGGGCTCGGCTGCGCGCAGCCGGTCATCATGTCCCTGCTCTATGAGGCGTCGCCGCCCGGCCGCCAGGGCGAGGCGGTCGGCGTGCGCACCACCATGATCAACGCCAGCTCGACATTCATCCCTCTCGCCTCGGGCGCGCTATCCGTCCTCGCCGGCAGCATGGCGCCGGCGTTCTGGCTGCTCGCGGCCTGCCTTCTCGCCGGCGCCTGGTTCGCGCGCCGGCGGATCGGCTAGCCAGCCGTCAGTCGTTGTCGCGCGGCACCAGCGCGAAGGCGCGCAGCGCTGAACCCGTCCCACCTTTGACCTTCAGTGGCGGTACCACCACTGCGAACTCGTAGGCTCTTTTCTGGGCGAGCTCCTCGAGGTTGAGGTTCTCGATGATGTAGATCCCATGGTCGGGTATCAGCATCATATGCACCGGGAAGACCTGAAACTTCGGCGCAAACACGAGCGCCGGGCGCTGTTCGAACGTCAGCGTATCGTTTCCGACGACCTTCACCCTCTGGTCGATAAGATACTGTGCGGCATCCACTCCGGGACCGGGCGAGTTGTCACCTTTGTATTTCACGGGGTCGCCCTTGAAAAACTGGCCCCATCCGGTCCTGATGAATACCGTATCGCCTCTCCTCAGCCTTACGCCTTGCACGTGAGCCGCATCCCGCAAGTGCCGCGCGGTGATCTCGTACTTCTCCGGCAGCGGACTGGAATCCCCCTGGATCATGGTCGCCACATCGAGCAGCACGCCGCGGTTGATCAGCAGATCCGTCGGATAGTTGTCTACTGCCAGGTTGGCGCCCGTTCCGCTCGCGCCTATGCCATCCGGATTGCTGGTCGATTTTGCGGCGTCCACGCCGCCGAAGAGCAGGCCGTTGCGGCCGATATGCCCGATGGCGTCGAGGGTCGGCGCGCCGTGCTGGCCGCTGAAATGCATGACCTCGGCGGTAAATGAGAGCTGGCCGCCATCACCGAACGCACCACGTGTCCCTGGGCCCTTAGGCGTGACACCGGGGAGCGTCGCTATGTCGTGAGTCGCTACCAGTTCAAATGCGTACGGAGGATTCACGCTCGAGATCGGGGATGTAATCTCCCACGTATGAGATAGATCGATGAGCCGCGCCCTCTTGATTACCCTCAGAAGATCGTCGGCGTCAGAATTGTCGGCAAAGGCTGAAGCGAATGGGGCGAGCGCCAGGACAGCGGCGCTCGCAATGGTGACTAAACGCATGACTCCCCTCCTTGTTCCTACGGGTGATTGAGGACTGCGGCTGTTTGCTCCCTGAAAGCGTTTTGATCATACGCCCGAAGCGGCTCGCGTAAAATGCCCCCATGCGGCGCGTCCACCTGACGCAGTTCCTGATCGAGCGGCAGCGCGACAAGAAGCTGATCAACGCCGACCTGCGCCTGCTGATCGAGACCATCGCGCGCGCCTGCAAGGCGATCAGCACGCGCGTCAACAAGGGCGCGCTCGGCGACGGCCTGGGCGGCGCGGCGACCCGCAACGTGCACGGCGAGGTGCAGAAGAAGCTCGACGTGCTGTCCAACGAGATCCTGCTCGAGGCCAACGAATGGGGCGGCAACCTGGCCGCCCTCGCCTCCGAGGAGATGGAGAACCCGCGGCCGATCCCGACCCAGTATCCGCGCGGCGAGTACCTGCTGCTGTTCGATCCGCTCGACGGCTCCTCCAACATCGACGTCAACATCTCGGTCGGCACCATCTTCTCGGTGCTGCGCTGCCCCAAGCTGGACGACGGCAAGTACTGCGACCCGGACGAGAAGGCCTTCCTGCAGCCGGGACGCTCGCAGGTGGCTGCCGGGTTCGCGGTCTACGGTCCGACCACCGTCCTGGTGCTCACCGTCGGCGACGGGACGCATGCCTTCACGCTCGACCGCGAGTCCTTTACCTTCGTGCTGACCCACAGCGACATCCGCATTCCGCAGGACACCGAAGAGTTTGCGATCAACACCTCGAACATGCGCCGCTGGGAGCCGCCGGTGAAGCGCTACATCGACGAATGCCTCGCCGGGAGCGACGGGCCGCGCGGCAAGGACTTCAACATGCGCTGGGTCGCCTCGATGGTGGCGGACGTGTTCCGGGTGCTCTCGCGCGGCGGCATCTTCATGTACCCGCGCGACTCCAAGAACAAGGACGGCCGTTTACGTCTCATGTACGAGGCGAATCCGATGGCGCTGATCGTCGAGCAGGCGGGCGGCGCAGCGACCGACGGACGGACACCGATCCTCGACCTCCAGCCGAAAGGGCTGCATCAGCGGGTCGCGGTGATCCTCGGGTCCAGGAACGAGGTCGAGCGCGTGACCTCGTACCACAAATGAAAAGGCCGCAGGCGCAGCCCTGCGGCCTTCCTCTCCCTTTGAATGTGGTTACTTGAGGTGGCGGCTGACCAGCTTGGTCATCTCGAACATCGACACCTGGTTTCTGCCGCCGAAGACGGACTTGAGCTTGTCGTCCGCGTTGATCATGCGGCGGTTTTTCTTGTCCTGCAGGCCATTGCGCTTGATATAGCCCCAGATCTTCTTGGTCACTTCGGTGCGCGGCATTGAGCTGGAGCCGACTACGGCAGCGAGCACTGCGCTCGGGCTCATCGGCTTCATGAATGCTGCATTTGGCTTGCGCTTCTTGCCACTCTTCTTCGCCTTCTTCTTCGCCATCTCGATTCTCCTCTGAACGATACGGTTCGCTATTCGATCCAGGATCTGCTCCGCTGGCGGGCAGCGGTGGCGACACGATGCCGAATCCTGCGATGCATGTCAACGATTTTCACTGGAGGAGCGCGGCGTTTTCGCTCGGCAGTGTGAATTCGGCCACGGTCGGGTCGCGCGTGCGCGCATCCTTACAGGGTGCGAGCGCACCGCTGCGAAACACCTAAATGCGCCAAGCGCCTAGGTAAAATGCCATGATGAATGTCGCCGAGCTGCGACAGGAGTACATGCGGGCGGGCCTCTCCGAGGTAGACGCCGACCGCGATCCGGTGCGCCAGTTCGAGCATTGGCTCGAGGACGCGCTGCGCGCGCGCCTGCCGCTGCCCAACGCGGCAACGCTTGCCACTGTGTCAGAAGCGGGCACACCCGCCGCCCGGGCGGTGCTCCTGAAAGGCATCGAGCGCGGCGGCTTCGTCTTCTACACGAACTACCGCAGCCGCAAGGGCCGCGAGCTCGACGCGCGCGCCGCCGCGTGCCTGGTGTTCCTGTGGTCGGACCTGGAGCGGCAGGTCCGCATCGAGGGCAGCGTCGAGAAGCTGAGCGCCGAGGAATCGGACGCGTACTTTGCGACCCGGCCGCTGGGCGCCCGGCTCTCCGCCTGGGCCTCGGCGCAGAGCGAGCGCGTGCCGGACCGCGCCGCGCTGGAGGCCGCCATGGAGGAAGCCCGTAAACGCCATGGCGAGCGCCCCCTTCGGCCCCCTCACTGGGGCGGCTACCGCGTGATTCCGCAGAGCATCGAGTTCTGGCAGGGCCGCGCCGACCGGCTGCACGACCGCCTGCTTTATACGCGAGGCGGAGGCGGCTGGAGAATCGAGCGGCTTGCGCCCTAGCGACGCTTTGGCGCTCTACCCCTTGAACGAATCCGTCCTGCGGCTGCTGCGCCGCGCCGGCATCGCCGGGCCCGCCGAGGTGCCGCATGTCGAGCCGCTCGGCGGCGGCGTCTCGTCCGATATCTGGCGCGTCGACCTGGCGAGCGGGCCGGTGTGCGTGAAGTGCGCGCTTCCGCGCCTGCGCGTGGCGCAGGTCTGGGAAGCGCCTATCGAGCGCAGCCGCTATGAATATGAATGGTTCCGCATCGCAGCGGCCGCCGTGCCGGGCGCCGTGCCGCAGGTGATCGCGCAGGAAGGCGGCGTGCTCGCCATGCAGTACCTCGACCCGGCCCGCCACCCGGTATGGAAAGACCTGCTGCGCAAAGGTCAAGCCGATGCGGGCTTCGCCTCGAAGGTCGGCCGCTCGCTCGCGGCGATCCACAGCGCGACCGCCAACCAGAAGGAGGTGGAGCGGCGCTTCGCGAGCGACGACATCTTCTACGCCATCCGCCTCGAGCCCTATCTGGTCGCCACCGCAGCCGCGCATCCGGACCTCGAGGCGAATTTGCTTGGCTTGCTGGCGCGCACCGCGATCACCAAGCTGTGCCTGGTGCACGGCGACGTCAGCCCGAAGAACATCCTCGTCGGGCCGCGCGGGCCGGTGTTTCTCGATGCCGAATGCGCGTGGTACGGCGATCCGGCTTTCGACCTCGCCTTCTGCCTCAACCACCTGCTCCTCAAATGCCTGTGGGTGCCGCAGGCAAAAAGCGCGTTCCTGAACTGTTTTGCCGCCCTGCGGGGCGGTTACCTCGAGCGCATGTCGTACGAAGATCCCAAGTCGCTCGAGGCGCGCACCGCGGCCTTGCTGCCGGCCCTGCTGCTCGCTCGGGTCGACGGCAAGTCCCCGGTGGAATATCTCACCGACGGCAAGGACCTGGTCCGCAGGGTGGCGCGGGCGCTGCTCGCGCAGCCGCCGGCCACTCTGGGGGAAATTCAGAAGGCATGGCAAGAATCATCGAGGTAAGAGGCCGGCGGGTCTGGGACTCGCGCGGCCGGCCCACGGTCGAGGCCGAGGTGATCGTCGGCCGCGGCACCACGCCGCTCGCCTCGGGGCGCGCGATCGCGCCCGCCGGCGCGTCCACCGGCTCGGGCGAAGCAAAGAGCGTCGATGTGCCGAGGGCAGTGCAGAACATCAACACGCGCATCCGCGACGCGCTGCGCGCCCTCAGCGTCTCCGACCAGGCGGCGCTGGACCGACGGCTGATCGAGCTCGACGGCACCGCCGACAAGAGCCGCCTCGGCGCGAACGCCATCGTCGCAGTGTCGCTCGCCTGCGCGCACGCCGCCGCGGCGGCGGCGAAAATGCCGCTCTGGCGCCATCTGGCCGGCGAGCGCCGCGTCGCGCTGCCGGTGCCGCAGATCCAGATCTTCGGCGGCGGCGCGCACGCCCGCGGGCGGGTCGACGTGCAGGACTACATGGTGATCTGCATCGGCGCCGGCAGCTTCGCCGAGGCGCTCGAATGGACCGCGCAGGTGTACGCCGCCGCCGGCGCGCGGCTGGCGAAGAAGGGAGCGCTGCAGGGGGTCGCGGACGAGGGCGGCTACTGGCCGGCGTTCAAGTCGAACGAGGAAGCCCTCGCCGAGCTGGTCGGCGCCATCGCCGACGCCGGGCTCGAGCCGGGCGTCGACGTGTCGATCGCCCTCGACCTGGCGGCGACCCAGCTCTACCGCGGCGGCAGCTACCAGTTCGCGCTCGACGGCCGCGCGCTCTCCGCTGAGCAGCTGCACGCCATGCTGCTGCGCTGGATCGAGAGCTATCCCATCGTCTCGATCGAGGATCCCTTCGCCGAGCACGACGCCGAGGCCATGCGGGCGTTCACCGAAGCTGCTCCCATCCAGGTCGTCGGCGACGATTTTTTTGTCACCAGCGCGGCGAAGCTAAGAAATGCTCAAGGCGCGTGCAATGCAATTCTTCTAAAACCGAACCAGGTCGGCACCGTCACTGAAACCCTTGCCTGCTGGGAGGCCGCCCGCGCGATGGGCTACGGGGCGATCGTCTCGGCGCGCTCGGGCGAGACCGAGGACGTGTCGATCGTCCACCTCGCCGTCGGCTGGGGCGTGCCGCAGCTCAAGGTGGGCGGCTTCTCGCGCTCCGAGCGCATGGCGAAATGGAACGAGGGCCTGCGCATCGAGGGCGCGCTCGGCGGCAAGGCGCTCCCCTACCCCGCGCGCAAGCTCTTCAAAAGATAATCAGGGACAGACCACCATTTCGCCTGGATCGGCAGCGGCGTCAACACCATCGACATCGAAGCCGCAAAGCGCCGCGGCATCGCGGTGTGCAACCTGCCGCTGCGGGACTGGACGTGTTCGCCGCCGAGGCGCCGCCGGCGGATCATCCGCTGCTGTCATTGCCGAACGTGATTTGCGCACCGCACGCCGCCTGGCTCACGCAGGAAACGCTGCAGCGCAGCCTCGACGTGGCGCTCGAAAACGTGCGGCGCCTCGAGGCCGGTAAGCCCCTCCTGCATCGCGTCGCCTAAACAACCAGTCAGCCCAGCGGCGCCAAGCCCTCGGCGCTCAGCCGGTAGCGCCGGTCGCAGCCGGCGGCGGCCGCTTCCGAATGGGTCGCCAGGATCGCGGCGGCGCCCCGCTCCTTCACCTGAGCGCGCAGCAGCGCCAGCACCTGGCGCGCGTTCTCCGGATCGAGGTTGCCGGTCGGCTCGTCGGCGAGGACCAGCTTCGGGTCCCCCACCAGGGCGCGCGCGATCGCCACCCGCTGCAGCTCGCCGCCCGAGAGCTCGCGCGGCAGGCTTTGCTCGCGCCCGGCGAGGCCGACCGAGGAAATAATTCTCTTCACTCTCTCTTCTTGTTTCATGTTTCTTAGCAGCAAAGGCAAGGCGACATTCTGCTCTACCGTGAGGTGCGGCAGGATATGGAAGGCCTGGAACACGAAGCCGAACTTCTCGCGCCGCAGGAGCGTCTGCTCGTCGTCGCCAAGACCCGTGATTTCAGTTTCCTGAAAGAAGATCCTTCCGGAATCGACCGGCTCCAGCCCCGCGATCACGTTGAGCAGGGTCGATTTGCCGATGCCCGAGTCGCCGATCACGGCGACATATTCGCCGGCGGCCACATCGAGCGAAACCGCGTTCAGCACCGTGCGCATGCCGAACCGCTTGGTGACTGCGGCGAGCCTCAGCACCGTAGAATCGTACTATGCGCGATGCCGAGCGACTGGCGATCCTGCACCAAGTCGACCGGGGGATGATCCGGGAGGAATCGCCCGCCGCCATCGCCGAGGCGGCGCTGCGGCCGCTGCGCGACCTGCTCGGGGTGCCGCGCGCGATCGTCAACCTGTTCGACCTGGAAACCGGCGAGGTGGAGTGGCTCGCCGCCATCGGCCGCCAGCGCATGCACGTCGGCCCGGGGGTGCGCTACCCGATCGCGCTGATGGGCGACCTGGAAGCGCTGCGGCGGGGCGAGCCGCAGATCATCGACACCCCGTCCCTGCCGCCGAGCTCGCACAAGGATGCGCTGCTCGCTTCAGGCGTGCGCAGGTACATGGCCGTGCCCATGATCGTCGGCGACCGTCTTATCGGCGCGCTCAGCTTTGGCGGCGAGTCGAACAATTTCCCGCCGGAGCAGGTGGAGATCGCCCGTGAAGTGGCTACCCAGCTCGCGATTGCCATCGCCCAGGCGCGGCTGCACGAGCAAGTAAAGCGCCAGGCCGAGGAAATGGAACTTCGCGTCAGCGAGCGCACGGCGGAGCTCGAAGCCGCGAACCGGGAACTCGAATCCTTTTCCTACAGCGTCTCGCATGACCTGCGCGCGCCTTTGAGGGCCATCGACGGCTACGGGCGCATGCTGGAAGAAGACTACGCGGCGCAGCTCGACGCGGAAGGCCTGCGCCTTCTCGCGGTGATCCGCAAGAGCAGCCTCCGCATGGGGATGCTGATTGACGACCTGCTGGAATTCTCCAGGCTGGGGCGCAAGACGCTCGCTCGCGCGGCGGTCGATATGGAGGCATTGGCGCGTGACGCCTGGACCGAGCTCGGCGCGAGCGCAGCCGTGCAATTGACGATCGGCGCGCTGCCGTCCACGAATGGCGACCCCGCGCTTCTCAGGCAGGTCTGGATCAACCTGCTGTCCAACGCGCTGAAATACAGCGCCCGCCAGCCCTCGCCCCGGATAGAGGTCGCCGGCGAACGCAGCGGCGCAGACCTGGTTTACCGCGTGACCGACAACGGTGCGGGCTTCGACATGCGCTACTACGACAAGCTGTTTCGCGTCTTTCAGCGCCTGCATCGGGAGGACGAGTTTCCCGGCACCGGCGTCGGCCTCGCGATCGTCCAGCGCATCGTCACGCGCCACGGCGGGCGCGTCTGGGCCGAGGCGGAAGTCGGAAAGGGAGCGAAATTCTCTTTTACGCTGCCCGCCCCCAATGCCCTCTGAATCGCACCCAGTTAGTCGTCGTCGTCGTCCTTACGGCCGCCGCCTGATCCCCCAGCGCACACGTAACTTGCAGCAAGGTTGATGTCGCCGCTGACATAGGTTGCTTTCTTCGGGTAGGCGCAGATGGGTCGCGATTTGACGACCGGGAAGGTGGAAATATCGATCCGGCTTGGAGCAATGCCTTTCTCCACCCAGGCGGTCAGGACGTCGTAGAGCTGCGATGTGCCGTCCGCTACCCCATCCCCGCCCGCGATGCCCGGGAGCGGCGGATTGGCATTCGGATTCGTTGTTCCGTTGCCGATGCCATGCGTCATTCCAGGAATCAGGAACAAGCGATAGAACTTCTGCACCTCGTGCAGCCCATCCATCTCGCGAATCACGCGCTCGTAATAGTTGACCGAGCCTTGCGGCATGATCAGGACATCCGCGAGTCCGTGGTAGATGATCATTTTCCCGCCGGACTTCCGGAACGGCCGCAAATTCGCGTCGTCGGTGTTGATGTGCGCAAAGCTGGATTGCAGCGTCACGCCGTTGTCGTACGCAATTGCCAACTTCGCGTATGGCAGGCTCTTCCAGCCGTTGGCGCCGTTGCCGGTCGCGTTGACAAACGATGGTGTCGCAAGCGTCGGATCCTGCATCTCCAGCGCCACCATGTCGGTCGCGATGCTGAACGGATTCGTGCCCGCCAGGCCGCCCATATTGGAGCCGCGTGCAAGCCCGTACCAAAGGTGGTTGCCGGTCCCGATGTGCAGCGACCAGGCGTTGTCCGCCGACGGCGGAGGCGCGGTCCCATCGCGCGTCTGGCCGTACCACAGCTTGTTCATTGCCTGCGCCTGTACCTGCGTCACGCAATTGGCGGTGGAGTTGGCGCCACCATTCGCCGCACATATCACGCTCGAGTCCTGCGTCGGGTCGTAACGGCATTCCGATGGATCGGGGATGTAGCCGAGATGCTGGCCGTTCACCATGTCGCAGGTGTTGATGGCGGCGTTGCCGAGCAGTGCCATCTGGCCAGCTGTGAGCGGAATGCCGCCCAGATCCCGCTGGAACACGATCTGCGGATACAGCTCGTTGGTGATGAAGCGCGTCCAGTTGAACGCAGGCGCGCCGGCAAGGATGCCGTCGAAGTCGTCCGGGTGCAGCTGCGCGAGCTTGTGGCCCTGCCGCCCGCCCGTGGAGAAGCCGTCCCAGTACGAGTACTTCGCGGCTTTGCCATAGTAGGCCTTGGTGATCTGTTTCGACTTCACGGCCATTTCGTGGATGCCGCGCTGCGCGAAGTCGTTCCAGAGGACCGTGTTGATGCTTCCATCCGGGTTCATCGCGAACGATCCGCCGCCGGGCCCGCTGTGTCCGGTGTCCGTGTTCGCCGAAACAGCTCCTTCCACTGTCGCGATGAATGAAGGACTCGGCGTGGTCGTGCCGGCGCCGCCAGCCCCTGCAAGCGCCGTCAAGGACGTCTGGTTACCACCTGCCCAACCACCGCCGCCCGCGACATGAATGCGGTGGTTCCAGTTCTCGCGCGCCGGCAGCCACACTTCGATGCCGATGCCTGGAGACGTTGATGGTGCACCGACCGGCCCTGGGTTTCCAGGACCGACGAGCAGCTTGACGACACAAACGTCATTGGCTGCGATAGGCGGTTGGGGCGCCGGCGGTGGCGGTGGCGGTGTAAGCGCGAGGACGTCCCCCTTCTTGAACGCCCTGACGAGCAGTACTGAGGTCAGCGAGTCGGGCTGGAAGTCATTCTTCAATGTGTCATCGCACGTCAGCAACTTCTGCTTGTGATGATCGTCATCATCGTGCTTGCGTCCATCGGCGCTGCTATGAAATGGGACGCCGAGAATGGTCACGGCCGCGATGGCAGCGAAGACATTCTTCAAGGTAGTGAACACGGTAGTCTTCCTTTCCACTTGTATTCAGTGCGGAGCGCGCGTGGCAGGCACTATGTTGCAAGTTATATAGCTGCTACCTCCTCCCAGAGGAAGGGTCACCATACCCCTGCAGATTCTCAACCGTCAACTTTTTGAGGATCTGCATTATCGTGCCGTTGAGAACATGAGGAATCTGGCGTGCTAGACTCGTTTCCCTAGGAGGAGGAGATAATTATGGCCAGGATATTGCATTCGATCGCCGCGGGCGTTGCGGCGGCCGCGTTCGCCCTGTCCGCACCGGTCCAGGCGCAGCAGAAGCTGAAGATCGGCTTCATCACCACCATGAGCGGACCGCAGGGCGTCATCGGCCAGTACATGAAGGACTCGGTCGAGCTGGCGCTCGACCACCTCGGGCGCAAGGTCGGCGGCCTGGAGACCGAGATCATCTACGGCGACGACCAGACCAAGCCCGACGTCGGCGTGCAGCTCGCCGAGGAGATGCTGAAGAAGCACCAGGTCGATTTCGTCTCCGGCATCATCTGGTCCAATGTGATGCTCGCGGTCGTTCCGGTGGTGACCGGCGCCGGCAAGATCATGGTCGGCACCAATGCCGGGGCGAGCCCGCTCGCCGGATCCCAGTGCAGCGAGCTCTATTTCTCGACCTCGTGGAACAACGACCAGACGCCCGAGGCGATGGGCAAGTTCCTCCAGGACAGCAGCGTGAACGACCTGTACGTGATGGCGCCGAACTACCAGGCGGGCAAGGACATGGTCGCCGGCCTCAAGCGCTACTACAAGGGCCGCATCGTCGAGGAGATCTACACCAAGCTCGGGCAGCAGGACTACCAGGCCGAGATCAGCCAGCTGCGCTCGAAGAACCCGAAGGCGGTGTTCGTGTTCTATCCGGGCGGGATGGGGATCCAGTTCCTC
>Ga0209157_1001384_pt1 | contig 20263 bp, 16 predicted proteins | sample GraSoiAngelo_135_FD_185892 | JGI IMG/M metagenome (GOLD analysis project Ga0209157, IMG submission 185892) | Grasslands soil microbial communities from the Angelo Coastal Reserve, California, USA - 14_0929_05_40cm (SPAdes) (version 2) | ecosystem: Environmental > Terrestrial > Soil > Grasslands ...
GAAAATCGGTAAAAAAGGAATCGACAACCGCCACGTACTGGCTGCCGCCCAACTGTATGCCGCGGGTGGTTTCCTCTTGGGCAAGACCATGGATCCACAGGCGGTCGAAGACCAAGTGGTCTGCGGTGCCTTTAGGCTCGAGCGAAACAAGGTTGTAGATCGCTCCCCCAGGTGCGCGAGTAACCTCGAGGCCAATGAAGCGATAGTGGTTGGCCCCCGCTGCGAACACAACAGGACCGGCACCGCCGTTAGCAGCAAATTCCAACCTCGCCAGAACGTTTTCTGTGGATGAGCACCGGAAATCGGGGCGTCCGGGAAGAGAATTCACCCCCGCGTAGCAGGGCGTAAGGCGCTGGCCTTCCGGTGGAAGAGCGGAGTCGGGAGCGCTCGTGCGCAGGGTAATCCAATGGGAATCGTCACAGCTCTTCGCGGGAAAAACAAATCGTCCCGTGAAAGTGGCCCCGGCCTGGAGCCTAATAGTATCGCCGCAGGCAGCGTTATCAATCGCCTGCTGAAGGTTATTTCCCGCATTGACGGAGCGAATCCTGCCGCGGTTGGGGGTTTCCGCCAGCGAGCTGCTTACGTAAACCCGTGGTAGTTCGGCGGGGCCGTCAAATTGTCCTTTCCCTGAGCCGAAAGCATACGGGGAGAGAGAGGCAGAATGGAACAGGAGGGCCGAGAAAACGGAGAAAAATATAGTCCTTATGTAGGTTAGCAAGGAAGGCACCGTTCTTGATGAGATACTCAGAAGCTGATCATAACATGATGCAAATACGCATACGTTCTTGTCCTAGCCGATAGTTCTGCGCCGGGAACCGCGAGCTGCGGAACGTGCATTCATAAAGTAAAAATCTATAGAGAATTCGTTGACTCACCTAAAGACTTCATTAGTATATGCTGAACTGCTTTGCGAAACCGAATCCTGGCCGTGATCGGAAACGTGGACCGGGCTAGGGAGGTTTTTCGCTGTCGCAGCGAAGTGCCGGACTGGTGCAACGTCACATTAGCTTATTTGGGACTCAAGAGACTGCGCTATCCCTATTGCCTGAACTTACCTGGCTTGCACCCCGTTGTCTTGGATGAGATCAGTGACCTCTGGGCGTTCTGGCAAGTTTTCCTTCGCCGAGTTTACAGCGTATCAGCTTCCGATTTTCTGATCCTTGATGCAGGCGCGAACATTGGCCTCTTCACTTTGCTAGCCGCGCGGGAGTCGCAGTCGTCGAGAATAATAGCCCTAGAGCCGTTCCCTTCTACGTTTCGGCGGCTTGTGGAAAACGTCAACAACAACCAGATGGCGGACCGTGTCACGTGCCTGAATATCGCGCTTGGCGATTCTACTGAACTGCGTTGCATGGATCTCATCCCGCAGTTCAGCCAGCGCAGACACCTGGATCGTCAAGGCGCGGAACGGAAAACGGAGTTTGTTTCTGTCCCGACTACGACCCTTGCGCGCGTGCTGGAAGACCAGCACATATCTGCATTGGATCTACTGAAGTTGGATATCGAAGGCAATGAGTACGAAGTCTTGTATTCGACTCCCATCGAGATCCTGCAAAGCATCCGGCGAATCGCACTGGAATATCACGCCGAAATTGAGCAAAACACGCCCGAGGAACTCATCGCATTTCTTCTCCGTGCTGGTTTTAGATTGGAGTGCGATGTCCGGGACCGCGAAGGTTATGGTGTCGCTCACCTTTTGCAAAAGAACTTGGCATCTGCCATTCGGTCGGCAGCTTAGGCCAGCTCTAATAGACACCCGCTGTATTGGATAGCAACGCATCTATATCAGCCCCGAGATCTTTCCCGTCTGTCCCAGCGCCCTTATATGGGCTTGAGGGCAAGAGATGATAATCACCACCATTTCCATTGTTGTAATTCACGAACTGCACGGCGGCGGCACTTCCTGGAAAGAAATTCCCCGAGGGCCAGGTGGAAGCTGGAAAGTTTGCCGGAGTCGCGATAACTGCGTTGTTGTTGAACGGGTTGGAGGCGAAACAGCCGTTGAATGTAGTGACGGGCTTATCCCAATAGGCGCAATTCGCAGTGCCACCGGTGGACCAGATAGGATAAACCCCAGCGCTGATTAGACTGTTGGTAATCGTGACGTTCGTCATTTTTGGATTGCCGACGTTATTTCCGACCCCAAACAACGTATGGGGTGCAAAACCGGTCACATGAGTTATAGAAACGTTCTGCAGTAGGGGCGAACCCACCCCCTGAAAGATTTCAGCGAACTGTCCTGGGCCCTTGTACTTGGAACCGTCTATATCGTCGATGATAATGTCATGAATGCTGTAGCGTTCCCCGTCCAGGGCGATGCCGCCATTGTCGGAAAGAAGATTCGCGATTAACAGGCCACCGGCCACGTGGCTGATCGTGCTGTAACGGATCGTCACGTCAGTGACTTGGCAAATCGGGCATTGATTAGGGTAATTTGGTCCACCGGGATTCTTGGGTGTGAGCACTATCCCGTAACCTGCTTGCGAAAAGCCGCCCCAACTATTCTCTAAGAAATTGCCTTCGAACAGCACACGCTGTGCGTTTTTGAGTTCGAAGAGATTTTTTACGATGAACGGGTTGCCGCTAGATCCACCCACAAAACCTGCTTGACCACTCATCCAGGTGAGCGGCTTAAAGAAATGATTGTGGCGGATCTCAATGTCAGCCGGGGTGAACGTGGCTCCGGCGCCACCAAAAAGAATATTTTCTCCCGAGGCCTCCAGAAAATTGTTGACGATCTTGTAGGGACCCATGGGATTGTCACCCATGCCGCCCCCAACCGCAGAAGAATCTGTGCATGCGCCGGTTATTGCGGTGCAGTGCAAGTCGGTAAAGAAAGAATCGATGACGGCGACATGCGTGCTGCCGCCGAATCGGATGCCTTTATTGGTGTCATCCTGGGGTGTGCCGTGCAGCCACATGCGGTCAAAGATGAGGTGATCAGCAGTTGCTCCGGGTTTTAAAGAAACGAGGGAGTTGACGATCCCTCCGCCGATCGTTCGGGTGAGCTCCAGCCCAATCATGCGATAGTGGTTTGCGCCTGAAGCGAAAACTAGAGGCCCGCTACCCGTGCCTGGAACTGAGATTTTGGCGAGCACATTCTGCGTGGTACTGCAATTCAGAGCAGGCCGGCCGGGAAGCGATGAAACACCAGCGTAGCAGGGAGTAAGCCGCGTGCCCTCCGGCGGCAGGCTGGAATCCGGCGCGCTAGTACGAATGATTATCCAGTGGCTCTCGTCACACGGCTTCGCCGGCAAAGTGAAGAACCCGCTAAAGGTCGCACCTGATTGCAGCAAAATCGTGTCACCACAATTGGCAGCATTCAGCGCGTTCTGCAAGTTACCTCCGGCGTTGACGGTCATAATGTTGCCGGGGGCTGGCGTGTCCGTTATAGCGGTTTGAACGTAAACTCTGGGCAACTCTGCTGGCCCATCGAATCCCGTCGATTGGGGCGGTACAACAGGGCTGCTCACAGTTATCGTTACCGTCGTTGAAGCAGCTTTGGTTGGATCTGCAACGCTCCTCGCAATGACCGTAGCTGTGCTGGCGACACTTACATCGGGGGCAGAGAAAACTCCGCTGGTCGAAATCGCGCCCGCAGTTGTGCTCCATGTCACCGCGGTATCGCTCGTGTTGCTGACGGTCGCGTTGAACTGTTTCGCAGTGCCGGAAGAGACAGTCGGGCTGAGCGGTGAGATCTGAACGCTCACGGCAGGAGCAACCGGTGCAGCTGCAACCGAAAGCATGAATCGTTTCTCATCGCTTAGGCCGGCAGCGTCGACCACTTGAACCGTGAACTTGTAGGTCCCTGCGGTCACTGGGATGCCGGAAATTTTACCTGTGCTGGGGTTCAAGGATAGGCCGATTGGAAGTGATCCCGAAACCACGGAAAACTGGTACGGCGTCGTGCCTCCACTCACGGAAACAACAGCGTTATATGCGTTTCCAACTGTTGCTGGAGGCAGACTGACGGAAACCCTGATGTGGCCGCCCCAGCCGTGGTTCGCAAACTCAAAGCTGCTCAACTTACTGCTTGCGCCCGCCGCCGAAAGATTGGCACTCTGAGCCGGAAGGCCACAGGAGGTGGTAATAGCTGTGTAAGCTGAGAATAGAAGAAGGCCGCTGGCAATTTTTAACCACTTCCCCAATCTTGAAGCGGCTGGCGTTGACCAGACGGGGCGTGCGAAAACGAAAGCCATTGCACTGTTCCTCGAATCGGAAATTGAGGGGACCAAGAGGTTCGAGTCCTTGGTGCAATCTATGTGGGACCGTACGGAAGAGACAGATAACCGGAGGGAGTGTCCTTGTGAGGGAACTGAAGTACACAGCACTTCTGGGACAGATTGAATGTGCAGTAGGAAGCGAGTAAGGGTTACTGATTTCGGCCGAGCAAGACCGAACGCACACGATCATAGCTGGAATTGCCGAAGATGCTTTTTGCGGTCGCGCGAATCAGATCTTGTGCCTGCAACTTCCAGAGGCCGTGACCCTGGCAGAGCTGCTGAAATGTACGAAGATCCGTTGCGCGCATAACTGACACGCGCCCTAGGCAAAATGGATCACTGCCAGACGAATTTGCGGCCGAGCGGCTGGTTGCACCGGACCGATATCCAGCTTGCCGTGCGAACCGTGCCACTCGTTTATCCCACCGTCCACCGGGGCAGGAGAAGTGTTCGATGGAGCGACCGGTCATTTGCTCCAATTCATTTTTGGAATTTGCAATTTCAGCTTGAAGAGCGTCATCAGAGAGATCGCTAAGGTAAGCATGAGTCATGGAGTGCGATCCGATCTCGAAGCCCAGATCGCCCAATTGCCGCACCTGGCTGCACGACATGTAGCCAGGCGTTCCAAGAAAACCGACGGTCACATAGAACGTCGCGTTGAAATTTGCTTGTTTAAGAGCTGGCGCAGCGCTGAGGAAATCTGTCTCGCAGCCGTCGTCGAACGTTATGGCGACACCGCGTTTATTCGACGACGAGAGTGCCTCACTCACGCTCATGCCGAGCCAGGATTTGGTTTTCAGCCATTCCGTCTGGGATTCGAAATCCTTCAGCTTCACAACGTAGCGAACATATCCCGGTTCGTTTTGGCAGAGTGGACGGCCGGGGAGCTCGAGTTCGTGGTACATCAGATACACCGTCGAATCTACCTCTTTATTCACAGATTCACCGGTCCGTCGCCGTCCCCGCGATTCAGGAAGACTTGGTTCTGATTGTTCTGAAATGGTGAGAGCAGTTCGGCCAGCGGCTTGGAAGCACCAAAAATGAAATTCGATCGCGTTTCCAGAAAGCCACTGGACTTCAATGCGCCGCCCCAGGCGTGATGAGATTGGTTGGAAATGATCAGATCAACTCCGCGCTGTTCCAAAAACTGCGTAGCGGCCTGCATGACTGCAAGCGCATTTTCCGGCAGCGCCAGGCAATCGACAATTGATCCAAGCCGCATGTTGCCGAAATATTTGTTGTCCCGCATTTGAGTGTCCAGCAGCACAGCCCAGCCAATGAACCTTGACGCGTGGCTGACCTTGATACAGAGAAAATTCTTGCTCCGAGGATAGAGTGCGTTAAGGGTTGCGCAAGCGCGATCGGCTATTAATTTGTAGTGCTCTCGGGATTGTTCCCAAAGGTCATCGTCGCGTTCAGTGAAGCCTCCGACTTGCTCGACGAATAATCCGTGCTCCGGGCTGCCGGTGCGAAGACTATTAATTAATTTAATTCCCGCCGATCCCACGCCAGTAACTGCAGCCAGGGCGGCGAGCAGGCGCCGGCTCTTAGTTTCACGCAGAGGTGCGGCCTCGCGTAGGAATTTTGCTGGGTGGTTCACGCGGAAGTAAAACGGCACAGCGCAGAGACTCCATCCCATGACTTTAAGCATCTGCGGAAGAGGGCGATCGAAGCCACCCATGCCGAGGGCAAACAACATCGGCTGCAACTTGAGTGCGCTTCGTAACATATGCACGCCCACGCCGGCATAAGCCTTGTTTACGATGCCTTCGGAAATAGGCAGATGATAATAGACCACCGGCTGCGGCTTCCCGTGGAAGAAGAAATCCTGATATTTCAAGATGAACCCGCCGCGCACGCAATCTCCGTCCACGGCAAGATAGTATTCCTGGTGAATACGGCGGCCTTCGAGCTTTGGCAGCCAGTGCGGAATATTGTTTTCCGGAAAATGGAATTCTGGAGCAACGCCGCCCGCCACAAGGCGTTGGTTGAAACCTTTTACTGCCGGAATCAGGTCTGCGCTGTAGGGCTGGATGGCAATCGCCATGTTGAAGATTAGCCGTGGTGGTTGAGCTTTTGCTCCAGAATGCTGATGATCCGCTCGACATTATTCATCTCATCGATCTCTTCCGGCTCAAGCTGCACTCCGAACTCCTGCTCGAAGGCGAGAATCAGATTCAAGTGATGAACGGAGTCCCAGGTTTCAATATTCTCCGAGGACGATTGTGGCGTGATCTGGTTCGGGCGGACCTCCAGAATATCGGCAGCGATGCCGCGAACTCTTTCGAAGAACGGCGCGCTCACCCCTTGTCTCCATTCACGATATGCAGCCGAACCCACTCCGGGCAGGCAACCTGACTCTGTTCTAAGTTGAGTCCCCACAACGTGCCATGGCCATTCTGCTCCAGCACCTGGAAGCCGTGGCTGGAATAAAAATCCCGCGCTGGAGCATTCTTCTTGGTCGGCAAGAACCATCCCTGTAGCTGATGCGCCCCCTGTTTGCGGGCGTGTTCGGCGAGAAAGGACAGGAAAGCGGTCTCCACAGTCCGCCCGATAACCCGGCAGCTCATGAGCAGAGTATCGACTTCGCAAGTCTTCTCCTGCTTACGCGTGATCGCCACGCCCACCAGGCCATTGTCGCCGAAGCGGTCGCGAACCCGTAATGAAAAGCAATTCCAATCTGGCGATGAGGCCAGTTCCAAAATCTGTTGCTCTGTGTAACGGTGCGTAGTGAGATTGAACTGGTTGGTCTTATTGGTGAGCTGCGCAATGCGGGGAAGAGTAGATTTGTCCAGGGGAGCGATTTCTACTTCCTGCTGCAACGAACGGTAAAAATCCTCGCGTGAGCTGACGGTCTGCTCCAAACGTCCACGCTCGCGCTCTTTCTGGTAATACTCGCTGCGCTGACGATCTTCAGCTAAGAGCGACAATCGTTCGAAGCGCGGACACTCGCGAATTGCGCGGGCAAATTCTATCGGATCATGGGGCAGTTCGATCACAAGCACTCCCGGAACCTGGGTACGAATCTGCTGGCGCTCGATTGGATTGTCATCCACGAATGCCAGCGATTCGATACCGACGTTCAGTTCGGCAGCAATCTCGCGCAGATTCTGCGACTTGTCACCCCAGTTGATGCGCATCGTCGCGAAGTGCTCCGGCTTGAGCAGCATGCCGGGATGGTTCTGCAACGCTTCCATGGCATCGTCAGCATTGTTCTTGCTGCAGATTGCGAGCAGAATGCCTCGATGATGGAGATCGAGCAGCGCGCGCTGAAGGTCCTGATATGCGCCACCAGGATGCTCGCTGCCGAGTTGAATTCCGGCAATTCCGTCCTCGCCGATCACTCCTCCCCACAGAGTGTTATCGAGGTCCACAACTACCGCCTTCGCAACTTTACCGGTAAGCGGGTGTAGAAAGCGTAGCCATTCATTAGCAAGATGATTCAAATTGTGCGCCGCAATTGGAAGTCGAACCATCAGCCATTTGCGCTCGTCATGCCAGTGCGCGCGGCCATGGCGCGCGACCAGGCCGTCGTAATCGAGAATGTAAACTCCAGGCTGCTGGGAAGCTAATCCGCGGAGCCCCTCATTGAGTTGGCGGATCGCAGAGGATTGATTTATTTGGAGCTGATTGTCCAGCACGCCCTGACTCACTGCAATTGGCTGCTCAAAATTGTGGATGATCAAATGAGCCTGGCTGTGCTCCCGAAACACGTGTACCCAATTGCGAAATTCCCCTGTGACACGGTCTATGGCTGCCTGAATTTGCTCGGAGGTGAGCGCGGGAAAATCACGCCAGAGGTCAGGCGCAGCATCGCGGGTCTGCACGGCGAGGATCACCACATCTGGAGCAAAATCGTACAGAGCGCTTGCCGAATCAAGAATCTCCTGCGCATGTGCGTTGAACTCGGAGAGCCGAACCGTCAGGTCAATTCCTGCGCTGAAAGCGGCGGCACGCAACAAGGGAACCATAGGTTCGACCGTAAATGAACGCAGGATTGCCAAACGATAGGGAAGCAGATTCAGCGTGGGACGAAGTTGCTCGTATCGCGAACAGAGAAACGACGCGGCCGGGGAGGAATTATCTTTCGCCCAAAGCTCGGCAAGCGACCGCGTTGCGCCCGCAACGTCATCGGCTGCGATCCACCGGTCAATTTCCTGGCGAAGCTCCGAAGTGTTCACTTCATAGCTCCAACGAGCTAACGTTCAAGATACTCGACGAGCAGTTTTTCCGGCGTATAAATCCAGGCAATACGCCGTCCGCCAAACGCTACTGCGGGAAGCGGATTCTTCACCACTAGACATTTTCCGGCGCGGCTCTCGCGTAATTGATCATCCAGAGAGTCCACTTCATAACAGATATGGTGCAGACCGCCACCCCGATTGAGAAATTTGTGCAACGATGACGTTTCGCCAGCCGGTTCCACCAGTTCGACGGCTGGATTACGCTGATCACCGCAATACAGGAACGCGACCCGTGCTTCCTGCGAGGGATCATGAATGATTTCGCCATTCCAATGGGCGCCTAATGACCGAGCAAAACCCGCTGCCAGCTTCTCGATTGATGCGACTGCAAATCCTACATGATGGAAGCTCGCCGGTTTCGCCGCCGCCAGGCTCTGCGATTCGGTTTTTACTTTGACGTCTTCCGCCATGCCTTCACGCTCTCACGGTCTCGATCTGCGGCGAGATTGCACTTGTCGCCTCGGCCGCCCGAATGGTTTTGTCAAGAACCTCGATGAAACGCTCGGTGATCACAGACCAGTCATATTGGCGTGCCGTGGCGGCAGCGGCGGCTTCAAATCTTCGGAGCAGAACTTCATCCCGCAGCAGCTTCACGATGGCTTCCGCAAAGCCCGCCGGATCGTCCTCTAGCAGGATGTCGCGGCCATGCTGCACATCCAGTCCTTCCGCTCCTACGGTTGTTGAAACCGTCGCCTTGCCCATCGCCATAGCTTCATAAATCTTAATTCTGGTGCCTCCGCCAATGCGCAGAGGAACGACAAAGACCGCAGCCGCGCGCAAGTGGTCGACAATCGAAGGCACCGTACCGGTTACCTCCACAGACTCAGATGCCAGCCTCTTCACTCGCGGATGAGGATCGCGCCCAACGATACGGAATCGCGCTTCGGGAACCTGGGCCAGCACGCGTGGCCAAATGTCTTTGCAGAAATATTCCACGCCGTCGATGTTCGCTTCCCAGTCCATTGATCCCGTGAAAATCACAAGAGGGCCGCTAGGCCGCTGATTGGTGTGGTATTGATATTTCCCCAGATCGACGCCGGTAGGAACCACGCTGATGTGCGATAGATCGCACATCCAACTCATGGACTGGCGGTCCTGCTCGGAGACAGCGATCAGGTGATGAAACCGGCGTACCTGTGCCGGTTCAAAACGGACCATCTTGGCGTATTCGATTTTTGAAATCATGCGGTCCAGCCACTTCACCTCGAACTGCGCTTTGCGCTTCCACAACACGGTTTCCACATTGTGCTGGAAGAGCACAGTAGGAGTGGCGAGCTGGCGCGGGAAGTTCAGTGCGCTGGAGAGAAAATCGCACACAGCTACATCAAAACGGCGCTGCGAAAGCCACTCTCGGAGCAAGCGCTGCACCTCCGGCGCAGTGAACTTGCTTACTGCATACGGCGCACGCCAGGGCAGGCGTCGCACGTAATCGAGGTGGCGCTCGATCGCAGTCACATCCGGCGCAGCGGTATAAATCGTGACCGTTCCGGGAAGATGCTTCAAAATCTCCTGCTCGTAAGCTTCGTCACGATGGCCGCCGTAGTAGGAAAGGTAAGTGAGTTCTTGCGTCGTAGAGAGTTGGCGAAGGATGTTGTACGTGCGCAGCTTCCCGCCGGTATCAAGCGGAAGCAACTTGCCGGGTTTTACCCAGAGAATCTTCACTGAAGTCTACCAGCAAATTCCTTTATAGAATGCGTGCTCGTTAAGCCGGCGGGATTTTTCCAAGTTAACTAGATCGATTACGATCTGCTGCGGTTTCAGACTAGCGCGGAGTGCATCACGATCGATCCCGCGTGTCCCGACGATCACCACTTCGGCGTTTTCCAACACTTGCTCGAGGTTAGAGGAGAGCAGCGAGCCAATGTGTGGAATCACGTCTTCGATGTACTGCCGATTTGATCCGATCAGGCGTCCGAGCGAAACATTGTCATCCCAGATCTGAATCTGCCGCCCCTCGCCAAGCAGCCGTTTTACGAGCTGTACTTGCGGGCTCTCCCGCAGATCGTCAGTTGCCGCCTTAAAGCTCAGGCCAAGCATAGCGATTTTCTTCTTGCCAGTGTTGAGAACCATTTCGACTGCGCGCTGCAGATGCAGTTCATTGCTGGGCAAGATCGCTTCGAACAGCGGCAGTTTGAGATCGAGTTCTTTGGCGCGATAATTCATGGCGCGAACATCTTTGGGCAGGCACGAACCTCCAAACGCGAAGCCAGGCTTCAGGTAAGCGGGGGAAATATTCAGCCTGTTATCGGCTGTGAAGATCTCGACCACCGCTTCGGCATCCACACCGAGCTCTTTGGCTAGCGTACCTACTTCGTTCGCAAAGGCGACCTTCACTGCGTGCCAGGCGTTGCACACATACTTCACCATCTCAGCGGAGCGAAACGACGTCTCAAAAATTCTCCCTGGCACCCAGTCATACAATTCGCGAAGCATGGAGCTGTGAGCAGCATCCTCCGCGCCGATGATGGTCATCGAGGGTTCAAGAAAATCCGACACCGCCGTACCCTCACGCATGAATTCGGGGTTCACGCATACGCCGAAATCCTTGCCCATCTTTTTCGCGCTGGCCTTCTCAAGGGTGGGGACAACAATTGTTTCTGCCGTTCCCGGAAGGACCGTGCTGCGAAGCACAACCAGGTGAAACGAATTCTTTTTTTGCAGCGCACGACCGATCTCGCGGCAAACCGGCTCGATATGCCCCAGATCAAGTTTGCCGTTTCTCAGACTGGGTGTTCCCACGCATAAGAATGAGATTTCGGTTTTCAGAACCGCGGCTTCGGCGTCGCTGGTAGCATGCAGCCGGCAGGCGCGATTGCACTCTGCGATCAGCTCAGTGACCCGAGGCTCGACGATTGGACTTTGCCCGGCGTCCAGCGTCTCGACCTTAGAGCGGCTGAGGTCGACCCCGAGCACCTGATTGCCTTTGTGCGCAAGGCAAGCGGCTGTTACCGTGCCCACGTATCCCAATCCAAATACGCTGATAGATCTACTCATACGTCATTTCTATCCTGAAGCCTGTCAAGCGGGTTTGTGAGTGTACCGATTTCGCGGGGCAACTCTGCTGCCGAAGCTTGCCGGTTCCTGAGATAATCTCCCCATTAAACATTTAATTTCAGCTACTTGAAAGATTACGAACGAGTCGACGCGACAATCGTAAGGCATGATAGAACAGAGTGCAAAGAATTGCGCATTTCGCGTAAGTGTTTCGCATCGGCAACTGGGAACTGCAAGGTAGTATTCGGCAGGGTTGAAGCATCCAGTGGAAAGTCAATTGCACTTCTGAGTAGTTTGGCGATCAACTGTCATACGTGAGATAACGGATCATCAATGGATGTACTTGCATATGTTCGCGAAAACTTCAGTTTCGAAAGATTAATTGAAGAAGTGGATTCGCTTTATTCGGAATTGTTGGCGCGCCGGGGACGCGCGAATTGACGTATGTCTGGGATTCCCAGGAGCTGGAAACCTCGCTTTAAGCGGTTGGTTGCGATGGAGCGATCCGAACTGAGTGACCGTGTGCGCCAATACGCCAAGGCTCGCGTGGATGCTCTCCGTTACCGGCTGGGGCTTGAGTTTCCCGATGATGTAAACGTCGCTCCAGGGCATCGTCAGCCCCGATTCTTCTTCGCGCCTGAAAGCGTGAGTTCACTTTGCTCACTGCTCAAGGAGCGCCTGCCGGAGCAGGCGGCAGAGATTGCTCGGCGGGCGGAGCAAATCTCCCGCCATCGTTTTGATCTGCTTGGTTATGGAAGCCTTGATTATGGCGTGCAGATTGATTGGCATCTCGACCGGGTCCACATTAAACGGGCGCCTCGAAAGTTCTGGTTCAATATCCACTATCTTGATTTTGAAGAAACCGGCGATAGCAAAATCACTTGGGAGCTGAACCGCCATCAGCACTTTGTGATTCTGGCGAAGGCATACCGGCTTACGGGTGATGGGAAGTTTGCCAGGGAAATATTCAACCAGTGGCAACACTGGCATGCCGAAAACCCCTATCCAGTCGGAATAAACTGGGCCAGCAGCCTGGAAGTGGCGTTCCGAAGTCTGTCGTGGATCTGGACTTATTTTCTTCTCGCAGATTCGCCCGCCATGTTACCTGGCTTCCGTGACGAATGGTTGCGGGCCCTCAGTATCAATGGTCGGCACATCGAGAACTATCTTTCTACTTACTTTTCGCCCAATACTCACCTGCTCGGAGAAGCGGTCGCCCTGTTTTTCATTGGTACCGTCTGTCCCGAAATCGGAGCAGCAGATCGTTGGAAGCAGCGTGGATGGCAGATCATCCAGGAGCAAGCATCGCGCCAAGTGCTGAGCGATGGTTTGCATTTCGAGCAGTCCACTTACTATCACGTCTACGCACTGGATTTATTTCTGCACGCGGCGGTGCTCGCGTCTATTAATGATGTTCCGATTCCGCCTGAGTTTGATCGAAGGCTGGAGAAAATGCTCGATGCCTTGTGCCTGCTCGGACGGGCGGGGATGCCGCCCCGGCTGGGCGACGACGACGGCGGCAGACTGTTCGATCCGGGGCGCAACCGCGGCGAGCACTTAGTCGATCCCTTAGCGACAGGAGCAGTTCTGTTTGGACGCGGGGACTTCAAGTCCGTTGCTGGTGAGCTGCGCGAGGAAACTCTTTGGCTGCTGGGCGAACAAGGGGCTTCCGAGTTCGGCCGGCTGCCGGCGGAGCCTCCCAAGTCAAACTCAGTTGCCTTGCCGGCTGCCGGTCTGTACCTGATGGCCTTCGGGGATGGCAAGCACCAGTTAATCATCGACGCTGGCCCGCAGGGAGCGGCCACAGCCGGCCACGGCCATGCCGATGCACTGAGCATTACCGTGAATTCTGGCGGTAGGCCCCTATTGATTGATCCCGGTACTTGCGAATATGTCGGTTCGGAACGGAACATTTTTCGTGGCACTCGCTCACATAACACTCTCGTAATCGACAACGCTGACCAGGCTGAGCCCAAAGGGCCATTCGCCTGGACAAAGCTGCCAACGGTCAAAGCCGATGGATGGATAAGCGGAAGCAGCTTCGATCTTTTTGCCGGCAGCCACGATGGCTATTGCCGGTTAGCATCGCCCGTCCTGCACCGCCGCTGGGTGTTTTCGCTGAAGGCGGAGTTTTGGCTGGTGCGTGACGTGGCGGAGGGCAAGGGGGAGCACCGGCTTGACCTATTCTGGCACCTCAATCCCGAACTTTCGCCGGATGCGGGCAGCCCTGACACTTTTCTTGATCCTAGCGGTCTGACCGGGCTGCGGATCATCTCTCAGGGCGAGGGCTGGTCGGGCGAGCTTGCGGCGACCTGGTGGTCTCCCGCTTACGGAATCAAAAAGCCTGCACCAGTTCTGCACCTTAGCCGAATGGCAACACTTCCTGCGGAATGTGTGACTCTGGTAATTCCGCTGGTGCGTGGCAATCTGCAACCAGGCGAACTAACCAGATTCGAGCCGCAATCCGCATCGGAATCCGTGTGTCGCTATTCCTACTCCACGGCAGAAAAAGAGCATGGGGTGATATTCGCGGTGGGCAGGCCGTGGTCTTCGGGCGGTTGGAGCGGCGATGCTGAATTCTTCTACTGGCGCCGGAATCGTGGAGGTGCGCCGTGGTCAATCATTATGTGCAACGGAACATATCTTGAACTTGCCGGTGAACGACTTTTTTCGTGCTCCCGCCCGGTACTCCGGTGCGAGATAATCAGGACTAGCGAGAAAATGCATATTTTGTGCTCTGATAACGAAGCGTTGACGGTGAATGATTCTCTGCGCAACCTGTGGGAGGATTTCGAAATCGTCTCGGATGGCGTCTCCAAAAGCGAAAAGGTGACCGGCTGATATGTGCGGAATCTGCGGGATTCTGTATTGCGGAGAGGAACGGCGCGTTCAACGCGACACGCTGGCGCAAATGAATGCGCAAATCGTGCACCGCGGCCCCGATGACGACGGCTTTTTTGTGGAGGGCAATGTCGGGTTGGCTATGCGGCGCCTCAGCATTATAGATATTCGGACCGGACAGCAGCCGATTAGCAACGAGGACAAGAGTCTGTGGATTGTCTACAACGGTGAAATCTACAATCACCGCGAACTACGCTCGAAGCTCGAGGCGCGGGGCCACCGTTATCACACGAAAAGCGATACTGAAACGATCGTTCATTTGTATGAAGAGTACGGCCGCGACTGCGTACAGCATTTGCGTGGGATGTTCGCTTTCGCCATCTGGGATCGCCGCTTGCGGCGCCTTTTCATCGCGCGTGACCGGCTCGGGATCAAGCCTCTCTACTATTTTTATGACGACAAAAAGTTTATTTTTGGCTCTGAGATCAAGGCAATTCTTGCCTACCCTGGCATAAAGCCGGGATTCAACCAGAGCACACTCGCTGAGTATCTCGCCTTCGGTTACATCGCGGGCCAGGAGACGATGTTCACGGGAATTTGCAAGCTCCCTCCCGGAAACACGCTGGAGATAGACGATGCGGGAAAAATCAAAGTTGAATCGTACTGGGATCTTTCAATTCCTGCCGGGAACGATGGCCGGCCACGCGCGCACTACATCAAAACCTACCGCGAACTTCTCGAAGAGTGTGTCGCCAGCCATCTAATGAGTGATGTTCCTCTAGGGGTATTTCTAAGCGGCGGTCTTGACTCCAGCGCGGTCGCGGCGCTGACCAGCAAAATTCGCGGTGAGCAAATCGAGACCTTCTCGGTCGGCTATGACGAGGAAGCTTACAGCGAATTGCCGTATGCTCGTGAAGTCGCGAGGCATATCGGATCCCGGCATCATGAAGTTCGCCTGAGCCGCCAGGAATTTTTCGACTCCCTACCCAAACTGATCTGGCATGAAGACGAGCCAATCGTCTGGCCTTCGAGCATTTCCTTGTATTTTGTGGCGCGGCTGGCGCGCGAGCGCGTCACGGTAGTGCTGACAGGCGAGGGCAGTGATGAGACCCTCGCCGGCTACACGCGTTATGCGTGGACACTGCAGAATTCCAGCATGGATCGAGTTTACCGATCGATATTGCCATCCTCGTTGCGAGAACTGCTGCGGCAGGGAATTGCGGCGGGTCCACTGGGGGCCAGTCTCCGTCGCAAACTGGAACACACGTTTCTGGTGCGCGATGGGGCTTCCTGGCCCTCTTTCTACTTCGATAATTTCTATTCCGCTTTCTCCTCTGCTGAAGCAGCGGAGTTGCTTACAGCTTCAGGCCACGCGAGCGCCGGCGATGCCTACCGCGGATCAATGCAGCACTGGGAGCACTCAACTGGCGATCTCTTGCACCGTTTGCTTTATACCGATATAAAAACTTACCTGGTTGAACTGTTGATGAAGCAGGACCAAATGAGCATGGCGGCTTCGATTGAGAGCCGTGTTCCCTTTCTGGACCATGTACTGGTCGAATTTGCTGCGACCATTCCGGCCGAGTTCTCGGTCCAAGGGCTCACTGGAAAGCACATTTTGAAGGCGGCCGTAGAGGACTTGCTCCCGAAGTCGATCGTTTACCGGAAAAAGATGGGATTTCCCACGCCGTGGGCCTGTTGGCTCTCAGGTCCGCAGTTGGATGAGCTTGAAACTACGCTGTTGGGGCCGCGAACCACGGCGCGTGGACTGTTTAGACGGGAAGTGATCCAGCGCCTCTTTGCCGAGCACCGGGCCCGGCGTCGGGACCACGGAAATAGAATTTGGCGGCTGCTGAATCTGGAGACCTGGATGCGCGTCTTTCTAGATGGCGAAATGCCGGCGCGAGACCAGGAAATCCATGAGAACCTGGCCGCGCTTCCTGCCCGGCCAGCAGCTTCAATCTGAGGACGAGAAGCATCGTCCACAGTGCAATTCATTTTTCAGGGACATGCGGAAACAAATCCGGCGGGCCGCCTTACACCTGTTGCGGAATACGGGAGTTTTTCGCCTCCTGCGCGAGAGTGAATGGCGCCGGCAGCGGCTGCTGATTCTTTGCTATCACGGAATTTCCCTGGAGGATGAGCACCAATGGCGCCCGGGCCTTTACATGGAGCCGAAGACCTTGGAGCAGCGGCTGCGAATTTTGCGAACCGGCGATTACAACGTGCTGCCGCTGGGAGAAGCGCTGCAACGCCTGTATGCAAAGGAACTGCCGCGTCGAAGCGTGAGCATCACCTTCGATGATGGAACTTACGACTTCTACAAGCAAGCCTACCCGATTGTGAAGAGGTATGGGTTACCCGTTACGGTTTACCAGACCACTTATTACAGCGACCGCCGTCTCCCGGTGTTTAATCTGATCTGCTCATATCTCTTGTGGAAACGAAGAGGCGTCGTTTTCTCTAATGGCAGAGAATTAGGCTTGAATTCGACCATGGATCTGAGAACAGAAGACAGCCGACAAGCAATAGTCACGGCGTTGATAAACTTGTCGGCAACGCAAAATCTCAGCGGACTCGAGAAAAATGAAGTGGCATGCCGATTAGCAGGTCTTCTCGACATCGATTACGCCAGACTTTTACAGAAACGAATTCTCCAGGTCATGGGCGCACCGGAAATTGCAGAGTTATCTCGCGACGGAGTGGATTTTCAATTGCACACTCATCGCCATCGCATGCCCAAAGATAAGTCCCTGTTTCAAAAAGAGATCGAAGACAACCGAGCGTGCCTCCGGGGTGTATCCCAAAAGGAAGCCGTACACTTCTGTTATCCGAGCGGATTTTACTGCCAACAATTCCTACCCTGGCTCAAGGCTGAAGGGGTAATTTCAGCCACGACGTGCGATACAGGACTCGCCACGTACCGAAGCGATGCGCTGCTGCTGCCGCGCTTTATTGACACCACAGGCGGGAGCGGACTGGATTTTGAGAGTTGGCTCACCGGAGTGGGTGACTTGCTTGCAGTCCGCCGGCGAGCTCGCAGAAAGGCATTCCCCGTGATTGACTGAGTTATTACGTTTGTACGGTCAGATGGCGGACCTTTTCTGGCCCCTTTTCGTCGGCAATGACGACTCCGTCAATTTGTTGAGAGGTGAAATCAGGGCGCAGGGCACGCAGGACGGCGCTCTTCTTGGCCCAGAGCTTGGCATTAAAAAAAAGGTGATACGCCAGTTTCTTACGCGCTCGCACAATCTTGCTGTATTGTGCGGCTCCGTCCGTGGCCAGGGTATAGCCGAGCTCGGCCAATGTCTCTCCAACTAGCCCCTCGATTTCAGCAATTTCACCAGGCGAGAATTGCTGCCTCCATCGTTCGACAGGATTGAATTCTTCCGTAGATTCTGCCTGGAATGAAGTGTTTGGCTTGCTGACTGAGCCAAGTGCGGTGCGCTGAATGCGGTCGTAAACCAATTCCTGATCGAGGAACGAACTTAGATCGGACAAAACTGACCGAGGATCGGATACCAACCGCTCGAAACAGATTTCTTTGTAGTCTGGGCCGAGCATCCGGCCGAAATTCCTCCCTTTTTTCACTATCCATTCCCAATAAATTGCAGCCCCTAAAGTGGTCTCACGTTTTTTCCAGGGGAACGGGCGAATGTAGCGCCTACGAGAAAGCGATAACGCTACATCGCGCCCATCGCGGATTACGTGAATGACCAGAGCGTCGGGGATAGTTCGCTTGATCAGGGGAAGGTAAAGAATCTCTTCGGGTGTATTTCCTGCCCAGCGCTGCGCGTTTTGATTCCGGGCGATCTCCTCCATGATGGTGCAGAGGAAATCTCCAGCATTGCGGCAGTTGTCTAGAATCTTCGTTTCAACCCGCTGCGGATCGATTCCAGAAGCCCTAAAAAGTTTGCTGCCCAGCCAGGCATGCCACATCTTCTGGCGGTTCTTCCGTAAACCGAGATCGCCGAATCGTGGGGCAACAACATTGAAGATGCTCGATTCGCCGAGATAAATGGCGAAACCACCGGCCGACATCAGCATGTCATACACAAGAGTGGTACCAGAACGCGGACTTCCCACGACGAATACAGGCATCCGGCTTCGAGCGGAAATGCTCCGGGTCACAGTATTCTCCACAGCTCAGCGCGAGCTGGCGCTATTATCGGCGTGCGGCGGCCGGCAAGTGGTCGCCGAGAAGCGCAAGCAGTTCTTTCTCCAGGTTGGGTCCGCATGCAAGAAGACCGGAAATAAGAGGTGATTTATTGTTGCACCGTAACAAAGAGCTCTCCAATGTACGCACGAATCCTCCGGCGCTTTCCACCAGAGCGGTCCCCGCCGCGACATCCCATTCGTGCTTCGGAGTCAGAGTGAACGTGGCATCCGCCAGGCCCGCGGATACTAAAGCAAGTTTGTAAGCAACCGAGCCCATCGGTCGAATCGTAAAAGGCGCGTTGTCGAATTGCTTCCACTCTCCGCGTTTGATCTCGCTTCGACTCGCGAGCACCGATGCGCCGCTCAAGCTTCTTCTCCGGCTCGCCTGAGCAGGGTTTCCGTTATAGGTCACGCCCGAGCCAATGCTGCCAAGGAACATTTCGTCAGTTGCGGGATTGCAAATTCCTCCGGCGATCGGTCGGCCATCCGCCACCATCGCAACTGAGACGCAGAATTCTGGTATCCCAGCGACGAATTCTCGAGTTCCATCCAGGGGATCGACAATCCAAACCCGGTTTGCGTTCAATCGCGCAAGATCGTCAACGCTTTCCTCCGATAACCAGCCTTCGCCCTCGCGAAGCAATTCCTTGCGAAGCACCGCATCGACACACTTATCAGCCTCGGTAACTGGATCATGCCCGGCTTTGTATTCCGCTTCGATTGCCCCAGCGGTGAAGCGCCCAAGGATCTGACGTGCGGCTTCCAAAGCGGACTGTATTCGCTGCAAAACATCGGAATTGGAGTTGGAACCCATGTTAGGAAATAAAAATCAGTTCCCGGTTCAAGTACACAGTTCTCAGTTTCGGCGGGGCGGTAATCACGCCCACAGCATCCGTGCGCCCGTTGCCAGCAGCACCGCACATAGGATGCGTCTCAACCAGAGCACGGGGACGCGCGTGCTCAAGAGAGATCCAACTAAGCCACCCGGAACCGAGCCGATCAAGAGTGAAGCTACCAACTTGGGATCGACATTGCCAAGTCGCCAGTGCAGAAGACCAGTTACGCCGGTAAGCGCCACGGCATGCACAATATCGGTGCCCACCATCACCTTGGGGGTATAGCTGTAGAACAAGAGCAGCAGCATCATAATAATGCTGCCCGAGCCCACCGACGTCATACCAACCAGGAAGCCGGCCAATAGTCCGATCCCCGACATTCCTGCGAATGACTTTAGGGTCGGAGGGCGGCCGGCGACGTGCTCTTCGATCCTGGACTGGAACAGCAACAATGTCGGTATGCAGACCAACAATAATCCCACGGCCGAAGTTATAAAACTGTTTACGCCACTGCCGTACACATTCCGAAGGTGAGCTAGCAAGCCGACACCCACGATAGAGCCCGGAATGCTTCCGGTCGCCAGTGCCATCACAACCTTGCGTCGTACCGTACCTTTCCGCAAATGCATCCAGCCGCTGCCGATCTTGGTGATGAAATTGAAAACCGCATCTGATCCAACTGCCAAGATCGGCGGTACCTTGAGGCCAAAAATCAGCACAGGCAGCAGAAGCACTCCGCCTCCAAGCCCCGTCATACCGATCAGGATACCCACCACCAGACCGATCAGAATCTTGGCCGCAATTTCCATTACGCCTTTTAAGCCGAGGCCGCTCCCGCACTAACGCCAACGAATCCCTCGCGCTCCAAATGCAAAATGATCTCCTGGGCGGATTCTTCGGGCGTCAGATCCGCGGTGTTGATGACTACCTCGGCATCTTTTGGCTCCTCATACGGATCTGAAATACC
>Ga0209157_1001387_pt1 | contig 20222 bp, 28 predicted proteins | sample GraSoiAngelo_135_FD_185892 | JGI IMG/M metagenome (GOLD analysis project Ga0209157, IMG submission 185892) | Grasslands soil microbial communities from the Angelo Coastal Reserve, California, USA - 14_0929_05_40cm (SPAdes) (version 2) | ecosystem: Environmental > Terrestrial > Soil > Grasslands ...
TGCGCTGGGTGGCACGACCAATCGTTCAGCTACAGTTGCGCGGGCGGGCGAGTCGCCCGCAGCTTAAGCGCGATCCGTTAGGCCGCACGTGATCATCATCACGGCGTAACGACTGTCACTTCCGTTTCTCGACTTCACTCGCTATCACTCTCTGAATGCTTGAGCCTGCCGACCTCCGTGCAGCCGCTCTTCTTGACTCCCAAGTTCAGGAGAGACTCCCGACCGTCGAACGCGCCACGGCTCCCATATATCGCGACGAGCCTAGTAGACCCGTTCCAAGTGGCTCCGCAGTCATGCTCCGCATCGACGACCACCGGTTCGCATTGACGGCAGCGCATGTCGCTGACAACAGCGCCTCGTTCCCACTGTACATTGGCTCATCGACGCGGCCCGTCCGTCTCAGCGGGACAAAGATCGCAACTAAGCTCAAACCCGGTCAGCGTCGCGAAGATGACCCGCTGGATGTCGCGGTCATCCATCTTGACGGTGAGACGACGCGATACCTCCGAGACGATGAGTTCATCGACGTTAGTCAGATCGACGCGGGCCCTCTACCCGAAGATGAGATATTCCTTGTGGCAGGATACCCTGGCACCAGGCGCCGGGACATTCCGACCAAGGCGACGCTCGAAGTCACCCTCTACCCATTTCTTGCTTGCTCTCGCCCTCGCGCAGCATATGCTCGCGTGCGGCGAAACCAGCGGATCAGCTCATCTTGGGTTTCTCAAAGAAGCGCTTGTGGCGCCAGGGAGTACGGGTGATCGCGCCGGATCTTGATGAAATGTCCGGATGCGGTGTCTGGTCTATCTTTCATTCTTCCGGCTCCCTTCTCGATGGCCCACGACTCGCCGGCCTCTTCACCGAGTGGCATCGCGACGGAGTCCCCTGGATAGTCGCCACGCGCATTGACGTAGCACTGGCAGCGATTCGGGCGAACTTCCCCGAGCTGCAATCGATGCTCCCCAAAGCGAACTAAGCGTGCGGCCTAACAAGCGCTTGAAGCTGGCGGCGCGCGTAGATTGAGGAATGAGTCTTTCTTCAGCGCGCCGCAGCTTAGGCGCACCCCGTTAGGCGCCTGCAACGTCACGAGACCATCGGCAAGGCGGCCGCCAATTGCAATGCTCCTTCAACGACCGCCGTCTCTGTGACCTCCGAGGCGGTATCGCCTCCGTGGCGCAGGCGGCCCAGAGGCAGAAGCGATGAGTGAACTTCATGCCATCGCCAGACTCAAGATCCACCATGGCAAGCTCGAGGAGTTCAAGCGTCTCGCCGTCAAGTGCATGGAATCAGTTCGCACCAGGGACTCCGGAACGCTCCAATACGACTGGTTCTTCAGCGACGACCATTCCGAGTGTGTCGTGCATGAGCGCTACCGCGATTCCGCGGCTCTGCTCGAGCATGGCGCGAATCTCGGAGATACGATGGCCGCACTGCTTCACACATGCGCGATCTCGGGCGAGATCTACGGGACCCCCAGCCCGGAGTTGATGAAGGCGCTAGAGGGCTTCGACGTGCGGATCTACTCTCCGTACTAGTCGATCTAATGCGCCGAAGAAACCTCGGGATGTCGCAGGGGCACGAGCCAACCGGTACTCGAAGTTGACGCTCGCGGTCTTCAAGGATAACGAGCGCGCCAAGCAGGTGTACGAACATCAAGGGTGGCGGTCCGAGCTCGAGACCTGGTTCAAACCACTCGTTTGACCGTCGTGGCGCCCAGGGACGCCCGAACGGTTGGCTTGCCAGCCGTGACCTCTTAGCTTAGGGCCAACGCGGCCAGGCTGCGCGCGTCTCGGCACATGTCACCTCTAGCCGTTCGCATCGGTGCGGGCGTCCTCGCCCTCCTCGCCCTTATCGCCCTGCGCGGCAAGCGCTGGGCCTACCTGACATTCGTGCTGCTCGGGCTCCTCTATTTTCCCGCGCAGACCCACTTCCGCGTGCACGCCCCGAAGTGCGAGCAGCTCCTTCCCACGCTGCACCTGCTCGTCCCCTTGCTGCACAACTACGCGTACATCGCGCTGTTCGCCGGCTTCTACTGGATGTCGTGGGTACAGTTCGGAAGGTCAGACGCGCGCGGCGTCTGGGCGCTCGTCGCGACGCTGCTCGTGGCAGCCCTCGTCGAGATCGCCGAGGGCATGACGGGCGGAGGGCGTGGACAGGTACATTGCCGCGTGCGGGATCTCGTACCGGACGCCGCAGGGGCCGTGGGCGCGGCGCTGCTGCTCGCAATCTGGTCCCGGCTCCGGCGGAAACCTGCGTACGTCAGACTCGTCAGACCTCGTCCAGCGGCCGCTCCTCACCCGGCTGCCCCGCCGTCTCGGGCTTTCGTTCCTCCTCGCGGTGTCGTTCCGCCCCCGCCGCCGCGGGGAGTCGTTCCACCGCCGCCTGACTTTTCACCGGGCCCGAGCCCTGTTACCCCGCCGGCGGACGTCGCTCGGACGCAAGAGACTGCGCACAGCGAGGATGTCTCTGCACGCCGACAGGTCGTTCAACACCTCCAGGCGATCCTGGGACGTCTCCGAAGAATGTCACAACGCCTGTGGGCGATCATACTTGGACGTCGCCGCACGATCGTCGTTGGCAGCATCCTCCTGGCGCTTGTGGGCGCCGGGGCGTTCGTGATTCTGCCCCTCCCGGCGCCAGCGCCTGTGGTCACCGAGCAACCGAACGCGACACCGCCCCCACAGCGCCCACCACCTCGGCCCCTCCAGTCAGAGGCCGAGGGGTACTACGAGCCGACCTACCAGTTCACGGTCTCCGATCGGCGCTTCACTCGCCTGACGCTCCGTCCCGAACCCTCTGTCACGTTCTCGCGTATCGGGACACGGCAGGAAGTGGGGTGTGAAGATGCACGGATTGGCCAGGATGCGGTGCACCTGCGCTGCGAGCTCGAGCGCGTTGGCGTGGTCACGATCGATGGCCGGTTCACGTCACGCTTTGTCACGAGCAGCCTCGACACGCCGGTCCTGAGTGCCTTGATCACGATCACCAATACGCGCGGTGAGACTCTGTTCTCCGCGCGCGAGTCGTTCTATTGGCACGCGCCCGACTGAGGATGCTCGGGGGTGACTTCGGGATCCAAGAATGGCGAGCGCAGTAGCGCTGGATGTTCCTCACGTAGTCTACCAACTGGCGCCTAACAAGCGCCTGAAGCTGACGGCGCCCGTCATCCGAGGTAGAATTCCATTTGTGATCATTCCAGTCAGGCGCCGCAGCTCAGGCGCACCCCGTTAGGCCGCGCCGCTCAGGTCCTCCTGCGCCTCTCGAAACGACATCCCCGGGACCCTTCAGCAGACCAGTGCGTAAGAGACACGCCCTCATCATCCTTGCCCCAATAGGGCTAGTCTGGATCACCCTCGGCTGGCTGGCCACCAACCCGGTCATAGGCAACCACCCAGAACTCCGCGTGATGGTCGGAACGCCCGACGACTATGACCTACTCGCTCAGCGGGTGGCCTTTGCTGCAACGGACGGGGTACCCTTGATCGCTTGGTGGCTCCCCGTTCGCCCCGAGGCAGGGCCGGCGTGCGGTACTGTGATTCTCGCTCATGGTGGCGCTGGCAATCGCTCGCACATGCTGTCGCGTGCCGCATTCCTTGTCCGCAGCGGCTATAACGCACTGGCTGTGGACCTGCGGATGCACGGCGAAAGCGGCGGGTACTGGATGTCACCCGGTTACGAGGAAGCCCGCGACGTCCTCGGCGGGGTGGCCTACGTGCGACAACGCGGAGAGCGCGGTCCGATCATCCTACTCGGACACTCGTCTGGTGCAGTCGCCGCTTTACACGCTGCCACCGGGTCTTCGGAGGTCGCTGCGGTCATCGCCGACGGTGCATTCATCAGCTACGACAGCGTGATGAGCCAGGTCGCACGCCTTGTCGCCGACGATCCGCATGCTTCGACGTGGATGAGAATCGGCGTGCGCTTAGCTGCCTCCCGTGCCCTTCAAGCTGCAGTGGTCCTTCCGATGTACGCCCTCCGGACAGGACACCGGCTCAACTTGCAGGACGCGTCGGTGCGCTCGGCAATCGCGGCCCTGAAGTCGCGGCCGGTGCTGTTCATTGGGGGTGGCCGGGATTCCATAGTGCCGGCAGAGACAGCGCGTCGAATGTACGACGCGGCGTCGAGTCCGACGAAGGAGCTACTCATCGTTCCCGGTGCAGGGCACAACGACACCTACCGGGTGAATCCCCACTTGTACGAGTCCGCCGTCCTCGACTTCTTGCGCCAGGCCGTCCCCTTAGACGCTTCGGGTCGGAGCTCAAGGACCTGCTCCCGCGGAACCATGTCGAGAGCCCCATGAAGGAGCACTCGGCGCGGCCTAACAAGCGCTTGAAGCTGGCGGGCGCTTGCGTTCTAAAGGAAGCCGTTGTGTCGTGCCCTGGCGGGCACGGGACTTCGTCCACCACCCTTGCGCCGACGCGTGGGTCGCCCGCAGCTTAAGCGCGGTCCGTTAGGCCGCACCACGCGACTCATGCGAACATCGATTGTCGCACTAGCAGTCGTCGCCGCCTGTACCTCAGAGCCCAGGCGCGATGCCGCGACGCAGCACACCGGCCCGGTGGCCCAAGCCCCTGCCGCGTCCGCTGTCCCGGCGCCTACCGCGCTCGGGTCGCATTGGCCCCTCCTCGACACCATTCGCCGTCGCCTTGTGGCGTTCGACACTCAGGTTACGAACACGCAACACGAGCTCCGGACGCGCTCGGCCACGGCAGGCGGCGACTCCCTGTTTCTCAAGTTCCGCAACAGCTACATGGCCGTTGCTGAGAGCCTCACGGAACGGCTTGGGGACGATACCACCGGGCAGGGTCTCTCAATCAGTCGCGATGGCTGGTCGGACTCATTGCGGTCGGTACTACAGCGCCATGGCTTCGACCTTAACTTTTCGGAGGGTAGCGCGTTCGTCGATGAAGACGTTGCCTACCTCCTCGTAGCCTTTGAGCCGCTACTCACACCGGCGATGCGCGAGTACCTCTCGATTCGGAATGTCGAACAGCACGTGAGGTTCTCGGAGGATGCTGCCCTCCAGATCTCCTGGGATGCGGTGGGGGACCGAATCGCCACGTGGGAGGCGTTTCTCCACAAGTACCCGACGTTCAGCTGGCGGCATGCTGCACAGTACTGGCGCACCATGTATCTCGAGACGTACCTCACCGGAATGGACAATACGAGGACGTTCACGGACAACGGGACCCTTGAGCAGGAGGTACGGAAGAGCTACCAACATTTCCTCCGCACCAACGCCGCCACGCCCGCAGCGGCCGTCATCCGAGACTACCTCGCCCTCCTTGAGGCGAACCCCGCCCCGTCAGATAGCACGATCAAGCGCTTCCTCCGCGAGCATGAACTCCAGTCCATGCTCGGGGTGCAACCTCCGGTCAACTAGGAGTGGTGCTGCCTAACAAGCACTTGAAGCTGGCGGGCGGCGATCGCCCTAATGGAATCGGAGTGTTGTGCCCTGACGGGGCACGGACTGTCGTCCACTACTCTTGCGGCGGCGGGCGAGTCGCCCGCAGCTTAAGCGCGATCCGTTAGGCCGCGCTAAGAAGAGCGTCATGCGCAAGATCATCGTCTACATCGCGACCAGCGTGGACGGCTACATTGCTCGCCCCGATGGCAACGTCGACTGGCTGAACCGTCCCCGTACCGCCGGCGATTATGGCATGGGGGCCTTCTACCGTTCGATCGATACGATTCTCTGGGGACACAAGACCTACGAGGTCGCGCTGGAATTCCAGAAACAGGGAATCAAGGGCGCTGCATTCGACCCAAAGGTCAAGAACTACATCTTCTCACATCATCCACCGTCATCGGCAGCGCCGCCCGTCGAGTTCGTCAGAGAGGCGATTCCGGCATTCGCGAGGCGCCTGCGTGCGACGCCTGGGAAGGATATCTGGATGATGGGTGGGGCGGGGCTCATCGCATCGTTTCTCGATGAGAACGAAATCGACGAGTTCGTCATCCACGTGATACCAACCCTCATCGGCGAAGGCATCCCCCTGATCGCAGCGCGGCATCTCGACGTTTCCCTACAGTTACGTTCCTGTCGGCGCTATCGAGACGGGGTTGTGCGTCTCCATTATGCCGTGCTCAAGCCCGGACCAAGAACGGGCCGGGGCGGCAACGCGCGGCCTAACAAGCGCTTGAAGCTGACGGGCGCGCCGGCAGCTTAAGCGCGATCCGTTAGGCAGACCAAGCGCGACGAAGCAGGTGGTTGAGTACTTCACAGCTGCCGCCGCATCCTAACGCCGGCGCGTTCGACCGATGCTTTTGAGTGAAGGGAGGCAGAAATGAAGGCGACACACATCAGGCCCAGAATCGTCCTTGTGGTTTGTTGCGTTGCCGCGCTTTCGGGGTTGTCATTGAGCGTTCCTCAGGCTGGCGCCCAAGAACGTGCAGAGTTCGACGCTTTTTTCGACAAGGTCACCCAGGCAGAAGGCGAGTTGTTTCGAGGCCGTGCAGAACCCCTCAAGGCCCTCTGGTCTCGCGCGTCCGACGTCACGCTCTTTGGCGTCTCCGGCGGGAGAGGGGACCATGGTTGGGACCAGGTCGGGCGACGACTCGACTGGGCGAGTACGCAGTACTCCGAGGGGTCCCTGACGATCGAGCGAATTGCGTCGTACGTAGATGGGAACCTCGGCTACGTGGTACAGCGTGAGAAAGTGCGCTTCAAGGTCCCAGGCCGGTCTGAGGAGTCGATACTTGAGATCCGTGCCACCTGGATCTTTCGACGCGAGCGAAATGGCTGGCGCGTGATTCATCGCCAAGCGGATTCACAGATGATGCGTCAAGGTCCCGCTGAGGTGACGAAGTGACTCTCGAACAACCCGGCAGACCTCGGAGACAAAATGACTCGCCTTGTGTCGGAGGCTGCCTAACGAGGAGTTGTAGCTGACGGCGCGTCCGTTGCTGCGGAGGTATTACGGTTGAATACTGAAAGCTGACCGCCGCCGCTAAACTCCAATCGCGTTAGGCGGCAGCACAGCAGCGCTGAATCGAGGACATATGTATCCTGCCAGCCGTGGCGTTCGGCGGCGTCTCGCCACCACCCTGCTCATAACCGTGCTCTGCGGCTCGGCCTGTCAGGCTTGGCGCACAGAGCGCATTGCGCCAGACTCGCTTCTCACTCGCCACCCCACAAAGCTCCGGGTCATCCGCACCGACGGCACGCAGATCGTCCTGGAGCATCCCGTCCTGCGGGGAGATACACTCTCAGGCACCAGGCCGCGCTGGACTGGACAAGATGAGGTGCGCATTCCGCTCACCCACGTACGACAGGTGGCCACTCGCGGCTTTAGCGCAGGCCGTACAATAGGGCTCGGCGTGGGCGTGGCCGCCCTCGCGTTCGGGGCGTTTCTGATCGGCGTCGTGGCGTGCGACCCGGGCTGCCACTGATGAGTTCCGTCGTACCATGGAGGCTGCCGCCTAACAAGGGCTTGAAGCTGCCGGGCGGTGCTCGCTCCAAGGGAACCGGAGCGTTGTGCCCTGGCGGGCACGGACTATCGTTCAACGACGCTGCGCCCTGCGGGCGAGTCGCCCGCAGCTTGAGCGCCATCCGTTAGGCGGCGCATCCCGATGAAGCGTCCTGTACCCAACGTTTCACGTGAGATCGAGCTAGCGTGCTGTGCTGGCCTCCTCGCCCTGCTCTCGGTCGGCAGGCCAGCAGCCGCGCAGAGCACGTCCTTTCTTCTCGCCCCTGGGCGCGCTGGCGCCCTTGAGATTGGCTTGCCCGTTGATTCGGTTCTGCGTGTATTCGGCCGGGATCGTGTGCGGCTCGTGGATCTGCAACTTGAAGGGCACTTCACTCCCGCGATTGAGCTTGTTCTGGTTGACTCACGCGCCACCCCGGCACTGGTAGCTCCCATCAGGGAAGTTCCGTGCGGCGAGTTCGCCCTGTATGGGATGTCGGTGTACGATCCGCGCTTTCGCACGCGCGAAGGAGTCGGGGTTGGCTCGACCATCGGGGAGCTGCGGCGTGCGTACGACGTCCGCCTCAATCGGGAAGAAGGGCACTCGGTTGTCGTTCCGGCGCTCAGCATGACTTTCGAGATCAACGGCACACGCTTCGCCGATTCGGTACGAGTCACGTCGGTCTGGGTGTGGAGTGATCCCAACGAAGTCCGGGCACGTCGCTGCCCTCGGGCGGGGCGGTAGCGCGCCGCCTAACGAGCGCTTGAAGCTGGTGGCGCGCGTAGGATATGGAATGACACCTTTTTCTTTAGCGCGCCGCAGCTTAAGCGCGATCCGTTAGGCCGGCAGCCTCAAAGCCGTGAACAGTCCTACCCTTTGTGAGCGTTGTCGCCACCGCGAAGCCACGGTGCGAATCTCCGTCACCACGAACGCCGAAGAGCGGATCCAACATCTCTGCGCCCAATGCGCAGATGCCACCGGCGGCTGGCGCGGCCGCATGGTTCGCCTCCTCAACTGGCTCATCAACCGTGCGCCTTCCCAGTGATACCTTGCGCCTCATGGGGCTGCGGCCTAACAAGCGCTTGAAGCTGCTGGGCGGTGATCGCTTTAAGGGAAGCGGAGTGTTGTGCGCTGGCGCGCACGAACTATCGTTCAACGACACGGCGCTCGGCGGGCGAGTCGCCCGCAGCTTAAGCGCGATCCGTTAGGCCGCAGCAACTCAACGTCCTGCGCACTGGAGGCCACGTGAAGGTTGCCGTCGGATTGTGTCTGTTCATCTCCGTCATGAGCGTCACGCCCAACTTACCAGCCCAGGCACCCAGCGGTGGCTCGCTGAACGAGACGGCGCTCTACTCCCTCTATGCGAGGCGACACGCTGCGACGATCGCGTTCGCGAATCTCGCCGTGACACGGGCTGCGGACAGTGAGGTGCGGAAGGCTGCCGAGAATCTAGTCCGCGCCCATGGTGATGCACGGCAGAAGCTGGAACGGATCGCGACTGAGCGGCACCTTACGCTTGCGCCGCCTGAGCACGATACCTCGACCGTTCTCCTCGAGCAGGCGCGCAGCAGCCTGGATGGCAAGGTCGGTCGCGCCTTCGATTCGACGTGGGTAAACCTGGCAAACAACTGGCTTTCCACGCTTATTCTCGACAACAATCGCGTGGTGAAGGCCCAAATCGGACCGGAGCTGCAACCCGTTGCTCGAGAGCACACGACATGGTTGTTCCATCAGTCCGCCGACATGGACAAACTGCGCAAGAGGTTCAAATAGGATGTGCGCTGCGGCCTTTAGGCGGCCGCATTTTATGTTCTGGAGGCCTCCTCATGACAACTCGCTTACTTGAGCATCGAGTCGAAAGACTCGAGGTCCAGGTACGATGGTGGCGACGCCTAGCGGCGGCTCTGGCCGTTGGCGGTCTGATCCTCGCGAGCCTCGCCGCCGTAACGGGCCAGGCACCCTCCGTGCTCCGCGTCCGAGGTCTCATTGTTGTGGATTCGGCAGGGCGTGACCGGATTCTTCTGGGGGCGCCAGTGCCCGACCCGCGGGAAGGGAAGCGGATCTCGCCGTCCGTCGGACTCACCGTCAACGACTCGGCCGGCAACGAACGCTTTGGGCTCGGGCTCCAGTCGAATGGGCGGTTCACGATGGGTTTCGATGCGCCGCCCCGTACCGGTGATGATCGCAATCGCGAGCGCATCACGCTGGTTGCCGATGAACGGGGCGGCGCCTACGTGCGGATCTTGGATCGTCGGACCAGAGCCCAGGCCTTCCTGCGTCTCGGTGACGACGACGCTGCGTACCTCGAATTCCTCCGCTGGACCGACGGCGTCATACAAACTCGGCGCCTTGGCTTTGGGCCCGATACGGTCTTGTCGCAGGCAAGGTAAGCGGCTGCCTAACAAGCGCTTGAAGCTGTCGTCGCGCGTAGATTAAGGAATGAATCTTTTGCCGGCGCGCCGCAGCTTAAGCGCGATCCGTTAGACCGCGGCGCAGGACGAATGCTATGCAAAAGACCGAGCGCGCACTGGTAGTTGGTGGAACTCGAGGAACCGGGCTTCTCATTGCGAACCTCCTGCTTGCAGGCGGCTACAATGTTCGCGTGCTCGGCTTCACCTTCCTCTGGGGACGCCCTTCAGCGGGCGGGATGGCGGCGCGTTACAAAACGGGTGCGTAACACCCGCGTCCTCCTCATCCTTGGCCTAGCAGCGCCGCTCTGGATCACCCTTGGTTGGCTGGCCACGAACCCCGTCGTCGGCAATCATCAGGAACTCCGCATTATGGTTGCGGAGCCGCAAGACTACGGCCTGCAAGCTCAGCGGGTAGCGTTCGCTGCAACGGACGGAATACCGCTGGTCGCTTGGTGGCTGCCCGCTCGCGCCGAACCCGAGGAGGTCCACGGGACTGTGATTCTCGCCCACGGTGGCGCGGGTAACCGCTCCCACATGTTGTCGCGTGCGGCGTTCCTTGTCCGTAACGCTTGGAATGTCCTGGCCGTGGACCTGCGGATGCACGGCGAGAGCGGCGGGGAGTGGATGTCGCCTGGTTACTACGAAGCGCAGGATCTCCTTGGTGCGGCCACCTATACGCGGGACCGAGGGGAGCGCGGGCCGATCATCTTGTTGGGGCACTCCTCCGGTGCAGTCGCCTCTTTACACGCCGCCGTCCAGTCTGCAGACGTCGCTGCGGTCATCGCCGACGGCGCCTTCATCAGCCCCGAGGCAATGATGAGGGGTGTCGCGAACGTTGTCGCGAACGATCCCAACGCTTCGATCTGGAGGAAGCTTGGCGTCCGCTTGGCTGCCTCCCGTACCCTTCAGGTGGCGGTGGTTCTGCCGATGTACGCCCTGCGCACCGGACACCGTCTCCAGCTCGAAAGAGCGTCGGCGCAATCGGCGATCTTGGGTTTGGGAGCGCGGCCTGTGCTCTTCATCGCGGGTGAGCGCGACTCCGTCGTGCCTCCAGAGAACGCGCGCCGTATGTATGGCGCGGCGCCGAGTCCCTTGAAGAGGTTGCTTATCATTCCCGGTGCTGAGCATAACAACACATATCGCGTGAACGCCCCGCTTTATGAAGCCGAGGTCCTCGCATTCTTGCACACGGTCCTCGCTGCTGACACAGCGGCGCGGCCTAACAAGCGCTTGAAGCTGGCGGGCGCGACGAAGTAGGGTAGAATTCCATTTGTGCACCAGTTGACTATCGGTCACCAAAGAAGGCAGCGGCGCGCCCGCGTGCTCTGCGCCCGCAGCTTAAGCGCGATCCGTTAGGCGGCGCCACCGCGTTGGCTCATGACCGTTCTTGTGCGCCGTGTCGTCGCAGGCTTCCGTGGAGCCGGCGCCCGGGGCCGGTGCCGAGTCCGTTCCCGGAGGAAGTGGAGGCTGACTAGACGGTTAGACGGATAGGCGGCTAGTGACGACGGCGCTCGGGAGAGATCCTGGGGGCTTGTCGTTTTCAGGCTTGCCGCCGTCTTGCCCCGGTTTCGCCGAGGAAGGATACTTCACGCCGCGAGGAAGGAGAAAGGATGCGTACCTCCGCGACCTGGTGTCTCGCCGCGCGTCTCGCGCTGGCTGCGGTCGTAGCTGCCTGCTCATCCAGTAACGCGCCGCCCTCACCGGTCCCGCCAGGACCGCTCTACGTCGCCAACTACAACGGCAGCAGTGTCACGGCGTACGCGGCGGGCGCGACGGGGAACGCCACCCCCACGGTCACGATCGCCGGCAGTAATACCGGGCTGAACCAGCCATCTGGCGTCGCCCTGGATGCCGCGGGCCGGGTCTACGTCGCCACCTTTATCGACAGCGTCACGATCTACGCGACGGGGGCGACCGGGAACGCCGTCCCCACGGCCACGATCACAGGGAGCAACACCGGGCTGAGCCAACCGGAGGGCATCGCGTTTGATGCGGCGGGCGATCTCTACGTCGCCAACGTGTCGAACAACAGCATCACAGTCTACGCCGCGGGCACGACGGGGAACGCCACCCCCACGGCCACGATCGCCGGGAACAACACGGGGTTGAGCGGCCCGGAGGGCATCGCCCTCGATGCGGCGGGCCATCTGTACGTCGCCAACAACGGCAATAGCACGATCACGGTCTACGCCGCGGGCGCGACGGGGAACGCCACCCCCACGGCCACGATCGCGGGCGGCAATACGGGGCTGAACCAACCCCTGGGCATCGCCCTGGATGGCGCCGGCCGGCTCTATGTCACCAACTACGGCGCGAGCACTCCCAGTATCACCGTCTACGCCGCGGGCGCGACCGGGAACACCACCCCCACCGCCACGATTGCCGGCAGCAGCACGGGATTGAATTACCCGTCCGGCATAGCCCTGGATGCGGTGGGCCAGATCTATGTCGCCAATGCCGCCAGCACCAACCATCTCTACAGCATCACCGTGTACGCGGCGGGCGCGACCGGGGACGCCACCCCTGCGGTTACGATCGCGGGCGGCAACACGGGACTGAACGGGCCCACGTACATCACGTTTTGAGTGTACTCGGCTGCTACGGGTGGGCAGCCCCTCTACACACGACCCCCATGAGGCGGTCGGCGTCGAAGGAGTTCATAATGGCGACGCTTGAAGCTGGCGGCGCTCTCGCTCTGCAGGAATGGGTTGTGCCCTGGCGGGCACGGACTGTCGTCCAACGGCCTTGCGCCGGCGGGCGAGTCGCCCGCAGCTTAAGCGCGATCCGTTAGGCGGCCCCTTGAAGAACTGGTGTCGTCCTCGACCTCGACGGGATGACACATATGCAGCAGAATTAATTGCTCGCCCGCGAATGATCACTGCATCCACCCACGAACCGGGGGGTCAAATGAAGCGCGCGTGGACGCTCGCTGCAGTCGCCGTCGCTGTGGCGTTGACGACGGCGGTCGTCTTTGCAGACCAGGAGCAACGTACCGGTGTCATTTTTGCAAGCTCACGGACCGTCAAATACTCGCCGATGATGCCGGGTGTCGCGAGCTACGTGGCCTGGGGCGATACCGCTAAGGGTCCGTTCGGAGGGTTTACGAGGTTCCGTCCCGGATTCGATGCAGGGATGCACACGCATACCGCGGACGTGTTGCTTGTGGTCTTACGTGGCGCCTACCTCTACCGAGACGATGCAGGTGCCAAGCGCGTCGGCCCGGGCGATTTCATGCGAATTCCAGGCGGTCACAAACACTGGAGCGGTGGAGATCCCAAGGAAGGGGCGCTCTTTTATCAGGAGACGTTCGGCAAGTTTGATTTGATCCCGGTGAAGTAGCCGAGCTCGGAATGTCTGGGCGCGGGCTGCCTAACACGCGCCTGAAGCTGACGGCGCGCGTAGATTAGGGAAATGAATCCTTCTTCTTCAGCGCGCCGCAGCTTAAGCGCGATCCGTTAGGCGGCACATCCCATCCCACAAGTACTCATAGAGCGTGTGAGGAGTACCAATTGGCGGCGAGTTGTCGCCAGCGGAGCGGTGTGGACGCTGGTCTACAACGTCGTGTGGGGCGTGGCCTGGTTTGTTTTCATGCGCCAGGAATGGGAGGAGGCGGTCGCTGCGATTGGGCGTGCATCGCCTTGGACTGCCGAAGTGTGGTTTCTCTGGGTCGTGCTAACCGTGCCAATGGGCGTGGCAATTATGGCGTACGCTTCAGGCCGCGCCAGTTCGAGCTACACGGCGGCGGTGGCTGCTGGGACAGCGGTATGGTTGCTGCTGACCGTCGCGATGGGAGCTTATAGCTTGTCCCAGTCGCTTTCGGTTCGCGTAATCGTCTCGGACTCGGTTGTGAATCTCGTCGGGATGGTCGCCGCGTCGCTCGCCGGCGCCTGGAGCCAGCGCGAGGGGCCCCATGATGGAAACGTTGAGGGTGCCGCCTAACACGCGCCTGACGCTGGCGGCGCCCGTCGTCTGTGGTAGAATTGCGTTTGTGCACCGTACCGTGTGGCGCCGCAGCTTAGGCGCAATCCGTTAGCCGAACACCCGGCCCTCGGCAGCAGGGGAGCCCTTCTGAAGCCGATTCCTGTGTTCATCGCTACCTGGGCGTTGGCAGGCCTCGGCGCCGTGATTGGTTCCGTCCTTGGCAGCGCGGCAGGGAAGCCCGGGCTGTTCGGCGGCGCCGTGGTCGGCGGCGTCCTTGGGGTGACGGCAGCGGTTCTCGCACTCACCAAGCTGCAGTGGCTCTTGGCCGAGGATCGCCGTGGCGCGTTCGTTGGCGGGATTGCCGGATTCGCGGTCGCCGCCCCGATCGCCGTGACGAATCTCCACACCCCCGTAATACCCGTTCTGATCTGTGGGCTGGCCAGTGTCGGTTTGCTTCTGGGTGTAGGGGTGGCACGCGGTTGGCGGCGGAGTTCTTGAGCGCGTGTCGCCTAACCAGCGCTTGAAGCTGCGCCGCACCTTAAGCGCGATCCGTTAGGCGGCGACGTTGTCGGCCTTTCTCGTCTTTCTCGACGCTAGCCTCCACTTGCGGAGGGTTCAAATTGCGCTACCTCCTGCGTCTCGCATTGCTCATCCCCACCACCATGGCCAGCGCCCAGGCGAGCGGCCGGCAAGGACTGGCTCGGCAGGTTTTCGAAGCTGAGAGCGGTTTTGCCAGAACTCTCGCGGCCCGTGATTCCCAGGCGTTCGCGACCTACGTGGCTGTCGACGCGGTCTTCTTTAGCCGCCGAGATACGCTTCGTGGCAGAGCAGCTGTGGTGGCAGGCTGGCACCCCTTCTTTGAAGGTGCCGCAGCCCCGTTCTCCTGGAGTCCCCAGATTGTCGAAGTTCTCGAGTCCGGAACGCTTGCCCTCAGCAGCGGACCTGTCCGAGATCCCAGCGGCCGCCAAATCGGGACGTTCAATTCGATCTGGCGTCGCGAGGCGGACGGCCGGTGGCGAGTCGTATTCGACAAGGGCTGTGCCGTATGCGACTGTCAGCCCCGCCCATAACGAACGCCCCCCGGTGACGCGGCGTGTGGCGCCTGTGGGCGGCGTCTACCTGTCATCGGTCGGCATCCATACGCGGTGACGCTTCACGAGCCACCTCCGGGCCGGAGATGGTTCATTCACGCAGAGTGTTTTCCCGAGTCCCTGCGCGCCCGGGTGCCGCCGCCGCAACACCACTAATGTGGATTGTTCGTGCTGCCTAACATGCGCTTGAAGCTGGCGGGCCTGCTCATATAAGGAATCGGCCGTGGCCACCGTGAAGCCGTCGCTCCGAGTGATCTCATTGGCCCTTGCTGGGATTACCGGTCTCGCTTTGACCGCCGGCGTGGTCTCGTCGGTTGTCGCGAACCGCCGGATCAACCGCCAATACGCCGTCGCCGTGGTCGTGCCTGTCCTGCACAGCGATTCGGCCGTGATCCGGCGAGGCCGGCACCTTGCCCTAGCGGTCGCCGGCTGCGTCGATTGTCACGGCTACGACTTCGGCGGAGCCGTCTTGGGTGACACCCCGCTGCTCGGACGGCTTGTCGCCGACAACATCACGTCTGGTCGCGGCGGGGTCGTCGCTGGGTACACGGACGCCGATTGGGTGCGGACGATTACGCATGGTGTAGGGCCTGACGGCCGCAGCCTGCTGTGGATGCCTTCCCGACGCTTCCGCGACATGGCCGATGCGGATCTGGCGGCGCTGATCGTTTTTCTCAAATCCGTGCCGCCGGTGGACCGTGAACTGCCGCCTTCCCGATTCGGCCTCCTCGGGCGCGTGTTGCTGCCAACCGGCATCTTGGAGCGCACAATGGGCCCGTTGATCGCCGCCGAGTGGGTCGACCACTCGAGGCCCCCGGTGCCTCCGCCACCACGTGGCGTGACTGTCGAATATGGAAAGTATCTGGCCCGAATCGCGTATTGCCACGGCTGTCACGGACCCGATCTGGCCGGGGGCGGCGGGCCACCGCCACGGGCCACCAACCTCACCTCGGCCGCGGTGCGCGCGTGGAGCGAGGACGACTTCATTCGGGCAATGCGCTTCGGCGCGCGGCCCGACGGAACGCGCATCGGTCCGGCAATGCCCTGGGTCAGTCGAGGGCAGATGACGGACGACGAGCTCCGGGCGCTCTGGCGATACATTCGATCGGCACCTCACGACTCTTTGCGCTGATGCCACGACTGCCGGCCCTGCCGCGGGCCGGCCGTCCGTCGTGGCGGCGAAGGAGCAGGGCGCCGCCTAACCAGCGCTCGAAGCTGGCGGCGCGAGCGATCCTCATCATCTCGGTGATGAGAAGACCAGCCAGCCGGCCACGCCGCTGAGACTCAGAAGCCGTTAGGCCGGAGAGTGAGCATGCAGGAAGCGGATCGAGTGAACTGGAATAGCACCGGTGCGAGGGCGATGGGCATCGCAAGCGTGGGCCATGCGGTCTTTGCTGCGACCATGGTCGCCCTCGGAATCTTGGGCCTGATCCAAGGCGGTTTCACCCCGACATGGTCGGGGGTGCCCAAGGGTCTTCCCGCGCGCGAGGCACTAGCCTATCTGTGCGCCTTCATCTCTCTGGTATCTGGCATAGGCCTACTCTGGCGGCGCGCAGCCGTCATCGCATCCCGCGTGCTGCTCACCTCTCTCTTGGTTTGGCTGCTGCTGTTTAGGGTGACGTTCATCGTCCGCGCTCCTAGTGCCACGGTTGCTTGGTGGGCCAGCGGTGACACCGCGGTGATGGCGGCGGCCGCTTGGGTTCTCTACACGTGGTTCGCCGGTGACTGGGACCGTCAGCGCCTCAGTTTCGCCACCGGCGACAAGGGTCTGCGCATCGCGAGGGTGCTTTACGGCCTGGGTTTGATCCCCTTCGGCGTAGCCCATTTCACTTATCTCGAAAGAACCGTCTCGCTGGTGCCGGGCTGGCTGCCATGGCACGTGGCGTGGGCGGTCCTCACCGGCTGTGCCTTCATCGCGGCGGGCGTGGCGGTGCTCAGCGGTGTGTATGCCCGGCTGGCAGCCACGCTCTCGGCGTTGCAGCTGGGCCTGTTCACGCTGCTGGTGTGGGTACCCATCATTATGGCACGTCCCAGCGCCTCCGATTGGACCGAGTTCGTCAGTTCTTGGGCGTTGACGGCCGCCGCCTGGGTGGTGGCGGATTCCTACCGCGGCCTGCCTTGGCTCGCCGTGGGCAAGCTGCACGGCATGCCGATACCAAAGGAGGAGGCCCCGTGAACGACGAGACGCGGGCCGGTGAGGTCGCGAAGAGAGGGGAACCCTTTTGAAACCCATTCCTGTGTTCATCGCTACGTGGGCGCTGGCAGGCCTCGGTGCCGTGATCGGGTCAGCCCTGGGAAGCGGAGCGGGGAAGCCTGGGCTGTTCGGTGGCGCCCTAGTCGGCGGCGTCCTTGGGGTGGTGGCCGCAGTTCTCGTGCTGACGAAGCTGCAATGGCTCTTGGCTGAGGATCGCCGTGGCGCGTTGGTTGGTGGGATTGCCGGATTCGCGGTCGCCGCCCCGATCGCCGTGACGCATCTCCACACTCCCCTAACTCCCATTCTGATCTGTGGGTTGAGCAGCGTCGGATTGCTTCTGGGTGTGGGGGTGGCACGAGGTTGGCGTCGGACTTGAGCGCGTGTCGCCTCGCAAAGTCATCGTCCACATCGCGACCAGCGCGGATGGTTATATCGCGCGTCCCGACGGCGATCTCGAATGGCTGACGTCCCGCCCGGCACCAAAAGGTTTCTATGGCATGAACGCCTTCATGAAGTCGATTGACACCAAGCTGCTGGGCCGGAAGACCTACGAGGTGAGCCGGCGGATGGGGGCGAAGTTCGACTCACACAGTCGGAGCATCGTTTTCTCCCGTCATCCGCCGCCTGACGCCCCGTCAGGCGTGGAGTTCGTGAATGATGCCATCGGCCCATTCGTGAGCCGCCTTCGAGCGCAGCCTGGCAAGGATATCTGGTTGATGGGCGGTGGCGATATCATCGCCTCGTTTCTTGACGCGCAGGCGATCGACGAGTTCGTCATCAGTGTGGTCCCTGTTTTCATTGGGGACGGCATCCCCTTGATAGCGCGGCGTCATCGTCACGTGCCCTTGGAGTTGCACTCCATCGATCGCTTCGAGGATGGTGTGGTTCAACTGCACTACCGCGTTCGGAAGCAACCTTGATGACGCTGCATCCCACGGCCCTCTGGCTCCTCTTCCCGGTTTCGGCGCTCGCGTTACCGCTGGTGGCCGTCCCCCTGTCCGGGCAGGCGCGGACCTCCGCGCCCAACGAAGTCGTCTGGCACTGGTTCGGTGCTTGCGGGAGCGGCGATTCCCTAGTCTTGGAAGTTCATCTCGACGGCAAGGCGGTGTACAGCTCGGCGTTCCCTATTTGCCAATCCCGCCGCTCCGACATCCAGCCGGAGCCGCAGCAACGTATCCTCGAGTTCCGCTTTGACGCCGAGCCCAAGCGCTTTCGCGCGCAAGACAAAGCGGAGGGAACGCAGCTCATCGCGGGCAACATCTGGGAGGCCGGTAGGAAACGAGATGCCATACGGCTAGGCGTCTCATTCGCCACCGAGCAGCGGGTTCTGCTCAACACGATTCACGTGGCTCGAGCCCATTCTCCATCTCGGTCTGAGCGGGTCCGCGGTCTCGTGATTACGACCCGTCCGATAAGCGCATCAGTCCCGAATCGGAGGAGGTATCAATGACGGGAAAGCACGGTCGCCTTCATCTCCCACTGGCGGCCGCCCTGTTGGCGGGCAGCGTTTCGCTGCAGGCGCAGGAAACCGTTGTCGGCGCGAGTGATCCGGACGCGCTGTTCCACAGCAGCGACTCGACACTCAATGCCAACAAACAGGTTGCCTACCACATCGTCAAAGACCTGCTTGAGGCGGGACACTGGGAGCTGGCAGACAGATACTTGACCGAGCGGTACATCCAGCATAACCCGAACGCCGCGTCCGGACGCGCTGGTGTGGTGAAGTACTTCACCGAGGTCCGGAAGGTGAAGCCCGTACCAATACCGGAGAAGATGAAGACGAAGGTCGTGTCGGTGGTGGCCGAGGGCGATCTCGTGGTAGTCGCGTATGTCCACGAGCTGAAGAACGCCAAGGATGCCTCACAGAGCTACACCACGACTTGGTTCGATATGTGGCGTTTCAAGGATGGCAAAGCGGACGAACATTGGGATCCGGCGACGCGCATAAGCGCGACCCGTTAGGCGGCGACCTCGCCATGCGATTGCCCACGCGCCACCCGATAGCCCTTGTTGGAGGAATCACTCCCTATGACCGCCCAGCGTCTCGTCGTCGCCCTGACCGGGCTCAATATCGCCGTTGTGGCCTCCACCTGCTTCAGCCGAACCCAGCCTGCCGTTGCCACCTCTGAAGTGGCCCCAGTGCTCCGGGGACGCGCCCTGGAGATCGTGGATGATCGCGGACGGGTCCGCGCCAGTATTGCGGTGTTACCAGCAGATCCGGCCTTCAAGATGCCGGACGGTACGACGGGATATCCGGAAACCGTGCTGCTGCGCTTGAGAACCTCGGCAGGTCGCCCCAATGTCAAGCTCGGGGCCACGGAGGATGGTGCCGGCCTGGTGCTCGGCGGCGAGTCTGATCCGATGTATGCTCAGATACTGGCGCGAGGCGACAGTACTTTCTTGAAGTTGAGCAACAAGAACGGAAAAGTGCACCTCGTGGAGCCGTAGCACCGTCATGCGCATCCTCCTCATCGGTGCTACTGGCACCATCGGTAAGGCCATCGCCGCGGAGCTCGGCGCTCGACACGAGGTTCTGCTGGCGAGTCACCAGCAGGCGCCCCTGCGCGTGGACATAGCGGACCCGGCATCGATCCGAAGCTTGTACGCCAAGGTCGGCAAGGTCGGCGCCATGATCAGCGCGGCCGGTCAGGCCCGCTTCAAGCCCCTCGACGAGCTCTCGGATGCTGATTTCCACTTCAGCATCGACAACAAACTCATGGGCCAGGTCAACCTCGTCAGATATGGACTCGGCTCAATCGTGGATGGCGGCTCGATCACGATTACGAGCGGCGTTCTGGCCCAGCAACCGTCTCGCGGAAGCGCAGCGATTAGCCTCGTGAATGCGGGGCTCGAGGGCTTTGCCCGAGCGGCCGCGCTCGAAGCCCCCCGTGCTATTCGCATCAACGTAGTGAGCCCGCCCTGGGTGACCGAGACCCTGCAGGCACTCGGCATGCCGCTCCAAGGCGGCTTGCCAGCTGCCACGGTAGCCCGAGCCTACGTCGCCAGCGTCGAGGGTACGGCGACCGGGCAAGTCATTTCCCCGTAGGAGAGCCCACAGATGAACTTGCTACTCGTTACGCTACTGCTCGCTACGCAGGCTCCCGGCGCGCAGGATACCGTAGCGCAGGTGCTGCTTCGGCTCGAGGACGATTGGGCTGTTGGGCTGACCCACCGTGATGTCGCCCTGTTTCGGCGCTT
>Ga0209157_1001388_pt1 | contig 20221 bp, 15 predicted proteins | sample GraSoiAngelo_135_FD_185892 | JGI IMG/M metagenome (GOLD analysis project Ga0209157, IMG submission 185892) | Grasslands soil microbial communities from the Angelo Coastal Reserve, California, USA - 14_0929_05_40cm (SPAdes) (version 2) | ecosystem: Environmental > Terrestrial > Soil > Grasslands ...
TGCGGGGAAGATACTTCTTGGTGAGGTACTGGAAGTCCTTGTTGGCGAGGGCGTCCAGCTCGTATTTGAGCCCGCTCGAGAGCATCCGCTTGATCTCCTCCTGCCAGCTCTTCTTCTGGAACCACGTGTAGCTCAAGAGCTCGCGGGCGCGGGCGATGTCCTTGTCGTTCAGCTTGATTCCCACGTTACGCGGGAGCCCGTACGATTCGGGATCCCCGCTCGAGAGCCCGATGAACTTGGCCTTGGGAATGGCCATGCGCTGGCTCTCGAAGGCGAGATTGATCGAGCCCTGCTTGATGACCGAGTAGATGTAGTAGCCCCACGGGTCGTTGTCCACGAGGACATAGACGGGCAGCCGCTTCTCCTCGTGCAGCCGCCGCGCCAGACGTCGGACGCCGCGGGGCGGCTGGCCGTTTCCGGTCAGGAGAATGCAGTTGTACTTCCGCCAGAACTTGTCTTCGGAGAGCCGGTTCCATTGCGTGCCCTTCTCGACCAGGAGGACGAAATCCGCCGTGCACTTCTTGATCTGGAGGTACTCCGGCTCGACGATGGAGGGTACGGAATAGCCCCCCTTCCCGAGCCTCGCGCAGTCCACCCGGTCGCCGTCGTCCACCAGCACCAGGGGCCCGACGACTGAGCCGGCGTTCTCGGCCCGCACGTGCAGCTCCTCCCGCAGGGCCTCGAGCGTCACCTCCAGATCCTCGATGAGCGGATCGGACTCGTCCTGGGTGTCGAGGGTGTTCTCGTGCGAGTTTTTGATCGTGTGCTTGGTTCGGTAGTAGATCTCCCGGAGCGAGGTCGTGAGGTCCGCCCGCTGGAGCTCGCAGAGGGCATCCGCCACGAGGACGGTCTGCATGAACTTCTTGGCCATCCCGACGTTGAAGAACGACCGGGCCTGCCTCCGCTTGCCCATCTCGAGCAGGCCCTTGCGCTCGTTGAAGGTGACGTTCGACAGGGAGCGGACGGGGATCGCCAGGGTGGGATCCCGGTACCGTTGGGCGGCGGTGATCACCACGTCGGCCACACCGACGAGTTTCTTCTCGACCGCGCTCGTCCTTCGGGGCTTTCGGGCCATCGGTGCGTCCTAGGCCTTCCCGCGTGGCCGGGCGCGCGCCGGCGATCTGGCGGCCTCGCGTTTGCCCTTCGCCCGATGCCGGGTCTTTCCGCTGCGCCGTGACGGCTCGCCGGCCTCCTCGTCTTCTTTGGGAGCTCCGTTCGGGGACACGGCCCCTCCCGACGCTTCGCCGACCAGCACCGGCACCTCCCCTTCAATACCCTCCGGCGTGACGATGATCGAATGCGGGAGCCCTTCCGGGCCACTTCCGTTCTTCCCCAGGAGCTCGTCGGTCTTTTCGCCTCCGGTCCGCTTCAGGGCCATCTTCTGGAGCTGCTCTTTCAGCTTCGCCGTGGGCAACCGGCCCCCCTTGAGGCGGTTACACGACTCGACGACCTCCTCGATGTAGAGCTCGAAGATGTTGCGCCGACGGTGCTCGCTGTCGGCGCGCTCGAGTCGTCTGAGGAAGGCTCCGAGCCGCCGGCCGCATTCGCGCAGCGCCAGGGTGACCTCTTTGCGGATCTCGTCGTAATCGGCGATCGCCTCCTTGGATTCGCTGGTAAACGGAACCCAGACCGAGGCCATGTGGACGAAGATCACCATGGGGCCAGTCGGGAGCGCCCCCCTGGACTGGGCCACGCCGTAGTTGCGCCAGGTGGTGTCGAGCACCGCCTTGTAGATCACGCACGCGGACTGCTGATAGAGGAGCGGCACGCGGTTCGCGTAGCGGATGACGCGGGCGAGCTCAGCGTCGTCCTGCTGCGTCTCCCCCTCCGCCAGCGGGATCGGCTTTTTCTCCTGGCTCTCCGCTTCCGGCGAAGGCCCCCGCCCGTAGGCCAGGCCCGCCTCGATCACAAAGGGGTTGCCGCGGTACACGGCGGGCGGCCGGCTCACCGCCGTGTAGAAGTCCCCTTTGATCTGCCGATACAGGCCGGCGAGGAGCGCCTTCTCACCGATCGGCGACAGGCAGTTGGTCGGTGGCGCCATGATCTTGGTCGATTGGATGGCCTTGTAGAGGGTCTCCGGGGCCGGCCCGTGCGTGTCCCGGGGACGCGCGCGGGGCGAGAGGCGCGCGGTCTTGCAGATGTCCTCGGCAAGGCGAGGCGACACCCGGCTGAAATCACTGGCCAGGAACCCTGCGAGGGAATGGCTCTTGGTGTCCTGGAGCATCTTGAGCAGCATCCCGAGCTCGATGCCATAGGGGTGCGGCTTGATCTCGCGTGGTGAGGGAGGGAGCTCGTGGTACGTCCTGGGATGCTCCTTCGTTTCTCCCTCCGGACTGAGGTACGTTAGCTTGACGTGCGGATTGGCGATGATGGTTTGCTCGATGTACTCGTCCACCGAGGCCCGGCCCTTCTGGTACCGCCCCTCGACTTCCATGGTCACCTGGGTCCCGCGGGGGGACTCCCAGGCGATCTGCTTCTTCTCTAGAATCTGCGGCTCGTTCTTCTTGGTGTCGATCTGGACCTCGAAGTAATGGGCGGGCGCTCTCGCACTGGTGCGCGAGGTGATCTGGACGGGCTTGCCGGTGGTGAGCTGTCCATACATGCCGGCCGCCGAGATGCCGATTCCCTGCTGTCCTCGGCTCATGCGCAGCCGGTGGAACTTGGACCCATACAGGAGCTTCGCGAAGATCGGTGGGATCTGCTGGCGGATGATGCCAGGGCCATTGTCGGTGACCGTGATCCGGAAGCGGCTCGCCTGGCTCGCCGGGGGCGGCGCGTCACCGTTGGCGACGGCCTCCACCTTGACGACCACGTCGGGGAGGATCCCGGCTTCCTCGCAGGCGTCGAGGGCGTTGTCGACGGCTTCCTTCACACACGTGAGCAGCGCCTTTCGCGGATTGTCGAATCCCAGGAGATGTCGGTTCTTGGTGAAGAACTCGGAGACGGAGATCTCCCGCTGGCGAGCCCCCATCTCGACGGCGGACACGGCCGGCTTCGGCGGCGGGGGGGTCGGCTGCGTTCTCGGCGACTTTCGCATACCTCCCATACAAACAGAGTCCGAGGCAGGGACTCAAGTTTTCCCGAGCGGGGCTTCAGGCGCAGGCTTTGACCAGCTTCCTGACTTCGCTGTCTTCGAGCAACGCCGCGTGTAGTCGCTGGATCTTGCCGGCCGATTGGTAGAGCAGATCGCCCTTGCCGAGCAAGGTCTCGGCGCCGGTCTGATCGAGGATGGTGCGTGAATCGACGCCACTCTGGACACGGAAGGCGATGCGGGTAGGAAAGTTTGCCTTGATCAATCCGGTGACGACATTCACGGAAGGGCGCTGGGTGGCGATGACCAGGTGAATCCCCGCCGCCCGAGCCTTTTGGGCCAAGCGAGTGATGAGCTCTTCAGCCGGCCGGCCAAGCATCAGGATCAAGTCGGCAAATTCATCGATGAGAAAGACCACATAGGGCAGGGCCTGCCACTTGCCGTTGAAGTCCGCAAATTCGCTGCGACGTCGTGTGCGGATGGTCGCGTTGAACTCTTGAATATTTCGCGCCTCGAGGGCGAGCATCATCTCGTAGCGATTCTCCATCTCCGCCACCAAACGGTGGAGGACGGCTTTGGCCTGGGTCTTCACGTCGCTGATCACCGGGCAGGCAAGGTGGGGCAAGTTCTTGTAGGCCGCCAATTCGACCATCTTGGGGTCGATGAAGACGAACCGCATTCCCTTCGCGCTCTTCTTGCAGACGAGTCCGGCGATGAGGTTGTGGATGAAAACGCTTTTGCCTGAGCCGGTCGTCCCGGCGACCAACAGGTGTGGCATGTGCACCAGATCTTCGATCACCGGGTTCCCAAAGGTGTCGACTCCAAGAGCCACTGGCAGGGTGAGCGCTTCGGTGCGGAACCTGGCACTCCTCACCACATCACCGAACCGAATGATGCTCCGCTGTTCACTGGGGATCTCGATGCCGACGGTATTCTTGCCGGGGAGCGCTGGAATGACCCGCACACTCTGGGCGCGCAACATCCGGGCAATATCGTTTGCGATGCTGACGATTCGCGCGGCTTTCGTTCCTGCGCCCGGCTCATACTCCAGCGTCGTGACGACGGGCCCCTCGGTCGTATTGGTGACCTTGCCTTCGATCTTGAACTCACGCAGCTGACCTTCGAGCTGCTGAACCAGCGCGCTGAAGTCGGGCTTTCGCGAGGAATTGACCTTGCTCGTCTGAAACATGTCGAGGTCGGGTTCCCCATTTTTGGGCACTGAGGAGGTGAGGTCGAGCGGAATGTCAATTTCATCTTCATCCTGGTCCGCCGTCATCGACGGGGCTGTACGCCTGCCATTTTCGCCATTGACCTGGGCCGTCGTCTCGCTCGTCAGCGGGCTGGCAAGCGATGGGATCCGTCTCTTGCCGTCTCTGCTCGTAGGCTGGCTGGCCAGGCGTCGCAGGAGAAAGAGCAGGTACTCGACAAATTTCGCCGTATTGGAAACCGTCAAGTTACCGCTCATCACCAGGCTGGCGATGCCCGTCAGAGTCATCGCGATGACGGCACCACCGTAACCAATACTCTTGAGGAGTTTGTTGCCGAGGAAGGTGCCGATCACACCGCCAAGACCATCGGGTAGATGCGTCATGCCCAGGTCCGGGTGTTCGATATGAACGAGCCCAGAAGAAACCATCAGGATCGCCGCGAAGCCTACAAACCGTTTGGGTTTCGGCCAGCGGATGAAGCCGAGGGCCATCAGCCCGCCCCAAAGGAAGAGGACGGGCGCGATCAGCAAGCTGACGATCCCGAAGGTTCTGAGCAAAAGGTTGGCGAGCCAGGCGCCCACGGGTCCGCCCATATTTCGGTAGGTTTCGCTCGAATTGGCGACCTGTGTCGAGTCGGTAGGGTCGTAGGTCAGGAGAGCAAGGCCGCAAAAGATACCTGCGGCGAGCACCACGAGCCCGAACAACTCAAAGAGGGTCCTCAGCTTGGGAAGCAGCGCCTCGTGCCGGCCTGGCAAGCGATGTCCTCCTCGTTGACACAGGGATCCCCCCGGGCTCGACTCAACGGCGTCACGGCACCACGCTCTTGTCCTGAGTTTCCGGGGTGTTCGCTCCCTGCCGGCGAACCCCCTCCAAAGAGCCGTGCGAACGTCTCATGAACCGCCGATCCCGATAGGCGAGGTTCGTGCCAGGTCCGAGTTCGCGCTAGTCGATCCTCCCCGGGTGGCCGGCGTCGTCTCCCTTCCCCTCGTCGTCGTCGTTCTTGCGCTCGTCGTCTCTCTTGCGCTCGTCGTCTCCCCTGCCCTCGTCGTCTCCCTCCGCGGAGCGCCCGTGCAGATTCCGCCAGGCGGTGACGCCGATGACGGGGATGTCGATGTGCGAAGGATGCCGAGCGTCCTGGTACACGGTCACCTGGGCGGGGTCGGGATTCGGGTCCTCTCCGACCGGCGCACAGCAGTCCGACCCGGACAGATCCACGCGAATTCGGTGCCCCACCTGAAACACGTAGGACGTCGGCCAGATCTGAACACTGAAGCGGTAGATCCGTCCAGGGACGAGCGGCTGGGGATGGGACCTGGAGAAGTAACGCGGAGCGTTGAGCCAGCCGCGCCCCACCTGCTTCGATGTTCCGTCGGGAGCCACATCGGTGATCTCGACCACGAAATCCGTGTCGGCCGCCGTCGCTGACGCCCAGAAGTTCAGGTACCACCACCCCGTCGTCTCCGTCGGCGCCTTCAGTGCCTCGCCGGTCCAGGTCAGGCTGTGAGTCTCGTCCGGCCGCTGATCAGTCGCCAGGATCGGCCCGTTTGCGCCGGCGTAATTGAACGGGCCCGTCGGCGAATAGGTCACACTCGCCACGGCTTCATGGGCGCTCGGGGTCTCTTCGCTGAGCGATCCGTCGTTGAGACTGACACCCGTCCCGCTGACGGCCGCGCGCAGATATAGATGTGCGCGATGCGTATCAGGGATCGGCCAGTCGTCCTCGAAACGCCATTGATTCGGACCTTGCACGTAGATCAGCGCGCGGGGCTCGGTGTCGACGCCGTTGTGAATCCCCTTCAGCCACCGGTCCAGCCACATCACCTGGTACTCGACGTTGCTATACGGGAGGGAATCCGGAGCGGGAGCGTGGGACACGGAGCCGAGGATGATCTTTCTCTTGTGTCCAAGACCGCGCAGATGTTCGTAGTTCGTGACGTCGCCACCGAGCAGATAGTCGCCCCAGGCGTCCCGGACCAGGACGGGGATCCCGCGCCGGGCGATCGCTTCAACGTCCTCCGGCATGGTGCTCCGCTCGCGCCACCAGTCGTCGAAGTTGCGGTGGAGAATGGCGGTCTGGTATTCGGGAACGGGACGAGCCTTTCGGCCGGGTCCGGGCAGCATTCCCCCGACGTACCAGAGATACGTGTAGCAGTCACCGCACGACACGTCGGGGATGAAGGTCCTGAGATGGGGCGGTGCCTGCTTTGCAGCGAGCCATTGACTGATGCCGAGCAGCGAACCTCCTACCATCCCTACGTCACCGTTGCACCACGGCTGCGCGGCGACCCATTCGACGATGTCGTAGCCGTCTTCTCCGAACTTGTTGTAGAGATCGCGTACGCCTTCCGATGGAGGCGTTCCCCGCAGCCTGGCGAACGTCACAGCGTAGCCGCGCCTGGCGAGATCCTGAAGCGCCGGAATGAAGAACGCGTCCAGCACGACGTCGTAGCCGTCCGTTTCCACCACGCATGGCGGTGTTCGTGAGCCCCCCGGGAGGACGGGAAGCCACGTCTTCGTCTGGAGCCTGATGCCGTCGCGCACGGGGACCAACCGCTCCTGCTCGGTGATCTGGTAGATCGGCGGCGATGCTGGCGACGGCCGTGGGCCCTCGACCCACTGTCGATGCTCGGTGCCTGCGCCCTTCGGAGTCTGTGCGTCGGCAGAAACCGCCGCCACCGTGAGCAGACACGCAATCAGCACGGCGAGCCCTCCGAATCGTCTGCGTCCCATCATCCCATTCTCCTTTCGACATGCCTTCGGTCGTCGACGTTACGCCTCCACCCACGGCGTCCAGAGCTGGAACCACTCCTCGGGGGGGTTCACGAACCCCTTCACCTTCGGGTTCAGGACCACGAGGTTGAGGTCGTTGCAGATGGGCAGGAACGACGCGTCGTCTTCCATGAGGATACGGTCGATCTGACGATAGACCGCGACCCGCTTGCTCTCGTCCAGCTCGCCGCGCGCGGTGTCGAGGAGCGCGTCCACCCTGGGGTTCGCGTACCAGCCGACGTTCACGCCCTTGTCCGGCTGCCGCGTGGAGCGGGCGACGATGTCGATCCAGAAGTTGGTCGTCATACCCCAGGAGAGCTGGTAGGCCCCGTGGCCCGGGCGGAGCCCCTGGAACATCTTCGACAGATACGTGATCCAGTCGAACGTCTCGAGCTTCACCCGGATACCCACCTTGGCGAGGTCGCGCTGGATCCACTCCGCCATCGCCACCGGGATCATCTGACCCGAGCCCGAGGTCGAGGTCCAGAACACGGTCTCGAACCCGTTGGCGTGCCCCGCGTCCTTGAGGAGCTGCTTGGCGCGCTCGGGATTGTAGGAGTACGCCTTGTATTTCGGATCGTAGGCGATGGTCGCCGGCGGCACCATGCTCCAGGCGGGCGTGGCCGTTCCGCGGAGCAGGTCCTTGCACATCTTCTCCTTGTCGATGGCCATCTGGACGGCCTTGCGCACGCGGACGTCCTTGAAATACTCGTCCCTCATGTTGAGGTGCCAGTACCAGATGTGGGGCGCGTTGCTCTGCAGCACGGTGAACCTGTCCTTCCGCAGCGCCTCGACCTCGTCGGGCGGCGGCGCCAGGATGAAGTCGACCTCGCCCGTGCGCAGCGCCGCCACGCGCGCCGCAGGATCGTCGAGGCGTCGGAAGACGAGCTTGTCGACGTTGGCCTGCGCGCCCCAGTAGCCCGTGAAGCGCTCGAGGACGATCCGGTCGCCCGGGACGTTCTCCACGAACTTGAACGGCCCCGTGCCGACCGGGCCGTTCGCGAACTTCTCGTTGCCGAGCTTCTTCACCTGGGTCGGGCTCACCATCATCGGCTCGCCCCAGCTCTGGAGCGTCATCCGCTCCCACTCGGCGTAGGGCTTGCTGAAGGTCAGCTTGAGCGTGTACTCGTCGACCGCCTCGGCGCCCGTGATGAACTCCACGACGTAGGACGTGTAGCTGTTGGCCCGCGGATAGAAGTGGGGCGCGTCCTTCTTGAACATGCGCTCCCAGCTGAAGACCGCGGCCTGGGCGTTGAACGGCGTCCCGTCGTGGAACTTGACGCCCTTGCGGAGCTTGAAGGTGCGCGTGAGCCCGTCCTTCGAGACCTGCCAGGACTCGGCGAGCCTGGGAACGAGCGGAGGCACGGCGACGTCCGCCTTCGTCAGGTCCTCGGCCAGAAGACCTTCGAACATCTGGAACGTCACCCGGTAGGTGAGCCAGCAGCCTGTGGCCTGGGGATCGAGGATGTCCGACGGGCCCTCCATGCCGTACACGAGCGTCCCGCCCTTCTTCGGCGCGCCCTGGGCCCGCGCGGCGCGGGGCGCGGCGAGCGTGCCCGCCGCCCCCACGGCCGTCGTCCGGATGAAGTCGCGACGGCTGACCCCGGGCCCGAGCATCCGCAACATGCGACCGATCTTCTCAGCGTCCATACGCTCCTCCTTGTCGATCCTTGCTTCACTGGCGCGCGCGAGGGTCGAGCGCCTCGCGCAGGCCGTCCCCGATGAAATTGAACCCGAGTGCGACGACGACGATGATGACGCCCGGAATCGTGGCCACGTGGGCGGCGCGGTAGATCACGAGGCGGCCGCTGCCGACCATCACGCCCCAGTCGGGCGTGGGCGGCTGGACCCCGAGGCCGAGAAAGCTCAGGCCGGATGAGGCCACGATCATCAGGCCGACGAGCGTGCTCGTGTAGACGAGCAGCGGCGGCAGGACGTTCGGCACGAGGTGCCGCCAGAGCACGCGGCCGCTCCCCGCGCCGAGGGCGCGAACGGCCTCGACGAACTCCAGCGGCTTGACGGAGAGCGTCGCGGTGCGCACGACGCGCGTGCTGTAGGGCGCGAGCACGACGGCGAGGGCGAACATCTGGTTGCCCACGCCCGGGCCGATGACGCCCACGATGGCGATGGCCAGGAGCACGAGCGGGAACGCGAAGAACACGTCGAGCACGCGCATGATCAGGTGATCGAGCAGGCCCTCGCGGTAGCCGGCCACGAGCCCGAGGAGCAGGGCGACGATGCCCGCGGCCACGGTGGGCACGATGCCGACGAGGAGCGAGATCCGCCCGCCCCAGATCAGGCGGCTCAGGATGTCCCGTCCCTGCTCGTCCGTCCCGAGGAGGTGCCCGGGCGTGCCCGGCGGGGAGAGTCGGTCGACCTCCACGGACTTGAGCGGATCCCACGGGCTGACGAGCGGCGCGGCGGCGGCCGCGCCGCCGGCGATCGCGACGATCACGAGGCCGGCGAGGGCCTGGCGGTCCCGGATGAACGCGCGCAGGAACGCGGTGAAGCGTCCGGCGCCGCGCCGAGGACGCGGCCGGGTCTCTTCCATCGCCAGGACGGTCGCCATCGCGCCGGGCCTACGCGGGCCGGGCCCGCGGGTCGAGGTACAGGTTCAGCAGGTCGACCACGAGGTTGACGACGACGAACGAGAGCGCGATGAAGAGGGCGGCCCCCTGCACCACCAGCACGTCGCGCGCGATGACCGAGCTGACGAGCTGGCGGCCGAGCCCGGGCCAGCCGAAGACCTCCTCGGTGAACACCACGCCGCCGAGCAGATAACCGAGCTGCAGCCCGGCGATCGTGACGATCGGCGGCCACGCCACCCGCAACGCGTGGGCGCTGATGACGACCCGCTCGGCCAGCCCCTTGGCGCGCGCCACCATGATGTACTCGTGCCCGAGGATCTCGAGCACCGACGCCCGCGTCATCCGCGCGATGATGGCCCCGGGGGCGGCCGCGGTCGTCACCGCCGGCAGCACCAGGTGGGTGAGCAGATCGCCGAGGCCGCCGGCCCCACGCGTCGAGTACATCCCGAGGCTCGGAAGCCAGCGCAGGTCGATGGCGAAGACGATGATGAGGACCAGGCCGAGCCAGAAGGGCGGCATGTTGCCGACGACGAGCGAGGCGCCCATGGTCGCCCGATCGATCGCGGTCCTCTCCCGCGCCGCAGCCAGGACGCCGACGGCGATGCCGGCGGTGGCCGCCAGGACGAAGCTCGCGCCGGCGAGGATCAACGTGTTGCCGAACTTCGGCAGGAGCAGCTCGACCACCGGCTGGTGCACGATGGGCGAGAGGCCGAGGTCGCCGTGCAGCGCGCGCCAGAGCCACTTCGCGTACTGCACGTGCATGGGCTGATCGAGTCCGAGCGCCCCGCGGAGCTGGGCCAGCGACTGGTCGGTCGCCATCGGACCGAGCAACGCCCGCGCCACGTCGCCGGGGATGAGCGTCATCCCGAGGAAGATCACCACCGAGATGCCGAAGAGCACGGGCACGAGTCCGAACAGCCGCTGGGCGACGTAGGAGGTCACGAGGCAGGCCCCTCGAGCCGGGCCCGCAGGCGGTCGCAGTACGTGGCGGCGTCCTCGGCGAACCGCGTCTCGAAGAAATCGTCGACCGCCCGTCCGAGGATCGCGTCGGCGTCGGTCCGGATCGGCAGCGGACTCCGGCTGCGGAGCTCGTTGACCGCTTGCTCCTTGAGGGCCGCGCAGACGTCGTAGTCGAGCGTCAGGTGGGCCAGCACGCCGGCCGTGCAGGGCTCGAGGCGCCAGTGCCCGGCGATCGACACCAGCGCGCCCCGCACGGTGAACCGGCGCCCACCACGGCCTTCCCGACCGACCGACAGCGTCACGCGCTGGCGTCGACGACCGACGATGGGCAAGTCGAGGTCGTGGCACAATGCCCGACGGTTGGATGACCCGTTTGCATCGGCGCCGCGCGAGAGCCCGGGAAAGCAGAGGTAGGATACCCGCCGGCCGAGCGCCGTCCGCGCGTCGTCCAGGACGGCCGACAGTGGGGTCTGCGCGCTCACGCTCACCATGGCTCGCCGGCCGACTATAGTCCACCGCGTCGAACACGCGCAACCCGCGAAAGGGGACTAGGATTGTGACGGGAGGACACGAATGCTCAGGCGACCCGACGTCGACGAGGTGAAGGCGTACGGCGAGGCCCTCGGCCTCGATCTCACGTCCACCGAGGCGCGGATCATGCACTCGCGGATGATGGCCACCATCGACGCGCTCGACGTGTTCAACGAGCTGCGCGTCGAGGAGCATCGCCCGCCGCTCCGCTTCACGGATCGTGATCCGGGCTACCGGCCGACGGAGCACGAGGACCCCTTGAACGTTTTCATCAGGAAGTGCCGGGTCGCGGGCGCGGACCAGGGCCCGCTGCGGGGCAAGACCATCGGGCTCAAGGACCACATCAGCGTCGCCGGTGTGCCCCTGACGTTCGGCTCGCATCTCATGGACGGCTACGTGCCGGACTTCGACGCCACGATCGTGACGCGGCTTCTCGACGCCGGCGGCACGATCGTCGGCAAGCTCAAGATGGAGGAGTTCTCCTGGGGCGGGCCGGGGCTCTCCGGTGTCGGCGACTACGGGCGCCCCTTGAACCCCCACAACAGAGAGCATGTGACGGGCGGGTCGTCCTCGGGCTCCGCCGCGGCCGTCGCCGGTGGAGAAGTGGACGTCGCGTTCGGCGGCGATCAGGGCGGCTCCATCCGCATCCCCGCCGCCTGGTGCGGGATCGTGGGTCTCATGCCCACGCACGGCCTCGTACCCCACTCCGGGGTGTTCGGCCTGGAGCCGACCATCGACTACGTGGGGCCCATGGCCCGAACGGTGGAAGACGTGGCGACGGCGCTCGCGTGCGTCGCCGGGAGCGATGGGGACGACCCGCGCCAGGCTCACGTCCCGGCGAGCGTCCCCGCGTACACCGACGCCCTGTCCCGCGGCGCCGGCGGGCTCAGGATCGGGATCCTGGCGGAAGGGTTCGGCGTCGAGGGCGGCGACCGGAGCGTGGACGAGTGCGTGCGCGAAGCGATCCACGTGCTCGAGCGGAAGGGCGCGCGGACCGAGAGCGTCTCCGTGCCGCTGCACACGCGGGCGCCCCTCGCCCTCCTGCCCATTTACCTGGAAGGCGGCAAGCGGATGTACGACACGAACTTCGGAGGCTCGTTCGCCAGGACGTACTACCCGGCCTCGTTCATCTCGATCTTCGGTCGCCTCAAGCAGAGCCACGGGCGAGAGTTCTCGCCAAATCTCAAGCTCAACCTGATGCAGGGCCACTTCTTGCAGCAGCACTACGGCGGGCGGCTCTACGCCAGGGCGCAGAACGTCCGTCCCACGTTCGTCGCGCAGTACGACCGCGTCCTGGCCGGCGTCGATCTCCTGGCCATGCCCACCGTGCCCCTGCGTGCTCCCCGCTGGCGCGAACCCATGAACTACGAGGAGGCGCTCGAGCACACCCTGTTCGGTGGCAAGCTCGGCATGGACCTAGCGCCGGTCATCGCCAACACCTGCCCCTTCAACTACACGGGGCATCCCGCCATCAGCATCCCTTGCGGGAAGTCGGACGGGTTGCCCATCGGCCTGATGCTCGTGGCGCCGCACTTCAGGGAGGACGTGCTGTTCCGCGCCGCCCACACCTACCAGCAGTCGGTGGACTGGGCCGCGCTGATCAGCACGCCCGCCAGAGGCGGCCCAAAGACCTGACGTCTATTTCGCGATGTGCCTGCTAGCCGTGTTCTTTCACGCCCATCCCGAGGCACCGGTGGTGATCGCCGCGAACCGGGACGAGCGGTACGCGCGCGCTGCCGAGGCCATGCAGGTGCTCCGCGCGAGCGCCCCACGAATTCTCGGCGGTCGCGACGTGCTCGCCGGCGGCACGTGGCTCGCGGTCAACGAGCACGGCGTCTACGCAGGAGTGACCAATCGGCCTGCCCCGACCGGCCGTGATCCGTCCCGCCGCTCGCGCGGCGAGCTTCCGCTGACGCTGGCCGACCATACTCGGGCCCGAGACGCGGTCGTGGCGTTCCAGAAAACGATCCGCGGCTCGGAGTACAACCCGTGCTGGCTCCTGGTCGGCGATCGCGACGCGCTCTTCTACGTCGTGATTGGCTCCCACGAGACACCGGAGATCGAGGAGCTCTCACCAGGCGTCCATGTGCTCGAGAATCGACCGCTCGACCCGGTCTCCGCGAAAGCCGAGATGATCCGGCGGGCGCTCCTCCCCGCGCGCGTGTGGCTGGGGCCCACGCTCCTCAGTGAGCTCCACGGCGTGCTGCGGAGCCACGATGTCCCCGCCACCGACCGGCAAGAGGAAGGCGACGCAGACACGAGCGCGAGGCCGGTTCAAGTTCACGCGGCGTGCGTTCACACGACCGACTACGGGACCCGCTCGGCCACGCTGATCATCGTCCCGTTCGAGCCCGAGAGCGTGCCGCAGGTTCACTACGCCGACGGACCGCCGTGTACCACTCCGCTCACGGACGCGTCGCACCTCTGGGACCGCTAGCCCGATTCTGTCGTCGGCCGACGTCACGCCCCATGCACCTTCTTCAATGCTTCGATGTTGATTTTTTTCATCTTCAGCATCGCCGCCATGACCCGTCTCGATTTTCCGGGGTCCTTGTCCTGCAGCATCTCGCCCAAGACCGTGGGAACGATTTGCCACGAAACACCGAATCTGTCCTTGAGCCAGCCGCATTGCACTTCCTGGCCGCCCGCGGTGAGCCTCTTCCAAAAGTGGTCCACTTCTTCCTGCGTCTCGCAGTTCACGACAAGGGAGATCGCCTCGGTGAATTTGAATAGCGGCCCGCCGTTTAACGCTATGAATTCTTGCCCATCGAGCTCAAATGCCACCGTCATGACCGATCCCTTTGGTCTTCCGGAGGCCTTTGCCGCCTCTTCTTCATAGTGGGCGATGCTTCCGATCCTGGAGTTTTTAAAGATCGACACATAGAAGTTCACAGCTTCTTCGGCCTGGGTATCGAACCACAAGAACGGGGTGATTCTTTGCATCGTTTTTCGCATTGGTGCCTCCTCTGAACCGTGTCGCAAAGGATCTCCTGCTGATCAAGAGAGCTGACGGCGGAATCGCCAGGCGCTGATGCCAACGAAGAGGCTCGCGAGGCCGATCAGCGCGAGGAGGTTCGGATAGACGACATCGAGGCCGGCGCCCTTGATCAGCACGCTGCGTGCGATCGTGGCGAAGTGCGCGATGGGGTTGAAGAGCGTCAGGGGTTGCACCCACTTCGGCATCGCCTCGATCGGCGTCAGCCCGCCGGACAGCATCGCGAGCGGCGGGTTGATGAAGAAGCTGATGAGCTGCGTCTGGTTGGCCGAGCGGACGAACGTCGAGATGAGCGTGCCCAGGCCGATCCCGGTCAGCACGCAGCACGCGCAGGCGGCGAGCACGAGCGCCGGATTGCCGCGGAGCGGAACGCCGAACACCAGCCGGGCCACCGCCAGCACCAGGGCCACCATGGCCATGAGCAGGACGAAGAGCGGCACGATCTTCGCGGTCACCACCTCGAGCGCGCTCGCCGGCGTCATCAGCAGCTGCTCGACCGTGCCGCGCTCCTTCTCGCGGATCATCGTGGCCGCGGAGACGAGCGAGCCGTTGAGGATGATCAGCGTCCCGAACACGCCCGTCACGACGAACCAGGCGTTGACCAGGCCGGGGTTGTACAGGAACGCCGTGCGCAGCTCGACGGGCGCCGCCCGGCCTCCGTTGAGATCGCGGTTGTTGACACCGCGGTTGAGAAAGGCGACGGCGCCCTCGACATAGCCCTGCGCGATCTGCGCGGTGTTCGCGTTCGCCGCGTTCAGCAGCACCTGGACGGTGGCGGGGCGCCCGCGCATGCGCCGCCGGGCGAAGTCGTAGGGCACCACGACGCCGACATCCAGCCGCCCGGTGCCGAGCGCCTCGCCGAGCGTCGCCGCCGTTTGGTAGGAGCCGGCCAGCCGGAACGTGCGATTCTGCGTCAGCACGGAGATCAGCTCACGGCTCTCGAGCGTGCGGCTCTCGTCGACGATGCCGAGCTTGAGGTTCCGGACGTCGGAGTCCAGCGCGAAGCCGAACAGCAGCACTTGCAGCGTCGGCGGCACGATGAGCGAGATCGTGAGCCGGCGGTCCCGTCGGATCTGCCGCAGCTCCTTCAGGGCGAGCGCCCAGAAGCGCCCGCCGAAGAGCGCGCTCCAGACGCGTCTCACGCCTTCACCTGCATCCGGCGCATCGTTCGCCAGGCGAGCGCGTAGAACACGAGGCCGATCGCGCCGACCGCCAGCACCGCCCACCACACGGCGGGCCAGCCGCCGCCCTGCAGAAAGGCGTCGCGCACGATCACGATGTAGTAGCGCGCCTGGACGAGATTCGAGACCCACCGCAGGCCGTCGGGAATGTTCTCGATCGGGAAGATCAGCCCGGAGAGGAGGAACGAGAGGAGGAAGCCTCCCAGCGCCACGGCCTGGACGGCAGCCGCCTGGTTCGGGATGGCCGCGCCCACGAGCGACGCGAAGGCCGCCATGCAGAAGACGTACAGCACGCTGCCGGCGACGAACGGCGTGGGATCGCCGGCGAACTGAAGGCCGAAGAGCGTGAACATGAGGCCCACGCCCAGCAGGCACTGCGCGAGCCCGATCGCCATGCCGGCCAGGATCTTTCCGAGCAGGAACTCGTGCGCCGAGATGCTCGAGACGTACACCTGGAGGATCGTCTTCTGCTCGCCCTCGCGCGACATTGCGAGCGCCGCGATCACCGTCGGGAAGATGGACAGGCCGAGGACGAGGAATCCCGGACCGTAGAACTTGCCGGGATCGCGGCCGGGATTGAACCAGAGCCGGGTGGCCGTCTGGATGGTGGCGCGGGTGCCCGTCCGGGCGAACTGCTGCGCGAAGGCGCTGGTGATCTGGCCGGCGTTGCCCCGCGTGAGGCGCGCGGTGTTGCCATCGGTGGCGTCGACGAGCGCCTGCGCTTCGGCTGGCCGCGCGCGGCGGATCTGGCGCTCGAAATGCTCCGGGATGATGATCGCCGCGCGCGTCGTGCCGCGGTCCAGCATGGCCGCCGGCGACGTCGCCGGCGGCAGCGTGACGACGCGGAAGGTGAGCGAGCTACGGAACATGTCCGCGTAGCGTCGCGACAGCGGCGTCTGGTCGAGATCCTGGATGACGATCGGGATGTCGGTCACGGTCAGCGAGATCGACGTCCCGAGCAGCGCGGTGAGACACACCGGCAACACGAGCACGAGCCCCAGCGCCAGACGGTCGCGCACGAGCTGGGTCAGCTCCTTGCGGGTCTGCGCGAGGATGCGTCGCATACTGCCAGCCGTCAGGCGGCGACGGCGCCCTTCGCCGCGATGACGAGGAAGACGTCCTCCAGCGAGTAGTCCTCCTCCCTCGCGTCGAGCACGCGGATGCCATCGCGCGCGAGCCTGGCCGTGAGCTCACGAGCCGCCGCCTGCGCATCGCCGTCGACGATGACGTGGATCCGATCGCCGAAGAGCGACACGCGCCACGGCTCCATCCCCGTCTTGAGCAGCGCGACGGCACGCAGCGGCTCGTCGGCGCGGATCTCGAGCAGGCGGCCGCCTTGTGTGGCCTTCACGCCGCTCGGCGTACCCTCCGCGACCAGCTCGCCGGCGACCATGAACCCCAGACGGTTGCACTGCTCGGCCTCTTCCAGATAGTGCGTGGTGACGAGGATCGCGGTGCCCTGGTCCGCGAGCTGATTGATCATGGCCCAGAACGCGCGGCGGGCGATCGGATCCACGCCGGACGTCGGCTCGTCGAGGAAGAGGACGCGCGGCTCGTGCATGATCGCCGCGCCAAACGCCACGCGCTGCTTCCACCCGCCCGGCAGGCTGCCCGTCAGCTGACCGCCCTGGCCCTCGAGGCCCGCGAACTCGAGCACCCAGCGCTTGCGGGCCGCCCGCCGACCCGGCGACACGCCGTAGACGCCGGCGAAGAAGTCGAGGTTCTCGTTGATGGTGAGGTCGTCGTAGAGCGAGAACTTCTGCGACATGTAGCCGACCTGCTGCCGCACGCCCTCCGAGCGGAGCGCTCCGACCTCGCCCGCGAGCCGCACCTCGCCCTCGCTCGGCTCCACCAGGCCGCAGAGCATCTTGATGGTCGTGGTCTTCCCCGCCCCGTTGGCGCCGAGCAGGCCGTAGACCTCGCCGTAGCGCACCTCGAGGTCGATGCCCTGGACCGCGACGAACTCGCCGAACGTCTTGCGCAGGCCGCGCGCGCCGATGGCGATCGGATCGTCGGCCGGCTCGGCGTCGCGGCGGTCCGGGAACGGCTCCACGCGCCTGTCGCCCTCGAGGCCGCGCAGGATCGCGACGAAGGTGTTCTCGAGCGTCGGTGATGCCGCGCGCACGCTCTCCACGGCGTGGCCCAGCGCGTCGCGCACCGCATGCTCTCCGGCCTGCACCTCGTGTACCAGCACGTCGAGGCGGTCGCCGAACCGCTGGACGTCAACGATCCCGTCGCGCTGCGCCAGGGCGGTCTCCGCCCCGCGCAGGTCGCGCGCGCGCACCTCCAGACGCTGCAGCCCCAGGGACTGGCGCAGCTCGGCCGGCGTGCCGGTCCGATGCAGGCGTCCGTCGTGCATGAGGGCCACGCGATGGCACCGCTCCGCCTCGTCGAGATACGGAGTCGCCAGGAGAATCGTCATGCCCTGGCTCGAGAGCTGCGCGAGCGCGTCCCAGAACTCGCGGCGAGAGACCGGATCGACGCCCGTCGTCGGCTCGTCGAGCAGGAGAATGCGGGGCTCGGTCACGAGCGCGCAGGCGAGTGCCAGCTTCTGCTTCATGCCGCCGCTGAGCCGTCCCGCGAGCCGCTCGGTGAAGCGTTCCATCCCGAACATCGTGAGATAGCGATTCCCGCGCTGCTCGATCTGGTGCACCGGCACGCGCCGCAGCTCCCCGACGTAGCGGAGGTTCTCCGCCACGCTCAGGTCCGGGTAGAGGCTGAACACCTGCGTGAGGTAGCCGACGTACGCCCGCGCCCGTCGCGCCGGCTGACCGAGCAGCTCGGCGGCGCCGGACGTCGCCTCCATCACGCCGCCGAGGATCTGGAACGTCGAGGTCTTCCCGGCGCCGTCCGGCCCGATCAGCCCGAAGATCTCGCCGGCTCGCACGTCGAGGTCAATGGAGCGGACCGCTTCGAGCGCGCCATACCGCTTCGTCAGCGCCCGGGTGCGGATGGCGACGTCGGGCTCGCTCATCGGTGCGTCGGCCGCGGGGGCCACTGGAGACCCTCGACGAGGATCTCGCCGTCCGCCGGCATACCCGGCTTTGCGAAGCCGACGGCGCCGCGCAGCCGCAGCTTCACGCCGACCACCTGCTTCACCCGGTCCTCACGGAAGTAGGTGTTTTCCGGCGTGAACGACGCTTGCGGGTCGATGCGCAGCACGTACGCGTCGATCGGCTTCGCCGGATCGGAGTCGAGGTAGACGCGCGCCGGCTGGCTCAACCGGACGCGCCCGATCTGTCCCTCGGGCACGAACGCTCGCAGATAGACCTCGGCCAGGTTCACGAGCGTGATGACCGGGGTGCCCGCCGTGATCACCTCGCCCGGCTCGGCCGTGCGCGTCGCCACCGTACCGGTGAACGGCGCGACGACGCGGAGATCCTTTTGGTTGGCCCGCGCCTCCTGGAGCGAGGCTCGCGCGCGCTCGGCCTCGGCTTGCGCGGCGGCAATGTCCGCCTGCGCCTGTAAGATCTGCCCCTGGACCGCGGCGACCTGGGAGGAGCGAATCGCCGGGTTGAGCAGATTCGCCTGCGCCGCCGTGAGCGAGCCGCGTGCCGCTTCGACTTGACGTCGGGCGGCCGCTACCACCGCCGCCTGCGCCTCCTCGGCGCTCTCGGCTCGTCGCGCTTCCTGCTCGGCGACCAGCTCGCGCTTGAAGAGCCGGCCCATGGCTTCCCGGTCCCACTTCGCCTGGGTGTGCGAGGCCTCGGCCTGCGCCAGCTGGGCCTCGGCTGCGGCCAGCTTCCCCTCGGCCTCGCTGACGCGGCCCTGCGCGTCGGCGCGCGCCTGATCCACGCCAAACCGGTTCTGCTGCAACTGCTCGTTCAGCACCGCGATCTGGTGTTGCGCCAGGCGCACTCGCGCGTCGGCCTGACGGACGGCCGCCGACGCCTGCTCCTCGCGGGCGCGAATCTGCTCGTCGTCGAGCACGGCGATGACCTGCCCGGCCTCGACCGGATCACCCTCCCGCACGGTGATCTCGCGGATCCGTCCTGACGTCTTCGCCGCCACGGCGGCATCGTCGCCCTCGATGCGCCCGCTCACCGCGATCACGCCCGGCGGCACGGCGGGCGGTGCCAAGACGAGGCGCCACACGGCGAACCCGGGGAGGCCGAGCACGAGCACGCCAACGATCGCGACCCGGCGCTGGCGCGCGCTCATGCGCCGCGCCTCGCGCCCCGACGCTCGGCCGCGAGCCCGTGCGTGAGCAGGTCCTGGATGTGCTTCACGTACGCCGCGGCGTCCGGCGGCTTGATCGCCGGGCGCCGCTTGGCGAGCACACGCTCGCGGAACCGCGCCGTGGCGAAGAAGAACACGAGGCTGCCGACGAGGCTCAGATGCGTCAGCAGCGGATCGACGGGGCGGAAATCACCGTCGCTCACGCCGCGCGCCACGATGCGCTGCACGGCGCCGAGGATCCGCGCCGGCTTGTCGATCAGCGCCGGGTCCAGGTGCTTGCCGCCCGCAAGGACCTCGCGCAGCATCATCGAGCAGAAGTGCGGGTGGCGCCGCGTGGCGATCTCGCCCACGACCGCGATCAGCTCGCGCAGCACCTCCGGCGCCGGCCGTGGCGACGCCGCGAGCCGCTCCACGCTCGCGACCATCTCGCCGAACGTCGCGCTCACGATGGCCAGGTAGAGGTTTCGCTTGCCACCGAAGTGATAGTTGATCATCGCCTTGTTGACGGCAGCCTTCTGGGCGATCGCCGCGACCGGCACGCCGTCGTAGCCGCGCTCGGCGAAGAGCTCGGTGCCGGCGGCGAGCAGCGCCTCGCGCGTGGCGGCGGCATCGCGGCGGCGGGCGCGGTGGCTTCCGATTCGAGCGGCAGACGTCATTCGGCGTCTCTCCTCGCGATCGATTGTCTTTCCCTCGGCGATGTTAACTAAACATATGGTTGATTACGGGACGAGTCAAGCGTGCGCCCGGCGGAGGGATTCACGCGCGTGCAAACGAATTCC
>Ga0209157_1001393_pt1 | contig 20158 bp, 17 predicted proteins | sample GraSoiAngelo_135_FD_185892 | JGI IMG/M metagenome (GOLD analysis project Ga0209157, IMG submission 185892) | Grasslands soil microbial communities from the Angelo Coastal Reserve, California, USA - 14_0929_05_40cm (SPAdes) (version 2) | ecosystem: Environmental > Terrestrial > Soil > Grasslands ...
GAACGCCAAACAGCTGGGCGGCAAGTTAAGCCCATCCCAAGAACGCGATTATCTCCACCAACTCGCCAAGTCGCAAGATGCGATGATGGGTCAGATTCGCAGCCTCGGCGGCCAGGAACTCGGCCGACTGAGCAAAGTCCTTGACGCTCTCATCATAAGCATCGACTCCTCTCAAATCAACGCCCTTGCCTCTCTACCCACCGTAGCGTCGATACGCCCAGTCCAAACCTATCAGGTTGAACTTAGCGATGTTGTCCCATACATCGGGGCAACGGCCGTCCATAACCTCGGCTTCGACGGCACAGGCGTTAGAGTCGCAGTACTAGACTCTGGAATCGATTACACTCATGCTGACCTCGGAGGCCCTGGCACAGCAGCTGCCTACACGGCCGCCTACGGTACCAGTGTGAACGACCCGCGGAACAAGAATACCGACGGGCTATTCCCCACCGCCAAAGTAATCGGAGGGTTCGATTTTGTTGGAGAACGTTGGCCAGGTCCTGACCCTGCATGCGGAGTAGACAGCCATGGCAATCCGCTGGTCTGCCTCCGGCCCGACCCTGACCCGATCGACTGCGGACCTTCGACCATTCCAGCTCCCTGTGCAGGTGGACACGGAACCCACACCTCGAGCATCATCGGCGGAGCCGGTTCAGTAGCACCAGGCGTCAGCCTCTATGCGGTGAAGGTGTGTAGCGCAGTTTCAACCAGCTGCAGCGGCATCGCCCTTCTACAGGGCATGGAGTTCGCCCTTGATCCCAATGGCGACGGCAATATCTTCGACGCAGTGGACGTCATCAACATGTCGCTGGGCTCGTCGTATGGGCAGAAGGAAGACGACCTCAGCGCAGCGAGCGCTAACGCTGTCAATCTAGGCGTAGTGGTAGTATCATCGGCCGGCAACAGCGCAGACCGACCCTACATCGTAGGGTCACCCTCAACAACACCAGAAGTCATCAGCGTAGCAGCCACGTTTCATCCCGCAGCAAAAATGTACCTCGTCCAAACACCCACAGTCGCTCCAGTCGGAGCGGTCTGGCAATCTTGGTCGGCAGCCCCCTCCCTCGTCTCCGGCCCCCTCGTGTACGACACAACTAGCGCAAGCACCAGACGCGGCTGCGTAGACGCAGCAGGTACTAACCCCTGGACCGGGACGCAATTCCCAGGAAAGATTCTGCTGATTGACCGCGGCATCTGCGCAGTGAGCATGAAAGTGGCAAACGCAGGAGCGGCAGGAGCAATAGCAGCAATAGTGGCCAACAATGTGGCGCAAGGACCTTGCGACCTCCCGCCCACCTTCTCCTTCGGAGGTGGCACGCAGACCATCGCGGGCTACACGATAACACTTGCCGACGGAAGCACCCTTAAAGCCAGTGCGCTTGGAGAGACTGCGACGATAAATCCGGCTAACGCTATCAGCCTGGTCGGAAATATGGCCGCCTTCTCATCACGCGGTCCGAGCTACAGCTACAATTCCATCAAACCCGACATCGGAGCTGTAGGAACCGACATCATCAGTGCAGAAGCGGGCACAGCCACGGGCCGAACACCATTCGCCGGAACCTCCGCTTCAGCACCAGTAGTCACCGGTACAGCAGCACTACTAGTCGACGCCTTTCCTACACGAACACCCAGCGAGATCAAACAGATGCTGATGAACACTGCTGACACGAACATCGGTCTAAACCCAGCAAAATGCCCGGGCGTAGGAGCCCCGATATCACGCATAGGAAGCGGTGAAGTCCGGGTCGACCGAGCGGTCAACACCAAGACCACTGCTTGGGACAACGCAGCACCCATAGCTGTCAGCCTGTCTTTCGGCTACCAGGCACTAACGAGTTCTGCCCAATTCGTAAAGACCGTGGCCGTCCACAACTACGGCACCACCACAAGAACCTATTCGATCACACCCACCTTCCGGTACCAAGCTGATGCTGCCAGCGGCGCGGTCACGATCAGCGCCCCATTAACTGTCAAAGTTACGCCGGGTGCAACCGCCACGTTCAAAGTGAAACTCGCTGTAGAGGTAACAAAGCTACCCATATGGGACCTTAACGGCGGAAGCAGAGGCGGAGACGGCTTCCGCCTAGACGGCTTCGAATTCGACGGCTATATCAACATATCAGACAACACCGACAACGTCCACTTGGCATGGCAGATACTGCCCCATCGAGCAGCGGCGGTAACAACATCTGCAGACACACTCACCCTCATGGGGGGCACAGGTACCGTACAGCTAACCAACCCTAGCTCACTGAACGGTCGCGTGGAACTCTTCTCCTTGACAGGGTCCAGCGGCAAAATGCCGCAGAGCATGCTGCCCCAGCCCGGCGACAACTTTGCAGTCATCGACCTAAGATCGGTCGGAGTCCGACTAGTCACAGTAAGTGGGCTACCCGCAGTCCAGTTCGCAATCACCACATTCGGCATACGGTCCCACCCCAACTACCCAGCCGAATTCGACATCCTCATAGACACCAATCACGACGGGACAGATGACTTCGCTATATTCAACCTCGAAAACGGAGGCTTCGCCGCAACTGGCCAAAACGTAGTCGCAGCTGGCCCGCTCCCCAACGGACCATTCAAAGTCCGGTTCTTCACTGACGCAGACCTCGACTCCGGCAACGTCATCCTGACCGCACTGCTATCAGATATCGGCCTTACGCCAAGCACCCAGTTCAGATTCTCGGTCCTAGCGGTCGACAACTACTTCACAGGCGCGGTCACCGACGCCATAGTCGGAATGACCTACACGCTGAACACGCCACGCTATGTCGGCTCAGGCATCCCCACCACCGGGGTCCCTGCCAGCGGCAGCAGCACACTGACAATCAACAGTGTCGCAGGTGGAGCAGCAGCCTCACCGTCACAAAACGGACTACTGTTATGGTACCGTGACGCGCTTCCTGACCACGAGAAGGACTCGATCCTCGTCACCGGCGGCTAGCCGCGTCCAACTCGACACGCAACCCCCTTTCTTCTTACGAAAACTTACGAGAGTTCGTCCATAACTCTGGACTTTGGTCTGGAGGCGAATTCGTGGAGGTTCGGCTTGGGCTTCGTCAAAGCAATTGTACTATGCCATGTCTAGCCAAAAAGGATCCGCTGAATTTTTTTTGGTGGGCCCGCCCGGACTCACTGCAAATTTACAGTGGAACTGGCAGAGTCTATCGTTTCATCAGAATTGTCCAGGGCCTCATACTACGTTAACTTGCACGGTTAGGTTGAAGGTCCACAGTTGCCTGACCATCAAGGCATTCACAACTACTCGGAGAGGAGAGCTTGTGTCATATTGTCCCACACTTATTGTAAGAGTTATCTTCCCAGCTCCGCCGGAGGACAGAATCATACTCGTCGGGTTTGTGGACGCGCTACTGCCGTAGTCCCGGAGATAGGTAACCCCACAATTACAGTTGTACCACACGGTTGTTCCGAGACTAAAGTTGCCGGAGAGTCCATTCACACTTGAGACGTTGATCTCTGTTGTCCCCAATGAGCCCCGCATGATCGTAAGAGAGGACGGGCTGGAGGTCATAGTGAGATTCTCGACAATCACAGGAAAACTCTCTGTATGAGATATCGGACCGCTAGAGGCGATGACAGTGACTGTGAAGTTTCCAACTTCCCCGGTTTTGACATTCAGGATTAGGCTTCCAGCCTTGCCAAGTAGAATCTGATCCTTTGCCCCGAACGTTTGAGGATCCCAGAGCACGGTTCCCACGCCAGTAGATGACCAGGTGGTAACAGTGACTATGCCAGTGAAGTTCCTGGTTGCCTGGATCGTGATCAACGTTTGATTGCTGCCAAGCTCACCGGGGCGAAATGCCTGAATTGCCTGAACGTACATAGGGTGAAGGCCAGACATAGTGAAGTCAGGTTTTGGACTGAGAATGCTCGGCAGGAGTATTACTCCGGCGGTCGTCGAGGCTGTCGCGAGTATTCCTATCAACAACACCCACAATGGGACAGGCTTTCTCCATTTCACAGGGAATCGACTCTCTAACTCCATCAAGGCATCTCCTCCGATAAGGCTCTATCTGTTAATTGACTCACGTCAAATTTACAGTGGAACTGGGAGTAAATCGCAAGCCTAAGTCATCGCTATTTACCTTTCTTGACTCTTGCGAACATCATCCGGATATTGCCGGCTCCCATCTTTCTAGATATAAGACCTCCGGTTACCACTTGAAATATATGGTGGGCCCGCCCGGATTCGAACCGGGGACCGTCAGGTCTCCCGAACTCGGGGCTATGAGCCTGCCGCTCTCTCAGTTCTTCGACCTGAAGAAAACCTAGCTGAGCTACGGGCCCTCCAAGAAAGCCGCTCGCACACCACGAATTCTTAATCTTTTAGAAAGTCTACCCGATAGTTGATGAAGACTGAGGTCCAATGCGACCGCATGCGATCTCTGGATAGGATCATGTACACGCTTCTGATACTCGTCGGGATTCCTTGTTTCGTTCGGATTGGTTGTGCGCTCTAGCGGGCTTCGGGAGACTCGAAAGAACTCTCGTTACCGTCCGGCGGCGGTGTGGTTCTGGCTTGTTTCTGTCGGAGTGTTGATAACTCTGGACGGAGTTATCCTCTAATTATATCCCTGCTTATCTTTTAATAAACGGGTCTTGTCGGGTTGTCGGTTGCCGCCGGCTATAGACGCGGGCCGCCGTTCCCTCAGAGGTTTGGGGGCGCGAGCTCAGTGGTAGAGCAGCGGACTCGGCTCGTAGCTGAGGCTGAAGCTGTTAAGGTGGAAGGTCCACTGTAGCAACCCGTTGGTCACAGGTTCGAACCCTGTCGGCGGCGCCACAACTCGAAGAAATCCTCAGGGTATTTTTTCTCAGGCAGTTGAATCGAGGTGCCTTCTGGTTCTCTTCCAATGCAGGCCGAGGGCAGTGGTCGCGACGGCAACGCCCAGACTCGTTATCATCTCATAGAAGAAGGTTCGATCGAGTCCGAGAATTGTCCGGTTCTCCAGAATGGTTATCGTCGACGCGGAGGTGGCATTGATTCCGGTGCTGTCGGTTACCGTCAGCTGCACCGTGTAGGAGCCCGGCTTGGAGTATGAGTGAACGATAGTTGCCTCAAAACTTGGCGGGGAATCATCGCCGAAATTCCATGTCCAGCTCACATAGGGTGGAGTCCCGCCTGTGGCGCTTCCAGAGAATGCTACTTTCTGCCCTAAAGCAGGTTTGATAGGGGAGAATGCGAAATTGACCGTGATCGACGGGTTTACCGTCAACGGCTCGCAAGGGCTATCGGCGCCATTGTTGTTCGCGTCACCGCTGTAGACAGCACTCCAACTGAACGAACCAGCAGTGTTGAATGATTGAGACGCAGAGTTTGGAACAATACCGTTGGTGACTGTAACAGGGCCGCCGACGATAGTCCCTGTACCCGCGCAGGTCGGACCCGTGAAGAGGCTGTAGGTCACGGTCCCTGTGTAGACACCACTACCTTCTGAGATGATGGCGGTATCGTGGACAGCGGTCCCAGCCATTATTGATGCTACAGGGTTGTTGGCTGAGTCTTCAATGGTGGTAGCGAGCGACGCGGATAAGCGCCAAGCCGTGAACGGATGAAGTTCCCAGCCACTGTAATTGTGGCCTGGCGTGGTTACCTCGGTGGGGTCCCAGTAGATGAAACCTTGAACGTCTATGCTCGTGGAGCCTCCTGAACTCCCGCTTGCCACGTTCTGGGAAAGGGTGCTATTGTTGCAGTATGAGCTTGCAGGTCCACACCAGCCTTTCGCCTGCCAGTCCATGTCGATCTCAAAATGGATCCGGTGGCCGCAAGCAGTGTGGATCACGCCACCGCAATCTCCGTGGATGCCGAATGTCTGCATGTTACCACTTGAATCGCAGAGTCGAGTGGTAAAGTTGCCGCCGCCGTTGATTCCGTTGAAAACCGACGCGCAATCCTCCAAAGTATAGTCCCAGACCACAGGATAGACGCCGCGGATCTCGACGAAGACACCGACAAACTGTCCGGAATCATTCGTGATCGTGCAGGGCGGGTTAAGCATCCTCTTGTTCGGGATTCCTCCAAAGGTCTGAGTTACAAGCGGCTTTCCCATCTCGGCGGAGGACGGGAGTCTCGCTCCTCCGCTAACCACCGTGTCGCCTCCGTCGACGACCCCGTCATTGTTCGCGTCAAAAACCACTGTCTCCCCAAAATTTTGTTCCCCCGCATCCCAGCTGCCGTTGGTAGTGTTGTAGTAAGCGGTCGTTGACCCGTCGATATATTTGAGCCTGGGCTCGGTCTTCAACGGTTTCCCAACCAGTGATCCTGAAACCAGGCTGGTAGGCGAAGTAGATAGGTTGCGGTCCGCGCTGCGTGAAGTCACAGTCGAGTAGAACTGGTCGTTTTTTCCGGGTGTCACATCCGCGGTTCCGTTGTTGTCTAGGTCGTACACGACGGTGTCGCCTGGCTGGAAAGAGCCAGTATCGTTCTGGTCGAAATATTTCAGATTGTAAGTGGCATACTGGCTCCCTGATAGCAGTCCTCCATTGAAAGAGTTCAGGTTGGTTCCCATCATATTCTCGAAAGTAGTGACTACCGGGACACAGTTTACATTGGGATTCCATGAGACTCCGGTTGGCGCCGGCGGTGTCTCCGCGATACCTTGCTTAGTATAGGCGAGTGAGATGACACCGACGAGTAAGAGGGCGAGCAAGCACCATCGTGTCCGGGTAACTCTTGCCACTCACTATCCCCTCTATGAGAGTTGCTCAGGGGATTGGGTGTGGGAGACCGAGTCATCGGCTAGCCTAATGACGAGACTGGTCAGGAGCGCCAAGCAGATTGATAGGCCAACGGCAACATGTCTCAAATTCTGCTTCATGCGACTCGTCCGAGGAGCCATGCATAAACGTTCTTGAAGGTCTCAACTACCAAAATATTTCCGAACACTTTCTAAAAACGAGAGAGCTTCCTCCCGAGATACTGCTTGGAAGATTCCATAATCCTTGCCGCGATCGGAACCTAGGGACAGTCTATCGATGCAAATATATATCAAAAGATAGAACTCGGACCATTCCTTCATCAACACTTATAATTCGCCGACAGACATCGAAAACAAGAAGCTCCCTTGACCAATGGAACAAAGCACACCAGTAGAGAGTCTGAACGCCTGTCGCAGGCCTGGCGATCAGAACGCTGGAACGGAATCCGCCGACCATACTCGGCCGAGGACGTCTGTAAGCTTCGTGGGACAGTTCATCCAGAGTTTACCCTGGCCCGACTGGGCGCGGAAAAATTTGAGCGTCTCCTGAGGGACGAAGCGTACATTCCTACGCTCGGTGCACTCACCGGAGCCCAGGCTCTCCAGATGGTACAAGCCGGTCTCAAGGCAATCTACATGAGCGGTTGGCAGGTCGCAGCCGACGCTAACCTCTCAGGCCAGACCTATCCTGACCAGAGCCTGTATCCGGCCAACAGCGTCCCGCATCTCGTAAAGAGGATCAACCAGGCTTTCCAGCGGGCCGACCAGATACAGTTCATGAACGGCCAGGGAAAAATCGACTGGTTCGTTCCGATAATTGCTGACGCTGAAGCAGGATTCGGAGGCCCTCTCAACGCGTTCGAATTGATGAAGGCGATGATAGAAGCTGGAGCCGCAGGAGTACACTTCGAAGACCAACTAGCTTCAGAGAAAAAATGCGGCCACCTAGGAGGAAAAGTGCTCGTCCCAACTCGTCAGTTCATCAAAACCCTAATCGCTGCTCGGCTTGCATCCGACGTGATGGGAGTTCCAACGTATCTCATTGCGCGGACAGATGCCATGGGGGCGAAACTCTTGTCAAACGATGGGGACCCGAGGGACTTGCCCTACATCACAGGCGAGAGAACAACGGAGGGCTTCTACAGAATCAAATCTGGCCTCGAAGCGGCCATTGCACGAGCGATAAGCTACGGCCCCTACGCTGACATTTTGTGGTGCGAGACACCCACACCGGACCTTGATGAGGCTAGAAGGTTTGCAGAAGCGGTCCACCGAGTATACCCTGGGAAGCTATTAGCGTATAATTGCTCGCCATCATTCAACTGGGAGAAAAACCTAGACTCCGAGATCATACAACTGTTCCAGAAGGAACTGGCGACGATGGGCTACAAGTTCCAGTTCGTCACTTTGGCAGGCTTCCACAGCCTCTCGGTATCGATGTTCGAATTGGCCAAACAATACGCAGTTGAGGGAATGGCGGCCTACGTTCGTGTCCAGAGGAAAGAATTCGAGGCCGAACCCGCAGGCTATGCAGCTGTGAAACACCAGGCGTTTGTGGGAACAGAATACTTCGACGAAGTCGCGAATGTAATATCAAGTGGAACGTCTTCAACCACCGCGATGGGCGAATCCACTGAAACTGTACAGTTCAAGCAACAAGAAACACTAGCAGCACCCTCAGGTTCAAAGACCAAGCCTGAGCGTGACCGGGACCTATAGGTTTGCACTTATCCGAGGAAGCCGACAAGCGAACCGAACTAGTGCTCGAACCACGAACCGTCAGAGTCACAGATCCCAGCGTCCGTGGTTTCGAAGAGATACTGACACCCGACGCGCTGGCTTTTGTCGGAGATCTTGTCAGGGAGTTTTCTCCACGCCTCGACTTGTTACTGCAGAAGCGAATATTTGTCCATCAAAGCCTCCGAAACGGGGCACTTCCCGATTTTCTGGACGAGACCCGTAGTATTCGGGTGTCCGAGTGGAAGGTCGGACGTATCCCGGCTGATCTTAGACAGAGACGGGTTGAGATCACGGGTCCGGTTGACCGGAAGATGGTGATAAACGCGCTCAACTCGGGTGCGGACGTTTACATGGCCGATTTCGAAGACTCGCACTCTCCAACTTGGGAGGGAACTGTTCAGGGCCAGGTTAACCTTCTAGATGCGGTCGATGGGACCATCACGTATGTTGGTCCCGATGGTCGAGAATACAAGTTAGGAAACAAGCTTGCAACTCTCATGGTGCGGCCTCGAGGCTTGCACCTCGTTGAGAAACATGTTCTAGCCGAGTCACAACCTGTTCCGGCTTCTCTCTTCGATTACGGCCTATTCCTCTACCACAACTCCAGGAACTTGATCGACAAAGGCACAGGACCATACTTCTACATCCCCAAACTCGAGAGTTATCTGGAGGCACGTCTCTGGAACGAGATCTTCGACTACTCCGAGAAAGCCCTCAAACTTCCACACGCCAGCATAAAGTGCAGTGTCCTAATCGAAACCATTCTCGCAGGATTCCAGATGGATGAAATCCTCTACGAGCTGCGCGAGAGGATAACCGCACTCAACTTCGGTCGGTGGGACTACATCTTCAGCCTGATCAAGTTCATAGGCCACGACCTGAGATTCATAGTTCCCGAAAGACCGCTGCTCCCCATGACCACGCCCTTCCTGAGGTCTTGTTCAGTTCTACTTGCTCAAGCCTGCCACAGACGTGGCGCTTACGCGATCGGGGGAATGGCCGCTCAAGTCCCGATCAAAGGCGACCCCCATTCCCAGGAAGCCATCGACAAGGTAGTTGCTGATAAGAAGCGAGAAGCTGCCGAGGGATACGAAGGCGCCTGGGTCGCCCACCCAGGGCTTGTACCCGTTGTCAAGAGTGTCTTCGATGAGCCTTCCTTCGAATCCAAAAACGTGAACGTGATTGCGGAGATAACTCGCGAGGATCTCCTTGGAGTACCAGAGCCAAAGATTAGTGAGCAGGCTTTGAGGGCAAATGTTGCGGTTAGCATAAAGTATCTAGAATCTTGGCTAGGAGGTCTGGGTTGTGTGGCCATCAACAGCCTGATGGAGGACACCGCTACAGTGGAAATATGTAGAGCGCAGATCTGGCAGTGGATTCATCATTCTGCCAAGCTTCTCGATGGATCGACAATTACGCAGGAGTTGTTTCGAACCATTTTGAGACAAGAGATGGCGAGGATAACAACGGGTGCCAGACCGCAATCCCAAGACGCGAACAACTACAAGATCGCGGGAGAATTGCTTGATGCTCTTGTGACCAGTGATGGTTTTCCAGAGTTCATGACGCTACTCGCTTACAACTATCTACGGTGACAAAACTTCCGACTCAAGCCAAGTTCAATAAAGATGCAACAATATGGAGGCTCCAATGATCCCGTCCAAGTTTATCGACCAGCAAATCATAGAACTTACAGACTGGCGTGGCAAGACGATGGCCAAGCTTCGCAAGATCGTTCACGATTCTGACCCCGCGATAGCTGAGGAGTGGAAATGGAACACCGCGGTGTATGCTCACAACGGGCTGGTCTTGGCTGTAGGTGCTTTCAAGGGAAATGTGAAAATGAACTTTTTCCTAGGCGCGAGTCTTCCGGATCTCCACAAGCTCTTCAATGCCGGGCTTGAAGCTAAGAAAACCCGGGCGATAGACCTCCATGAAGAGGACAAGATCAACGAGCCAGCCTTGAAAGATCTGATTCGAACGGCAGTGGCTCAAAATCGTGTTAGGACTAAGCGGTAACCGGTCAGAGAGAATTGCGACGGTAGGACCCAAACGACGAATAGTCTGCATTTAGGGGAGACTCGAACTACTAACAATAAGTATCGACTATGGTGAATCGAAAAAGCGGGACCCGCAACTGGAAGTTAGACACTCAATGTTTAAGCGTTAGCTGTAATACCTACGAGCGTCTCGGGGAAGAAGGCAAGCCCGCTCCAACTCATTCTTCAACGTTCGTGATGTGCTAAAACTCCGAATCGGCGGATGATCCAGGGAAAAAGTTGCGATGGCCACCGGCAGGCTTAATATTTTCAGCGCCAACCCCACTTATCCCGAGCTTGATGATCTTGCTTGTGAAACCTGGTTTGTCGGCTTTGATCGTTCTGATAATCCTCAGCCTCTCACTCCCGAACATGCATACCGTTTCTTCGAGTCACGCGGCATCATCCACTCCCGCCCAGCCGGTTCCGGGTGCGGCCCTAGTCGCGGTCAACCCATCTAGAATCGCAGATCTTACCATGGTCTCTGGCCACATCGTCTTTGAGATCAATGTGACAGCAGCGCCTTCCATCAACGGCTTCGGTGTCGTCCTCTCATACAACACAACAGTCCTCAAGGCCATCGCCCCGCTCGACTACAGTAGCACCGTCTTGAATACTGCAGGAACCCCGATAGTTGTGCGGAATTGCGTCGACGGGTTCGGACCCTCCTGTTTCTCTCAGGACACCCCAGGAATAATTTCGCTCGCGCTCATCCTGACCGCGACAGCGACCCTTGCGCCTACAAGCGGCACACTCTTCAAAGTCACGTTAAACATCGTTGGGAAAGGATTGTCGGAAATTCACATGCTCTCGGCCGTTCTGACCAGTGGAGTAAATCCAGATATCGTGCCCTCCGATACGTCTGACGGGTATTTCACAAACATCGACTGCCCAGAGGGAAGCGGCCGGCTCTGCATGCCTCCCATCACGGACTTCACCATCGTTCCTCCAGGCCCCTATGCAGGAGTAACCGCAACCTTCAATGCTTCTGCGAGCCTCTCAACCAACCCTCAGGGCATAATCAAGAAGTACTCCTGGCAGTGGGGAGACGGCGGCCCCCCCACCATTACGACGAATCCAGTTGTACAGCACATGTTCACCATAGCGAAGATTTACACGGTGACTTTGATCGCGACAGACAGTTTCGGGATTTCCGCCTCGAAGAGCTCTAGAGTATCAGTACCCTTCCAACCTCCACCGCCTCCTAATCCGGACTTTGCCTTGGTTGCCCGACCAGATGACCTTTTCACCTTTCCCGGGGGCCCGCTGAATTCTACAATTACGGGCTTGAGCATTAACGGGTTCGCGGGCCAAGTCTCCTTCTCAACATCTGTCTCTCCCCTCACGGGGTTGACTATGTCCCTTTCTCCCCCCAGTCTTTCCCTCTCTCCCAACAAGAATGCCAACGCGTCATTACAAGTTGTCGCTAGCAGAATGGGTCTGTTCGTGGTGAACGTTACGGGAGCCAGCGGCACTTTTGTTCACTCAGTCGCTGTTACCGTACATGTGGGATCGGCCTTTGCCGTGCTTCCTTCTCCCACCTTCCTCCAGGTGTTTACCTGTTCCTCCAAGGTCTCCACAATCTTCCTCCTGGGACCAGGAAGTTTTGCCGAAACCATACAGCTGTCTTCTCTTGTCTCTCCTCCGGTTTCGAATGGGCCTGCAGCATCGCTCAACCCTACGAGCGTGATTCTCAATTCCTCTGGCTTCGCTACCTCTACCCTTGTTGTCTCTGCGGACGCCAGCACAGCTCCAGGTTACTATCTCGTAGCAGTCACCGGGACTGGTGGTGCTTCCACTGCGTCAGAGCATGTCCTAGTTCAGGTCGTTGCTAGAACTTGTCCACCATTGTTCAGCGAACTACATTGGCGACATCGCCTCTCGATCACAAGAGATGGGGGCGTTCAGACTTTCACGGTCGGCTTGCTTAATCCCAACACCAATGTAACGCTCTACGCGCGCGTTCAAATATCAATAATCGGCGACACAGGCATAAGGACGCTGTCCGTCAGCTCGGTCGTATTCCAATTGCTTCCTGGACAGACGCTGTCCGACGCTCGGTTAGCGGTTGTGTTCAACAGTGGAGACATCGGACACTCATTCACTTTCACGGGCACCATCCAGTGGGGCTCAACTCCTGCAGACTTAAGTGCAGTAAGCACGCAGTTGAGGGATATGGGAACAGAGGACTTTGACGAGTCCAAACAGGCAGCAGGGGTCTTCACAGTCAAACCCTAGAACCGAGAAACAATCTGGGCAAAGCAGTAAGAGTTCAACATGAGGCTGCGAGTCCAAACCTGTGGAACCGCAAGTTCTTGGCGAAAATCGGGATGAGACAGCTACCATGAATCGAAGTATGGGATTCGCATACTGGAATCAGGCTCTGGGAATTGTTTTTGAAACGCGTTATTGAAATCGCAATCTGAAACCAGCCTCTGAAACCGCTCTTAGAAACGGTTCTGGCGATTTTTTTTCGACCCCTCGGGGGCCTACTCAAGTCGCGCGCGACCTTACAGCAGACTCTGCCGAAAGGATGTCTTTCTGTAGAATAGTAACCACCCCGGTTATCATTCTCCATACTATGGATGCGTGGGTAGCGATACCAATTATAACCCGTTTGCATCAACACTAGCTGACGAACAAAACAGCTACGAGCTTGTTTGTTGGCTTAGCAAATGAAGCTTGACCAAGGCCCTTCTGGAGAGCTAACGGTCCTAGACTCAGGATACACAGACCAAGTCCTGCTCGACTGCGTGAGCGAGGAATATCTTCGGATCAAAGCGATAATCTACAACTCGCTCAACGACATGAACAAACTCTTCCTCGTCGATCGAGCTCTCTACACGAACAGTCCGGAGAGACCCCTCTTCATGGAATGGACACCACAAAACATGTCCGCTATGAAGAAACCTCTAGTGATCTCGGAAGTGAAGCTATACAGCGTGGAGAGAACCTGGGGTCTAAGCACTCTTAGAATGATGAAGTAAGAATTTCAGTCGTTTTTGCTCAGGACAATCTCTATCGTGGACACGTTTCGCTGCTCGTCTCCCTCTCCCAGCAGCTCAGTCCCGATTTTTACTTCCTTGATAACGAGTTTGCCCTGAAAAAACCGATTCCTGACAACTTCCACAACGTCCACGGCGTGGCTGATAGACTGGCCCCTAGCCTTGACGGTGCATTGATTGGATCCACTGTTGAAGTGCATCATTACGGCCGTCGCGTACGCCATCAATGGCTTCTTTCCGATGAACACAACATCAGGGGGAGCCCGGCTCATAGGACGGGTCTCACGAGCTCTTTCGGGAGCCCCTTCTGGAATTCTTTCCGGTGTTCTTTCTGTACGTGCAACACGTTTCGGTTCTGTTTTCTCCACTTGCAAACACTAGCCTCTTTGAATCCTTACGGTGAGAAGCGGGGAAGGTTCTTGCGACTTAAGGCTTTGCTAACCATCGCGAAAAAGAAACGGGAAAAAAACGTGAAGGGAATCTGAGGAGCCGAGCTCTCGAGGTTCTAGATGATGTCCCTGGTGAGGGCTTCTCTGAACTTGACCCGGCAGTCTTGGCACTGGAAGAGGCCGATAAGCACGTTTTTCTTGGACTTGCCGCCTTTGAGCTCCCAGACCTTCGCTGCCTTGGGAACGTCAGCGCCGCACTTTGGACAGACGACCTTGTAGAACTGGCTTGGCAGTTGGAGGTTTGGCTGGGAGACGTCTGGTCCTGAGGGTATGCCTGGAATAGTTTCAGTGCCTGGAATGCTTGGCTGAACCTCTGTCTCTGCTGTCGCGACTGCTGAGGAGGCATCAAGAATTGGCATATCATCGACAACCTTAACGACGAGCGCTTCTGCGACATCCTCGACGTATTCTTGCGCTGGCGCTGTCGTGAAGGAGTCGTCAACTGTAGAATCGCTTACCTGGGTCAATGGGGCAACAGGGGCGGCGACGATGGGATCAGCAGTAATCGGCGATACGGGTATAGCTTGTTCTTGGACTTGCGAAGTCGCTGAGGTCGGGGCTGAGATAGGGGCGCTGACTAGTGCGTCGGTTGATTGGGGTGTTGTAGGTGTTGCGGGTGGAGCCCATGGTCTCTCTGAGACAATGGAGCTTGCAGAGAACTTGACGCTTGGCGAAGTCGGGGTCGAGACCGGTAACTGCTGTGTAGGGGCTGGTGCCTGTTGTGGAACCGCGTTCCTCGCCCATTCCTCGATCAGAGTTCGTGGAGCTGGTGGGTTGGCCTGTTTGAAATCTGCTGACGCCAGTGGTCTCGTTTCGATGTGGGTTAGGACTTCGATCATGTCTTTGATCTCTTCGATGCTGTGAAGATTTCGCTGTAGTAGGCCCTTGAACTCTTCCCGCTGTCCGCGGTATTCTTGTTCGCTGACTTCACCGGTCACGTATTTCGTCTCAAGGTTCAGCAATCGTTGTGGCGTGTTGCCGATCTGGTCCTTGGTTTCTTTGAGGTGCTCGTTCAACGTGTATCCTAGCACGTTGATTCTGTCTTGGAGGTCTTGTGAGGCTCGTCCATACTCCTCGTAGATGGTTCGCATTTTTTCTTTGTAGCCGTTGATCTCGCTGACTAACTTCTCTAGAGTTAGATCGTTTAGTACCATTTTTTTCATCCTAGGGAAACGACTTCTATGAGGTAAAATGGTAAAAGCGTTCGACCGCAAAAACCCTGTAAAACGGGGCTCGTAAACCAAGAATCAGCAATTTGGTAGAAACAAGACTGTCAATGATGCACGCTGTATTGTATCGTTTTTAACTAGCAATGCTAAACTGGGATTGGGGAAAGCACAACTTCCTACCAATTTTCTGACACCGCATATAAACCAAAATCGTCCTGTGGCCCACACAACATACCCGCCGAATATCTGTTGGCAACATGCAACCTATTGCCTGAGCTAGAATTTCTCTAGCACGCAGGGTACGGAATCACACCCTTACGTGTCAAGAACCCACTTGGAACCCGTCCCAAGTAAACCAGCTTTCAAGATAGAAATGTCATACAAGTCCATGAAGAATTGGGACCGAGAGCAAAGGGAACCCTTACTCTCGAAGGTCACCGATCGCATCCACCACCAAGAACCACTCAAAGAAAAGATCTCCCAGTGCGTCTACAAACTCAAAGTCCAACAGAACAGGCTCGAAGGCGCTAACCTCAAGACACAGCAACACGACAAGTCACTGTTCGACAAGTGCGTCCAAGCTCAGATGGCCAAGGACACAATGCGAAGCGCAATGTACGCCAACGAGATCGCTGAGATCCGGAAAATCGCCAAAGTCACACTCAGAAGCGAACTCGCCCTCGAACAAGTCGTACTCAGACTCGAAACAATCCAAGAATTCGGCGATGTCGCAGCCATGATGGGCCCAGTAGCCGGAGTTGTGCACCAAATCAAGAACCAAATCGCAGGGGTCATCCCACAAGTCGGATACGAACTAGGCGAGATCTCTGACACACTCAACAGCGTAGTCATGGAAGTCGGCGAAGCAACCGGACAAGGCTACGACCTGGAAGCATCAGGCCCAGAAGCCTCGAAGATCATCTCCGAAGCCAACACTATAGCAGAGACACGGATGCGTGAGAAGTTCCCGGAGTTACCCTCTCAAACCGCCATCGCAGAACACGAGACAGTGATTCCAAGGTAGGAGTAACTCCGCCAACATTTTTTGGTGCAAAATCATGCCGATAACACTTGAACAAGTTCGAAGATTCCTTGGGAGAACCCTTCAAGACCCCTACGGCAGAGCCTTCGGCAAAGTCGTAGGTATCTCGGCCAATCTCAGAGACGAGGTAACGGGAGTAGGAATTGAAGAGGGCAACGGAGAGTTTCTCCAATGCCCCGGCGACAGGGTTACCATAACCGGCGACAGCCTCATCCTCGCGCCTGCCTGGAAGGTTGAAGCAGAGGAATTCCGCAAAGAATTCGACATCGTGACCAGACGCCTCCGAGCTCTCGATGAGCTGTTCAGCGTCGGAGACATCCAGAAGGATGTCTACGAGGATCTAAGAAAGCAGCACGAGGATGCGATCAATGAGCTGAAGGGCAAAAGGAAGGAGATAATCGACACTCTAAGCCAACGAACCAGCACTCTCAACACCCAACTCCGACAGCTACAAACACATCTCGCAGGCAACAAGATGCTACACGCGTCCGGCGAGTTCGACGACATGAACTACAAAGCAGCTAGCGACGCTATCGACAGCGGCCTTGTCCGCGCGATGGCCGAGAAGAAGGACGTCGAGAGCATCTACGGTTATCTGCAGAAGCTCGACGCGACCCAAGGACCACCTGCGGCACAACAGCCCCAACCAATACCTCAAACTCCTCAACCCACCCCTCCGACAACCTCTCCCTCGAGAGACCCTGTTCTGGTACTTCACGTGAGGGAGACTTAGGAGGATTCAAGGGCTGTTCCGAAAGTTCGAAGAGAAAGTCCATCCTATTCCATTGAAAGAACGCATAGCGCAAGCCCTGTTCAGACTCGGATCCCAGAAGGAAAAACTGGAGCACATGTCCGCCCGGCTCCAGCAACGCGATAAGGAAATGTTCCAACGCTGCATCGGTGCACAACTCTCCAAAGACCCCGCTCACGCCGCCCTCTACGCCAACGAGTGCGCCGAGATCCGGAAAATGGCCCATCTCACCCTGAGTAGTGAACTAGCCCTTGAACGCGTCATACTCCGAATGCAGACAGTAGAAGAGTTCGGCGACATAATGGCCCAGATCGCCCCAGTCATCGGAGTCGTACGCGAGACCCGCGGCAGAATCGCAGGCGTCATACCTGAAGTAGCCAATGAGCTCGGCGAGGTTAACAACATGCTCAGCGACATGAGCATGGAAACCGGACAAGTCGGTGAAGACCAAGGCTTCGACATGAGCGCCTCAAGCACTGAAGCACGCAAAGTACTCGAAGAGTCCAGCGCCATCGCGTCTCAACAGATGAAAGAACGGTTCCCAGAGCTGCCACTACCTGAAGCCCGCCAACCCATCCCAGAAGCAGCAACAAGATCCCCCGAACAAAGAATTCCTATAGCCATCACTACCTCAGGATCAGAAGAGGCTCCCTTGGAAGACAAGCTCCTTGATTACATCAAATCGCACAACGGCGAGCTGAGTCTGAACAATTGCTCGGCAGAACTCCTCGTACCAAGCGATGACATCAGACGCTCTCTACAACGGCTCAAGGACGACGGAAAGATAGTCATGGACTAGAACGGGAGACAAGTGCTCCCGTCCAAGCCCTTCAATGTCACAAGGAGGGACAAGAAATCTCAGCATCAGAAGAACTGGAATCGCTCGCAGTAAAATACGCGAAAGAAGCCATCGAGCTCGAGAGAAAAGGCTCCAAACGACTAGCCGCCACAAAATACCAACGAGCAATCGAAGTCCTCCTCAAACTATGCTCCCTCTACCCAGCTGCACCACAAAACAAAGTCTACACAGAACACGTAGAAGCGTACAAGAAACGAATCCAAGAACTCCAATCAGACGAGCCCATCGCTCATCCAATGGATTCCACTGAGACCCGAGACTCTAAGACCATCAAGCTCGACCAGTGGGTTCTAACAGAGAAACCCGACATAAGCTGGAGCGATATCGCAGACCTAGAAAGGCCGAAAAGGGCGATCGAAGAATCGATAATCTTCCCGGTACGAAGACCAGATCTCTTCCCACTCGGTTGGCCGCGAGGAATTCTCTTCTTCGGACCACCAGGCTGTGGAAAGACATTACTCGCAGCGGCGATCGCGAGCGAGATCAAAGGGATGTTCTTCTGCGCCGACGCCGCCTCCCTAATGTCGAAATGGCTTGGAGAATCCGAGAGAAACGTCTCCCAGCTTTTCACCAAGGCGAGAGAAGTCTCTGAAAACGGACAGCCAGCGATCGTCTTCATCGACGAGATAGACTCGCTGATGGGTGTCCGAGGAGAAGAAGTCGGAGGAGAAGTCCGTGTCAGAAACCAGTTCCTCAAAGAGATGGACGGCATTCTCGACAAGAACAAGAAATTACACGTCTACCTCATCGGCGCCACAAACAAGCCGTGGGTTCTGGATGAGCCGTTCATTCGACGGTTCCAGAAGAGAATCTACGTCCCGCTCCCAGACGTCAAAGCCCGTATGGACATGTTCCAGATCTACTCTCAGAACCTGAAGTTCCAGAACAATGTTGACTTCGCCGAGCTGGCCCGTAGGACAGAGGGCTATTCCGGTGGGGATATTCGCGATCTATTCCAGTCCACCCAGATTAAGGTGGTCCGCGATTTCTTCCAGCGTGGCGCCGCTAACGATCTCAACGCTATTCCTGACCCGATTACCATGGAAGACTTCGAGACCATCATCGTTGGCCGACGTCCAAGCGTTTCACAGAACATCATCAAGCGCTACTTCGACTGGGATGAGTCGTTCAAGGCATCATAGAGGATGAAAGACGTGAACCTTGACGGAACTGACCTGCGCATCCTCGCGGAGCTCGTGGAGAACTCCAAACAGTCTTACGTTGAGATAGGCCGCAAACTCGCCCTCCACCCCAACGTTATCGCTTACAGAGTCAACCGCTTGGAAGACGCGCACATCATTCGCGAGTACACAACCCTCATCGACTTCTCAAAACTCGGGCTGTCGGAACAAGTCATCGTCGCCGCCAACTTCCCAAGCACCCCATCCAGAGAAGACATCCTGAAACAAATATGTGAAATACCTGAAACCCTCAACGTTATCAGTTCCCTCGGAACCCCAGAAGGACTCGTCTTCATAGTCGCCCGCAACAAAGAGGACGTCAACGCCGTTCTATCTAAGCTCCGTTCGATGAACCTTGACATTGACTTCGCCTCCTCAGTAATCAGGACCTACGACGAAGGACGATTAGGAATGTTCCTCCGATCCATGGCAGGCCCAGAATAGAAGGTCGATTCTAATTGGAAAAGCCATCCTGGACCCCTATCGTCCTATCCGGCGCCATCCCACGAGAAGCCACGGACCTACTCGCGATCCTAGTAATGGGAATTGTGGCTCTCGAAGCTTCCCTCGCGACAATAGGTCCCGCTGCCTTCAACTCACGGCTCTGGCTCTCTCTGCTAGTCGTTCCCCCAACCTGCGCGCTGGCGTCCGTCTCGACAACGACGCGACGGACAAGGGAAGAATTGGCACTGTTCGCCTACGGAGGCTCCAGTTGGCAGATTCTCCTACGTTACTTCTTCAGAGGTGCAATCATTGCTCTGATAGCATTTTCTCCAATCATACTGCAGGGATTCCTTGCGACTACCTTGATTTTCGAGCTTGTCGTCCCAGTGATCGTTCTGTTCTTCGCGGGAGGCTTGTTCTATTCACTACCAAGTCTGCGCAGGATACGATCCTCCTCGTTCGTTGAGAACTACAAGAGCTAGCGACAATGATATCCGTAATCGAAACCAGGTCAGTGATAGTCGAATACCCTTCAATCAGAGGGGTCCTCCGACTCTACGATCAAGGCGTTTCCTTGAAAGTGGATCAAGGAGACTTCCTCGCCGTCCTCGGTGGGTCCGGCTGGGGAAAATCGACACTAGTCAACGTAGTCTTAGGCTTGGAGAAGCCCATTCACGGGTCCGTAAGCTTCCGTGACCACGACGTCACCCGGGAATCGTTTGTAAAACGATGCGGCTTGGTCAAAACAGCTGCCGTT
>Ga0209157_1001395_pt1 | contig 20152 bp, 17 predicted proteins | sample GraSoiAngelo_135_FD_185892 | JGI IMG/M metagenome (GOLD analysis project Ga0209157, IMG submission 185892) | Grasslands soil microbial communities from the Angelo Coastal Reserve, California, USA - 14_0929_05_40cm (SPAdes) (version 2) | ecosystem: Environmental > Terrestrial > Soil > Grasslands ...
CGTCAACGAGCTACACATAGCGCTCGAGGCGCTCGGGCGGGACGGGTCGACGCGCGTCCTGATCCTGACCGGCGCCGGAAAAGCGGCGTTCGCCTCGGGAGCGGACATTCGCGAGCTGCGGGAAAGACGCGCCGCAGACGCGCTGCGCGGCATCAACTCGAGCCTGTTCCTCGCCGTCGAGCGGTTCCCGCTGCCGACCATCGCCGCCGTGAACGGATACGCCCTGGGAGGCGGATGCGAGCTGGCGCTGGCGTGCGACCTGCGCATCGCCTCGGAGTCGTCCCGCTTCGGGCAGCCGGAGGTCGGGCTCGGGATCATTCCCGCCGCCGGCGCCACCTACCGCCTGCCGCGCCTCGTCGGCGCCGGGCGGGCGCGCGAGCTGATCCTGACCGGTCGCATCATCGACGCCGACGAGGCGCTCGCCATCGGCCTGGTCAACCGCGTGGTGCCGGACGATCGCCTGCTCGAAGAGGCGCGCTCAACGGCTCTCCTGATCGCCCGCAAGGGGCCGCTGGCACTGCGCGCCGCGAAGCTGACCCTGCAGGCCTCCGCCTACGGTCCGGACGCCGGGCATGCGGCCGAGCGGCTGGCACAGGCGATCCTGTTCGAATCAGACGACAAACGCGAGGGGATGGCCGCCTTCCTGGAGGGGCGGCCGCCACGGTTCACCGGTCGTTAGGGAGCCACGGCCACGGGATCCCCAGGGAGCTTCCACGCATGGTGATCGACGCGCACATCCACGTCCAGCCCTGGCGCCAGCTCAGGCCGGGAGCCCTCGATCGGATCTCGAGCGGCCGCAGCGACCTCGACCTGATCCGCCGTCTGTTCGACGACCCGGCGGCGTTCCTGCGCTTCCTGGACGAGCAGGGCATCGACCGCGCGGTCCTGGTCAACTACGTCAGCCCCGACGTGATCGGCTTCACCGACGAGGTGAATGAGTGGATCGGCAATTACTGTCGCGGGCACGAGGATCGGCTGGTGGCGGTCGGTGGCATCAGCACTTCTTCGCCAACGCCTACCGCGACGGCGGCAACCTGCCGGGCCTCGCCGCGCTGTACGAGAGGGCCCAGTCGCTCGGCGTTCCGGTCATCGTCCACACCGGCACGTCGATCTTCCCTGACGCGCGCAACAAGTACGGCGACCCGATGACCCTCGACGACGTGGCGGTCGACTTCCCGCGACTGACGATCATCGCAGCCCATGGCGGGCGGCCGCTGTGGATGGAGCCCTGCTTCTTCCTGCTGCGGCGGCATCCGAACGTGCACATGGACATTTCCGGGATCCCCCCGCGGGCGCTCCTGCGCTACTTCCCTCGTCTCGCCGAGGTGGCCCACAAGACGCTCTTCGGCACCGACTGGCCGAGCCCGGGCGTCGACAGCCCCCGCCGAAATCTCGAGGAGTTCCGCGCCCTGCCGCTGCCGCCGGAGGCGAAAGAGGCCATTCTCGGCGGGACCGCGGAGAGAATTTTCGCGAGGCGTTCCTGATCAGGCGCTGGGGATCTTGCGCCCGTCAGGCGCGCGGCCGGAGTCGGGGTCGCCGCTCCAGATGACGCTGGGATCGTGCGGAAACAGCTCGAGCAGGCGCCGCCGGTCCATGTCGGCCAACTCCAGGAACTCCACTCCGACGGCGTAGCCGATACCGGTGTCGATGTTCGCCCGGACCGAGGCGACCTTGCCGGCGACGGCGATCGGCTTTTCCTCGGTGTTGCGGTAGATCCGGAGGGCAAGGTGCTCACCGCCCCTGATGCGGGCGAGCGTGTCGAAGCCCATCCCTCCCTCGCTCACCGCGTTCGAGTACCCGAGAAACTCGCGGATGAAGCGGCCGCGGGCGACCGGCAGGACGACCGGGTAGCGCGGGTACTTGCGAAGACGCATGCCCAGGAGGCTCGCGATCTTCTCCTGCAGGAGCTCGGCCGGGATCGCCGCGCTTACGACCTCCGTGCAGCCGGCTTCGCGGAACATGAACTCCTGGGTGTCGTCCGACGCCAGCGCGAGGATGGGGATGTCGCGCGTACGGTCGTCCTGGCGGATCCGCCGGCACAGCTCCGGCGCTCCCATGTCGGTCGCTTCGGGGGACAGGATGATCAGGTCGGGGCGGTCGGTCGCGGCCACGTCGAGCAGGACAGAGGCGCTCCCGGCCGACAAGGCTTTCAGGCTGGCCCTCGCCAGAAAGTGGGGTTTGCCGCTGTCGATCCGGTCCCGGATCGATTCGCTCCACAGCACCTGCTTGACCAACGGGCTCCCTCGCCCCGGCGCGGGTCACCCCGGCACGCGCGCCATGTGGACAGAGCGTAGCACAAGAGGAACTTCGCCCGCGAGGCGGCGGACGCAGCGCGGTGCGGCTCATGCTCGCTCGCGCCGCGTATCCGGCACGTGCCAGACGAACGAGCGGAGCTTTCCCTGATGTGCGCGGCATGGTCGCGGCAGGTCCTGCAGCAGGCCGGAATGACGGAGTCGGCGAGGATCGAGGCGCCGCCCGCTGCGCCCGCCGGGCCGTCTGAGACCGCGCGCCGGGGCCCCGCCGCGCGCTTCACAGCGCGGTGGGCGGCGCGTGGCGAGGCGAGGGGAGGCTTGCGCAGCAAGCCGGACCCGTGCCCGGCGGGCGCAGCGGGCGGCGCCTCGCGGACGAGGGACGGCTGCGGGCGGGACGCTCTTGCACAGGAAAGGCGGGGACGATATTCTTGCGGCTCGCTTCAGGGAGACAAGTTGATCCTGGCCTCGCTTCTCGGCAACTACCCGCGCATCGGAGACCGCCCTCCCGAACAGGCGCTGCGCCGTGCCCTGCAGCGCGCCGACCGGGAAGAGGTCCCGCCGTCGGCCATCGCCGAGGCGGAGGACGAGATGACCCGCCTGGCCCTGCGCGAGCAGGCGGAGGCCGGTCTCGACATCATGACCGACGGGCAGATCCGGTGGCACGACCCGGTGTCGCACGTGGCGCGCGGCCTGACCGGCTTCCGGATCGAAGGTCTCCTGCGCTACTTCGACACCAACACCTACTACCGGCAGCCAGCCGCAGTCGGACCGATCGGTCGCGAGCGGCCTGTTCTCGTCGAGGCGTTCCGCTTCGCCGCGGGCGAAGCCGCGCCCCGTCCCGTCAAGGCGATCGTCACCGGCCCCCTCACGCTCTCCCGCCTGTCCCGCGATGCGCGCGGTCGCGGAAGGCATCACCTGACGCTCGAGGTCGCGTCGGCGCTGAACCGCGAGCTGAAGGATCTCGAGGCCGCCGGTGCCGATCTCATCCAGGTCGATGAGCCGGCGCCGGCGTGGCTTCCGGCGGATGCGGATCTCCTGCGGCTGGCGATGCGGCGCCTGGTCGCCGGCCTGACGTCCGCCCGGGTCATTCTCTCGATCACCTTTGGCGACGCGACACCGCTTCTGGCGGAGCTGGCGACGCTGCCCGTGGCGTTGGTCGGCCTGGACGTGCTGGCCGCACTGGGCCGGATGGGCGCGGCGGGCGCCACCTGCGACGGGGCCGCTGATCTCGGCACCCGTCTGGCGTCCGTGATCCCGCCCGGCACGGGTCTGCTCCTCGGTGTGATCGACGGCCGGAATACGCGACTGGAGGAACCGAACGCAACCTACGAGAGCCGCGTGCGGCCGATCCTGGCGGCCCTGCGCAAAGGCTCGGAGCCTGTGCCCGAGGTGCACCTCGCCCCGAACCACGGCCTCGAGTTCCTGCCACGCGACGCCGCGCGCGCCAAGATGACGGCGCTGGCCGCCCTGCGCGACCGGGCGAGGCAGGAGTTCGCATGAACGATACGGGCCCTCATACCCGCCCCGACGCGCCGGAGGAGCGCGCGCTGCCGCCCGGTCTCCTCCTGCCGCTCAGCACCATCGGCTCGTTCCCCAAGCCGGAGCGGCTGAAGCGGGCGCGCGCCGGCTTCGCCCGCGGCGAGCTGGACGCGGAGTCGTTGCGCGGCATCGAGCGGGAGGAAACGGCCGCCTGCATCCGACTTCAAGAAGACCTCGGCCTGGAGCTCCTGGTGGACGGCGAGATGTACCGCGGCGACATGACGACGTACTTCGCCGAGAACCTCGAGGGGTTCCGGATCTCCGGCCTGGTGCGTTCGTACGGCAACCGTTACTACCGCAAGCCGGTGGTGGTCGGCGAGGTGCGCTGGAGCCGCCCGGTGACCGTGGAATGGTTCCGCTTCGCGCGCGACCAGACGGCCCTGCCGGTCAAGGCAATCCTGACCGGGCCGTACACCATGATGGATTGGGCATTCGACGAGCACTACGGCTCGAGGGAGTCTCTGGCCCTGGCGCTGGCCGACGTCATCCGCCGGGAGGCGGAGGCGCTGGTCGAGGCGGGGGCGCGCTACGTCCAGATCGACGAGCCGGCGATCTCGGTGCGGCCGGACGAGATCGATCTCGCCATCCGCGCCATGCACCGCGTGACCGAAGGTCTGCGCGCCCGAACGATCACCCACATCTGCTACGGAGACTTCGCGGCGATCTACCCCCGCCTGCTCGACCTGCCGGTCGAGCAATTCACCCTGGAGATGTCGAACTCCGACCTCGGCCTCCTCGATCTCTTCAAGACGTCCCCCTTTACGAAGGAGCTGGGCGCCGGGGTTCTCGACGTCCACAGCCATGCGATCGAGACGGTCGAGGTGGTGAAGAATCGCATCCTGGCGGCGCTGAAGGTCGTCCCGGTGTCCCGCCTGTACATCAACCCCGACTGCGGCCTCAAGACGCGCACCCCGGAGGAGGCGGAGGCCAAGCTCAGGAACATGGTCGCGGCGACGCGCGAGGTGCGGCAGACACTGTGAAGCGCCGCTCCGCCGCACTCCGCGGAGCGAAGCGTCAGACTTTCGGGGGGTGGGTGGCGGTCACCACGGTGTGGATGCCGCCTCGGATATTGAAGTCGCCGACCACGGTCATCTCTTTCGGCTCGAGAAGCCCGACCAGATCGTCCAGGATCCGGTTGGTGACGTCCTCGTGAAAGTGCCCCTCGTCGCGGAACGACCAGACGTACAGCTTCAGCGATTTCAGCTCGACGCAGTGCCGGTCAGGAACGTACCTGATTCGCAACGTGGCGAAGTCGGGTTGACCGGTCTTCGGACAGAGGCAGGTGAATTCGGGGATCTCGAACGAGATCTCGTAATCGCGTCCCGGCCGGGGGTTGGGGAAGGTCTCGAGCTGCCTTGAGGGCTTCGCGGGCATCGGCTACTGTTCGGCGGGCGCCGGCTCCTCGGGCACGCCCGGCATCAGCTTGGCGCCCAGCCATTTCCGCAGCCGGATCCAGGAGTCTTTGCTGAACTCGGGCTCGAAGTCGGCGCGCTCTTCGTTCATGAAACCGTGGCCCAGCCCCTCGTTGAGGACGATCAAGGCGTCTTTGCCGCTCGCCTTCAGCGCCGCCTCGAACTTGTTGACATCGTCCTTGGGGATGACGGCGTCTCTCCCGGCGAAGATCCCCAGGATGGGCGCCTTGATCGGCGCGAGCGCCTCGCGGGTCGTCTCGACCTTGCCGTAAAAAATGACCGTCGCCTGCACGTTGGCTCCCTGGAGGGCGGTCGCCAGGGAGATCCGGCCGCCCATGCCGAAGCCGACCGTTCCCACCGGCCGGCCGGAGGCGTTATCGAGCCTGCGGAGGTAGTCGATCGCCCCCTTGGCGATCGACACCGCCCGGTCCTCGTTCAAGGCTCGCATCATGTCCTGCGCCAGACCCGGGTCGGCCCCCAGCTTTCCCCGGTACATGTCCGGGGCGATCGCCACGTAGCCGAGACGCGACAGTCGATCCGCCACACCCATGATCTGGTCGTTCAGCCCCCACATCTCGTGCAGGACGACGAGGCCGGGAACATCGGGCGGGGCCAGGGATGCGGACGAGCCGGTGGCTTTGGACGGCCTCGCGAGGTAGGCCCGCACCGTTTCGCGGCCGACCTCGTAGCTCACGGTGTCGCCGGCGGTCGTGGCGCGCCAGGGCAGGAGAGCGAGGAGAACGAACGCGACAGCCGCCCATGATCGCACGAACCGAGCCTCCGGAGGGACCCGAGATCTTAGCATACGATCCGGATCTACTCCGGAAGCGGGTACCACCACGGCTTGATCGACGCCTCGATGTCCCAGTGGACATGCTTGGTCTGCTGGAACTCCTCCAGGCCTTCCTCGCCCAGCTCACGCCCCAGGCCCGACATCTTCATGCCCCCGAACGGCCCGGCAGGATTGTCGACCAGGGGGTCGTTCACCCAAACGTTGCCGGCCTCGATCTCCTCGAAATAGCGCCGCACCTTCTTCGCGTCGCTCGAGAAGAGCGTCGCACCGAGCCCGTAGGGTGAATCGTTCGCCAGGTGGAGCGCCTCGTCGAACGTCGTGAAGGGCATGATCGGGGCCACCGGGCCGAAGATCTCCTCCTCGAGCAGGCTCATGCCGTGGCGCGCGTCGGCCAGGACGGTCGGCTCGTAGAACCATCCCTTCGACAGCTGCGGCGGACGGCGGCCGCCTGCCACGACCCTGGCCCCTTCCTTCTGCGCCTGGGCCACGCGCGCTTCGACCTGGTCCCGCTCCTTCCTGCCGATGAGCGGCGTGACCTCGGTCCTCTCGTCCATGCCGGCGCCGACGACGAGCTTCTGCGTCAGGTCGGCGAAGCGCTCCAGGAAGCGGCGGTACACCGACTGCTCGACGTACACCCTCTCGGCGCTCGTGCAGACCTGCCCGGCGTTGAGAAACGCCGTCCAGGCGACGGCGCGCGCCGCCGCCTCGAGGTCGCAGTCGGCGCAGATAATCGCCGCGTCGCTCCCCCCCAGCTCGAGGTGCAGCTTCTTGATCCCGTCGGCAGCGAGACGGTAGATATGCTGGCCGGTGGACGTGCTGCCCGTGAAGGCGATGCACGGGACGTCCGGATGCTTGACGAGGGCGTCGCCGACCTCCCCACCCGATCCCGTGATGATGTTGACCACCCCCTTCGGCAGGTGGTCGAAGACACGATGCAGGTCGAGCGTGAGCAGAGGTGTCGCCGACGCGGGCTTGATGACCACGGTGTTTCCGGCGGCCAGCGCCGGGGCGACCTTCCAGGCGAGGAGCATCAGCGGGTAGTTGAACGGGACGATGCAGCCGACGATACCCAGAGGCTCCTTGAGCACCAGGTTGAGCTGCCCCGGCGCGGCTGAGGGGATGACGCGCCCGCGCCTGTCGCGGATGAGGCCGGCGTAGTAGTCGAAGCACGTGGCCGACCAGTCAACGTACCCTCGGTTCTTGCGGAGGGTGCGCCCGGTCTCGCGGGTCAGCGTGACCGCGAACTCCTCTTTGTTCTGGCGCAGGCGCCGGGCCGATTCCACCAGCATCTCGGCGCGCGCCAGGGCCGGTGTGCGCTTCCATCCCGGGAAGGCCCGTTTCGCCGCGGCCACTGCCCGGTCCACATCGAGAGGGCCGCCCTTCGGGACCACGTCCACCACCTCCTCGGTCGCGGGGTCGACGACCTGGAGGGTCCGGCCGGTCGCGCCGTCCGTGAACTCACCATCGATCCAGAGTTTTCTCAAGACGCGTCGCCTCCGCCGGTCGCGCGAGCCTTCATTTTACCCGAGGCTCCGCCCGGCAACGCCCCCGGTCAGGTCGAGTAGGATGGAGCCCCCCACAGGAGCCGACATGCCACAAACGCCCCACGTCGAGAAGCACTTCACCGCCGGCAGCACCGTTCGGGACATCGTCATCGGAATGTCGGACGGCCTGACCGTGCCGTTCGCCCTCGCGGCGGGGCTCTCCGGCGCCGTCGCCACGACGGCCGTCATCGTCACCGCCGGTCTGGCTGAGATTGCGGCCGGCTCGATCGCCATGGGCCTCGGCGGTTACCTGGCGGCGAAGAGCGACGCGGAACATTACGCTCGCGAGCGGGCCCGCGAGCGCGCCGAGATCAGGGAGAAGCCGCTCGAGGAGGAGGCGGAGATCTACGAGGTCTTTCACAAGTACGGCCTGACGCCGGAGGAGTCGGAGCCGGTGGTGACCGCCCTGCGCAACCGTCCGGAGGCCTGGATCGACTTCATGATGCGCTTCGAGCTCGGTCTCGAGAGGCCCGACCGGGGGCGCGCACTCCGAAGCGCCCTGACCATTGCCTCGTCGTACGTCGCCGGAGGCTTCATCCCCCTCGCGCCCTACTTCTTCACGTCGGCCCCGAAGGCCGGTCTCTGGATGTCGGTCATGACGACGCTTCTGGCGCTGCTCGCCTTCGGCAATGTCAAGGGACGCTTCACCGGCACCCCGCCCGCGCGCAGCGCGCTGCAGACGACGCTCATCGGCGGCCTGGCGGCTGCCGCGGCCTTTCTCATCGCGCGGCTGGTCAGCACGTGAAACGAGGCATGGCGATGAGGCACGCGAGCCGATTCACGGGAGGCGTCATGGAGATCGACGAGACGAGTCTCGAGGAGCTCAGGAGCCTCAGTCCGCGCGGGGCCTACGAAGCCGTCCGCAGGGCGGTGTTGCAGAACCCCTGGGGCGCCTCGTCCGAGGACCTGCGATCGGCCCTGGAGCAGATGGTCGCCGCCGGGATCTTGACCTGGGACGAAGTGGAGCGATTCGAGGTGTCCTGAGCGATGCATCCCCGAGGGGTGTCGCGGCGATCGCTCCTGAAGGGCGGGGCCGCGCTCGTCGTTCTGCACGCCTCGCGCATCCTGTCCCCCCTGGTCGCGGCCACCGGCGCGAAGCCGCGCGTGGCCGTCGTCGGCGCCGGGGCGTTCGGCGGCTGGTCGGCCCTGCACCTTCTGCGTCGCGGGGCCCGCGTCGTGCTCCTCGACGCCTGGGGTCCCGGGAACTCGCGCGCGAGCTCCGGTGGCGAGACCCGGGTCATCCGCGCCACGTACGGCCCCGACCGGATCTACGTCGAGATGGTCGCCCGGTCGCTTCGCCTGTGGCGCGACAGCGAGAGACGCTTCGGCCGTCCGCTGTTCAGGAAGACCGGCGTCATCTGGATGGCGGGACGCGACGACCGGTACGAGAAGGCGGCGTTGCCGTTGCTGCGCGCCCTGGGTCTCCCCGTCGAAGAGGTGGGCGCCGCCGAGGCGGCGGTGCTTTACCCCCAGGTCAACTTCGAGGGGGTCAGCTGGGTCCTGCACGAGAAGGAGGCCGGGTACCTCCTGGCGCGCCGGGCCTGCCAGGCCGTCCTCGAGCGCTTCCAGGCGGAGGGAGGCGAGTATCGCCTGGCGGCGGCGACCCCCGGGACAGTCGACCGGGACAGGATGGGGCCGCTGCGGCTGTCGGACGGGACGGCGCTCGCGGCCGACCGGTATGTGTTCGCCTGCGGCCCCTGGCTGGGAAAGATCTTCCCGGATGTCATCGGTGATCGCATCCGGCCGACCCGGCAGGAGGTGTTCTTCTTCGGAACGCCCCCCGGGGACCCGACCTTCACGGAAGACCGGCTGCCCGTCTGGATCGACAATGGCGCGCGGATCTTCTACGGAATCCCCGGCAGCGACTGGCGTGGATTCAAGGTCGCCGACGACACGCATGGGCCCGAGTTCGACCCGACGGCGGGTGAAAGGGTGCCCACTTCGAAGGGGCTGCGGGCGGCGCGCGACTACCTGGCCTTCCGCTTTCCCGGCCTGAAAGATGCCCCGCTCCTCGAGGCGCGTGTCTGTCAGTACGAGAACTCTCCCGATTCCCGCTTCATCATCGACCGCCACCCGCAGGCGCGCAACTCCTTTTTCGCGGGCGGAGGCTCGGGTCACGGCTTCAAGCACGGTCCCGCCGTGGGAGAGCGCGTTGCCGATCTCGTCCTGGGGACGGGCAGACCCGATCCCTTCTTCGCCCTGTCGAGGTTCCCGTCGTGAGCCGCTGCGTACCGCGGTTTACCTGCAGCCTTTTCGACGTCGAACCACGCGCCGCGAGTGGTCGAACCGTCCGGCCCGCCTTAGATTGGCTCTGCCGGCGCGACGAACCGCGCCATCTCTCGAAGAGGTCGAACCTTGCCGAAGTTCAGACGTGCCCTGACGATCGCCGTGGCGATGGCCCTGACGGCCTTCTCCGCCACCCCGGCGACCTGCGCGCAGCCCCCGGGGGACGTGGCGGCCCCGCAAGCGGACCGCGTCCCCGATTCCGCAGTCGATCTCCCCGGCTACCTCGAACACTACTCCAGGCCCTTCCGGATCGACCCCGATGAATTCAAGTTCACGCAGAAGTATTACTGGCACCGGCTGTTCCACCCGACCCTCTCCGACAAGGTGTGGGGCGCCGGGGTCTTGATAGCGTCCTTCACCCTCGCCACGCAGAAAAACCGCATCCAGGCGGACGTGGCCGAGGACGACTCCCCCTCCCGCGAGCGGTTCTTCCGCCGGGCGCAGGATCTCGGAGGCCGGGGCATCGTGCCCGCCATCGCGGCCTTGTTTTATCTGGGCGGCTCGGCGTTCCATGACTACCGCGCCAAGGAGACCGGATTCATGCTGGCCGAATCCGGCATCCTCACGGGCATCCTCACGGTGAGCGGGATGTGGGTCCTCAGCGAAGACCGGCCCAGAGAGGGCGGCCGTCTGCATCCATTCAAGGGCATCGGACACGGCGTGTCCGGACACGCGGCGACCGCGGCCTCGATCTCTGGTGTCCTGTCCCGCATGTATTTTCAGGTGGAGCCGGACGACGGCCGCGTGGCCCGCACTTTCAAATGGATCGGCAAGGGGTTCGTGTACGCCGCACCCGTGGCGGTCTCGTTCGGCCGCGTCAACGAGCAGGAGCACTTCGTGTACAGCACCATCCTCGGTATGGCGATCGGCTTCTGGACCAGCAACGCCGTGGCCGATGCCCACGGCCTGTACCTCCAGGCCCCGGGCTCCCGCCTGAAGCCGTCGGGCGTCGCACCCATCGTCGGCGATCGCGGCGGAGCGGGGGCCGTCGTGCGGTGGGAGTTTTGAGATCAGAAGACCCAGCGCGCCCCGATGCCGGGCGCGCCCCGGTCGTTCGTGATCGGACCGACGGCCGAGGGCCTGAGGCGTGACGAAGCCCGCGCGATGTACAGTCCGTGGGCATCGGCCACGACGTGACCGCTCCAGAACCCGATCGAGAGCCCCAGGACGGTGTTGTAGAGATAGTGCTGCTGATCGTTGATCCGGCCGAAGGCGACGAGGACCGGCAGCCCGTATGCGAACCCCTTCCCGACGCGCTTCCACATGACGGTAGCACCACTGTCTTCCGGAGCGGCCTGCAGGTACATGCGCGACAGGACGCCCGAGATCGAGGCCGCCGTGGCGCTGTGCCCGGAGATGCCGCCGCCGACTCCGTGAAAGGGATGCAGGCTGCCTCCATACTTCGGGCGATCCTCGGCGAGCGCCCAGCGACCCGCCAGCGTCACCAGATCGGTCAGGAGCAGGGAGTGGGCGAGCATGACGCCGGTCTGCTTCGCCCGATAGTCACGAAACGCCGAGCCGCCGACGTACATGAGCAGCGCCGTCGCCGGCACGACCGCGCCGCCGCCGAGCTTTTCGATCGTCTTCAGGGCGGCCTGGTGCTCGACCGGCGTGTCGCGCTGCGCCATGTCCCTCTGGATCTCGTCCTTGCCCGACCAGAGGGCGAACGCGACGGCCAGAACGGCGCCGCCCAGCCGCCTATCGTCGGCGGTGGGGTGCGACAGACGCCGCCAGTAGTATGTCTCCGTGAACCTGAACTCGCGGGTGTCGATGCGGAACGGGCGCGAGTACTTCTCGAGATAGTCCGCGGCGGGCGCGGTACCTGCCTCGCCTTCCGTGACGTCCGCGCTTGCGGTCGCCTCGGGCACGGCGCCCCGGATCGGCGTCACGATCTGCAGGGCGCCGACGATCGTGACGAGGGCAAGGGGCACTCGGGTCCATCGCATGAAGCTCCCCCTAGATAATGTCAATATGAGCTTCGAAGGGGCGCGATGCCGCCCAAGTTCGATATCAATTTTGTCAGGACGTCAGAAGACGAATTTGAGCGCGGCTCCATGGGGGCCGAAGTCCAGGCTCAGACGATCCCGCAATTGCGCCCTGGCTTTGTCGTGGGAGTCGCACAGGGTTTCGCCCACGGTGAAGCCGGTGGCTAGACCGAGGAAGGCGTCGGGCGCCCAGTGCTTGTCATTGTTGATCCGCTGATAGGCGGTGAGGCCGGCTCCGGCATAAAGAAGGCCGGTCGCAGTGCGCTTCCAGACCCGCAGGACCCTGCCATCCTGAGGCTTCGCCAGAAGGTACTGCCGCCGCAGGATCGGGACGACCGACGCGGCCAGCCCGGCGTCTCCGGAGAATCCATGCCCGCCCCAGCGGAAAAAGTGCACCTCCTTGCCGACCTCCGGACGCTTTGAAGAGAGAACGAACTGCCCCAGACCCACGCCGATTCCGGTGAACGCCATCGATTCGAGGAGCAGGACCGAGGTCTCCTTCTCCCGGTCATCGTGCGTCAGGAACGAGGCTCCGTACGTCAGGAGCGACAGGGACGGGGCGAACGCGCCCTTGCCCATCGTCCGCGGCTTCTGCAGGAACCGATCGCGCGCCTCGGAACGATGCTCCTGGGCATAGTCGCGGATCCGGTTGCGCAGCAGGAACAGCGTCCCCGCCGTCCCCGCGGTCACCGCGACCTTGATCTTGCCCCGGCGATCGAGGTGCCATGGACGGGTCGCCAGGTATTGGGCGTCGAGCCCGATCTGGTGGAACCCGTACAGGCGTTGCGGCGGTGTGGCCGGGGGCGGGGGCGATTCCCCGGCCCGGAGGGGACCGACGTCGATGCAGGACAGAAGAGCCAGCAGAAGGAACGCGGACACGACACGCGCGCCGCTCAGGACATCACCTTACACCGCGTCCGATTTGCTGGTGAACGTGAACTCGCGCGACTTGATGGCCGGCACGAGCAAGCGGCCGGCCGGAACGGCGGGGGTCATCCCCTCGATGTTCTGCAGCATGACCACCGGACTCTCGTTGAAGCGCAGGTTGACGGCCGGGGCCGTGATCTTTCCCTTCTCGATCAGGAACAACCCGTCGCGCGTGAGCCCCGTGAGCTGCCAGGTCTGCGGGTTGACGGTGCGGATGTACCAGAAGCGCGTCACGAGAAGGCCGCGGTCGGTCCCGGCGATCAGAGCGTCGAGCGTCTCCCTGCCTCCCTCGAGGACGAGGCTGGCGGGGAACGGCGTCGGCTCGACACCGGTCTTCCCGGCCCAGTAGCGATCCGCGAACATCGTTTTCAGCACGCCCTTCTCGATCCAGGCGACCCTGCGGTTGGGCAGGCCCGACGCGGTCCCCCCGAAGGGTCCCGGCGCGCTCCAGGGCATGGCCGGTACGCGCGGCTCCATCGGGTCCGTGCGCAGCGTCACCGCCTCGTGCGCCACCTTCTCGCCGATGCGGTTGCCGCCCCCTTCCTTCGAGAAGACGCTCCGGCCCTCATCGGCGGCCCGCTTCGACAGGGCGCCGAACTGCAGCGTCTGCACGAGCGCCGCCACGGCGTCCGGCTCGAGGATCACGGTGTAGTCGCCGGGCGGGACCTCCCGCGGCTTCGCGGACTCAACACCTTTGTCGGCCGCGCGCCGGGCCAGCGATTTCGGATCAACCTCGGAGAAGCGCGGCGAGTACGCGGAGGCCCAGCCCGATCCTGTGCCGTCGGAGGTGCGCATGGTAACGGAGAACTCGACGTCGCTCGACTCGTGGAAACCGAAATTGCCTTTGCTGTTGGCAATCCCCCGACGCTCGACGCTGTTTTCGAAGAAGCCGGCGGCGGTCAGCTTCCTGCGATCGGCGAGGGTCAGGGCGGCCTTGACGCCCGGCGCCCGGTCGCCCGCGCGCGCGCGCTCCGCCTCCCGGTCGTATTTCTCGAGGGTCGGGTACTTCTGGGGCGGCAGGGTCTCGACCCACTCGGGGTCGACCGGCATGAGGTCGCGCAGCTCGACCGCCCGCGTCACCGCCTGTTTCAGTCCCTCGCTCGAGAGGTCATTGGTGCTGACGGCGCCGCTCCTTCCTTCGCGCCGGGCGGCGACCGTCAGGGCGACGTCCTCGACGAAGCCGGAGGTCGTGATCTCGTTGCGCGCGAAGCGGGTGTGCGAGGAGGTCCGCGCCACGAGCTCGACCTCGAGGTCCCCGTCCTTGCGCAGCGACAGGACGCGCTCGATCGTCTGTTTCGCCCCGTCGCGGTCCATGCCCACGGCGCCCCTACTCCGTCCGGATCACGGTGATGCCGCGGAAGCGGCTGGCCGGGCAGCCGTGGCTCATGGCGTTGATCTGCCCGGGTTCCCCCTTGCCATCCCGGTTCAAGCCGACGTTTTGCCAGGTCGTCTGATCGCCGAGGAGGTCGCAGGCCTGCCAGAAGTCGGGCGTGCGGCTCTGGTAGGCGACGTCGGCGATCATCGCGCCGACCTTTCCGCCCTTGATCTCCCTAAAGGCGTCGCCGCCGAACTGGAAGTTGTAGCGCTGGTGGTCGATCGAGTAGGAGCCGCGACCGTCGATCAGGATACCGTCATCCACGCCGGACACGAGATCGTCGAGCGAAGCCGCCTTCTCGCCCGCGGCCAGCCAGACGTTCGGCATTCTCTGGAACGGCACGGAAGCGTACGAATCGGCGTAGCAGCAGGCCGTCGATTCGTCCTGTCCGATAAAGTGCGCCTGCTCGCGGATCGTCTGGTATCCGACGAAGAGGCCGCTCTTGAGGATCGGAAAGCGCTTCGTCTTGACGCCGTCGTCGTCATAGCCGCACGTCGAGAGCGCCTGCGGCAGGACGCGGTCACCGAAGACGTTGACCATGTCCGAGCCGACGCGGAACTTGCCCAGCTTGTCGGGCGTCAGGAACGACGTGCCCGCGAAATTGGCCTCGTACCCCATGGCCCGGTCGAGCTCGGTGGAATGACCGATCGACTCGTGGATCGTCAGCGCCAGATGGGTCGGAAGCAGCACGAGGTCCTTCGTCCCCGGCGACACCGACGGCGCCTTCAGGTGATTCACCACCTCCTCGCCGACACGGCGGGCGTTTTCGACCAGGCCTCCCTTCTCGATGAATTCGTAACCGCCGCAGACCGCGTCCGGGCGATAGGTGCGCGTCTTCGCCTTGCGCGTCTTGAGATCCCGCGCCGTCGCGGTGTATTCGGGCGCGACCTGAACGATCCTCTGGCGGATCACGCTGCCGTCGGTGGACATGAAGAAGCGCTCTTCGAGGCGCTGCTCCATGAACCCGGTCACCGAGAACACGCCCGTGACCTTGCGCACCTCGTCGCTCGTCTCCTGCAAGAGCGCGAGCTTGTCCGCGACGCCGACGTCGAATGGATCTTTCACCAGGGGGGTGCTGTAGGTGTCCTTCGCGGCGCTGACCTTCGCGAGCCGCACCGGTTCGCGCCGCAGCCTCGCGTGCGCGCGCGCGATCGCGACCGCCTCCGCCGTCATGCGCGCGATGGTGTCCTTGTCGACGACGGCGCTCGCCGCGAAGCCCCAGGCGCCGCCATGGATGACCCGGACACCGAAGCCGAAGCTCTCCGAGTCGACGACCGATGGAACGTTGTTGATCGTCCCCGTCGTCCAGTCGGGGGTCGAGCGCAGAAGGACGTTTTGCGTGCGGTAGCGGTTGATGCGGATGTCGGCATACGAGGCGCCGAGCGACCGGGCCTTCTCGAGGGCGACGCTCCCGAGCGTCTCGAGCCGGTCCGGAGCGGGGTACGCCGCCTCGGCGCGACGGACGACGAAGGCCCCGGGGACCATCTCGAAAGCCGCCAAGGCGAGCGCCGACGCGCCGCAGGATCTGAGGAATTCCCTCCGGCTCGGACCGTGCACAGACCGACTCCTGGAACCGGCCGGCGGTGCAGACACGCCTCGCCCGCCGCCGGGCCACGCCGCACTCCAGGAGTCGGCCCGCACGCAATTCAGCGCCTCGATCTCCGCCCCCGTCTGCGACCGCGCATCGGCGGGCGCCCCCTGCGAGCGCGCCTGCGTCCCGAGGCGGCGCGACGGCCCGCCCCGGCGCGACGGCCGCGCAGCGACGACATTTTCCTGAGTCTTCGCTCCAGCTTTCTCAGCTGGCTGTCCACCTTCCTGAGCCGGGGGCCCACCGTCGATTTCAGCGTTCTGGCGATGACCGCCTCCAGCGCACCTGCGACATCCGGAGTTCGAGCCATGTTCCTCCCTCGATGTGTCCGCACCTGGAACGATGCGGATTCCGTCACGGCGCGGCGAAGCCTATCATCCCTTATTGCGGGAGTCCACACGGTCGATGAAAATAATGCCTCAGGATTGGCGCCGGGAGGGATCGCTGAGGCGCAGCGCCCGCACCGTGTCCTTCTGCTCACGACCGAGCGTGGCGGCGCTCGCAAAGAAGCGTTTTTTCAGATCGGGAAACAGCACGCGCGCCGCCTGGGAACCCGGTTCGATCAGGTTCTTCGCGGCGTCATAATCGTCGAGGGGATAGGGACGTTCGAGAGGGACATTGACGCGCACGTATTGCTTCGGTCCCAGAAGGCGCCGCGCGATCTCGTGCGCAATACGGGCCTGCGCAATGAGCATGTGCTCGATGGCCGCCGTCCGCCAGTGCCACACGCCCATGCGTCTCGCCCTCTCGTAAGGAATGCGCTCCGCCCGCTCGCCGGCCCCCAGAGACAGGATGCGGATGCGATCGAGGGGCTGGTGGAAATAGCGCGCCGCCTCGGTCAGGCCGATGAGCGTCGGGTTGTTGGCGAACAGACCCCCATCCACGTGGCTGTCCCCTTTCGACACCTGGGTCCCCGGAAAGAAAATCGGCGCGGCGGAGCTGGCCAGCGCGACCTTCCACGCCGCCTCGTCGCCCGCCGGAGCGAGGTCGGGCGCGTGATCGTCCTTCCAGATGCGCGGGTAGGAGTTTTCCAGCTCGTAGGAGGTGACACAGACGGGCGTGGTCGCCTCGTCCAGGACCCTCGCACCGAAGAAATCCTTGAGCGTCGCAGAGAGAAATCGGTTGTCGTACTTCGGCCGCAGCAGCATACCGAGCCGGCGCGGCCTGGTGAAGACCTGCCGGCCCTTGTGCAGGAAAAAATCGAAGACGACGCGCGCCGGGATGCCGTACGACAGGGCCAGAGCGATGATGCCGCCGCTGGACGTTCCGACGATCAGATCGAAATGCTCCCCGATCCGGCCGCCGCCGAGCTCTTCGAGCGTCGAGAGAAACGACGCCGTGAACAGGCCCCGGATTCCGCCGCCGTCCAGCGCCAGGACGCGGAACGAGGGCTCCTGCTCCCTGTCCGTGGCGTCTTTGAATCGCAGCGCGGTTCCGTACACGGATCGGGCCTCCCGTCGATGAAGCCGGAATCTCAGACCGCGAACCACTCCGGGTTCCAGCGCAGGCCGATCTCGGAGGGAGGGGCCATGTACCCTGCGAGCGCCGAGGCCGCCACGACCGCGGGGCTGGCGAGGTAACCCTCGCCGCCGACGCCCATGCGGTTCTGCCAGTTGCGGTTGAAGGACGTGATGGCCCGCTCCCCTGGCTTGAGCGCGTCGTCACCCTGGCCGAAGCAGGGACCGCACCACGATTGGCGGATCTCGCCGCCGGCGCCGCGGAAGACTTCGGCGATCGATTCGCCTCCCAGGCGCGGGTCGGGGAGCTCGATCTGTTGCCGCACCACGCCGCTGCCGGGGAAGATGACGAAGCGCACGCCTTTCGGCACTCTGTTCATGCCGGCCTCGCGCGCGGCCCGGAGCACGAGCGCAGCACCAAGGAGATCGTCGTACGAGCCGTTGGTGCACGAGCCGATGAGGGCCTTCTGGAACGTCAGACGCTCGCTCGCCACCTCTTCGGCCGGATAGGCGTTGCCCGGGCTGTACGGTTTCGCGATCATCGGTACGACCGCCGTCAGGTCAAGCGACTCGTCGATCTCGAAGCGCGCCTCGGCCCCGCTCGTCAGCCGCGGGTACGGCAGCGGTATGTTCCGCTCGCGGTACCAGGCGTCGGTGATCTCGTCCCGCGTGAAGATACCGTTCTGGGCCTCGGCTTCGGCCATCATGTTGGCGATGGTGTTGCGGTACGGCATCGCGAGCTGGCGGTCCTTGTCGACGAACTCGACCGACATCCCCTGGGCCTGCTTCTCCCCCCAGCGCCGCAGCAGCTCCAGGACGATGTCCTTGCCGCTCACCCACGGCTGCAGCCGGCCGGCGAAGATCATCCTCCGCTGTCGGGCCAGGCTCATATAGATGTAGCCCGTGGCCCAGCCGAAGCCGAGCGTCGTGCTGCCGATGCCGATGCCGACGGCCCCGTACGCGCCATAGGCGCGGCTGTGCGAGTCGGCCCCGGGATAGAAACCGCCCGGTACGATCAATCCCTGCTCCGGGAAGTAGAAATGGAAGATGCCGTCGCCGGGGGCGGCGTAGTGCGGCTTGCCGATGCCGTGCACGCGGGCGAACTCGCGCGAGATGGACGTCTGCTTCTCGTCCGCCTCCGCGCCCGTGAACACGAAGTGGTCGCTGGCGACCGCGGCCCGCCGCGGCGCGACCCTCGCGCCGGCGGTGATCTGATTGAACGTGTGGATGGCGAATGGCGCCGTGCCGTCCGAGGCCGGCAGGAGATCCGCATACACCCGCAGCGTCGCGCCCGGACGCACCTCGGCATCCCTGTCCACACGGTGGGCCCAGAGCACCTGCTCGGTCAGCGTCAGGCGCTTGGCCTCCGCGTCGTCGGGGAACTCGATGCGCGGTGTCGTCACCCGCGACGCCGCAGGGAGCTCCCGCCTGCCGACGGCCACGATCCCGCCGCTCTTCCGGATCTCCTCCTCCTTGGCCGTCAGCGGCTCCGGCCGGTAGGTCCGGCCGCGCGTCGTGTTCGTCAGCGCCCGGGTCTCGACGTCGAACGAAAACTCGTCCCCGTCCCGCGCGTCCGCCACCGCCTCGGGACACTGCGCCACGTGCAGCCCCAGGTTGAGGGCGTTGCGCCGGAAGATGTCCCCCATGTTCCGGGCGCAGACGATCACCATCTCCAGGCCGGCTTCCTCCGCGATCGCCTTCAGGCCCGCCGGGGACATCTCGCGCGACGAGCCGATGGCGAATCGATCACCGGCAACCAGGAAGGTCTCGCCGCGATGCACCCGCGCGCGGAAGTCGGGCATGAGGTAGCGGAATGCTCCCGCCTTCCAGCGCTCGTCCAGGCGGTCGAGCGACTCCGACACGCAATCGGACGCCGGCGTGATCTGGTCGGTGTCGATGGCGTCCCGTTTCTGCCCCGGTCGCGCCTCGTCCCAGAAGATGAGCGCCCGGCCGCGAACGAGGCGGCCCTTCGGCGCCGGGGACCACCCTTGCGCTTGTCTCATGGCGCCAGCGGAGCGCCCTCCTGTTTCACGTGACCGCCCCTTGGCTCGCGGAGGAGACGAGTCGCGCGTACTTGGCGAAGACACCGTTCTGGTAGCGGGGGACGGGCGGCTTCCAGGTCTTCAGACGATCGCGCACGACCGCGTCTTCGACCTCGAGGTCGAGACGACGCGCCTCGACGTCGAACGAGATGCTGTCCCCCTCCCGCACGGCGGCGATCGGGCCGCCGCGCGCCGCCTCCGGGGCGACGTGGCCGGCCATCAGGCCGCGCGTGGCGCCGGAGAAGCGCCCGTCGGTGAGGAGCGCGACCTGGTCCCCGATCCCCTGTCCGACCAGGGCGGCCGTGGTCGCCAGCATCTCGCGCATGCCGGGACCGCCGCTCGGCCCCTCGTAACGGATGACCAGCACGTCGCCGGGCCGGATGCGGCGCGCCTGCACGGCGGCGAAGGCGTCCTCCTCGCGGTCGAAGACGCGCGCCGGGCCGCGGTGCTTCAGGCGCGAGTGCCCCGCGACCTTGAGCACGCAACCCTCCGGCGCCAGGCTCCCTCGCAGGATGACGAGCCCGCCGGTCGATTTGAGAGGGTTCGAGAGCGGGCGGATGACCTCCTGCCCCGGCGTCTCGCGCGCCAGGCGCGCCTCCTCCCCGAGCGTCCGGCCGCTCACCGTCGGCTCGCTGCCGTGGAGCGACCCCGCCTCCAGAAGGCGCGCGGCCAGAAGACGCGTGCCGCCGGCGCGGTGCATGTCGTTGGCGACGAACCGGCCTCCCGGCTTGAGATCGGCCAGGAGCGGTGTCCTGGCGCTGATGCGGTCGAAATCATCGATCTGGAGCGGCACCCCGGCCTCATGCGCCAGCGCCAGGAGATGAAGGACGCCGTTGGTCGATCCGCCGGTCGCGGCGATCGAGGCGATGGAGTTCTCGAAGCCGCCCCGCGTCATGACGGTTCGCGGGCGTGTGCCGCGGCGCAGCAGGTCCATCACCAGTCGCCCTGCGTC
>Ga0209157_1001396_pt1 | contig 20151 bp, 16 predicted proteins | sample GraSoiAngelo_135_FD_185892 | JGI IMG/M metagenome (GOLD analysis project Ga0209157, IMG submission 185892) | Grasslands soil microbial communities from the Angelo Coastal Reserve, California, USA - 14_0929_05_40cm (SPAdes) (version 2) | ecosystem: Environmental > Terrestrial > Soil > Grasslands ...
CGAGCCGCACCGCCTGGAGGGTCTCGACGACCGCATCCAGGTCCTCGAGGCGCTTGTGCGCAAGTACGCCCCGGCTGGCCGCGAGGAGGATCTCCTGCGCCTGCGCGACGAGGCGGTCCTCGAGCTCGAGCAGCTCGTGGGCGGCGGGGAGACCGTCGAGACTCTCGAGAGGCGCGTCGAGGAGCTGCGGTCCGAGGCGCTGCGCCTGGCCTCCTTGCTGGCGCGTGCCCGTCGCGAAGCGGCGCAGACGCTTGAGCGCGAGGTGGAGAGAGAGCTCGACGACCTTGCGATGCGTGCGCGCTTTGCCGTGGACTTCCGGATGCGCCCGTCTCCCGGCTCGGGTCTGTGGGTGGACGGTGAGGAAGTCGTCGTTGACGCGGCGGGATACGACGTGGTGGAATTCCTCCTGTCGGCGAACCCGGGAGAGCCGCTGGCCCCGCTGGCGTCCGTCGCTTCCGGCGGCGAGTTGTCGCGCGTCATGCTGGCGCTCGAGGTGGTGCTGAGAAAAGACGCGGAGCCCCGGACACTGATGTTCGACGAGGTGGACGCCGGGATCGGCGGTGCGGTCGCCGAAGCGGTCGGCCGGAAGCTGGGAGCGCTGGCGCGCCACCACCAGGTCGTCTGCGTCACCCACCTGCCGCAGATCGCCTCGCAGGCCGATCGACACGTCCTGGTCAGTAAGCATGCCGCCCGTGGCCGCACGGAAGTGACGGTCGAGCAGCTCGACGACCGGGGGAAAGTGCAGGAGCTGGCGCGTATGCTGGCGGGGGAGAAGGTCACCAGCGCGGCGCTGCGGCACGCTGCGGAGATGCGTGCGCGGGGCCGGCCGACGGGCGGCCCGGAGGCGGGTGGATGAAGCTGACTGCGGTCTACCCGGGCACGTTCGATCCGATCACGAACGGTCATCTCGACATCCTGTCGCGCGGCGGCAGGATGTTCGACCGGATCATCGTCGCGATCCTGCGAAACCCCGAGAAGGACCCGCTGTTCCCGCTCGACGAGCGCGTGGAGATCCTGAAGGCCGCGGTGAGCCGCTGGTCGAGCGTCTCGGTCGAGTCGTTCGACGGTCTCCTGGTGGATTTCGCCCGCGCCCGCGGCGCGCAGGTGATCGTGCGGGGGCTCCGGGCGCTTTCAGATTTCGAGTACGAGTTCCAGATGACCCTGATGAACCAGAGGCTGGAGCCCGGCATCCAGACGGTCTTCATGATGCCGTCCGAGGCTTACTCGTACGTCAGCAGCCGGCTGGTGAAGGAAGTGGCCCGCCTGGGAGGCGACGTGTCCGGGCTCGTGCCCCCCGACGTAGTATCACGACTCAAGAGACGCTTCGCGGCGGTCGCGCGGACCTGACGGTGCCGCGCTCGATCCGAGCACCGGACGCGCACCGCAGCGCCTGTGGAGACGAGGCATGACATCCAGGGACATGCGCCTGGCGCAGCGGCTGTCGGCGGTGAGCCTGTCGCCGACCCTGGCCGTGATGATGGAGTCCAAGGCCCTGAAGGAGAGGGGCGTGGACGTCGTCGACTTCGGGCCGGGGGAGCCCGACTTCGATACGCCGGAGAACATCAAGCGCGCGGCGGTGGAGGCGCTCCGGAACAACCTGACGCACTACACCGACACCGGCGGCCTCCTCGACCTGCGCCGGGCGATCGCGGCACGCTACAAGGAGAGACACGGCGCCGGCTGGGGTCCGGACGAGGTCATCACCGGCTGCGGCGGGAAGAACGTCCTGTTCCTCGTGGCCCTGTCGCTGTTCGAGGCGGGCGACCGTGTGGCGATCTACGCGCCCTACTGGGTGTCGTTCCCGGAGCAGGTGAAGTTGTGCGGCGCCGCACCGGTGATCATCGAGGCGCGCGAGGCGGACGGGTTCGTGTCGCGGGCCCGCGATCTGGAGGCGCATCGGGACCTCAAGGCGGTCATCGTGAACTCGCCGTGCAACCCGTCGGGGGCGGTGATCCCCCCGGACGAGGTGGAGCGGCTCGCGGCGTTCGCCGCGCGCACCGGCGCCTGGCTGATTTCGGACGAGACCTACGACACCTTCCACTACGGCCCCGGGACCTTCGCCTCCCTCGCGTCTGAGCACGCCCGCTTGCGCGACAGGCTCGTGCTGGTGAACTCGCTCTCCAAGACTTACGCCATGACGGGCTGGCGGGTCGGCTACGCCCTCGGACCGCGGTCGCTCATCGACGCCCTGCGCAAGGTGCAGTCGCACGACGCGACCCACACGTCGTCCATCTCGCAAGCGGCCGCGGTCGAGGCCCTCAACGGTCCGCAGGATTCGGTCGCCTCCATGCGCGAGGAGTACCGCAGGCGCCGGGACGATCTGGTCCGCTCGCTCAATGGCATCCGCGGTATCGCCTGCACGCTCCCGCCGGGAAGCTTCTACGTGTTCCCCAACGTCAAGGGGGCCATGACGGCGCTCGGCTGCGCCACCTCGATCGAGTTCGCCCGCCGCCTGATGACCGAAATCGGCGTTGCCACGGTGCCGGGTGAAGCCTTCGGCGCCCCCGGCTACGTGCGGCTCTCCTACGCGCTGGCGCTCGATCGGATCCGTGAAGGTGCGGGCCGCCTGCTCCGGCTTCTCGGCAGGCGGGACGCATGAGCACCCCGGGTCGTTTACGACTGCCGCTCGCGCTCTTGGCCCTCGGCGTCGCCGGGGTCGTAGCGGCGTCGGATCCGCCCGCGACCGAGTCGTCGGAAGGGCTGGTCTATTCGGTCACTCTGAACGACGCCCTGCACCCGGTCACCGCGCGCTACCTGAAGGAGGCGATCCAGAAAGCCAACGAGGCGCGCGCCCGGCTCCTGATCCTCAAGCTCGACACGCCCGGCGGGCTGGTCTCCTCGGTGGAGGAGATGGTCAAGGACATCACCTCCTCGCGGGTGCCGATCGTCGTGTTCGTCAACGGCAGCAAGGCCGCGTCGGGCGGATTCTTCCTGACCGTTGCCGCGGACGTGGCGGTCATGGCCCCGGGCACGCGTATTGGCGCCGCCCACCCGGTCCTGATCCCGACGATCCCGACCGGCGGTGAGATCCCGAAGGACTCTCCCATCATGGACAAGGTCGAGAACGACCTCGCCGCCTACGCCCGGAGCCTCGCCAGCAACCGCGGCCGCAACGAAAAAATCGCGGAGCAGATCGTGCGCAAGAGCAGCTCCTTCACCGAGCGCGAGGCGCTCAAGCTCCGTCTCATCGATTACGTGTGCCACGACGAGAACGAGATTCTCTCCATTCTCGACGGCAGGACGATTCGCCGCTTCGACGGCACGACAGAGACGCTGCACCTTTCGAAGGTGCGCATCGTGTCGCTCGACATGTCGACGCGCGACCGGGTGCTTTCCGTCCTCGCCGACCCGACCCTGGCGATTTTCCTCTTGTTCGGAGGGATCATCGGCCTCTACGTCGAGTTCACGCACCCCGGGCTGATCGCCCCCGGGGTGATCGGCGCGATCTGTCTTCTTCTGTTCGCCCTCTCTTCGCAGATCCTGCCCATGAATTGGGTGGGAGTCGGCCTGGTCGTGACCGGTATCGTCCTGTTTTTGATGGAACTGAAAGTGCCGAGTTATGGCACCCTGACCGCGGGCGGGGTGGCCTGCCTGGTTCTCGGGGCGCTGATGCTTTTCAAGAGCGAGCCCGGCATGCCCGCCCTGGGGGCGGCGCGCTGGACGATCCTCTCGATCGCCGGGTCGGCCGCCGTCATCATGGCGTCCTTGACGACCCTGGTCGTGCGGGCCTCGCGGCACAAGCCGACGACGGGCTCGGCCGGCCTGCAGGGCGAGCGTGGCACGGCCCTGACCGACCTCGATCCCGAGGGTCGAGTCTTCGTGCACGGAGAGTACTGGAACGCCCGGGCGGCGCGCCCGATCAAGCAGGGCGCGAAGGTTCGCGTCATCCGCGTGGACGATCTGGTGCTGGACGTGGAGGAGAGTCCCTGACGCCGCGGCGATCCGCGAAGGAGGTTTCATGAACGGTGGGGTGGGGATGGGGACGGTCCTGGTGGTCGTCATCGTCGCCTTCTGGCTGTTCTCGAGCATCAAGATCATGAACGAATACGAGCGCGCGGTCGTGTTCCGGCTGGGTCGCCTGCTGGACAGGGCCAAGGGTCCCGGCATCGCCTTCGTGTTCTTCCCGATCGACCGGATGGTGCGCGTGTCCCTGCGCACCGTCGTGCACGACGTGCCGCCGCAGGACGTGATCACGCGCGACAACGTCTCGGTGAAGGTCAACGCGGTCGTCTACTACCGCGTGATCGACTCGAAGAGGGCGGTGGTCGAAGTCGAGCAGTATCACTATGCAACCTCGCAGCTGGCGCAGACGACGCTGCGCGCCGTCCTGGGGCAGGTGGAGCTGGACGACTTGCTGAGCAAGAGGGAGAGGCTGAACGCAGAGCTGCAACAGATCCTCGACCGGCACACCGATCCCTGGGGCGTCAAGGTCTCGATGGTCGAGGTGAAGCACGTCGATCTGCCGGCCGAGATGCAGCGCGCCATCGCGAAGCAGGCCGAGGCCGAGCGCGAGAAGCGCGCCAAGATCATCCACGCCGAGGGCGAGTTCCAGGCGTCGGCGCAGCTCGCCAAGGCGGCGGAGGTGATCTCCGCCAACCCCACGACGCTGCAGCTGCGTTATCTGCAGACGTTGACCGAGATCGCCGCCGAGAAGAACTCGACGATCATCTTTCCGGTCCCGATCGATTTCCTGGACGCGCTGAAGAAGAAGATCGTGTGAGGCGCTCCACGACAACGCGGGGAGCGACCCCGTGAGCACCGACAGGCTGGTCGAGGATCTGACAATCGCCCGCGCCGCCCTCGGTGTGTCGCGCCAATTGGACCTACAGGCGGTGGCCGATGCGCTGGTCCGCGTCAGCATGGACCTCGGGCGGGCGACCGCCTGCTTCCTGTATCTCTACGACGGTGAGCAGGACACTTTCCATCTGAAGGCGTCCCACATCCCGCCCGAGGATCCACGCCGCAAGGGGCTCCTCACGCTCGATCTGGTCGAGCTCCGTGGTCCGGGCGGGTCGTCGGCTTCGTTCACTCCGACTCTGACCTCCGCCCCGGAGGCGCTGCGGCGGATCGCCATCGAGCAGGTGCTGGCCGTGCCGCTTCCCGGCGCCGGGACGCTATTGGGAATGCTGCTCCTGGCGCGGCAACGGGAGGGTCTGCTGCCCGCCGATCAGGATCGGATCGGGCGCCTGGTCCCGGAGCTGGTCCCGGCGCTCCTGAACGCCCTCCTGGTCGAGCGCTACCGTGAGCTCATCATCAAGGATGACCAGACCGATTCGTACAACCGTCGCTACTTCGATCGTTTCCTGAGCGAGGAGGTCTACCGGGCCCACCGCTACCGCACCTCCCTGTCGCTGATCTTCCTCGACATGGACAACCTGAAGGAGATCAACAACCGCTACGGCCACGCCATGGGGAGCAAGGCGATCCGCGAGGTGTCGCGCCGGCTGGTGAGCGAGATCCGGGGCAGCGACAAGCTGTTCCGCTACGGAGGGGACGAGTTCTGCGTCGTGCTGCCGGAGACCGAGCTGAGAGGGGCGTGCGAGTTGTCCGAGCGGCTCCGCGTCTCGCTCGAGAGCCGCTCCTTCCTGGTGGACGATACGCCCGGCATGACGCTCACGGCCTCATTCGGCGTGGCCTCGTATCCGGACCACGCGCGCACCAGCCTCGGACTGATCAAGTGCGCCGACAAGGCGATGCAGAAGGTCAAGCTGTCGGGCAAGAACTCGATCGGCGTCTCGGAGGCGGACGAGGAGACCCTGCAGGCGCTGGGAGGGAAGCGTTGACGGGACGGGGATCCGTCAGGAGACTCGTCCTCCAGGTCGTTCTCCTGGCGGCGCTCCTGGTCGGGCTGTCGCGCCTGGCCGGAAGGCCCGGCAAGCAGGTCGGCGAGGCGGGCGGCCCGGCGCCGCAGGGGAAGTCCCTCCCTGGCGCGCCGCCGGCGGACGAGATGTCGGGGGCCACGCCCGATCTGACCTTCTTCCGCACCCTGGGCAAGGAGCGCCCGGCCCCCGCCGGCAACGGGTCCGAGAGCGAGACGACCCGCGATGACACGTCCGGGCGGTCCCGCGATTCCGGCGTCGCTTCCGCGGGGGCATTCGTCGTGCAGGCGCTCGCGACGCGCGATGGCGCGGCGGCGAGGCGTCTGCGGGATCGCTTGGCCGGGCGAGGCTTCCCGACAACGGTCACCGAGGATCGCTCGGGCGCGGGCCCGGTGTACCGCGTGCGGGTCGGCCGCTATCGCGCGCGCGCCGAGGCGGAGGCGGCGGCGCGCGTCCTGCGACACAAAGACCACCTGAACCCGTGGATCCTGCAAGAGGGCGAATGACATGAGCGACAGGCGGCCGCCCGGAGAGGATCGCCGGCTGCTCGGCGATCTGCTGGTGGAGGCCGGCATCGCGACGAGGGAGGCGGTCGGAAGCGGGCTCGAAGAGCAGCGGCTGCGGGGCGGCCGGCTGGGGTACAACCTCCTCAAGCTCGGGCTGGCCATCCCGGCGGCGATGCACCTGTTCTTGAAGGAAAATTTCGACACCCTGGCTCCCGAGCTGGCCGATACGCTGCGCACGTCGCCCGCGGTCGACCTCATCCCGGCGCGTCTGGCCCATTTCTACGGCATGGTCCCGGTGAGCGTCCAGGACGGAGTCTTGGCACTGGGCCTGATGTCGGCCGACATGCCGGCGCTCATCCCCTCCGTCGAGGAGCTGACCGGGCTGCGCGTCGATCCCTTCATCTGCCCTCCGTCCCTCGTCACCGATGTCCTGGCGCGCTTCTATCCGTCGGAAGTCGAGACCGGGGTTCTGTATCGTCCCGGGACCGATCACGCCTTCGTCGTCTCGGATCGCCGGCGCCGCGTCCTGCCGACCCTGCCGGAGGTGCTGCGCGACGACGCGCCGGCCACGGACCGACTGCGCGCGCTCGGCGCTGAGGCCATCCGCCGGGGCGCGCGGCGCATCCGCATCGAGCCACACCGGGAGGCCATGCGCGTCACGTTCAGCGGACGGCGGCTCCACGATCAAGAGCTGTGGCAGCCGCACGGCAGTTACGCGGGGCTGGCCCGCCTGCTGGAGGGTCTCTCGGGCATCGCGACGCGCGGCCGGGTGGTTCCACGCGAGGGTCGGTTCCTCCTGCTCGCCGACGGAAGGCGGATCGCCGTGTCGGTCTCGGCGCTCCCGGGGCTCGAAGGAGACAGCCTGATGCTCGACCTGCGCGAAGAGCGGATCACCCCGGCATCGCGGGACGAGATCGAGGCCGCGCTCCCGGACCTGTCACGTGCCGTCGATCATCTGGCGGAGAAGACCCGGGGTCTTCTCGTCGTGGCCGGCTCGGACCCGGTCGAGGCGAACGCCGGCGTCGACTGCGTGCTGGCGCTCCTCGGGGATCGCCGCCCGCGGCGCGTGAGCCTCGCTGACACGGGGAGCACGGCCCAAGACGAGGAAGAGATCCCGTTCGAAGCGCTCCTTGATCGGTCGCTCGCGGACTCACCTCATCTTGTGGTCCTTCCCGACCTGGTCCGGCCCGGCCGGGCGGTGGCGGCACGCGACCAGGCCTCAAGACGCATCGTCGTCGCCACGCTCGTGCCGGCCATCGACGCATGCGCGGCGGTTGCGGCGCTCGGCCGCGCCGGGCTCGGTCCGCTGCTGCGCGGGCCGCTCGCGGGGGTGCTGGGCGTGCGCCTGATGGAGCGTCTGTGCGTGGCCTGCCGCCGCCCGGTGGATCCGTTCGAGTTCCTTCTTCCCGCGCCAGGGCACCGCGGGGCTGCGTCCGGAGCCTACGGAGTCGCCCAGGGGTGCGCCTCCTGCCGGACCTCCGGCCTCCTCCTCTGGGAGCCGATCTTCGAGTTTCTAGGCCCGTTGCCGGGCGAAGAGCTACTGCTGCCCGACGTGCCGGCCCGGGCCCTGCGCGAAGATCGCGCCCGCCGGGGGACGGGGACGCTCTTCCTGGCCGGGCTCGCGAAGGCCGCCGCGGGGATCGTGGACGCCAGGGAGCCGCTCCGCCTCCTCCTTCATGAACAATAGGAGTCTGCACCGGGGCGGGTGGTGGGCGTGTGCTTCCGGATTCCTCCTGGCCCTGGCGTATCCACGCGCTGACTTCGGGCTTGTCGCCTTCATGGCCCTGGCGCCGTTCCTGGTGTCCCTCCAGGACGTCCCGCCCGCCTCCGCTCTGTGGCGCGGCTACCTGTGCGGCTTCGCCTTTTTTGCGTCGCTCCTCGATTGGATCCCGCGCGTGATGGAGGTGTACGGCGGACTGCCGCTGCCCCTCGCCTGGCTGGTCCTTCTGCTCCTCGTTTTCTATCTGGCGACCTACGTCGCGCTGTTCGCCCTCCTCGTAGCGGCCTCCTCGCGGCGCCTCGGCGCGCTCTCGCTGGTCGCGGCACCGGTCGCATGGGTGGGGCTCGAGATCGCGCGAGGGCGGCTACTGACCGGCTTTCCCTGGGGACTCCTCGGCTACACCCAGTACCGGAACATCCCGCTCCTGCAGGTCGCGGCGTGGGGAGGGATCTACGCCGTGTCATTCCTGGTTCTGGCGGCGAACGCCGGCCTGGCCCTCCTGCTCCTGCGCCCGGCGACGCAGGGCCAGCGAATCGGTGGAGCGGCGCTCATCCTGCTCGTGGCGCTGGCCTACGCCTGTGGGGGGCTCGCGCTTCGCGCCGCGGAGGACCGCCCGCAGAACGAGGCGATTCCTGTCGCGGCCATCCAAGCGAACGTCGCGCAGGACCGCAAGTGGAATCCCGGGGGCGAAGCGCAGATTCTGTCGGACCTCGTGCGCCTGACGCGGCAGGCGTCCGGCGCGCGGCTCATCGTCTGGCCCGAATCGTCGAGCCCGTTCTCCTTCCGCCGTCCGGTGCAGGGCGGCGCCTCGCGGATCACCGTCGAAACAGACGCCACCTACCTCTCGGTCGTCACGGACCTGGCCAGGTCGCTCGATGCGACACTCATCGTCGGAAGCGTCGATTATGCCGCGAACAACGGAGACGTGCGCGCCACCAACAGCGCCTTCGCCGTCGGGCCGGACGGGTCTTTGCTGGCGTCGTACGACAAGATCCACCTGGTGCCGTTCGGGGAGTACGTGCCGCTGCACCGTCTCCTGTTCTTCGTGGACCGCATGGCCCGGGGAGCGATCGCCGATTTCGGCCCCGGGACCCGTTTCGCGCCCCTGCCGACGGCCGCCGGTCGAGCCGCCACGTTCATCTGCTACGAGGCGATCTTCCCGGAGGTTGTGCGCCGCATCGCGAACAAGGACGCCGCGTTCCTTGTCAACATCACCAACGATGCCTGGTTCGGAAAGAGCGCCGCACCGCGTCAGCACCTGGCGATGGCCGCCGTCAGGGCGGCGGAGAACCGGCGCTTCATGGTGCGCGCGGCCAACACCGGCATCTCGGCGATCGTCGATCCGTATGGGCGCATCCTGGCGCGCACGTCCCTGATGGAAAGTGCCGTCCTGCGCGGTGTCGTGCGACCGCGCGCCGACCGCACGCCTTACACCCGTGCCGGTGACGTGTTCGCGTGGGGGTGTGCTATACTCACGCTCCTTCACGGCGCCGCGCTCCGCGCGGCGTTTCTGCGTCGGGGCTGACCCGGCGCGCGGGAGTCCGCAGCGTGGCGAAGAGTCCCCGCAGTTTCGAACTCGACGAGCTCGTGCGAAAGGTGGACACGCTCAAGGAGCGTTTCGCGGAGCTCCGGAGGCACCTTTGATCTGGAGGGGCTCGACCGCGACCTCGCCGGAATCGAGACGACCGTCGCCGACCCCGGTCTCTGGAACGATCCCGCCCGCGCCCAGGCTGTACTGAGGGCGCGCACCCGCCTCACCGAAGAAATCGAGGCCTTCCGCAGGCTCGAAAAGAAAGTGGAGGACGCCGAGGTGTGCGCCGAGCTGGCGCGCGAGGGGGAGGAAGTGGCCGTTGACCTGAAACAGGCGGTCGACGCCCTGCGCTCGGCGCTCGACGAACGGGAGCTCGAGATCATGCTCACCGGCGAGCACGACGCCGGTGACGCGATTCTCACCGTCCATCCCGGCGCCGGCGGCACCGAATCCCAGGACTGGGCCGAGATGCTGTACCGGATGTACCTGCGCTGGGCGGAAGGGCACGGGTTCCGGGTCGAGGCGCTCGACTACCAGAAGGGGGACGAGGCCGGGATCAAGAGCGCCACACTCATGGTCAGGGGCAGGAACGCTTACGGCTTCCTGCGCGCCGAGAGCGGCGTGCACCGGCTGGTGCGCATCTCGCCCTTCGATTCCTCCGGGCGGCGGCACACCTCGTTCGCCTCCGTGTACGCCTACCCGGACCTGGACGACCGGATCGAGGTCGCCGTCGAGGAGAAGGACCTGCGCGTCGACACCTACCGCTCGAGCGGCGCGGGCGGCCAGCACGTGAACGTCACGGACTCGGCCGTGCGCATCACTCACCTTCCGACGGGCATCGTGGTCTCCTGCCAGAACGAGCGCTCGCAGCACCGCAACCGCGACATGGCCATGAAAATCCTCCGGGCACGCCTGTACGATCTCGAGCGGCGAAAGCGTGACGAGAAGCGTGCGGTGGAAGAGGGGGCCAAGAAGGATATCGACTTCGGCAGCCAGATCCGCTCTTACGTCCTGCAACCGTACACCCTGGTGAAGGACCACCGAACGGGCTTCGAGAGAGGTGATGTCCAGAATGTCCTGAACGGCGACATCGACTCCTTCGTCAAGACCTATCTCCTGAGCCGCAGCCGGCCGGCCGCGGGGAGTCAGACGGCACTCCCCGCGACGCCGCGCTGACGTGTTTCGAGCGCCGGGCGGCGGCGGCGCTGCGGCCCGGCTCGCGGAAACCGGCAATCCTGGCCAAGCTCGCGGTTGACAGAGTTCCGGTGCGCCGGTATATTGGCACTCGCTGTTGAAGAGTGCTAAAGGCGGAAGGGTGCAAGAAAAGCCGATCGATGCCCGCGCGGAAGAGATCCTCAAGAAGGTCATCGTCAACTACATCCTGACGGGAGAACCGGTCGGCTCGCGCACGATCGCCAAGCTGAGCCGGGAGGGATTGAGCCCCGCCAGCATCCGCAACGTCATGGCCGACCTCGAGGAGATGGGATTCCTCGCCCAGCCGCACACCTCGGCCGGCCGCGTCCCGACCGATAAGGGATACCGCTATTACGTGGATGGCCTCCTCGATCCGTTCCGCCTGGCCCCGCGGGACAGAGCGCTCATCGACGAGAGCCTGTCGCGCGTCGCATCCGAGTTCGGAGAGGCGATCGAGATCATCCCGAAACTCCTGTCACGACTCAGCAGCCAGGTGGGGTACGTGATCACTCCGCCCATCCGTGATGCGGTCCTGAAGCACATCGAGTTCGTCAGACTGCACGAACGCCGCGTTCTCTGTGTGTTCGTGGACCGATCGGGCGTGGTCAGCCACCGGATCATCGAGGTCGGGGAGGAGTACGCTCAGGCGGATCTCGACCGCGCCGGACGCTACCTCGTGGAGGAGTTCGCCGGTCTGGTCCTGGGGGAGATCCGGTCACGCCTCGTGGCGCTCATGGCGCAGGAGAAGGCCGCCTTCGACGTGCTCCTGCGCAACGCCATCAACCTGGGGACCCTGTACCTGAATGCCGAGCAGGACGAGCGCCGGCTGGTCCTGGAAGGGACCGCCAACATCATGAAGCACCCCGAGTTCGCGGACATGGACACGATGCGCCGGCTGTTCGAGACGTTCGAGGAGAAGCACCACCTGGTCAAACTCCTCGACCGTTGCCTGGACGCCTCGGGCGTGCGCGTCGTGATAGGTTCCGAGACGGACGACCCGGCTCTGGGGAGCCTGGCCCTGGTGGCCTCCCCTTACCAGGTGGACCAGCGCTCCGCCGGCGTCGTCGGGCTCCTGGGCCCCACTCGCATGGAATACCAGCGGGCGGTGGCGCTCGTCGACTACATCTCGAGACTGCTCTCCAGTTTATTGACCAGTCCCCCCCACTGACCTATATTCGGGCGGGAGGTCGTATGCCGACGCGTCCGCGCAAGCCGACCGATCCCCCGGAGGCCGAGCGCCCCGGGAAGGAAGAGGAGGAGCCGATCGAGATCCTCGAAGTGGTCGGGGTGGATGAGACGACCGGCGCCGTCAAGGACGACAGGCAGCGGGAGGGCCTCGCTTCCGGCGGCCTTACGGGAGGGCAGGGGAGGCGCACGGCCGACCTGGCCCAGAAGCTCGAGGAGGCCCAGCGCGAGAAGGAAAAGTACTACGACCTCCTGCTGCGCAAGCAGGCGGAATTCGACAACTTCCGCAAGCGCATGGAGCGTGAGCGCGAAGAGTCCGGTGGCGCCGCCTCGCGCGACGTCCTGAAGAGGCTCCTGCCGGTCCTGGATAACATGGAACGGGCGCTACGCGCGAGTGACGATTCGGGCGACCCGCTCTTCAAGGGGATAGCACTGGTGCATCAACAATTCCTGGACCTCCTGAAGAAGGAAGGGGTTCAGCCGATCGACGCGCTCGGGGCTCACTTCGACCCCCGCCTGCATGAAGCGGTGCAGGTCCTCGACGTGCCCGGGTTCGAGCCGGACGTGGTCCTCGAGGAGATGCAGAAGGGCTACACCTACAACGACAGGCTGCTGCGACCGGCGCTCGTCAAGGTCGCTTCGGGCAAGGGGCCACCACACGGGTCTTCTTCGAGGCAGAACGACCGGGGTGCGGGGGAGGGATCATGAGCCGGGTGATAGGCATCGACCTGGGCACGACCAACTGCTGCGTCGCTGTGATGGACGGCGGGACTCCGCTGGTGATCCCGAACAAGGAAGGGGCTCGCACGACTCCCTCGATCGTCGCCTTCACGGAAAAGGGGCAGCGGCTGGTGGGGCAGATCGCCAAACGGCAGGGCGTGACCAATCCGAACAACACGGTTTACGCCGTCAAGCGGCTGATCGGCCGGAAGTTCAACTCACCCGAGGTGCAGCAGGCGAAGAAGTTCGTGCCGTACCAAATCGTCGACGCCAAGAACGGCGACGTGCGCATCCGCGTCCGTGACAAGGACTACAGCCCCCAGGAAGTCTCGGCCATGGTCCTGGAGCGTCTCAAGGAGATGACGGAGGAACACCTGCAGGCCGAGGTGCACGAGGCGATCATCACGGTGCCCGCCTACTTCGACGACAGTCAGAGACAGGCGACCAAGGACGCCGGTCGGATCGCCGGGCTGAAGGTCCTGCGCATCATCAACGAGCCGACGGCCGCCTCTCTGGCCTACCGTCTCAACGAGGAGGCTGAGAAGAAAATCGTGGTCTACGATCTGGGCGGCGGGACATTCGATGTCTCGATCCTGCAGCTCGGCCAGGGTGTCTTCGAGGTCAAGGCGACCTCGGGCGACACGTTCCTGGGGGGCGAAGACTTCGATCAGCGGATCCTGGAGTGGCTGCTCGGGGAGTTCGAGAACAAGGAAGGCATCTCGCTGCGCGAGGACCGGCTGGCGCTGCAGCGCCTGAAAGAGGCTGCCGAAAAGGCCAAGTGCGAGCTGTCGTCCGAGCAGCGCTCGGAGATCAATTTACCGTTCATCTCCGCGGACGCCAAGGGCCCCAAGCACCTCAACGTCGTCCTGGCGCGCGACAAGTTCAACGAGCTCACAATCGATCTGGTGGAGCGCACCCGCAAGCCGTGCCTCGAGGCGCTGTCGCTCGCGGGGCTCAAGCCATCGGACATCGACGAGGTGCTTCTGGTCGGTGGCATGACGCGCGTCCCAAAGGTCATCGACACGGTGCGCGAGATCTTCGGCAAGGAGCCCTGCCGCGATAAGAATCCGGAAGAAGTGGTCGGCGTCGGCGCCGCCATCCAGGCCGGCATCCTGCAGGGCGAAGTCAAGGACATGGTCCTTTTGGACGTCACGCCGCTGTCGCTCGGCATCGAGACACGGGGAGGCATGTTCACGAAGCTCATCGAGCGCAATACCACCATCCCCACGCGCAAGACCAAGATCTTCACCACCGTGGCCGACAATCAATCCAAGGTCGAGGTGAACGTGCTGCAGGGTGAGCGTGAGGTGGCGGCCTTCAACAAGTCGCTCGGTCGGTTCGAGTTGATCGGCATCCCTCCGGCGCCCAGGGGGGTTCCCCAGATCGAAGTGACGTTCGACATCGACAGCAATGGAATCGTGCACGTCTCGGCCCGCGACATGGCGACGAACAAAGAACAGACGATCGCGGTCACTCCCTCCGGGGGCCTGTCGGAGAAGGAGATCACCGACATCATCGAGGACGCCAAGAAGAACTCCGACGCCGACAAGAAAAAGGCGGAGCTTTACCGCATCCAGGCGCGCCTGGAGGGGCTTCTGGAATCGAACATGAAATCGTTCGCCGAGTTCGGCAGCCTCCTGGACGAGGAAAAGCGGAACGCGGTCAAGAAGATCCTCGATGGGGCGCGCAAGGCCCTGGCGTCGGCCAGCGTCTCGGAGTGCACCGCCTCGCTGGAGAAGCTCGGGGAAGCCTCGGAGATTTTGACCGAGGTGATCCTGTATCATCCATCCCCCAACGCTCCGGGCGGCTCGAGCGGGTCGAGCGGCTCGGCGCGGACTTCCTGACGGAAACCGGGAAGGGTCACGCACTCATAAGGTGGGTCGGGCCGGTCCCACGGCGTGGGACGGCGGTGGGTGCTCCGTCGTGTCGTTTCCGGCGGCCCGGAGTCGATCGGTGAAGAAGCGCGACTACTACGAAGTTCTGGGGATCGGGCGCGACGCCGACGAGGCCGAGATCAAGAAGGCCTACCGCCAGCTCGCCATGAAGCACCACCCCGACCGCAACCCGGGCAACAAGGGCGCCGAAGAGAAGTTCAAGGAGGCGGCCGAGGCGTATGCCGTCCTGGCCGACAAGGAGAAGCGCGCCCGCTACGATCGGTTCGGCCACGCCGGTCTCGGCGGCGCCGAAGGGTTCGGGGGCTTCAACCCGGAGGTGTTCTCCGATTTCGAGGACATCCTGGGCTCCTTCTTCGGCTTCTCGTTCGGCGACCTGTTCGGGGGGACGCGCCGACCTCGCGCGGCGCGGCACCGGGGGGCCGACCTGCGCTACGACCTCGAGATCGAGTTCCTCGAGGCCGCCCAGGGTTGCGAGAAAGCCATCACCATCCCACGCCTGGAAAGCTGCCCCGATTGCAAAAGCTCCGGGTCCAGGAGCGGCACGCGGACGACCTGCGAGACATGCCGCGGCCAGGGACAGGTCGTGCACCGTCAGGGCTTCTTCTCGATGAGCCAGACCTGCGGCAGGTGCGGCGGAGCGGGAACGGTCGTCCGCGATCCCTGCCCGGCCTGCCACGGCGAGGGCCGCCGCAGGGACATGCGCCGCCTGGTCGTCAAGATTCCGGCCGGCGTCGAGACCGGAAGCAGGCTGCGCATCCCCGGCGAAGGGGAGGGTGGTCTTCAGGGTGGCCGGGAGGGCGATCTGTATGTCCTCATCCACGTCAAGGATCACCCGCTGTTTCGCCGCGACGGTCCAAACCTCGTGGTCGAGCTGTCCGTCACCCTGCCTCAGGCGGCCCTGGGCGCCGAGGTGCAGGTGCCGACTCTTGAGGGCTCATCGCGCATTAATGTCCCGGCCGGGACGCAGCACGGGGCGGCCTTCTGCCTAAGGGGCAAGGGCCTGCCCAGGCTCTCCGGCGGCCCACGCGGCGATCTTTACGTGACGATCGTTCTGAGTGTTCCGACCCGCCTCAACCGCAAACAGCGCGAGCTCTACGAGCAGCTTCTGGGGATGGAAGAGCCGGCCGAAGCGAAGGACAGGGAGAAAGACATCTTCGGTCGCGTCAAGGACATCTTCTCCTGACGTCTGCCATTACGAAGCCCGATCACCCAAGTCGTCCCGAGCGGACGTACTTCCTCCTCGTCCGCCTGGTGGTTCCGCCGGCCCTCGAGGAGGCGGCGGTGGCCGCCCTCTGGGACAGCGGCTGCCTCGGTGTCCAGGTGGTCGCGTCGGGGCGGGCGCAGCGTCTCACACTGAACGCGTACTACCCCGGCCAGGCGGGAGCGAAGCGCTTGGGTGGCCGGCTGGGGACGGCCCTCCGTCGGGCCGGCGTGGGTGAGCAGGCACGCCCTCGTCTGTCCGCGGTGCGTGCAGGTCACTGGGTTGAAAGATGGCAGAGGACTCTGCGTCCGATGACGATCGGCCGCTTCCTGATCGTTCCGGAAGGGTGCCGTTCGGGCGCCGCACGACGTGGCCGGACCCTCATCCGAGTACGGTTCGGCCAGGCCTTCGGGACCGGGGAACATGCCTCGACGCGGTTGTGCCTGAGGCTGCTGGAGACACACCTCCGGCCGGGCGCGACCGTCGCCGACCTGGGGACCGGCAGCGGCATCTTGGCGATGGCCGCCTGCCGACTCGGCGCGCGCCGCGTGATCGCCGTCGACGACGACGAGGTGGCGCTCGGCGTGGCGCGCGCCAACCTGCGTGACAACAATCTTCAGGGGCGGGTCCGGCTCGTCCGCGCCGATGCGGCATCCGCCCGCGATTGGGGACCCTTCGACCTCGTCCTTGTCAACATTGGCGCCACGACCATCGAGCGGATTGTCCCCGATCTCGTCTCTTCGCTCCGGCCTGGCGGGCTCGTCATCCTGTCGGGCATCCTGATGAACGACGAAAAGGAGCTCCTGCGCGTCGCCGTGTCTCTCGGTCTTCGGCCGATCGATCGCCGGCGATCGTTACCCTGGTCGGCTTTGGTCCTGCAGCGCGCCAGGCGGCGGCGCCGGACGTCTTGATATCGTTTCACCCTCTGCTCTATACTCGAGCCGCTTCGCTGCGACGTCGCATCTTTCTGAGGGGATCGGGATGGCCTTCACGAAGGCCGAGACGATCTGGATGAACGGACGCCTGGTTCCCTGGGAGCAGGCGACCGTGCACGTCCTTTCGCACGTCATCCACTACGGCTCCTGCATCTTCGAGGGAATGCGCTCCTACAAGACGCCGCGTGGCCCCGCCATCTTCCGCCTTCGCGACCACGTCGACCGCCTGTTCGACGGCTGCAAGATCTACCGCATGGAGGTCCCCTACGGGCGCGAGCAGATCGAGGCGGCCATCCAGGAGACCGTGCGCGCCAACAGGCTGGAGGCCTGCTACATCCGTCCTCTGGTGTACCGCGGTTACGAGTCGCTCGGAGTCGATCCGTTCCCGTGCCCGATCGACGTGGCGATCGCGGCCTATCCGTGGGGCGAATATCTCGGGAAGGGCGCCGCCGAGAAGGGGGTGGACGCGATGGTCTCCTCCTGGAGGCGGCAGGCCCCGGACACTCTTCCGGCCATGGCGAAGGCGAGCGCCAACTACATGAACTCGCAGCTGATCAAGATGGAAGCGTTGGTGAACGGCTACGCCGAAGGGATCGCCCTCGACGCGACCGGCTTCGTCAGCGAGGGAAGCGGAGAGAACCTGTTCCTGGTCAAGAAGGGGCTGCTGTACACGCCGCCCCTCACCGCGTCCATTCTACCGGGCATCACGCGACAGACGATCATCCAGATCGCACAGGATCTCAAGATCCCCCTGATCGAACGCAGCCTCCCACGCGAGGCGCTGTACACCGCGGACGAGGTTTTCTTCGTGGGCACCGCCGTCGAAGTCACACCCGTCCGCTCCATCGATCACGTGACGGTCGGCCGCGGCAAGCGGGGTGAAATCACCTCCCGCATCCAGACCGAGTACAAGTCGATCACCAGCGGCCAGTCCGAAGATCGGTACCACTGGCTCTCACAGGTCTAGGGAGTACCGAGCTCCGTAGAAGCCCCGCCTGGACAACCGTTTCCCTGTCACCCGCCGCTGATCGCCGCGTAAGAGTCAGAAAACAGGCCGCTTTCTTGACTTCACCCCGGCGAGAACCTAGATTCCACCCGTCGTCAGTGGGCGGAGTCACGCCCGGGGGAGCCAGCGGCAACTCCATGCACGTCAACGACCTCCTCAAGATTGCCACCGAACGCAGGGCGTCGGATCTGCACCTGAAGGTCGGAAGCCACCCGGTCATCCGCGTGAACGGACGCCTGACGCCCCTGAGCGAGCTGAACCGTCTGTCGCAGGAAGACACGATCGCCATGGCGTTCAGCATCATGAGCGGCCGGCAGAAGCAGAAATTCAAGGACCACTTCGAAATCGATCTGGCCTATTCAGTACCGGGTCTGGGCCGATTCCGTGTCAACGTGTTCCAGCAGCGCGGCACCGTCGGCCTGGTTCTGCGCGTCATTCCGGCCAAGATTCTGAGCATCGAGGACCTGCTGCTGCCACCCGTGCTCAAGACCATCGCCGACGAGCGCCGCGGCCTGATCCTGGTCACGGGCACCACCGGATCCGGCAAGTCGACCTGTCTGGCGGCGATGATCGACTACATCAACCAGCTGCGGACCGAGCACGTCATGACGATCGAGGACCCCATCGAATTCCTGCACCGGGACAAGAAGAGCCTGGTGAACCAGCGCGAGGTCGAGGTCGACACCAAGTCGTTCGCGACCGCCCTGCGCTCCGCCCTGCGGCAGGATCCCGACGTCATTCTGGTCGGCGAGATGCGCGACTACGAGACCATCGAGACGGCGCTGACCGCCGCCGAGACGGGGCACCTGGTGTTCTCGACCCTGCACACGCTCGACGCCACCGAGACGATCAACCGCGTCATTTCGGTGTTCCCCCCGCACCAGCAGAAACAGATCCGGCTGCAGCTGGCGAGCGTGCTGAAGGCCGTCATCTCCATGCGCCTCCTGCCGCGGGCCGACGGCAACGGGCGCGTGCCGGCCGTCGAGGTCCTGCGCATCACCAATTTCGTGCGCGACTGCATCGAGAACAAGGACAAGACCAAGCTCATTCACGAGGCGATCGCCCAGGGCACCTCTCAGTACGGCATGCAAACCTTCGACCAGTCGATCTTCCAGCTCTTCAAGAAGGAGCTGATCACCATGGAAGAGGCGCTGCGCCGCGCCAGCAACCCGGACGAGTTCAAGCTCAAGCTCCAGGGGATCGAGTCGACCGCCGACGTCGCGCAGCGCGAGATGGAGAGCACCCTCAAGTCGGGCTTCGAGAACGCCGCGGGCGCCGCCGGCGGGGGCGGCTCGGTGTTCGACCTGTCGCGCGCCCATGGCGCGGGCAGCCCGCGCAAGAAGTAGTCCCCGATCCCCATGCGGGACGAACCCGCCCCCCCACGTGCCCTCCCATCGCCCTCGCGCCCCCCGGCCATGCGCCGCGTCCCTGAGCAGTGGCTTGATATAATGTCGCCCTTTCGGGGACGAGCCATGTCCGTTCACAAGCCGAGCGCCGCCTGGATCCGCGAAGAGTTCCTGCGCTTCTTCGAAGGGCGCGGGCACCAGCGCGTCCCCTCGTCGTCCCTCATCCCTGCGCAGGATCCCACGCTGCTGTTCACCAACGCCGGGATGAACCAGTTCAAGGATGTCTTCCTGGGCCGCGAGGAGCGGCCCTGCCGGCGCGCGGCCAGCGTGCAGAAGTGCATGCGGGTCTCCGGAAAGCACAACGACCTCGAGCAGGTCGGCCGGACGCCGCGCCATCACACCTTCTTCGAGATGCTCGGGAATTTCTCCTTCGGCGACTATTTCAAGAAGGAGGCGATCGAGTTCGCCTGGGATTTGATGACGCGGGTCTACGGCATCCCGAAGGACCGGCTGTGGGTCACCGTGTTCCGGGATGATGACGACGCCCGTGTCATCTGGAAGCGGAACGTCGGCATCGCCGAGGAACGCGTCGCCGGGCTGGGGGAGAAGGACAACTTCTGGTCCATGGGCGACACGGGACCCTGCGGGCCCTGCTCGGAGATTCATATCGACATGAAGCGCGCATGCCCGGAGGGTCGCCGGGACTGCAACCCCGGGCACGACTGCGGCCGCTTCATGGAGCTGTGGAACCTCGTGTTCATGCAGTTCGACCGGCAGCCCGACGGCGCGCTGAAGCCGCTGGCGAAGACCGGCGTGGACACCGGCATGGGTCTGGAACGCATCGCCTCGGTGCTGCAGGGGGTGGAGAGCAACTACGAAACCGATCTGTTCCAGCCGATCGTGGAAGAGGCGGGGCGGATCGCTCGACGCGACGGCGGCTGGAATCCGGACAGCCCCCATGAAGAGGATCGGGTCGCGCTGCACGTGATCGCGGATCATGTGCGGGCGATGACGTTCCTGATTTCGGACGGGGTGGTGCCGAGCAACGAAGGCCGGGGTTATGTGCTGCGCCGAATCATTCGGCGCGCCATCC